>ERZ773134.709-NODE-709-length-32926-cov-6.713030_pt1 | contig 32926 bp, 30 predicted proteins | sample MGYA00580856_ERZ773134 | MGnify/ENA primary metagenome ERZ773134 (study PRJEB29015, sample SAMEA2737823) | human gut metagenome | biome: human gut; feature: human-associated habitat; material: faeces | place: China | collected 2012 ... | reverse complement strand
AGCTTGTGAAAGAGATCAAGAATCCGAAAAAACCAAAAGAGAAGAAGGTAATGGAGAATGCGTTCATTTACCAGGATCTGGAAGAAAAGATGAAAGGTGTATTCGGAACAAAAGTCAGTATAGCATCAAAAGGAAAGGGAAAAGGTAAGATAGAGATAGAATATTATTCAGATGACGAATTAGAACATCTGTTCGATATGATGATGAGCATTAAAAGAGGAGAGTAATTGAATATGGATAGCAAAATACTGAAAGCACTTGGTATCGATCCGGCATTAATATTTATATTTTTGCTGATACTGATTGTTATATTATTCGTTCTGTATGTAAATGTAACAATGAAGTATAATCGATTGAAAAGCAGCTATACGACGTTTATGCGTGGTAAAGATGGAAAAACTCTGGAAGAAAGTATGATGTCGGGATTCGCGGATGTAGAGGCCATTCTGAAATATACAAAACAGAATCGTACAGACATTCAGAAACTTAACAAGAAGATGGAAAAATCTTACCAGAAACTTGGAATTGTAAAGTATGATGCATTTAATGAAATGGGTGGTAAACTCAGTTTCGCACTTGCAATGCTGGACAATAATAATACTGGTTGGATCATCAATGCGATGCACAGCAGAGAAGGCTGCTATACTTATGTGAAAGAGATCGTAAAAGGTGAAAGTTATGTAGAGCTTGCAGAGGAAGAAGCAGAAGCACTGGATAAAGCAATCTTCGAAGATGGTTATGAAGAAGAGGTGGATAAAGCAGTTGCATCTGCAACAGGAAATCTTAAGTCTGTTAAGTCTGGTCCGGCAAAGAATGGAAATCAGAAAAGCACGAATGCGAGAAATACAAAACAGACATCTGGAAAAGCAAACAATGGTAAGATCTTAAATGCAAGAACCAGTAATGTGCGTCCAGATATGGCAAGACCTGAAAAAACAAGAAATGAGAGATAATATAACATATATATAATCAGGAGGAATTTAGAAAAATGTTAGATATCAAATTTGTAAGAAATAATCCGGATGTTGTAAAGCAGAACATTAAGAACAAATTTCAGGATGAGAAATTACCTTTAGTAGATGAGGTAATAGAACTGGATCAGAAGAATAGAGATATTAAGGGAGAAGTAGAAGCACTCCGTGCAGAAAAGAACAAAATCTCTAAACAGATCGGTGCATGTATGGCACAGGGAAAGAAAGAAGAAGCGGAAGAATTAAAGAGAAAAGTAGCTGAGAGTGCTGCAAGGATCGAAGAACTTTCCAAAGAAGAAAAAGAAGTAGAAGAGAAACTGAAACAGAATATGATGATCATTCCGAACATCATCGATCCTTCTGTACCAATCGGAAAAGATGACAGTCAGAATGTAGAAATTGAAAAATTCGGTGAGCCTTTTGTTCCTGATTTCGAGATTCCATACCATACAGAGATCATGGAAGCATTTGACGGAATCGATCTTGAGAGCGCCGGAAGAGTAGCGGGAAATGGATTCTATTATCTGATGGGTGATATCGCAAGAATTCATTCTTCTGTACTTGCATATGCAAGAGATTTCATGATCAACCGTGGATTTACTTACTGTGTACCACCTTTCATGATCAGAAGCAATGTTGTAACAGGTGTTATGAGTTTCGATGAAATGGATGCGATGATGTATAAGATCGAAGGCGAAGACTTATATCTGATCGGTACAAGTGAACATTCTATGATCGGTAAATTTATTGATACAACAACAGAAGAAGCAGAATTACCAAAAACACTAACAAGCTATTCTCCATGTTTCAGGAAAGAAAAAGGAGCACATGGTATTGAAGAACGTGGTGTTTACAGAATTCATCAGTTTGAGAAACAGGAAATGATCGTTGTATGTAAACCAGAAGAAAGCAAGGATTGGTATGAAAAATTATGGAAGAACACAGTTGATTTATTCCGTTCTATGGATATCCCAGTTCGTACATTAGAGTGCTGCTCTGGTGATTTAGCAGATCTGAAAGTAAAATCTGTTGACGTAGAAGCTTGGTCTCCAAGACAGAAGAAATACTTTGAAGTAGGAAGCTGTTCTAACCTTGGTGATGCACAGGCAAGAAGACTGCGCATCCGTGTCAAAGGTGAAAATGGAAATTACTTTGCGCATACATTAAATAATACAGTAGTAGCACCACCTAGAATGCTGATCGCATTCTTAGAGAACAACTTAAGAGAAGATGGAAGCGTTGCAATTCCAGAAGTTTTAAGACCATATATGGGTGGAAAAGAATCTCTGCAGCCTAAAAAATAAGAAATAGAAATTCAAAAAGAGCGTCTCAAAATGTGAGGCGCTTTTTCTTTTATAAAGGTTTATGATATTATATACGATAAGGAAAGGTTTAAGGAAAGGTGATAAGGAAGCAAATGAAAGCAAAGATCATTATCGTGGAAGATCATGAACCAATTCGTAATGAATTAAAGATTTTGTTAAGTAAATATGGATATGAGATCATAGTGTTAGATCGTTTTGATACAGTTGTTGAAGATTGCTTGAGAGAAGATGTAGATCTGATTTTATTAGATATTAATCTTCCGTTTTATGATGGTTATTATGTGTGCAGAGCGATCAGAGAAAAATCAGAAGTACCGATCATTGTTGTTACAAGTAGGGATAGCGAGATGGATGAGCTAATGAGTATAAATCTTGGAGCGGATGATTTTATCACGAAACCATACAATACACAGATTTTGTTGGCAAGAATTTCTGCAATGTTAAAACGAACACACAAAGAAAAAGTAAATGATTTTTTACAATATCAAGGCTTGAAACTACAACTCAATAGCAGTACTGTTATTTATAAAGATCAGATAATCGAACTTAGTAAAAATGAGATGAGAATATTGTATACATTACTGCAACATAAAGAGAGTATTGTAAGCAGGGATCAATTAATGGAATCCTTATGGCAGTCAAATGAATTTATTGATGATAATACATTAACGGTGAATGTCAATCGTGTAAGGAAAAAATTAGAAGCAGCAGGACTGAAAGATTTTATAAAAACAAAAAGAGGGCAGGGTTATATGATATGAAAACCAAAGATTTTTTTAGAATGGAGTATGCCCAGATTCTGATATATATTGTATTTTTGGGATTATTGGAAGTGTTGCTTTTTATTTTTGAAGTGAATTATTTTCTTATGATATATTTGCTGCTGATCGGATTGATTCTGGAAGGAATTTATTTATGCCAGCGGTATATGAAAAAATATCAGTATTATAAAAAAGTGAAAGCAAAACTGGATATACTGGAACAAAAATGCATGATAACAGAAATGTTAGAATTGCCGGATTTTGCAGAAGGAGAGTTTCTATATGAAATATTGCAGACGTGCAACAAGTCCATGAATGATGAGATTTTGAAATATAAGATAGAGGCAGCAGGATACCGAGAATATATTGAGATGTGGATTCATGAAGTAAAAACACCATTGGCAGCAACAAGACTGATTCTTGAAAATCATCCAAGTGAGATCACACGGGCAATGGATGAAGAAATGCAGCAGATCAATTATTATTTGGAGCAGGCATTGTATTATGCGAGGAGTAATAGTGTAGAGAAAGACTATCTAGTGAAAGAGTTAAGTTTAAAAGAAGTGGTAGAAAATGCGGTAAAAGCAAATGCAAAAAGTCTGATCGGAAATAAGATAAAAATTAAAATAGAGAATCTGGATCAGAAGATCTTCAGCGATGAAAAATGGGTTTTATTTATATTAAATCAAGTTATCAGCAATGCAATAAAATATAAAAAAGAAGAAGCAGAAATATCATTTTGTGCAAGATGTGAAAAGAATGAAATACTTCTGGAAATCAGAGACAATGGAATTGGAATCTCACCAAAAGATTTGCCAAGGATCACGGACAAAGGGTATACTGGAACTACAGGAAGAAACTATCAAAAATCAACAGGGATGGGGTTATATTTGTGTAAGAAACTTTGCAGCAAATTACAACTAAGTTTTTACATCGAATCTAAAGAAGAAGAATACACGAAAGTAACAATCGGCTTCCCAAGAAATTCTATGATTTTTTTAAATGAAGAATGATCAGACAGGAGGTTTACAATGTTTGCAGATTATCATGTACATTCACATTTTAGTGAAGACACAGATTTCCCAATGGAACTTGAAATTCAGAAAGCGATCAAATTAGGGATGGATGAATTATGTTTTACAGAACATTCAGATTATGATGTGCCAACTGTCGTTAATTGTGATTATGATGCTTATTTTGAAGAAATGGAAAAAATGAAAGATAAGTATAAAGGGCAGATCACATTAAAGACAGGAATTGAATTTGGAATTCAGACGCATACGACGAAAGCGTATGAAGAAACATTCAGACAGTATCCGTTTGATTTTGTAATCTTTTCTTGTCATCAAGTTGAAAACAAAGAATATTGGAGACAAGAGCCACAGGAAGGAAAGACACAGTTAGAATACAATCGAAGGTATTATCAGGAGATTTTGGATGTTGTTAAAGTATACAAAGATTACAGCATTCTTGGTCATCTTGATGTGATCAAAAGATATGATAAGCAAGGAGAGATCGAATTTGAAAAGATTCAGGATCTGATCGAGCAGATTTTTGAAGTTGTGATCGCAGATGGAAAAGGAATTGAACTTAATACTTCAAGCCGTGCATATAAACTGAAAAGTCTAATGCCATCAAAAGAAATTCTGAAACTGTATCATGATATGGGAGGTAAGATCATTACGATTGGATCAGATGCACATAATGCAGACCGGATCGGTGACTGCGTAATGGAGTCACAGAAGATTTTAAAAGATATTGGTTTTGATGGAATTTATACTTTTGAAAAGATGAAACCAGAATTTCATAGATTTTAAGATAAATTAAAGAGGTGCCTATTGTTTTTAACAAATAGACACCTCTTTACATATTATTTTAGATTTCAAGATTATTTATCAAGTAAGATTAGTGCCATAAATACAAGATCTTCGTCTCCGATATTCTCAATGGCATGTCCAGCTCCATCACATGTGAATGTAGTATCTCCTGGATGTACTTCATATTTTGTGCCATTGTCATTATAAAGTCCTTTTCCCTGAAGGATATGGTAAGCTTCGCCTTCGCCTTCATGAGTGTGATATGCAAGAGCAGAACCAGGTGGTACGATGACTTTTCCGAACAGACGACTGCTATCTTTCATTTCTTTTTCTGTTAAGAATTCCATTTTCTTTAATGGGTTATCAGAACCATTTGCATCAGGAATTGTGCCAATTTTTACATCTTCATTTTTTAAAAACATGTTGAGACCCTCCTTTATATAGTCATGTTAAGTTTAGTATAGTAGCTTTTTGATAAAATAGCAATATGACAAAATTGTAAGTTTTGTGTAAGGAAGTTCGATGGATACGAAGATGATTTACTGGTATATTATAGACAAGACAATAAGAGAAACCCAAAAAGATAAGGAGATGGAAAAATGAGTTCTGTATTGAAAGTAGATAATATAGAAAAATATTATGGGAGTAAAGCGAATCTTACAAAAGCGATCGATCGTATCAGTTTTGAAGTGGAAGAGGGGGAGTATATTGGAATTATGGGGGCTTCCGGAAGTGGGAAGACGACATTATTAAATTGTATTTCTACGATCGATCATGTGACTGCGGGAAATATTATGATCAATGGAATGGATATCACAAAATTGAAAGGAAAACATCTTTCAAGATTCAGACGAGAGGAATTAGGATTTATCTTCCAAGACTTTAATCTGTTAGATACATTGACAGCATTTGAAAACATTGCGTTGGCGCTTACGATTATGAAAATTCCTGCAAGAGAAATTGAAGACAGAGTCAGATCGATCGCAGAAAAGTTGATGATCACAGAAGTATTGAACAAATATCCATATCAAATGTCAGGAGGACAGAAGCAGAGAGTGGCAAGTGCCCGAGCGATGATTACAAATCCATCTCTGATCTTAGCGGATGAGCCAACAGGAGCTTTGGACAGCAAGGCGGCCAGAATGCTGCTTGACAGTATGGAAACGATGAATGTGGAATTAAATGCAACGATTCTGATGGTAACACATGATGCATTTACAGCCAGTTACTGTAAACGTATTTTGTTTATCAAGGATGGAAAGATTTTTAATGAAATGATTCGAGGAAATGATTCGAGGAAACGATTTTTTGACCGTATCATTGAGGTTGTGACATTGCTTGGAGGTGACAGTACAAATGTATTCTAAGATCGCATTTAGTAATGTCAAAAAGAGTATCCGTGATTATACGATTTATTTTCTGACATTAACATTTGGAATTTGTTTGTTTTATATGTTTAATTCTGTTCAGGCACAACAGGCTGTCTTAAAGCTGAATGCAAGCCAGAAATCAATGATGCATCTAATGTCTGTGATCATTAATGGAATTTCTGTGTTTGTTGCAATTATTCTTGGATTTCTGATTGTTTATGCAAATCAGTTTCTAATGAAGCGGCGGCATCAGGAAATGGGAATCTATCTGTTGTTAGGAATGGAAAAACGACAGGTATCAAAGATTCTTCTGATAGAGACTTTATTGATCGGTGTTTTGGCATTGATCGCAGGATTGGTTTCAGGTGTGTTTTTATCACAAGGACTTGCGATGTTGACAGCAAAGATGTTTGCGGTTCAGATGAAAGAGTTTAAGTTTGTTTTCTCGCAAACGGCATTTATTCAGACTATTTTGTATTTTGCAATTATTTTTATTATTGTGATGATATTTAATGGAATTACGATATCAAAATATAAACTGATCAATCTGTTGAATTCAGCAAAGAAAAATCAGAAAACAAGATTAAAAAATCCTATATTGTCGGTCATTCTGTTTTTGATATCCATTGGGATTCTTGGAATAGCATATCATTTAATTCAAAAAAACCAGATGCTTGCTGTGGACAATGATTTTAAGATTAGCGTATTACTTGGTGTAGCAGGAACATTTCTCTTTTTCTTTTCGTTATCAGGATTCTTATTAGAATTGGCAAAAAGAAGTAAGAAATTTTATTATAATGGATTAAATATGTTTGTGCTAAGACAGATCAATTCAAAGATCACCACAACATTTGTTTCTATGTCAATGCTGTGTTTGATGCTGTTTTTAGCAATCAGTGCGTTTGCGACAGGAAGTGGATTGGCGTCTTCAGTGAAAACAGATTTGGAAGATATGACAAAGTTTGATTGTACTTTTTATGGATTATCGGAAAAAGGATATCAGGAAGAACAGCAGCAAAAGTTTATAAAGAAATTAGATGATCTTGGATTAACGATAAAAAAAGATGCAAAAGAAATTTTACCGATCACAATATATCAGAATGGTACATTTCGCAAATGCAGATATAAAATGGAGCCATTATTAAAGGGAAGAGAAAAGTATTCAGATTATACAAAAGATTATGTGAAGAAAATTTATGAAACTCCACTAACTTTTGCAAAACTATCTGAATATAATAAAATCCGAAAAGCAATCGGAGAAAAAGAATTAACCTTGAAATCAGATGAATATATATTGAATTGTGATTATGGCAATCTGATACCGATAATGGAAAAGGCAGCTAGTGATAAGCAAAAACTTACATTGGATGGAAAAACATATAAAATGAAATATGGCTTACAAAAAGATACATATATGGTAACAGCAGCTAAAACAGATATGGGAACAGTCATTTTAAATGATGAAATTATCCAGTCATTAAAGATTGATCATTCTACATTATATTTAAATCTGAACTGGAAGGGAAATGCACAGAAAGTATCAAGAAAATATACGGAATATTTAAAGCAGATGATCATAAATAGTAAGATGCCAAATTCACCATATTCAGCGATAATTTCAAAAGAGGAAGTATATGAACAGAGTACTGGGTTAAGTACGATCATTACATACATTGCAATATATATTGGTCTTGTATTTTTAATTACATGTGCAGCGGTACTTGCATTACAGCAATTGAGTGAGAATGCAGATAATATTGAAAAATACAAATTATTAAGTAAAATCGGAACTTCACAAAAAATGATCAATCACGCGATCAAAGCACAGATCATCTTATACTTCTGTTTGCCATTAAGTTTGGCATTGGTTCATTCATATGTAGGAATTAAAACAGCAAAAATCCTGATATCAACATTGGGACAGATCAATATAACGCAAGCAGCAGTCCAGTCATTGATCCTTGTGATCGTAATTTATATTGGATATATGATCGCAACTTATCTAGGAAGCAAGAGTATGCTGAAAGAAAAATAGAGAAAGAAATGACAGAAGATCCAAATCTGTCATTTCTTTTTTTGAGCTATTAATAATGTTACCGGTTAATGTCTGTTTGGAAGCATTTAATTTTACAGTACCTCCTTATGTTCATTAGTATAAAAATCAAATGTGTTCAAATTATTTTGAAAATCTGAATAAACTATGAAGAATATACATGATTGAAAATGAAAGAAAATGATTGACTATGATTGAAATTGTGATATACTTAAATAAAAGCGAAAAGAGGTGATATTGTGTTAGCGCAAGAGCGATTTGAACGCATTTTAGAGATTTTAAGAGAGAGACAGTCAGTCACCGTGGTAGAACTGACAGAGAAACTGAACACCTCAGAGTCCACGATACGAAGGGATTTAACGGAATTAAACCGACAAGGTCTTTTGATCAAGGTTCATGGAGGAGCTACTGCGATCAAGTCTGTGTTATCAAGAGAAGAAGAAGTCATAACCAAGTCAAAGAAACACCAGGAAGAGAAGCGAAAGATTGCAAAATATGCAGCATCTTTGATCAATAAAGAAGATATCGTATATCTTGATGCAGGAACAACGACAGAGATAATGTTAGATTATCTCAAAGAATATGACGTTATTTATGTGACAAATGGGATTACACATGCGAGAAAACTGATGAACGCAGGATTTAAGGTCCATTTGATCGGAGGCGAGATTAAGGCGGTAACAGAAGCATTAGTCGGAGAAGAAGCATTAGAACAGCTTGATAAATATAACTTTACCAAGGGCTTTTTCGGAACAAATGGGATTGATCTGAAGCGAGGATTTACAACGCCAGATCAGAAAGAGGCAGCAGTTAAGAAGAAAGCGATGGAACAGTGTCAGAAAACATATATTCTTTCGGATGCAAGCAAATTCAATGTGATCTCAACTATTAAATTTGCGGATTTAAAGAAGGCAGAGATCATTACAGATCATTTAGAAAACAAAGAGTTCAAAAGAATCACAAACATTGAGGAGGTATTTTCATGATTTATACAGTAACATTTAATCCAGCAATTGATTATGTAATTAAAGTAGATAACCTGACATTAGGACAGGTAAACAGGACAACAAGAGAATACATTTTCTGCGGAGGAAAAGGTATTAATGTATCTCATCTACTTGCTAATCTTGGAGTAGATAGTGTAGGACTTGGATTTATAGCTGGATTTACAGGAGATGTTATTGAATCAGGAGTGAAAGAACTTGGATTTAAGCCAGATTTTATCAGAGTACGTGAAGGAATGACACGTATCAATGTTAAGGTAAAATCCAACGAAGAAAGCGAGATCAATGGATTAGGACCAGTTATTCATGATGATGAATTAGAGCAGATGTTTAAGAAATTAGATGAATTAGAAGATGGAGATATTTTAGTTCTTGCAGGAAGTATTCCAGCAACACTTCCATCAGATGTATATGAAAGAATCATGGGACGTCTGCAGGGAAAAGATATCCGAATCGTTGTAGATGCAACAAAAGACTTGTTGTTAAACGTATTAAAATATCATCCATTCCTGATCAAACCAAACAATCATGAATTAGGAGAAATGTTTGATGTTGTGCTAAAGACAAATGATGAGATTGTTGAGTATGCAAAGAAACTTCAGGAAAAAGGCGCAAGAAATGTGTTAGTTTCCATGGCAGGAGATGGAGCAATCCTGATCACAGAAGAAGGAGAAGTTCATGTAACACCTTGTCCAAAAGGAGAAGTTAAGAACTCTGTAGGAGCTGGAGATTCCATGGTAGCAGGATTTATCACAGGATATTTGAGAAGTAATGGAGATTATAATGAAGCACTGAAGATGGGGACAGCAGCAGGAAGTGCGACTGCATTTTCAGAAGATGTTGCAACTGGCGAGAAGATTATGAAATTATATAAAACATTATAATGAAATAGCATACAATGAAAGAAAATTATGATAAAATGAACCTAAGAAATTAGGTTCATTTTTTGTGCGTAATTTTATAAAAACTGGAGGACATCATGACGAAAAAAGAAGCAAGACAACAAGTAAAAGAATGGATGAAAAAATTAGACAAAAATTATATAGAAAAAGCAGATCAGTCGATTTTTGAACAGGTAAAAGAGTTAAAAGAATTTCAAGAGGCAAAAACTATTTTTTGTTATGCAAGTATGAAAAATGAAGTTGATACATGGCAGCTGATAGCATTGGCACTGAAACAGGGGAAGAATGTCGGAGTGCCATTGTGTATTGGGAAAGGAATCATGGAAGTGAGACAGATTCATGCTTTAGATGATTTTGAGGAAGGGGCATATGGAATCATGGAACCATCCAGAAGGTGTCTAATCTTATCGAAAGAGAAGATTGATATGGCGGTAATACCGTGTGTAAGTGCAGATAGAGAAGGCCGTAGACTTGGACATGGAGCAGGATTCTATGACCGTTTTTTAGATGGAGTAACATTTCCAAAGATTCTGGTATGTTATAAAGAGTTAATGATGAATCAGGTACCGACAGAAGAGCATGATATTTTGATGGATCAGGTTATTTGTGACGAATAATGAAGTAATAGAATGATCAAGCAGGAGAGATGATAGACATGAGAAAGATTTTAAAGAAAACAGTAACATTAATGATGACAGCAGTGATCGGAGTATCTATGAGTTGTCCCAAGATGATAGTTTATGCGGGACAGAGAATGCAAATGCAAGAGAGATATACGACTCCAAAAGAATGGAATTATACAGAAATCACAGCATATCAGTTTGGATCTACAGATAAATTTGAAGATTATCTTCAGACAGGTGGTACACATCTATACAATGATAAATTTCAGGAAAAGGATCATATGGTCAAAATTACAGTTGCAGATTCAGGGTATTTTACAATTGCAACACAAACAGATGGAAATAGATCGCAGAAGGTAAATCTCTATGATTCAACGAAGGAGAAAGTTTTAGCTCAAACGACATCTGATGGAGATCTGGAATATGGAAGGCTTGCAAAAGCAGGTGAGGTCTTCTATCTTCAAATGCCAGAAAAAATCGATAAAATATTTGTGACAACAGGTGTGATCAAAGATGGATTTGGATCTATGAAAGCATCAGATACTTATTATGAATCAGGAACTGGAAGTACCACATATCATCCATTTTCAATTAAGAAGAGATCTGCGGTGGAATTTAACATTTCAGCGATCGATCGAAACAGTGGGATCACTTATGCACACATCGAAAAGAAAGAAAACGGACAATGGAAAAGAATCGATGATACGGTAAAGATCAAGCCAGCATCTTATGATGATGATTTTGTTCATGGATTGACTAAAGGTGAATATCGCCTAGCGATCAAAGCACCGACAACACAGTTAAATGCAGTCTCATATACAAGCAGTTCTAAAAGTAAAAAGGTAGCATATAAGAAATCAAAGGCAAAGAAGATCAAACTGGATGGACAAACATCGAATATATATACAACAGGAGAGAAAACTTCAAGATGGTATAAAATAAGTATTACATCTACAAAGAAGAAAAGAATTCTGAATCTTGGAAAGAACACGGTTTCTGGAGGATACAAGTTTACAATTTATAAAAAGGGAAAGAAAAAAGCAATTAAAACAATTAAGGTAACAGGAAATGCAAATGCGAAGACAGCGAAAATGCCAAAGAAAAAAGGAACATATTATATCAGAATCTCAAAGCTTACAAAGAAAACAAATGGAACGTATGAAATAGGGTATTATTAATCCAAATCAAAATATAAGGAGGAATTTCTATGGCAAGAAGGGAAATCAAGAAAATGGGAGCAGTTCTGATAGCAGCAGGTTTAAGCATTGCAATGTGTAGCCCATCAGTATCTGCAAATGTAAGGACAAATATTAATACAGACAAGATAACACAGAAAAAGACAGCCAGATATGTTGAACCAGAAGAATGGAACAAAGAGGAATTGACTGCATATCAGTTTGATTCAGAAGTAGATATGATGAAATATCTGGTGAGCGGTGGAATGCATTTATATAATAAGAATTATAAAGGCAGTGACCGCTGGGTAAAGATTAAAGTTGCAGATCCAGGGCTGTTTATGGTTGGTGTCGTAAGTAACGATGAGACAAAAATACCAGTATATGATGCGGCAAAGAAAAGAATTATAGTAAATAATTTAAATGATGGCGGGGACAAAGAATATGTAGGTATCGTGAAAACAGGAGATGAATTTTATGTAAAACTGCCAGAGAAGATAGACAAAGTGATCATTTTAACTGGTGTGATCAAAACCGAATTTACTTCCATGGCGAATCAGAAAAGTTATTATGAACTTGGAAAAGGGACAACAACCTATCATCCATTTTCCGTAGCGAAACGCTCAAAAGTACAATTTGATATTACATCCATCGGAAAGAAACATGAAAAAGTTGGAGTATACATTGAGAAAAATGTAAATGGGACATGGAAAAAAGTCGGATACAGCACAACGGTAAAACCAGATAAATATGACAGTACAGTGCTCTATGGATTAGAGGCAGGAAAATATCGTCTGGCATTAAAAACACCAAAAGATCAGATCATTAATGTAGAATATACAAGGGATAAATCAAAGAAAAAGGCAGCTTATAAGAAATCCAAAGCGATCAATCTAAAATCAGATATTGACAGTATATATACTTCCACAGAAAAAGCAGCGCGTTGGTATAAGGCTTCTGTTTCATCTACCAAAAAAAGAAAAGCAGTTACATTGTCCAAAGATTCTGTGGGTGGAGGTTTTAAATTCTGTGTTTATCAAAAAGGAAAACGGTTAAAAACAGTAAAAGTCACAAAGAATGATAAAGTTAAGACAGTAAAACTTCCAAAGAAAAAAGGAGCATATTATGTGAAAGTTACGAAACTTACAAGCAAAACAACGGGGGCATATTATTTGGGAACGTATACATATTAAGAATCACAAGGAGGGAAACAGGATGAAAAAAATGAAAAGTAGGTCATTTCGTATTCTTATGGCAGCAGTTATATCAGCAGCGATGTTGTGTCCACAGGCAAAAGTATCAGCAGCGGAAGGCTTAGCATCAAAAGCAGCTACATCATATTTTCCTAGTAAAATAGTAATGAAGAAAACAGCAAGAAAAACAGAGCCGGCAGAATGGAATCAAAAAGAAATTAAAGCGTACAAATTTGGAACTCTTGAAGATGCCTTATATTATGCGCTGACTGGCGGGATCAAATATTATGATCAGAATTATTTTAAAAATCCAGATCTGATCAAGCTCACTCCAGTAGAATCAGGAGCTTTAGGACTGGCAGTTGTTGGGGATAATAAACAGGAAGCAATTCTATATGATTCCAATAAAAAAATGATCAAGAAATTGCCACTGTCCTATGTAAAGGCGCAGGTAAATGCAGGAGAAACTTATTATATAGAATTTCCAAAGAACTGTAAAGAAGGATTGATCACAGCTTACGTATTACAAAATGAATGTGGTGGGTTAGAAAAAAACGACCTCAATATGCAAAAAGGTGAAGAAAAAGAAACTTATCACACATTTAAAATGACAAAAAGAGGATTTGCAGGTTTTGTTGTTGCATCCATGGTAGAAGATGGTGGAAATACAAGCTATAAAGTTCAGAAAAATGAAAAAGGAAAATGGATCACAATCGGAAGAACAAAGTCATTTAAACCAACAAACGAAGACGAAACACAGATTGCAGTAGGTTATGGACTTAGTAAAGGAAACTACCGTCTAGTATTGAAGGCTCCAAAAGAGCAGCTCAATACAATGTTGTATACGACAAAAAATTATGCCAAAAAGAAAGTTGCCTATAAGAAATCCAAAGCAAAGAATCTAAATGCAACAGAGATGTATACAATGAATGAAAAAGCAGCCCGTTGGTATAAAGTATCTGTAAAATCTAGCAAAAAGCAAAGCAAATTGAAGATTTTAACAGTTGCAGATCAAGGTGGATTTAAGTTTACGATCTATGAGAGAGGTAAGAAAAAACCAGTTAAGACAGTAAAAACATCTGCAAAACACTTAGAAAAGACAGTAAAGCTTCCAAAGAAAAAAGGAATGTATTATGTCAAAGTAAGCAAGCGTACTAAGAAGACAAATGGATACTATGAGATTAAGAAATAACGGTTAGAATAGAACGTCAAAAAAGGAATTGTCAGAAAAGACAGTTCCTTTTTTCTTAATGAAAAAAAAACTCACTTACTATTCTTGAAACAAAATTAAAAAAATTATAAACTATAGGTTAGGAAATACTAACCTAGAAGGATGAAATAAATGAAACTAAAAAAGTTAATATGCATAGTGATGATCAGTGTTTTAGGGGTACTATCATTCGCCGGATGTGCCAAGAAACAGGACGAAAAGAAGACAGAAACAAGTAGTGAAGCAAGTACACAGGAAGCAAGTGCGCAAGTTTTTGCCATGGATACCTATATGAATCTGAAAGCATATGGAAAGAATGCGCAAAAAGCAGTGGATGATGCTAAGAGTGAGATTGAGCGATTAGATCAGCTATGGTCAGCGGTAGATAAAAACAGTGAGATCTATCAGCTGAATCAGAAGAAAAAAATGAAAGTATCTGATGAGACATTAGAATTGATCGAATTTGCAAAGAAAAAATCAAAAGAATCAAACGATGCTTTTGATATTTCTATCTATCCGATCGTGGAATTATGGGGATTCCCGACACAGAAATATCGTGTGCCATCGGACAGAGAAATTCAGAAACTTCTGAAAAACGTAAATAGTCAGAAAATCAAAATTAATAAGAAAACAAATGTTGTGACATTAGAGAAGAATATGAAGATTGATCTTGGAGGAATTGCTAAAGGATACACATCACAAAGAATTGCAAAAATCTATAAAAAGGATGGTGTGAAAAGCGGTGTGATCAGTCTTGGTGGTAACGTACAGGCAATCGGAACAAAAACAGATGGAAGCCGATGGAAAGTCGGCGTGCAGTCACCAGATGATACAGAAAGTATGATCGGTGCATATGAAGCTGCTGATGAAGCAGTCATTACATCTGGAGCATATGAAAGATACTTTGAGAAAGATGGGAAAACATATCATCATATCATTGATCCAGCAACTGGAAAACCATCCGAAAAAGATCTGAAATCAGTAACGATCATCAGCAAAAATGGTACATTATCTGATACATTGTCAACAACATTGTTTGTTATGGGGAAGGATAAAGCTATTTCTTACTGGAAGGAACACAGCAAAGAATTCAATATGATCCTTGTTGATGAAAATAATAAGGTATATATTTCACAGGGAATCAAAGATCATTTTAGTTCAGATAGTGATTTTACAGTAATAAAAAAATAAAACGTTAACAGATAGAAAGAGAGAAGGAAAAACAAAAATGAAGATCATTGATCAGTTAAAGAAAGTCAATCTGATTCAGTTTGTGCCTGCGATTTTTGTGATCAGTCTGGTTGGAAACAGTGTTTTTGGATATACGGCACCAAAGTCAGAAAAATCAAAAAATAATTCTGAAAATCAGGTAGAAGCTGCAACGACACAAGCGAAAAAGAAAACAAAGAAAGCAAATGCTGGGGATATTGATCTAAGCAAGATCAAGGATGGAACTTATGAAGGACAGGCAAACGGATATCGTGGTTTGGTAAAGGTTTCAGTTACTGTAAAAGATCATAAGATCACAGCGATCAAAGTATTAAGTAATTCCGATGATGCCGCATTTTTCAATCGTGCATCAGCAGGTGTGATCAAAAATATTCTGGCAAAGCAGTCATTAAAAGTTGATGTTGTCAGTGGAGCAACTTACAGTTCAAATGGAATCATTAAGGCAGTAAAAAATGCGTTAACAGGGGAAGAAGATAAATCATCTGCAAAAGCGGGCGGATCTTCTGCAAAATCTTCAGGAAGTGTTGGTACAGCGGATGAATCAGGAACATACAAAGATGGTACATTTGTTGGTACAGCCGCTGGATATCATGGTACTGTAAAAGTTTCTGTGACGATCAAAAAGAATAAGATCAAATCAATTAAAATTTTGGAAAATCATGATGATGCAGCGTATTTTAACCGTGCAAAAGGTATTTTACTTCCATTGATGGTTAAGAAGCAGAGCACAAATGTAGATGCTGTCAGTGGGGCTACATTTAGTTCCAATGGTATTATCAAAGCCGTGCGTAATGCGTTAAGCAAAGCGGCCGTTAATAAATCATCTAGTGACAGCAGTTCTACATCTACAACAAAGGACACAACGAAGAAAGATACAACAGAGAAAGTATCAGGAACATACAAAGATGGTGTTTACGAAGGAACTGGAACAGGATTCAGAGGAAAGATCACTGTCAGTGTTCGTATCAAGAAGAGCAAGATCGTAGAGATCAAACTCGTGAAAAATGAGAAAGATGATGCAGCATATTTTGAACGTGCATGGTCTGAAGTGCCATTTAGTATTATCGCGGTACAATCAGCTAATACAGATAAAGTTGATGCAGTTAGTGGTGCTACATATAGCTCAAAAGGTATCATGGCAGCAGTCAGAGATGCGTTAAAGAAAGCATTGGCGAAAAAAGATACGGAAACTACAGTAGAAACAAATAATACGAACAATAGTACAAATGATAATAATACGAATACTGATAATTCATCTGAGGATAATACAACAACTGTACCAACAACACCGACAGATCAAACGTATACAGGAAGTGCAGTATGTGAGCCAGATGAAGATGGAGATTTTGACGCATATGATCTTACTTTAGAAGTTGTAGTTTCATCTGATGGAAAAGTAAAAGGAATCCAAAATATAAAATGGTCAGATAAAAGCATGCAATCATGGTATAAGGATGCGGAAAAAAAGATAGTTCCTCAATTGATCGCAAATGGTTTGGATACTTCAAAAAATTATGACGTGGTAACAGGAGCAACATGTTCAAGCAATGCATTGATCAATGCATACAAGAACGCAATTTCAAAGATTAACCAATAGGTAGAGGAACAAAAAAGAGATATGAAACAATTAAAACAATATAAGCATTTCTTAATGAGACTTCTAAATCTTGTGCTGATCGTTGGAGTATGTTTTGCATATCATAATATTGCAACGATCCGGGCAGAAAAAGAAGCGAAGATCGCAGCTGAGAACAGTGGTTCGGGTTCATGGAAGGACGGAACTTATGAAGGCAGCGGTCAGGGATTTGGAGGTCAGATCGTTGTGAGTGTGACCATAAAAAATGGTTCCATCGATGACATTCAGATCAAAGAAGCGAAAAATGAAGATAGTGCATATTTTGATAATGCAAAAAAAATCATAGATACAATGAAACAAAAGCAGACAGCCGATGTTGATGTAGCCAGCGGAGCGACGTACAGTTCGAAAGGTATCATTGCAGCTGTACAAAATGCTTTGAAGGAGGCATCATAATGAACCTTAGACAAAAGAGAGACTTAAGACGCCTCACCCGGCAGATCATTCAGATCATCTTTTTCCTATGGATGCCGGCATTATACACATCAGCATTTTCTGGTGTGAGATATGTGATCGAACAGATCAGGGCAGGCAAGCCGATCGAGCAGAATGCATTTCTTGTAATGCTGATCGCATTATGTGGATTTACCATTTTGTTTGGCAGATTCTTCTGCGGATATGCCTGTGCATTTGGAACCTTGGGGGATGGAATGTATGCCCTATCCCAATGGATTCAGAAAAAAGTAAAAAAGAAGCTTCCGTGGGTATCAGAAGAAACAGGACGGAAACTTCAAAAAATGAAATATATAGTGTTATTAGTCTTAATGCTGATTTATGTATTAGGATTTACGAAAAAGTTTCATGGAACTAGTCCGTGGGAAGTATTTTCTATGTTGTATACAGGCAAGATTCCAGATGCTGCATATTTGGCAGGTTGGATCATTTTTGTACTGATACTGGTAGGTATGTGCTTTAAAGAAAGATTTTTCTGTCAATATCTATGTCCAATGGGAGCAATCTTTGCATGGTTACCGACATTGCCGTTTTCCGTACTCGACAGAGACCGAAGCAACTGCATTCCAAAGTGCCGTGCATGTGAGATCAAGTGCCCTGTAGATTATCAGATCAAAAGGGACCAGAAGAATGGCGGGGAATGTATCCACTGTATGCAATGTGTAGATGTGTGTCCGAAGCAAAACATTCATCTGGGTTCAGGTAAGAAGTTAAAAGGTAATGAAATCTTTATTATTCTCCTGAAACTTGTATTGTTTATTGGGGTCTGTATTTTTGCACAAAGTTTGTAAGACAATTGACGAAATAAGAAGGTGCCCAATGCCTTATAAAGGCACCTTTCTTAAAAAACAATAGTTAGCAAAAACTAACTTAATGTGAAAAATTCTCAATTATGATCGGAACATGCAAAAATCGAGATAAATATATGAAGATATTTCAGTACTTATATCTTTGTATAAAGCTATTAATTATTACAATTTAAAGGAGGTTCACATGAGAAAAGGAATGTGGAAAAAGGTTTAACAGTAGCTATGGCTGCTGCAATGTTGGCCGGACCTGTAAGCGTGCCAGCAGTATTTAATAATGGTGTATCTGTTGTTAAAGCAGATGAAACGAATAAGGGACAAGATGTCTATGTGTTGATGAATATCCCATATGCTGATTTTTATAAGGCAGAATTAAATAAGAAAAATACTGTGAAAGTAGATGCGACAACTTCAGCAACAAAGACAAAAACAAGAAGTACATTAGCCAATGGATCTTATCATGCAGACAATACTGGAGAGCATATTTCAGGAATCACTTATCCTGTAAAGATCAAAGCAGGAACAAATCTATCTAATTTAACAAAAATTACAGACGCTTCTAATGTTTCAATTACAGTAAATATGAAAGGAAAAGAAACGACAAAAGAATATAAAGGCAAAGATGCTTTATTTGAAAGTGCAGATTATTCATATTATGTATTAAGTACAGCACCAGCGTACTATAAAGAATTAACTGTAAATAAAGATGGGACTTATTCTTTTGGCAAGACTACAGCAACTGAAAAAAAAGTAGAAGGTGCAGCAATTGAGAAGTTTAAGACATCATCTAAGTATGGAGATTATCAATTAAATTTAAACTTTGATAAGGTTGCGGATAGTGATCAGATCAGTGGGAATACGAAAGTTCTTGCAGCAGTGATCACAACAACTGATGGAACACAATATGGATTAAGACATGTAGAAAATATCTGGAAAGGGACAGAATTTGCATGGGGAACAGGATTTACAACACAGTCTCATGGTTGCCCAATTTCTGGAGAACATTATGCATCTATGATGGGAAAAACAATTGATGCAGTAACATATTATACAGAAAATGGTGTAGTGAAATATGATATTGATGATACATATGTACCATATAAGTTTGATACAAGTGCATTTAAAGTTGAAAATGCAGATGTAACTTCAGGAAGTGCAAAAGTAACTGTGCCAACATTACCAAAAGCGTATGATGCAGAATATGCAGTAGAAGGGTTAACAAACGTCAGTGTTGAAAATGGAACATTAAAATATAATGCAACAGGTGTGAAACCAGGACAGTATACATTAAATGTAACAGATAAAAGCTCAAAATATGTACCATTTAGCACAAGTTTTACCTTAACTACAGATAATGTTGTGGCAGTATATAACAATAATGTTAAAGCACCTGCATTAGTAGCAGCAAAAGATGTACAGGCAGATGATTTTGCAAACTTTGTAAAAAATATTCAGAAAGTATCTGTGAACGGAAAAGAGTATGCAGCATCAGGAAAAGGATCTGTAAAATTGATCAATGAAGATGGAACATTGGTGACAACAGCAGATGCATTAAAAGCAGAAGGTACATATAACATTGTTGTAACAGCGACTGGATATAATAAAACATTAGAATTTACATATACAAACAAGTCAGATACAACAGCAACAAAGCCAGCTGTAAAACCAGTCAAAAAAGTAACAGTTAAGAAACAGACAGCAAAAGTAAAAGCAGGAAAGAAAAAATTAACAGTTACATGGAAGAAAGACAAAAACGTATCTGGATACCAGATCAAGATCGCAACTAAGAAAAACTTCAAAGGTGCAAAGACATACACAGTAAAATCTTACAAGACATATAAGAAAGTCATCAAGAAGTTAAAAGCAAAGAAAAAATATTTTGTAAAAGTACGTGCATACAAGACAGTAGGAAAATCTAAAGTTTACGGTGCATACAGTGCAGTAAGATCTTGCAAAGTGAAATAATGAAAAAATAAATAGTAGCGTATAGTTTTTCTGAAAAATAAAAACACGAGATTGCCATAGAAGGTGGCAGTCTCGTGTTTTGTTGTTATCTAATCATAAAGTTTTTAAATTATCTAAATCCAAATCATATTTATGAGGTATATCAGATCGTAATAGTGTTTTGATGGAATCTTTCTTCAAACGATTATTAATCGTAACATAAGATTTATCAAGCATTTCAGCCATTTCTCTGGCAGACAATGGTTCCAGACCAAATAAAGAATTCTGTAATAGTAAATGAAGAATTCCATAATCCGTTTTATCTTTAAAATTAGATAATAATATTTGCTCGAAATAATGCAAACGTTCTATTTTGTCTTCCAGAGAATCGATTAATGCTTCAATGGATGCAAGAATAATTTCTAGAAAATTTGTAATAAAACCAGTCAGGTCACCACGATTATCAGTATCATTTGTATAATCAAAACTTTTATAATATTTGGAAATATTTTGTTTTATTGTTTTTGCTAAATGATAGCTGATCAGAGGCTCTAATTCCTTGGATAAAAGATAACTGCTGATAAAACGATTTGTTCTTCCGTTTCCATCATAAAATGGATGGATATATCCAAATAGATAATGAAAGACGGAGATTCGAATCAAAGGAGGAATGGATTTATTATGCAATATAAATAAAGCTTTTTCCATACAGGCAATAATTTCGGTTTCTCCAGATATTCCACGGTGAATTTTTTTCATATGTGGACTGTAAACGGAAACAGATTTTCTTCGAAAAAAAATTCCATCTGGAAGATTCAAAGGATCATTATTTTTAATTTCTTCACTCACTAATTCATTGTAAATATTTCGAATGTCAGAACAATTATGAATTGAAATTTTTTCAGAATTTTTTAGTAAATTATATTTTTGAACTAATCCATAAAGACGCATATTTTTTTTTGTGATCGATTGTGTATTTAATATATCTTGGATCTCACGTCGAGTACTATTTACGCCTTCAATTTCATTTGTAAGTTTTACTTCATCTACAAGACAAGTTTGAGTATATTGCTCCAGAGCAATCTGAGGGAGTTTTGATTTTAAATAGATTAAAGTCTGGGTAAGTTTATAGATTCTTGATGTTAAATTTAAAATTTCGGTAGTTGGGAGTGAAAAGCATGGAAAACCATGAATTTCAAAATCATAATGTAATACCAGTTCATTTTTATATCGGGAAGAATAGATAGATTCAAATTGATTTCGGTTTGTATATCGATATTTTTTTAAAATGTGATAATCCATAGTTGTCCTCCTTAAAAAATATAAAGTGAATTTTAATAATAATAGAAGTATAACATAAAAAATTAAAAAATATGCTAATTTTTTAATTTTTTTGGATATAATACATGTAAAAATAAAAAACGAGAGAAATTTTTAATTTCTCTCGTTTTTTATGAGCAATTAATAAAATCATCGTTTCTTTTTTCGAGAAGCTAACTGATTTGCCAGATTCACGATCGTCTCGATCGGATTTGCAAGCTTACTATGATGCATAGCTTCAATATATTTATCACGATCTTCATAAACGCTGTTAACAGCATTCAATAAAGTTTCGCTTGTAACATCTTTCTCCTGAAGCACATAGCTGTATCCCTGATTCTCAAAAGATTCAGCATTTAGGATCTGGTCTCCACGGCTGGCTTCTAATCCAAGAGGAATCAGGATATTTGGCTTTCTAAGTGCAAGAAGCTCACAGATCGCATTTGCTCCAGCACGGGACACAACAACATTTGCACATGCAAAATAATGTTTTAATTCATCTTTGACATATTCAAACTGTTTGTAACCTTCTCTGCCCTCAAGGCTTTCATCTAAGTTATTACGTCCACACAGATGAATGATCTGGTATTTTTCAAGTAACGCATCAATGTTACTGCGGATCGCATTGTTGATCGCAACAGATCCAAGACTTCCACCAATAACAAGAAGTACAGGTTTTTCTTCTGTAAATCCACACAGACGAAGTCCTTCTTCACATTTTCCTGTAAATAATTCTTCACGGATCGGAGAACCTGTTAGTACAGCTTTTCCTTCAGGGAGAAGTTTTACTGTCTCAGGGAAGTTGCAGCATACTTTACTTGCACTAGGAATACTTAACTTGTTTGCTAATCCTGGAGTCATATCAGATTCATGAATGATCACGGGAATATGGAGCTGTTTGGCAGCAATCACAACAGGCACAGTGACAAAGCCACCTTTGGAAAATACAACATCTGGACGAAGTTTCTTTAAGATCTTCTTTGCTTCAAAAAATCCTTTGATAACTCTGAATGGATCAGAGAAGTTTTTGATATCAAAATAGCGGCGAAGCTTTCCAGAAGAAATTCCATAGTAAGTAACACCGATATCTTCGATCAGTTTCTTTTCCATACCTTCGTAAGAACCAATATAATAAATATTATATCCTTCATCGATCAGTTTCGGTACAAGTGCCATATTTGGTGTAACATGTCCGGCAGTTCCTCCACCGGTTAATACGATTCGTTTCATGATCTTTTCACCCCGATTAATTATTTTCTTTGTACGCGATCAGTGCTTTAGAAAGCTGGTCTGGACAAGAAGTTCCACGGAAACCACACTGAATTCCAGATAATTTGTCGATAACTTCATCAATAGGCAGTCCCTTTGCTAATGCAGCGACACCAGTTGTATTTCCCTGACATCCACCAACAAAATGGATATCTGTTAAGATTCCGTTTTCTACCTCAAATTCAATTTCACTGGAACAAGTTCCTTTTGTTTTATATACCATAATTCTATTATCCTCCTGTAAATATATTTCAAAAATTAAGTATCTGGTAAAATGCCTAGATACACAACAAATTATAGTGCAAGAGAGTGTGTATTTCAAGAGATTCTTATTTGACATAAATTACGATTTCTCGTAAACTGAAATCAACATAAAAGAAAAGGAGATAACATATGATTGGTATCATTGGAGCCATGGAAGAAGAAGTCAGTCAGCTGATCGAAGCTATGGAAGAAAAAGAAAAAGTAACCTGTGCAGGTATGGATTTTTATTGTGGAAAGTTAAAAGATAAAGAAGTTGTGATCGTGCAGAGTGGGATTGGTAAGGTAAATATGGCATTATGCACACAAATTCTTGCAGATCGTTTTGATGTAAAAGCTGTGATCAATACAGGTGTTGCAGGTGGACTATATAAAGACATTGAGATTGGGGACATTGTAATCTCCAAAGATGCAGTTCAGCATGATGTAGATGCAACTGTTTTTGGATATAAAGTTGGGGAAATCCCTAGAATGGATACTTCTTATTTTGAGGCAGATAAAGATCTGATCGAACTTGCCAAGAAGACATGTGACGAAGTGAATCCAGATATCCACAGCTATGTTGGAAGAGTAGTCAGTGGTGATCAGTTTATTTCAGATAATAAGAAGAAACATTATCTGATCAATGAATTTAATGGATACTGTGCAGAGATGGAAGGTGCAGCGATGGCACAGGCAGCACATTTAAATCAGATTCCATTTATCATTCTTCGTGCGATCTCTGATAAAGCAGATCAGGAAGCAGCAGGAAGTTACGAAGAATTTGAAAAAGCGGCAATAAAACACATTGTTCGTCTGGTTCTTGGAATATTAGACAGAATGTAGTCTAACTTTGTAGGACGGTTTCTCTTAAGTTTCGATAGATATCCTTTTATAATCATAAGTAACATATATATGATGAAAAGGAGTGGTATCTATGGAAATGTTAAGGGAAACTTTTTTTATGAAAGGATTTATAACAGCAATGGTGATCGCAGTTCTTACTAAGGTCATAGTTTGGGCAAATTATCATAGATTGTTAGTATCTTCAGAAGAAATGGAGAGACCAAAACGGTATTGGATCGGCACATTAAAAAAGAAAATAGAAAACTATTATAATCTGCAAACAAAAGTGAATAATATCAGCTGTATTGTGGATAAATATTTTGAAGCGGACAAGATATTGGGGATAAATTCATTTTTCCTGGAACAGATTCCAGGGTTTTGTGCAATTATCTGTGTAGGTCTTGGATGTCTGGGCGCTATTCGTGGAATAGCAATGAATGCAGATATTAATTTCTGGGGAAGAAATTTGATTATTGGAGTTGTATGTGGAATTTCCATCTTTATGATGGATTATTTAACAAAAATGGATCAGATGAAGAGGAAAATAAAAATTAATCTGATCAACTATTTGGAAAACATATTACCAAATCGAATGTTGAATTATACAAAAAAACAAAATTATAAAGAAAATTTAGAAAATAAGAAAAAAGAAGAGATAAAAAAAGAAAAGAAACAGGTAGCGAATATCGAAGAGCATTGGGGAGAGATTGCAAGTTCCAGAGAATGTCAGCTGACAGATGAAGATCTGCAGATATTAAAAGATTTTATAAAAGACTTATAAAGTGAGAAATTGGATAATACATATAAGAAAAAGAGGTTGTGTGAGTGCTTTTATGAAATATCGAAGAATTTTTCAGATGATCTTAGTTTGTATAACAGGAATATTATTTAGTGGATGTATGGGGCAAACCGAAGAGCAGAAAAAGAAAAAGCAAGATACACATCGAGATTCAACAATACAGATATACAAGACGGTGGGAAATGTTTCGCAAGGGATTGAAAGTTGGTGGTTTAAAAGAAATGAAGAACATCAGCAGCCAGAGGTTTCACAGAAAATAGATCTGTCAAAATATGATGCATATTATGTAGATCCAAAATGCACAGAAAAAAAGATTTATCTGACGTTTGATTGCGGATATGAAAATGGATTTACTCCAAAAATTCTGGATGTTTTGAAAAGACAAAAAGTTGTAGCAGCTTTTTTTGTAACAAAACCATTTATCAGAGAGGAAGCAAAGCTCGTAAAGCGTATGAAAAAAGAGGGGCATATCGTAGGAAATCACACGGTACATCATAAGAGCATGCCAACATTGTCAGATCGCGATAATAAACAGGAGATCATAGATTGTGCACAGTATTGTAAAGAAGCAACAGGATATGATATGGATCCTTTTATCCGGCCTCCAATGGGAGAGTATAATGAGAGAACACTAGCATTAACCAAAAAGATGGGATATCGGACAATTTTCTGGAGTATGGCTTACGTGGATTTTAAGGTGGATCAACAGCCTGGAAAAGACTATGTGATAGAACATTTTCAAAAATATACGCATAAAGGTGCGATTCCACTCATACATAATATATCGCGATCAAACGCAGAAGCGTTGGAGACAGTGATCATAAACCTAAAAAAAGATGGATACCGATTTGAAGGATTGAAAAAACTGCCGGACTATTGAAAGAAATTCGTTAGTTTGATAAAATAAGGAACGTTATAAATATTAACAGATACGCAGAATATCATTTATAATTAGGAGATACAGATGAATAAGATAGCACAATTTCATAAAGTAAGTTTTGAACAGTTCAAAGAAAGCTGGGATGATAGTTTTCCAGGAGCTTCAGAAGAAGAAATCAAAGAAATCTATGACCAGATCAAATTGCCAAAGAGAGCGACTAGAGGATCAGCAGGATACGACTTTTTTAGTCCGGTTGATTTTGAATTAAAACCAGGAGAAACAATCAAGATTCCAACAGGAATCCGAGTTTTTATTGAATCTGATTGGGTATTAAATATTTTTCCAAGAAGTGGATTAGGATTTAAATTCCGTCTTCAGATGAATAATACAGTCGGTATTATTGACAGCGATTATTTTTATTCCGACAATGAAGGTCACATTTTTGTAAAATTAACAAATGACACCAATGAAGGTAAGACAGTTTCAGTGGCACAGGGAACTGGCATGGTACAGGGAATCTTTATGCAGTACGGAGTTACGATCGATGATGATGCAACAGAAGTCAGAAATGGCGGCTTTGGAAGTACAACAAAATAGAAAATGAATAACAGGTCAGAGTATTAATCTCTGACCTGTTGTATTTTGTATGGAGATGATGAGAATCCATACATTTGTGGAATTTATAAGAGAGAATCCATTATATCTGAGATATGATTCAGAGATGAGATCTGTCATCAATGAAAATTATATTCTATATACGGACGAATACAGGGTGTCCTGTTTTTTTGACTGCCTGTTGTTATCTTGTAATCGGTAATCCTACTGTTATTATTATGCGTTTAAAATACAATGTTCACTCTCTTATATATAGTAAACCGATTTTTGAAGAAAAAAGGGAACCAGAAAATAAAAAATATTCTTATTTGTATTGTTCATAGGAAATCCTCTTTCTGAAACATGGTTCTTACGCGTTTCTTGGCTACAGCAATTCTTTTCTTAACTGCTCTTTCAGAAATATGAAACATACATGCAATCTCACTATATTTAAATCCATAGAAATAATGAAAAATTATAGTATCACGAAAATCGGGTGTTAGTGTTGAGAAAATGATCTTGAGAGAATCAAGATAAATATAACGGATAAACAGATCCTCAGGATCAATGAGATTACGAGAAATATCGTTACCATCATCATAATCTAAAGGATAGTGAGAATTTTTATACTCATCCATAGTTAGTGTATACATCACATTACGCTGTATAGCAAAGAGATAATAGATAATCTCGTGTTCAGGTACATGTAATGCTGTGTCAGGATGTAAAAGAATTCTTTCAAATATCTGCTGAACACCATCTTCAGCAATACTTGGATTTGACGTGTAATGAAAAGCATTACAGTATAATTTATGCGAATATTTCTGATATAAAAGTGCAACATATTCAGAAATATTCTGATTGTTTGTGGGGTGACCGTTTCCCTTCATATAAATAATCTCCATTTGTTTTGTGGTTTTGTAAACGATTTCAAAAGAAAATATAAAATTATTTAGTCTTCTTCAATTACCTGAATTTCAAGAAAATCAAAATCAATATCTTCTACAAAACTGTCAGAATTAAATCTGGTTTTTGAATGATGGATAAAGTCGTTTTTATTGTGATCAAGCCAGAGTGGTTTAGAAAGATCAAATTCATAACAGATCTCTTCCAATGCCTGATATACTTTTCTAGTTCGATTCAGATCACTATCTATACAGATTACAGTGTCTTTTAACATATGATTTTCATGAAAAATCTTGCCCCACATACGAAACATAAATAAACTCCTGCCTTAATAAATTGGTAAATAGTTACTTCTTTTGACTTAGTATAGAAGTATTTTTGTTTCTTGTAAAGCAAAATAGGTATGTTATACTAAAAAAAACATTATGTTAAAAGGGAGATGGAGCATGAAAATTTTAAAACGGATTTTTATAGATGGATTGTCAGGAATGGCAATAGGATTATTTGCAACATTGATCATTGGAACGATTTTAGAACAAGCCGGAACGATCATAGGAGGAGATATAGGAAATATGATCGTTATGGTTGCATCGATTGCTAAAGTATTGACGGGAGCTGGAATTGGAATTGGAGTTGCAAGTAAATTAGGAGAATCAACACTTGTATGTGCATCTGCCGCAAGTGCGGGTATGATCGGAGCTTTTGCTTCTGGCTTATTGAATGGAAGTGTAAGTTCAAGTGGCAAAATCCTATTAAGTGGCCCAGGAGAGCCTCTTGGAGCATTTGTAGCGGCTTACATAGGAATAGAGATTGGAAGGATTTTCATTGGAAGAACAAAGCTTGATATTATTTTGACGCCATTAACAACGATCGTATGTGGTGGAATCGTGGGGTTAACGGTTGGACCATATATTTCAGATCTCATGAAACAGATCGGAGAGATGATTCGATGGGGAACAGAACAGCAGCCATTTTTGATGGGAATTGTTGTTTCTGTATTGATGGGTATGGCGTTAACTCTTCCGATCAGTTCAGCAGCACTTGGAATTATTTTGAATCTTTCTGGAATTGCCGCAGGAGCAGCAACGATTGGGTGTTGTGCACAGATGATCGGATTTGCGACGGCCAGTTTACGGGAGAATGGAATTGGAGGTCTATTGGCACAGGGAATAGGAACATCGATGTTACAGGTTCCCAATATTGTAAGAAAACCATTGATCTGGCTGCCACCGATCATTACAAGTGCCATTCTTGGTCCGATCTCTACTGTAGTTTTAAAAATGACGAATAATGCAATTGGTTCTGGTATGGGAACGGCAGGGTTTGTGGGACCAATGATGACATATAAGACGATGACAACAGGAGGAACTTCTGCAGTGACTGTTATTGTCATGATACTGGTCATGCAGATCATAGCTCCTGCATTTTTGACATATTTTATTTCGGAAGCGATGCGTAGAGCAGGATTGATCAAGGATGGGGACATGAAACTTGATATATAGAAGGGATATTAGCGGATTTTATACCATTTGTGATAAAATCCGCTAATTTTATAACGGTGTGAAGTCGAGTGTTTTGAATTACAGATTCGTTTGAAACGGAATCAGAAAAGACATTTACAATTCCAGTGATTGATAATTGTCCGATCGGTGGGAGTTGTTTTGAAACGCCTCGGCCAGGAAGCAGTGGGAGAGGGGAGAGTGTAATACATCCAACATGCTGTGCATAACCGAGACAGGAATCGACAGCGATGATGAAAGGATTTTGGCAGACAGAATAAATTTCTTTAAAAGTTTGATTGAGATTTTTAGCGTGAATAGGTTCTTTTAAAGTCCCAAAAACTGAATATTGAGGAGAAGGAAGCAATGCCTGACCAACGAGTGGTCCAAGACAGTCACCAGTCGCGCGGTCTGTACCGATACAGACAATGACGAGGGGCTGATTTTTTTTATGCTTTATTTTGAGATAATGTAGCAGATCATTTTGAAATTTCATAAGAGCATAAGGGGAATCTGGATGATAGTAAGATATTTTTTTTAACAATAGATCGTCCTCCTGATTTAAATTCTCTTTTTAGTGTATACAAAAAGAAAAGAAGTATGTAAAAAAATTTTAACGTCTCGACGTTGTTTGATAAAAATTTTTATCTCTTTATGATAAGGTTTTTGTGAAATGGAAGAAAAGGAGGTTTTTTCGTGAAAACAGAGCAGCAGTTGCCTAAAAATATCAGGCAGATTGGAAGTCCAGCAGGACACACAAAAGTATATATTGAAGATTACGTTATAACATTTTTAAATTCTTTATCCATGGACAAAAATACATATGTAAGAGGAGCAATTTTATTTGGAGAGAAAAAGCAGATTGGAAATGATCTTGTTATTTTTATAAGAGGAGCGATCGAGGGACAGAATCTGGAATTGGATCTTGATGAAACAGTATTTGATGATGAAGTATGGAGAGAGATATATCAACAGAAGGAGCGATTATTTTCTGGTCTGGATGTCATCGGATGGGCACTTTTAAGAATGGGATTTTCGGTTCGACTCAATGATAAAATAAAAAAGACACATTTTGAAAATTTTCCAGGAGAAGGAAAAGTGTTATATATGATGGATGATCTGGAAGGAGAAGATGCATTTTATGTTTTTCGAGGAGAAGATCTCTCAAGGCAAAATGGATACTATATATATTATGAAAAAAATCCGATGATGCAGAATTATCTTGTAGAACGAAGACAAGATATAAAAGAGGTGCAGACATATGAAAAAATGATGGAGAGTCGAAGAGATGAGAAATTGATCCGGCAGTTTCGTGAAAAGATATCCAAAAAAACCAAGAGTAATCAGAGAAAAGGAAGGATTCGGAATATTTCAACGGCAGCAGCAGTTACGATCATGATGATCATGGGAGGTACGATGTATTATTATGCTGGACAAGATCAGAGTATAAATTTTAAAGAGGTTGTAAATGGTGCGGTGCATACGATGGGAAAAGGGGTGTCGGATCAAATTTCAACAAAATCATCAACAACGAGTGTAAAAATAACAAAAACATTAGATACGGCAACACAAACTTCAATACATAAAAAGGAACAAAAAACAACACAACCCACAATAAAACAAAAACAGAAAACTCAAAAAGTAAGTTCTGGGCAATACAAGTCTTATACATATACCGTAAAAAGTGGAGAGACGTTAGTATCGATCAGTCGGAAGGTATATGGGACCCAGAAGCTTGTTCAAAGAATCAAAAAGGCAAATGCATTGTCTGACGAAAATCAGATTTACCCAGGACAGAAGTTGATCATTCCTGGAACACTTCGATGATATTTAAACTAGGAAATATGTGTAGACTGGACACATTTCATTGAATAAGGTATACTTACCTGTATTCAGAGATGATGATTGATTAGAAAATGGAAGGTATTTTATGGAACAAAAGACGAAATCAGGGTTTTCTCTTTATGTCAATTCCAATGAGAATATTCAGAATGCATTATTTCTAAGAGAAAAAAAGAAAAAATATCGTATGGGATTGATCATAGCGTTTGTGGTTATATGTATATGTACAATATTTGCATATCGCTATCGGACATATCATAGGATGAAGGTTGTAAAAACGATCACAAAAGAGCTGACAGAATCATTTCAGTCATTTGCATATAAAAAAGGAACGATCTGTTACAGCGAAGATGGGATTTCTTTCTTAGATGGAAAAGGAAATGAAAAATGGAATAAAACATATTCCATTAAGAATCCACAGGCATCTTATTGTGGGGACTATATTGTAGTTGCATCCAAGAATGGGAATGAGATTGCGTTACTTGATTCAGATGGACAGATGAAAAAATTTAGTGTATCTTATCCAATCGTAGATTTGGAAGTGGCAAAACAAGGTGTAATTGCTTTAATTCTTCACGGTGATAATGGAAATTATATAGAATTATATGATGCAGCACAGAAGAAACTGGTAAGTATCAAAGTCACATCTGATCAAAATGGATATCCAATGGATATTGATCTGTCATCAGATGGACAAGATCTTTTGGTCAGTTATCTTGTCGTTGATGGGATTAATGTAAAAAGCAGAGTTGCACTGTATAATTTTGGACAGGAAGGTGAAGACAGTGGAGATCAGATGATCGGTGGCTTTGATTTTAAAGATACGGTAATTCCGAAAGTGAGCTTTATGGGTGATTCTAAAGCTGTGGCAATTGGAGATGATCAGATGATTTTTTTTAAAGTAGGAAAAACAATTTCTAAAAAACAAACGATAGCATTTGATAAAGATGTGAGCAGTGCTGCAGTGAATGATGATTATGCGGCATTCGTATTTGAAAATCAGAAAAAAACAGATCAAGAAAAATATGAAGCAGTCGTATATAATAAAACAGGAAAAAAATTGATGTCACATAAATTCTCTTCAGAATATAATAAATTGTTATTAGGAGAGAAAGAAATATTGTTGGCTGGAAATTATCATTGTTCAATTGTGAATTTTGCTGGACATGAAATGTTTAAGAAAGATTTTAAGAAACGAATTGTCAATATTTCACCAACAGGAAAAAGACAGAAATATCTGATAACGTACGAAAATAGTACAAATTTATCGGAGATATACTAGAATGGAGTACATATGGGAGAAATTATCGTAGCTGTTTTTGGAATCTATTTGATCTTGCAGATGATCATAGGTTATCGAAGAGGACTCATTAAAAGTATGCTGAATCTTGCATCATGGATTTTAACTTTTGCGATCGCTTATAAAGGTGCTGCATATTTTAAAGAAATAGTGATTCAAAATGTACCAGAGATCCAGGGAACGATTGTTACAGATCGAATTGCATATATGATTGCATATATGGGGTTGATGATCGTATGTAAAATTATTTTTTCAGTGGTAATACGTCTTGCAAATAAAGTTACAAGGGTTCCAGGTGTTGGGTTTATTAACAAGGTAGCAGGAGCAGCACTTGGATTGATCAAAGGTTCCTTGATCATTATGGTAGTTGTATTTTTTATTTCATTGATGCCACATGTTGGAATGGAATCTGAATATGCTCAGATCGTTGGCGGAAGTGAAGTTATGCAGACAATGGTGGAGACGAATCCATTAGAACAGATGATCAAACAGCAGATACAGATAGAAACACAGAAATTATTACAACAATAAAAAGAAGGTATTTTGCAAATGTCATTTAATGATTCATTTGCAGGATACCTTCTTTTTGAAATAATGATGAGAGTGTTGAATAATAAAAATAGAAAAAATGAAAAAAGGTGTTGACATAAAAGAAATGGCATGATATTATATTTAAGCTGTCTGTGAGAGACAGTGAGGAACATATTGTTTCAAAGGGATTTGAAAAAATGTTTCAAAAAAGAATTAAAAAAGTTCTTGACAAGCAAGAAAGAACATGATATAATGTAAAAGTTGCTGCGGTTCATATGAAGAACGGGTCAACGAAATAAATCGAAAAAAGTTCTTGACAAGCCAAGAACAAAGTGATATAATAATGAAGCTTCTTATACGAAGCGGATCACAAAAAAGATCTTTGACAACTGAACAATAAGACAACCTTGAAAATTCTAATGAATTT
>ERZ773134.695-NODE-695-length-33482-cov-3.114249_pt1 | contig 33482 bp, 18 predicted proteins | sample MGYA00580856_ERZ773134 | MGnify/ENA primary metagenome ERZ773134 (study PRJEB29015, sample SAMEA2737823) | human gut metagenome | biome: human gut; feature: human-associated habitat; material: faeces | place: China | collected 2012 ... | reverse complement strand
TCACCATCGACGACATCGTCTTCAAGATCGGGCCGCGCATCAACGCCGCCGGCCGTATGCGGATGGACGAAAACGACGAAAACGCCGCGCCGTCGGGCGGATACGCCGCCGTGAACCTGCTCGTCGAGAACAACGAGAGCGACGCCGAAGACTACGGGTCGATCATCGACGCCTTCAACCAGGACCGCAAGTCGATCGACCGCCACGTGACGCAGGAGGCGCACGAGATCATCGAGAGCGACCCCGAACTGAAAAACTGCAAGAGCACGGTCATCTACAATCCCAGGTGGATGAAGGGCATCGTCGGTATCGTCGCGTCGCGCCTGATCGAGACCTACTTCCGGCCGACGGTCGTCCTGACGCAGAGCAACGGCTTCGCGACGGGTTCGGCCCGTTCGGTGCCGGGCTTCGACCTCTATCAGGCCGTGGAGTCGTGCGCCGACCTGCTGGAAAACTTCGGCGGGCACATGTACGCCGCAGGGCTCACGATGCGGCCGGAGAACGTCGGGGAGTTCACGCGGAGGTTCAACGCCTACGTCGAAGAGAACATCGATCCGCAGATGCTCGTTCCGCAGGTGGACGTCGACGCCGAACTGCTCTTCTCGGAGATCACGCCCGCATTCCGCCGCGAGCTGAAACGGTTCGAACCTTTCGGGCCGGGCAATGCGGCGCCGATCTTCGCCACGCGCAGCGTCAGCAACCGCGGCGACGCCAAACTGGTGGGAGCCGAGTGCGAACACCTGCGCATGGACCTCACGCAGCGGCAGAAACCCAACACGACGTTGCAGTGCATCGCCTTCCAGCAGCCGGAGCATTTCGAATGGATCCGGTCGGGGCGGCCGGTGGACGTATGCTATCAGATCGTGGAGAACCATTACCGCGGCACGGTCTCGACGCAGCTGCGCATCAAGGACATCAAGCGGGTGGAGAAATAGCGCGAAAGCGCATCGCTGCGAATCGGGGTGCGGATTAAATCCGCACCCCGATCGTTTAACAGGAAATCACGCCTCGCGGCCTCCGCTCCGGCGGCAAAGCAGACGCTTCATGCCGTAGAAGATCGCCGTCAGCAGGACGGCCGCCACGAGAGCCGCCACACTCATCCGTCCCGCCGCGAAAGGCTCGTCCGCCGCCCCGCGACTCAGAAAAGCGAGGGCCGAGAAGAAGTAGAGGCCGACGAAAACATACAGGAACAGCGCCAGCGGCCTGCGCACCGATTCGCGCGGACGCGGCACCTGCGCACCCTCGTTCAGTTCGAGGTGCCACCGCCCCACGACGACGTCGTTGAAGAAGCCGAAGGCGAAGGCAGCCGCCAGCGCATAGACCATCGTCCACACGAGCGACAGCCGTTCGTCGGGCCGCTGAGATTCCGACGGCAGAAGGGTCATCAGCCAGAAAAAAAAGCAACCATTTCGTTAAGCCGAGCGCAATCGAGTTTACTCAAATTGCCGAAGCGAGAAATGGACGAAAGAAATTCAACGCATTGAAAGCGAATTCGTAGACTTTGTACGGTCTCTCCATAGCTGTCCTTAATTTAGTTTTTCCGGCTCCGTGCGAAGGGGTCGAAGAGATGATCCAGCAGAGCGAATACCAATGCGACGACGAGGCTGTACCCCAGTGTCCGCACCGGCGAATAGGGTTCGCGCCAAAGCCAGAGCGTGCAGGCGGTGTCGATCACGAAGAGTCCGACGAACCACATCAGCGCCCTCACGAGAAAACGGGAAGTTCGACTCATAAAATAGCGTACTTAGTCAGGCTACAAACCATCGCAATCCGGAACGAAGCCTACGGCCGGAACCTCGCCCAATAAACCAACCCATCGGCCAACATCAATGCGCTCGTCACGAACAAAGCATTATCCAAACACCGGCCGACCGGAAACGGGGAAACTCCACAACTCTGATAAGCGTAAAACAAGAACAGAAAGAAGAATACGAAGATACTCTTCTTGATGCATAATCTGATCATTCCATTTCGTTCCATCGACTTATTCCGGATTTGACGTCAACACAAATATAAATAAAACGCCCCTATATTTCAAATATTTCGATATTTATTTCAGATATTATTTCATTTGTTTATATATTGATTCGGACTTCATAAAATAATCTTTGCAAATTAACCGAAAACCGCATATTCGGTTACACATCGTAACAGCGATCCGACAGGACAAGAGGGCTTCCGAACCGCGATTCCGCCCCATCCGCAGGCAGTAGGCCTTTTGCAGCGTCGTGCTTCGTCCGTAAAATCCGGCCGCGGATTCCTCCTCAATGACAATACGGCCCTTGCCGCGCGGAAAATGCAACGCCGCGGTACAACCGACATCGAGAGAGAACCCGGTCTGCAAAAAAAGCCCCGCCGAAAGGCGGGGCCGAAATCAACGTTTTCGTTAAGCCGAGCGCAGAGCCGAACTTGTTCAGGCTATGCCGGGGCGAGAAAACGACTGTTGAAAACAAGCGAAGAATGAAATTCAACCTTTTCGGTAAGCGGGAGCGGAAGCCGTCTGCGGATTATGCCGGTGCGGAAAAGGAGCGTTGAAAACAGACCATATGGGAAGAAAATCTTTCGAAAAAGCCGGCGGCCTTTCGCCGGAACGCATCCGGCAGATGGACGCCGACATCGCGCAGGCGCTTTCGTCCGAACGGGAGACCGGCGGAGTCGATGTGCCGTCGCTCAAACTGCTCGACGCGATCGACGCCAAGATCCGCCGGCGCAACCGTCGGTCGGTCGCAGGTGCCTTCGCGGCGGTGTGCCTGCCGCTCGTCGCGCTCTGCCTGACGGCGTTTGCGGAGTTGTACGGCTGGGGGCATGAACCCGTGATGCGGAGCGTGCAGGTGCCGGCGGGCGAGCATCTGCGGGTGTTGCTGGCCGACGGTTCGGCCGTGACGCTCAATGCGTGCAGCGAGCTGCGCTATCCCGAACGCTTCGCACGCCGTCGCCGCGAGGTGCGGCTGGTGCGCGGCGAGGCTTTCTTCGAGGTGGCGCACGATGCTTCGGCACCCTTCACGGTCGAGACCGACGACGTGTCGGTCGAGGTGCTCGGAACGAAATTCAATGTCAACGCCTACGACAAGGAGGTGACGACCGTCTATCTCAAAGAGGGGAAGGTCCGCCTGACCGAGCGGGTGACGGGGCGGCAGAACCGGTACCTCATGGCGCCCGACGAGATGCTGGCCGTCGACCGGAACGCCCGCACGTGCCGTGCCGTGCGGCCGGCCGGGAAGTCGGCTCCCGAAGCATGGCTGCACAACAACTACGCCTTCACGAACGCGCCGTTGGAGGATGTCGTGGAGTTCCTCGAACGGCATTATGCCGTCGAGATCGAGGTGGCCGACGCGCGCATTCTCCAATACAGCTACACGATGGAGTTCTACAACGAGACGATCGACGAGGTGCTTTCGGTGATGTCGCAGATCACGCCGATCCGCTATTCGCGTGTCAACGACCGGATTACCGTCCGAGCCGCCCGATGATTTATACCCGACTGAACAGATAACCTAACTTTATCATTATGAATCTATTTAGACTTCCTTGCGGAATTCCGTGGGGAGGGGCGAGACGGCTCGTGCTTACGCTGGCCTGTCTGTTCGCCCTCTCCGGTCTCTCCGCGCAGAACGTGACGCTCCGCTTCGAGCGGGCGAAGCTGAAAACCGTGATGGACGAAATCACGAGGCAGTGCGACCTGAGTTTCGCGTACAGCCGCGAAGTGGTCGATGCCGACCGGATCGTCAGTATCGATCTGAAAGACGCGCCGATCGATGCGGCGTTGCAGAGCCTTTTCCCGTCGGGGAACGGGATCGACTATGCGATCAAGAACCGCAAAATCCTGCTTTCGGCCGGTAAACAGGCCGTACGTGTCGATTCGGTTATCAAGGGACGGGTCGCCGACGATAAAGGCCAGCCCGTCGTGGGAGCGACCGTCGTAGTCGTGGGTACGACGCAGGGCACGACGACGGGACTCGACGGAGAGTTCTCACTGCGTGTCGCGGCCGACGATCCGGTGTTGAAGGTGGATTTTCTGGGGTACGAACCGCAGGAGTTGCGTATCTTGCCGTCGCAGACTACCTTCGACATCACGCTTGTCCCTTCCTCGAAAGAGATCGATGCCGTGGTGGTCACAGCGCTCGGTATCACGCGCAAGGAGAAGAGCCTCGGCTATGCCGTGTCGAAGGTTTCGAGCGAGGAATTGGCCAATACGGCGGGCGGGAACTGGCTGAGCGGCATGGCCGGTAAGGTGGCCGGCCTGAATCTCGACCAGTCGTCGGCCGGTCCGGGCGGATCGATTCGCGTCACGTTGCGTGGTGAGGGTTCGTTGTCGCACGACAACAACTCGGCGCTCTTCGTAGTAGACGGCGTGCCGATCAACAGCGGCATGTCGTCGAATACGACGAGCGGTTCTTACGATGCGGTCGATGCGCCGATCGACTACGGCAACGGTGCGGGAGACATCAATCCCGACGATGTGGAATCGGTGTCGGTGCTCAAAGGCCCCGCCGCTACGGCGCTTTACGGTTCGCGTGCCGCCAACGGCGCCATCGTCATCACGACGAAATCGGGCCGCAAGCAGAAGGGTATCGGTATTACGTTTTCGACCGGCATTACGTGGGAGAAACCGGGATTTTGGCCCGATTTCCAGTATGAATACGGTGCCGGCGACTATCGTAAGAGCACGCTGGCTTCGCATATGTCCAACGGCATCACTCCCGACGAATATTCGTTTTACACCGTTCCTGCCGAGCAGAGCTACAACGGAGAGAAAATTTCTTCGTTCCACTCGCGCTATCAGTTCGGCGAGAAGGTCGAGGGGCAGCTCCGTTACATGTACCGTTCCTACGACCGTGCGTCGGGCACCTACACGCGTGTGCCCTACGAAGTTTGCGACTGGTACAAGGGATTTTTCGATACGGGGGTGACCTACACCAACAGCGTGGCCGTCGATGCCAGCGACGGCCACGGCTCGCAGCTGCGCGTCTCGGTCAAGGACGCGCGCACGGACTGGATCGTGCCCAATACGGGCTACGACGTGCAGACATTCAGCGTATCGGCGCTCAGCAAGCGCAACAAGTACATCGAAGCGGGTGTCAAGCTGACCTATTATCGCAAGGATTCCGACAATTTGCCTATCAGCGGTTACAGCAACTCGTCGCCGCTCAAAAGTCTGATCTGGCAGCCGACCTCGGCTTCGGTCGACGACCTCTACAACGAGTGGTCGAGCGGATTGATCCGCGACTATTATGCCGGCGTAGGCGGGATCAAACTCTGCGATTCGAGTCTCGACAATCCCTATTTCGTCGCCTACGAACAGCTCAATACGATGGACCGTGATCGCATTTACGGTAACATGAGCGTCACGGGGCACATCATTCCCGAACAGTTGTCGCTTACGCTGCGGGCCGGTGTCGATTTCAGCAACGATTTTCGCACGCAGCAGAAACCGCAGTATTCCCACTCCTATACTAACGGCATGTACCGCGAGCAGACGGTGCGCAACGTCGAGTTCAATACCGACTTCCTGCTCAGCTGGCGACGGACGTTCGGCGACTTCTACCTCAACGCTTCGCTGGGCGGCAATGCGATGCTGAGCAACAACTCCAACGTATCGCTGCTGGCCAATCAGCTGGACGAACCCAATGTGTTCATCCTGCAAAACGTCAGCGGACAACTCGATGTCCGGGCCACGCGTACCAAAAAGGCGATCAACTCATTCTACGGTTTTCTGTCGATGAGCTGGCGCGACATGATCTTTATCGACGTGACGGGACGCAACGACTGGTCGAGTACGCTGGCGCCCGGTTACAACTCCTATTTCTATCCTTCGTTCAGCGGGAGCGTTCTGCTCGATCAGGTCTTCGATTTCGCCGAACGGGCGCCGTGGGTCGACTTGCTCAAAGTGCGCGGTTCATGGGCCAACGTCGGCAACGACACCGATCCTTATAACCTGCTGGCCACCTATGCCAATTCTCCCAACTTCACGGGTGCCTACCTGCTTCCTTCCGAAACGCTCAACTACTACATCAAACCCGAAAACGTCGAGAGCTGGGAGGTGGGTCTCGAAGCCTCGTTTTTCAAGAAGCGGCTGGCATTCGACGTAGCCTACTACTTCTCCGAGACGACCGATCAGATCATCAACGTCCCTTCCGACTGGGCGACGGGAGCTTCGTCGATTCTCATCAATGCCGGTTGCGTGCGTAACAAGGGGGTCGAGGTGGCGGCCAATTTCGTACCTGTCGCCACGAAGGACTGGCGTTGGTCGATCAATCTCAACTGGTCGAAAAACTGGAACAAACTGGTCGAACTGGCCGACGGAGTGGAGATGTGGCAGCTCAATGCGAAAAATACCGTCGGCAGCCGCGTCTTCGTCTACGCCTATCCCGGCACGGAGCTGGGACGTATCTACGGCGTCGGCTACGAACGCGCTCCCGAAGGTGCGTTCTATTACGACGAAGCGGGACGCAAGGTCGACTGCGGCGGCGAGGTAGTCGTCAATGCCGCGACGGGCAATCCCGTGTTGGGTACCGAGGTAAAGGACCTCGGTTCGATCTATCCTCAGTGGAAGGCCGGCATGACCTCGTCGTTGCGGTACAAGAACCTGTCGCTCAACATGACCTTCGCCGCCTCTTACGGCGGGCGGGCCTATTCGCTCACCAACGCCATTCTGGCCTATATGGGCAAGACGACCGCTTCGCTGCCGGGACGTTACGACGGTCTGGTGCATCCGGGCGTAAATCGCAACGAAGACGGAACCTATGCGCCCAACCGTACCGTGACGACCGATATCGTCGAATATTACAACCTCTATACGTTGAATCGTAATAACGTGGAAGCCAATACGTTCGATACGTCTTACCTGAAAATGAAGGAATTGCGTATCGAGTATTCGCTGCCCAAGCGCATCTGTTCCAAGCTCAAAGTTTTTCAGAACATCACGTTGGGCGTTTACGCTACCAATCTCTTCTGCATCACCAACTGGCCGCAGTTCGATCCCGAAGTGGCCTCGCTGTCGGGTTCGTCACTCTATCGCGGCGTCGAAACGGGCGGTTTTCCGATGACGCGCAACTACGGTTTCAGTCTCAAACTGGGATTCTAAACAAGTTATGATTATGAAACGAAACATATACCTGCTTTTCGCCCTTTGGGTATTCTCGGCAAATGTGGGTTGCACCACGAATTTCGACGAGATCAACCGCAATCCCAACGAGATAGACGAAGGGGCCATCAGCCCCACGGGAATGCTTCAGGAGACGCTCTACACAGGCGCCGAAGTACTTCTCTACCGTACGTGGCAGCTTAACGGCGAGTTGATCCAGTACACGGTTTCGGGTACGGGCAATAACTCCTACCACCGCTATGTCATCACCAATTCGGTGATGGAGTCGGCATGGAGCAATCTCTTCAAGTGGGCGGCCAATGCCGAGGCGATGCGCCGGCTGGCCGTCGACCAGCAGAACGTCAACTGCGAGGCGGTCGCCATCACGCTCAAAACGCTCTATCTGTCGAACCTGACCGATATGTTCGGCGAAATTCCCTGTTCGGAGGCGTTCAGAGGCTCCGGCGAAAACCTGACCAAACCGCGTTTCGACACGCAGCGCGCGGTCTACGAACAGCTTCTCGCCGATTTAGAATATGCCAACTCGATCTACGACACGTCGGTTGCGATGAGCAGTGCGCAGCGCGATCTGCTCTACGGCGGCGATATGATGAAATGGCGCAAGTTCAACAACTCGCTCTATCTGCGTCTGCTGATGCGTCTGAGCAATCGCGACCGCGAGATGGGTATTGCAGCGCGAGTGCGCGCCGTCTTCGAAGATTCAGCCGAATGGCCCGTTTTCACGAGCAACGACGACAACGCCACCTTCTATTATGACGAGGTCAACCCCTTCGTCAATTATTTCGGCAATATCCTCGAATCGGCCTTCACTACCACGGGACGCCGTCCCGCCGAGCAGATCATCGGTATGATGGACGCTCCGGGCGACCCGCGCATTTCGATCTGGTTCAAACAGGCTTCGGGCTACGACGGCTGGAAGGGCGCCGAGAGCGGCAAGGAGGCGCAGGAGTCCGACAATTCGGGCGTCAGCCTGCTCAATAAGGCCAATCTGGGCGATTACGCCTCGCCCTATTCCCACATGAAGTACGACGAGGTGCTCTTCATCTTCGCCGAAGCGATCAAGCGCGGCTGGATCGACGGCGGCGACGCGCTGGCCGAACAGTATTATAACGATGCCGTTCGGGCTTCGATCCGTTTCTGGTCGGATGTCAACAAGACGGGAAATCCCGTTTCGGAATCGACCGTCGAACGGTTTCTGGCCAATATCCCCTACGACGGAACGCTGGAGTCGATCCTCGACCAGAAGTACGTGGCGCTTTTCTGGACGGGTTTCGAAGCCTGGCACGAGTACCGCCGCACGGGCTATCCGGCTCTGGTGATCGGCGAGGGAACGCAGAATGACCACGTGCTGCCCACCCGCATGGCCTATCCGACGATTGCGATCAAGACCAATCCCGACAATTATGCCGCGGAGGTAGCGCGTTTGCAGAGCGTGTTCCGTGGAGCCGACGACATGAAGACTCCCGTATGGTGGAGTGCGGAGGCCGTTCGGAAGGGTATCGAATAACGAAAAACGACATTTCAGATGAAAACCGATAGAATCTTTGAATTTTTTGCCTCGGCACAGCCCGAACAAGTTCGGCTCTGCGCTCGATTCAACGAAATGGTTCGATTTCCCGCCGTGCTTCGGCGGATCTTGCCGGTGCTCTTCGCGACTGTGCTTTGCATGGCATGCAGCGATGACGACACCGATGCGCGACCCTATCTGCACGTCGTCGACGACCTCTACGAGGTGAACTACGATGTGGAGGGCGGCGTTCAGGATTTTGTGATGTACTCCTCTTACGGCCACTGGACGTTGCAGACGACCTATGCCGAGGATGAGGAGTGGCTGACGGCATGGCCCGCCGAGGGCGACGGCGATGCCCGCTTCGCCGTCAAGGTGAACAAGAACGATCGTGCCGCTTCGCGGCAGGCGACACTCAACGTCGTCGTCGAAGGCGAGTCGGTCGCCACGATCACCTTCAATCAGTCGGGTGCCGAACCGGTACTCAAAGTCGACGTCAAGGAGAGCGGCCGCACTGTTTCGGTCAAAGGCGAGACATTCAACGTGGGGGTCGAGGCCAATTTGGGCTGGGTAGCCGAACTGGTCGATCCGGCCGATGCCGCGTGGGTGACCGTCGGAGACTATACCGACGACATGCAGACATTCGTCTGCGCTGCCAACGAGAGCGATACGCCCCGCGAGGCGAAAGTGACGATCAAGGCGTACGGCACGTCGTTGTCGCAGACGTTCTCCATTCACCAGGCCGACCGGTCGAGTGCATTCGAACTGGCCGAGAAGGTGACCGTCGCCGAACTGCTGGCGCTGGGCGAAGGCAAGATCGCACGCAACGTCTATGTCGAAGGTACGGTCATCAGCGACCGCACGACGCGCAACTATCCGTTGGCCTATCTCGACGAATACACCGCCAATACGATGTTCGTCGAAGACGCTACGGGCGGTCTGTGGATCGAGTTCGACGATGCGGTCGACAATACCTACGATCTCAACGACGACGTGGCGATCCACATGTACGGTCAGTCGATCGCCCGCGATACCTATACCAACGGTCTGAAAATCGACGGTCTGACTTCGTCGGCCGTGCAGAGCGCCGTTCCGGGCAAGGGTGTCGAACCGATCGTCGTGGAAGACATTTCGCAACTTTCGCAGTATGAAAATCGTCTGGTGACGCTCCGCGACGTCGAGTTCGTCCTGCCCTACGGCACGCTGTGCAATATCAACGAGGCGGTGGCGGCCTACGGTATCGAACAACCGGCGAAGTATCAGCGGTCGGCCGACTATAACGATCTGACGCTCGAATACGGCCATTATCTGCGCGACGGCAAGGGTCGTTTGGCCAAACTCTATACCTCGTGGTCGTTCACCGAACGCGGACTGCACCTCATCCCCGAAGGGGCGGGTGACATTACGGGCATCGTGAACAAACGTTACAAGGCGGATCGCTATCGGCCTTACAGTGCCGTGCGACAGAAGGAGGAGAGCTGGTGCATTCGCGTGCGGCGCGAGTCGGACATCACCAATTTCTCCGCTTCGGATGCTACGCGCCACTCGAAGACCGTGATGCAGATCGGTCCGTGGTCGCTCAACAAGACTGCGTTGCCGGAGATCGTCGCCTCCGTCGGCAAGGGCCGGCTGAAACACTCGGTGGGGGTGACGGTCAAGGGATCGACTACCGGAACGACCGACGAGATGTATTGGGCCTGGGCCCACGTGCGCAACGGTGCGGCGACGTTCGACGCAGGGAACGATCGCTGGCTTCCGGCCTACGGCAATGCCACGACGGTGCAATACACGGCTGTAATGGCGCAGAACTGGTGGAAGAACACGGCGGCGCAATATTCGTCGACCGACGGGTGCTGCTGGATCCTCACCGATCTTTCTACGGTGGGGTATACCGGAGCGCTGTCGATTGCCTTCACCGCATCGAGCAATACGATCGGCCCCATCGAGTTCCAGATGGAATGGGCCGACCGCGAAGATGCCGCCGAATGGACGCCGATCGGTACGCCCTATGTCTGTGCCAACTGGCACTGCGATATCCACGCGCCGGAATATGTCTTCCCGCTTCCCGACGAATTGAAGGACCGCGAGAATTTCTGCATCCGCCTGCGTGCGACCATTCAGCGCAACGCCAGCGACGACGCCGACGTAGCCAACGGTACGAGCCGTATCGGCATCGTCCGCATCTCGTGTCTGAATTAACCCGAAAACAGGAAAAACGATGAAAAATCACATAAAAACGATTGCGGTCTTTTGTTTCGCCCTTCTCGTCGCGGCCTGCGGTTCCGACGAGCAGAAGCGTTTCGAACAATCGACGCGCATGGTGCGCGACGTCTACGTCAGCACCTCGATGACCGTCTATGCAGGTCAGTCGTACTATATACAGGGCGTTGGATTCGAAAAGGGCGACCTGCTCTCGTTCCGCTCCGATGAGAGCGAGGTCGAGATTCCGGTGCAGGACGCCACGCCCAAAACCGCCTGCATCATCATTCCCGAAGCCCTCGGCAAGGGAACCTACCGCCTGTGGATCGAGCGCGGCGAACGCGAACAGTTCCTTTCGGTGGTCAAGGTCTATCTGACCTCCCATTTCGACGTGCCCGACAAGGAGGGGGCGACGATCAAGGGAGCGGTCTTCTGCGAGAACAGCGGTATCGCCGGCGTGCGCGTGTCGGATGGTATCGTTACCGCGATCACCGACGAAAACGGATATTACTGGCTTGCGTCGGACAAATCGACCGGCTACGTCTTCTATTCGATGCCGTCGGGCTACGTCCCTGTCGATTTCGACTATGATGCGATGGGTTTCTGGCAGCCGTTGACGGCCGATGCCACGGTCTGCGAGCAGCACAATTTCGGTATGCGGGCCGTCGATAACGACGAATTCGTCCTGCTGCTGGGTGCCGACCTCCATCTGGCCAACAAACAGAAGGACATCGAGAACTTCAAGAACGGATTCGTCGCCGACAGCAAACGCATGGCCGAGCAATTCTCCTGTCCGGTCTACTGTCTCTTCGCGGGCGACATGACGTGGGATCGCTACTGGTACGACAACAAGTTCACTATTCCCACCTACAAACGACTGTTGCAGGAGGTGCAGTATCCGCTTCCCGTCTTCCATCTCATGGGCAATCACGACAACGATCCCTATGTGACCGGCGACGAAGCGGGGCAGGTACCCTACCGTCTCTCGCTGGGGCCCAACTACTATTCGTTCGATCTGGGCGAAGCGCATTTCGTGGTGCTCGACGACATCGACTGGATCAACACGGGCGGTGCGCAGGGCATCGTCGGAGCCCGCGACTACAACCGGCTCGTCTCGTTGCAGCAGATGGAGTGGCTGGCTGCCGATCTGGCCGCCGTGGCTGACAAGTCGGCGCCGCTGTTCATCGCTCTGCACGTGCAGCTCTACGAGAATTATAACGCCAAGTTCGAGAACAAGCCCAAGATGTCGAGCGCTACGGGCGGCACGCAGGCGCTCGTCGATGCGGTGGCCGGTTTCACCGACGTCCATTTCCTCTCCGGCCATACCCATTACAACGCCACGATGGAGATCAGCGAGCGGATCATGGAACACAACCATGCGGCCGTCTGCGAGACGTGGTGGTGGAGCCAGTATCTTTCCGACCGTGCGATCTGCGTCGACGGCACGCCGGCGGGCTACGGTGTCTACCATGTCACGGGCGATGACGTGAAGTGGATCTACAAGAGCATCGGCGAGCCGGAGAACCGTCAGTTCCGGGCTTACGACATGAATACGGTGAAGCCCGTGTTGGGAACCGAGAAGGCCAAGGCCGATCTGGCGAAGTATCCCAGTCGCAAGAACGGCGGCGACGACTACGGTGCGGTGGGCGAGAACGTCGTCTTCATCAACGTTTGGAATTACGATCCGCAATGGACGATCCGCGTCACCGAAAACGGGCGCGAACTTCCCGTCGAGCGGGTCTTCCAGCGTGATCCGCTCCATTCGCTGGTCTTCGACCTGCCGCGTGTGCAAAAGGGATACGACGCTACCTCCGACTGGGCTTCGGCCGAGACCTCGCACATGTTTTCGGTGACGGCTTCGGCTCCCGACACGCCGATCGAAATCAGCGTTACCGATCGTTTCGGGACGACCTATACCGAGACGATGACGCGACCCAAAGCATTTGTGAAAACCATGCAATAATCCGAAAAGCGATGAACAAACTACATCGAATCCTGTTTTTGTGCGGAACGCTGTTCGCAGCGGCCGCTTGTTCCGAAACGGAGGTCGACGAGACGGCAGATCTCTCGCTCGACCGGACGACGCTCAGCGCCAATAAGCGCGGCCTGACTTACGAGGGCGGCGAGGTGCGTTTCGAGGTCGAGTCCAATGTCTACTGGGTCATCGAGGTCGACGAGTCGGTCGACTGGCTGACGCTCTCGCCGCGTGCCGCTTACGGCAGCCAGACGGTGACGGTCTCGGTCGATCCCAATGAGGGCGATTCGCGTCGCATCGTGTTGCATTTCGACTCTTACGACGGCGTGACGGCCGAGATCGAGATCGTGCAGGCATCGGCTTCGGAGTTGATCCGCTATGCCGTGACCGGTTTCGGCGACGGGAAGGTCGCCGAGCCGGTCGCCATCGCCGAGTACGACGCGATGGACTGGACAGGCGTCGGCGTGGCGTCGACGCTTGCGAGCGGAACGGAGTGTCGCGTCGCCGTTCCTCCCGTCGAATCCTCCTATGAGGGTGCGTCGGGCGGCAATGCCGTGCAGTTCGGCAAGGCGGAGGAGTTGCCGGCCGCATTCGTCGCTGGCCCGATCGACCAGAAGGGCGACAGCTATTTCGTCTGCCGCTTCGGTGTCTGGAATCCGGCAGGGGCCGTTGAGAAGGAGTCGCTGAAATTGCAGATCAGCAACGACGGCGAGGAGTTCGTCGATCTGAGCTACGAGTGCGAGCCGGCGACGACATGGACGGAAGCCGTCGCGAAATTCTATATTCCTGAACCCGACGTGATGTATCTGCGCATCGTCGCGCCCGAAGGCTACTGGATCGACGATCTGCATGTGCAGGAAGGGAACGAGGGCGAGGGTCAGGAGGTGGTTTACTCCGTCGGTGGCGACGATGGCCGCGAGTTCGGGTACGTCTATTTCCAAGACGACTTTTCGTGGGTGACCGAAGATTACAAAGGCACCGATTACATTGCGGGCTGGCCGTCGAATACGGCCGAGACCTACTGGAACGGCGTAACCGCCGCGACGCACGGTCAGACTGCCTACGATGCGCTGATCGCATCGGGATGGACCACTGACGACAACAAACTCAAAGAGCGTGTCTACCTGCGTATCGGTTATCTCAAAATGGGGCGTGCAGCCAATGTCGCAGGGTGCGGCGGCGGAGTCGTTTCGCCGGCGCTTCCGATCAAGAAGAATTGCGCGGCGACGGTCAAGGTGTCGTTCGACTGCTGCGCTTGTTTCAGTACCGGCGGCACGTGGGATCCGACGACGACCATGCAGGTGCGTCTGATCGGCGACGGTACGATCAACGACGATGTCGCGACGGAGAAAATCTTCCAGATGTCGACCTCTTCGGCCGTCGAGGCGATCTGGAAATCGGGGCTTCCCGACAAGAATCCCTGGGAGCGTAAGGAGTTCATCGTGAGAGGTGCGACGGCTTCCACGCAGATCGTCTTCGAATCGGTAGCCGAGACGACGGCCAACCGTTGGTTCTTCGATAACGTGAAGGTGGAGAAGGTGAAGTCCGACGCGCAGATTGATCCCGAATTGGTACCGCTGGCCGTGCCGGTGCCCGAAGCCGACGAAGCTGCGGCGACCGAAACATCGTTGAAGTTCCGTTGGGAAGTCGTCGAACATGCCGCGGCCTACGAGTATGTCTACGTCTGTACCTATTGCGGAGAAGAGGTAGCTTCGCGCAGCGGCACCACGACCGATCCCTTTGTCGAATTCACGGAGCTGGAACGCGGTACGGCCTGCCGTGTCAGGGTGCGTGCGCTCCCCGCCGAAGGGGATACGAACTACTGTGAATCGGAGTGGAGCGAGTATGCTTCGGCCGAGACCAAACGGCCGGACGCCGGAGTAGCCGATTCGCATCCCGAAGGATACGAATTTTTCCGCGACGACCTCTCCTGGGTGACCTATGCGCTCTTCGGACAGGCCGATTTCGTAGGAACCTATCCCGGCAATCCGGCAGGGGTCAGCTTCGCCAACGCCCGGAAGCTCTCCGCGGCTGCGGCCGAAGCGCTCGATGCGTCGGGCTGGACGGAGGTCGCCAAAGCCTATCTCTACGAAGGCTGCATCAAACTCGGTACGGCTTCGGCGGTAGGTTCCGTCTCGTCGCCGGCGATGTCGCAGATCGACGCCGGTGCGACGGCCAATGCGATGGTGACGCTCGGTGCGACAGCTTTCCTCGGTACCAACGACCTCTACGACGACGATCTGGTTTCGCTCTCGATCGAGGGCGGCGGCAGTTTCTTCGACGGTGCTACGAGTCGCGAGTTCCGGTTGGGATCGTGGAACGACTGGGTGCGTCACAGTTTTCCGGTTCGGGGGATTACTTCCGAAACGAAATTCGTCTTCGCATCCCGTACGGCGTCCAAGGGACGGGTATTCCTCAACTTCTTCAATGTCGTGAAGCTGGCCGACGACTATGATCCTGCGGCCGGTACGCAGCCTTTGGAGACGCCGCAGAAACCTGCGGTCGCTGCGGCGACAGCCTACGGGGCCGACCTGAGCTGGCCGGCGGTGGCGGGGGCGACCGATTACGACTATGCCGTAGTACGTCCCGACGGGCGGATTGTGGCCGAGGGCAAGACGTGGGAACCCCGCGTTCATCTCGGAGGACTTGCCGGCAAGACGGTCGGAGGGCACGGCTATTACAATGTCCGTATCCGTGCCAATTACTGCAATTACGATGCTTCGAAGAACGAGACTGCGCCGGTACCCTCTTCGGAGTGGGCTCCGTCGGTGCAGCTCGCATTGGCGGCTTCGTCGGCAGAAGTCTATTTCGAAGACGATTTCTCCTGGATCTCGCCCGACAGCGGCAGTGCGTTGTTGAAGACCAATACCGATTGGATCAACACCTATTGCACGACCGATACGATGGTCCGGCTCGATATTTTGCTCAACGAAGGATCTGTCACGCTCAACGGGTGGGGGTACGATGCGACGAACAAAAGCGTCTATACCCGTCCGGGCTATATCCATATCAATTCGTCGAAGGCGTTGGGAACGCTCATTTCACCCGCGTTCAGTGCGATCGACGACACGCGCGACGTGGTGGTCTCGTTCGATGCGACCTACTTTTATCAGTACTTTTCGAAGACGGCCGAAACCGGCCGCAACCTGACCGTGACGTTAAGAGGCAGCGGCCGGATCGAGGGTGCGACCGACGGCGTGCTGACCCTGACGCTCGCCCGCGGAAATGCGTGGGAGGGTTTCTCGTTCCGCATTGCGGGTGCCGATGCTACCACGCAGTTGCTCTTTACGCCCGCTTCGGCCGCGAAGAACCGCGTGCAGTTCGATAATTTCCGTGTGGAGGCCGCGCAGTAGTCCCGCGACCTCGAATTTCGGCGGGCGGAGTCTGGCATATGGCCGGGCTCCGCTCTTTTTTTGTGCGACAGTTGGAAATGCGGGGGCGAATCGCTACCTTTGGAGGGTCGAAATCAAACAGCAACAGCATAAGCCCATGAAAGCTACCTATCTCGGACTGGAACTCGACAGCCCGATCGTCGTGAGCAGTTCGCCCTATACGGCGACGCTCGCCAATATCGAGAAGTGCGCCGCCGCCGGAGCGGGCGCGGTGGTTCTGAAATCGATCTTCGAGGAGCAGATCATGCACCACGCCGCTTCGCTCGAACAATATTCCGATTCGCCCTACGGCGATGCGGGCGACTATCTGCAACGTTATCTGGGCGAGGATTACAAAGCGGGATTTCTGCAACTGATCGCCGATGCGCGGCGTGCGACGCGGATTCCCGTCATCGCCAGCATCAACTGCGTAGCCGCGGGCGAAGAGTGGATCGAATACGCCGCCGCGATGGCCCGGGCCGGAGCCTCGGCGCTCGAACTGAACATCTTCATCCAGCCCGTCGACGCCGCACGTTCGTCGCAGGAGCTCGAACGGCTCTATGTGACGATCGCCCAGCGTGTCTGCGCCGAGGTGAAGATTCCCGTTTCGGTCAAACTCGCGATGCGTTTCACGAACGTCGTGGCGATGGCCGCCGCGTTGGAGAGCGTCGGGGTGAAGGGTGCGGTGCTGTTCAACCGTTTCTTCGAGCCGGACGTGGATGTCGAGCGGATGACCTTCGTCGAAGGGTCGCCTTACAGCGAAGCGTCGGAGTTGCGCAACGTATTGCGTACGACGGCTATCTGCGTCGGTGCGCTGCCGCGTATGGATTTCGCCGTTTCGACGGGCGTGCACGACGGCGAGGCGGCGGTCAAGGCGCTTCTGTGCGGTGCTGCGGCCGTCGAGGTCTGCACGGCGATCCACCGCGAAGGTTTCGACGTGATCGCGCGCATGAATGAGTGGATCGACGCCTGGGCGGCGCGTCACGGCATCACGGCGCTCGACGAATTCAAGGGTCGGCTCGGTTTCGGCAAGAGCGACTCGGAGTTTTTCCAGCGCGTGCAGTACATGAAGTATTTCCCCGGAAAGGATTGATTTTTCCGGACAAGGCAGCGGGGCGGAACTCTCGACAGAGTTCCGCCCCGCATTGTTACTTGTCGGGATCGTACTCCCGTGCCAGTCCGCCCTCGCCCGTCTCCTTGTAGATCGAGGGAAGGTCGTGCCCCGTCTGTTTCATCACCTCGACCACGCGGTCGAACGAGACGCGGTGTCCGCCGTCGGTGAAGGCCGAATAGAGGTTGGCGTCGAGCGCGCGGGCCGCAGCGTAGGCGTTGCGTTCGATGCAGGGGATCTGCACCAGTCCGCATACGGGATCGCAGGTCATGCCCAGATGGTGTTCGAGCCCCATTTCGGCGGCATACTCGATCTGCGAGGGGCTGCCTCCGAAAAGCTGGTTGGCTGCGGCGGCCGCCATGGCGCAGGCGACGCCCACCTCGCCCTGGCAACCCACTTCGGCGCCCGAAATCGAGGCGTTGTGTTTGACGACGTTGCCGAACAGGCCGGCCGTGGCCAACGCGCGGTAGATGCGTGCGTCGGAGAAACCGCGGCTCTTTTGAAGATGGTACAACACGGCCGGCACCACGCCGCTCGACCCGCAGGTCGGGGCTGTCACGATCCGTCCGCCCGAAGCGTTCTCTTCGGCTACGGCCAATGCGTAGGCGAAGACCAGACCGCGCGATTGAAGGCTCTGCTTGTAGCCCGAAGCGCGCACGTGGTAGGTCGCGGCGCGGCGCGTGAGGTGCAGCGGACCGGGCAGGACGCCTTCGTGGTCGAGCCCCCGCTCGACGCTTTCGCGCATCGCCTGCCAGATTTCGGCCAGGTAGTCCCAGATGTCGTCCGACTCGCACTCCTCGACATATTCCCAATAGGTGCGGCCCGTGCGGCGGCACCAGGCGAGGATTTCGTCGAGCGTGTTCATTTCGTAAATCTCCTCCGCCTGCCGCGGCGGTACGCCCTCTTCGGCCAGCTCGCCGCCGCCGATGCTGTAAACCGTCCATGTGTCGGTGGGGGTGCCGGCGGTGTCGAGCGCCTCGAAACGCATTCCGTTGGGATGGAAGGGGAGGAACTCGCGTGCCTGCCACACGATGTCGACGGGGGCGGTCGGCAGCAGCGTGTCGATAATGGCGCGGTCGGTCATGTGGCCGCGGCCCGTCGCGGCGAGGCTTCCGTAGAGCGTCACGCGGAACGCCGCCGCTTCGGGATGGCGTGCGAGGAACTGTTCGGCGGCGCGGCGGGGCGCCATGGTGTGGCTGCTCGAAGGGCCGGTGCCGATACGGTAGAGTTCTTTGATGCTTTTCATGCGGCAAAGATACGATTAAGCCGAGGGCAAAAGCAAATTTTATTTGCATTTTGCCGAGACGGAGTATCTACGGCGCAGCCAAAATACGATTTTCCTTTGTCAGTCCGCGGCCGCTCTTCGATTGCAGCCGATCGCATTTACCGCCTTTTGACACCAAAGGCGGAGCCAAAAGTGTCCGCAGGGCACCTCCGTCGGGATCGGACAGCGGTTCTCACTGAGCGGGCGCAAAACGACGTTCAGCAGGCGAGCGCGGAGGCCGTTCGCGGACTTTTCCGAGCCGCCGCAGTCGAAGCTGCGCAATCCTTTGCGCCGCAACGGCGCAGTCTTTCGTGATCGTTCTGCGAGGTGCGCGGCGAATTCCCGCGCATTTTCGCCTCGCGGTCTTCGGTGCCCCTTTTCGACGGAAGGTGCTGAGATGCGCTTGCCGAAAAGCGGTCGCCTGCTGCGGTCAGAATCCGTATTTGCTGCGGTACTGCGTGGCGGTGATCTTTTCGCGCTGCCGGAAGAAGGCCGAAAACTGGCTGACGTTCTCGAATCCCAGCTCGGCGGCGATCTCCGAAACGGTGCGGTCGGTCGTGGTGAGCAGCTCCCGGGCCTTGTTGTGGCGCAGTTGCAACTGGTATTGCGCCGGGGCGATGCCCACGTAGGCGCGGAACGTACGGCGGAACCACGTGTAGCCGATGTTGAGCCGCCGCGCGATCTCTTCGGGCGGGAGGTTGTCGCCGATGTGGCGGCGCATCATTTCGCGGGCGCGGTTGATCTTCTCGACGATCGGGTTGTCGAGGTATTGCAGGTTGTCGCGTTTGAAGAGCACCGAACCCAGCAGGTGAAGCACGATGCCCGTGACGAGCTGCTGGAAGCCTTTGCGCTCCTCCTCGGCCGAGCGGATGATCTCCTGATAACAGCTCACGATGCCGGCGCTGTGGCCGATATGCAGCAGCGGCGTCTTCGGCGAAAAGAAGCCTTCCGCCACGCGGCGGTCGATGTTCTCGCCGCGGAATCCCACCCACCACTCCTCCCAGCCCGTTTCGGGGTCGGGTGCGTAGGTGTGCCATTCGTCGGGGAAGAGCATCACCACCGTGCCGGCCTTCACGGGCGCGGCGGGCGAGGAGGCCGAGCGGAATTCGCCCTGTCCCGAGACGATGTAGAGCAGTTGGTATTCGCCGAGCACACGCCCCCGCGAGCGGGTGAACGAGTAGCTGTCGGGATGCTGCGTCAGGGGATAGGGGCTGCCGGGCGGAACGTTCTGGTACCCCGCCGTGGTGCAGACGATGCCCCACCGCTCGTCGTGGTCGGTGACGGGCAGGTAGTGGACGATGCTTTGCGGGAAAGAGCCCATAACGTGTCAGATTTGAAAAGTAATTTGTCAAATGTTATAACAAAGATAATACTTTCTTCGGTATTTTTGTATCAAATAAAGACTCTAACCTCAAACCGCTTTTTCACGTTATGCAAAAAAATATAATCGGTGTCGACCTGGGCGCTACCAGCGGTCGGGTGATTCTGGCCCGTGCGGGGGACGACCGGCTCCGAATGGAGGAGCTGCACCGTTTTCCGAACCGTATGCGGGAGATCGACGGCCGCTTCTATTGGGACATTCACGCCCTCTACGAGGAGATTCTGAGGGGATTGAGCGTCGCGGGCGGCCGCGGCGAACGGATCGACTCGATCGGCATCGATACGTGGGGCGTCGATTTCGCCTGCGTGGATCCCGACGGCGATCTGCTGGGGCTTCCGCGCGCCTACCGCGATCCCTATACCGACGGAGTGCCGGAAGAGTTTTTCCGTACGGTGCCTCGCGAAAGCGTCTATGCGAAGACGGGCATTCAGGTGATGAATTTCAATTCGCTCTACCAACTCTACGCACTCAACCGCGAGCACAGCCCCGCGCTGGCGGCCGCCGAGCATGTGCTCTTCATGCCCGATGCGCTGTCGTACCTGCTTACGGGCGAACAGGTGTGCGAATATACGATCCTCTCCACCTCGCAGCTGATGAATCCCCGCACGCGGGAGCTGGACGGGGAGCTGTTGCGTGCGGCCGGCGTCGACGCATCGCTGTTCGCCCGGCGTGTGATGCCCGGCGAGCGTGTCGGCGTGCTGCGCGACGAGGTGGCGCGCCGCACGGGACTGGGGCGTGTGGAGGTCTTCGCCGTGGCGGGACACGATACCGCTTCGGCCATCGCCGCCGTGCCCGCCGCCGACGAGCGCTTCGCCTATCTCTCGTCGGGCACGTGGTCGCTCATGGGCATCGAGTTGCCCGCTCCGGTCATCACGGAGGAGTCGTGCGCGATGAACTTCACCAACGAGGGCGGCGTGGACGGCACGGTGCGGTTCCTGAAGAACATCACCGGCATGTGGCTGCTCGAACAGTGCCGCGCGGTGTGGAGCCGCCAGGGCAGGGAGTATAGCTATGAAGAGATCGTGCGCATGACCGAGGGCGCCGCCCTGTCGCCGGGGGTCATCGACCCCGATGCCGCGGAGTTCGCCGCGCCGACCGACATGCCGCAGGCGATCCGCACGTGGTGCGCGGCGCACGGCGTCCCCGTCCCGGCGGACGATGCGGCGCTGATGCGGCTGATATTCGACTCGCTGGCCGCGAAATACGCCGAGGTGCTCGGGAAACTGCGGCGGCTGGCGCCGTTCGAAATCGAATGCCTGCACGTCATCGGCGGCGGCGCACAGAACGACCTGCTGAACCGGATGACGGCCGACGCTGTCGGCATCCCCGTCGTGGCGGGCCCTGCCGAAGCCACGGCGCTGGGCAACATCATGGTGCAGGCGCGTGCCGCGGGCGTGGTCTCTTCGCTCGCCGAAATGCGGCGCTACATCGGCCGCTCGATCGAAACGAAAACATATCAACCGAAAAAATAAAACTGTCATCCTTATGAAAACGGAACTTATCGAAAAGGCATACGCCATCGCGCGGGAACGCTATGCGGAGATCGGCGTAGACACCGAAAAAGCGCTCGCGGCGCTTCAGAACATCTCGCTCTCGCTCCACTGCTGGCAGGCGGACGACGTGACGGGCTTCGAAAACCGGGGCGGCGACCTCACGGGCGGCATCCAGGCTACGGGCAACTACCCGGGCAAAGCCCGCAACATCGAAGAGCTGCGTGCCGACATCCTCAAGGCCAAGTCGTTCATTCCCGGTACGCACCGCCTGAACCTGCACGAGATCTACGGCGAGTTCGGCGGCGAGACGGTCGACCGCGACCAGGTGGAGCCCCGGCATTTCCAGGGCTGGATCGAGTGGGCGAAAGAGCACGGCATGAAGCTCGACTTCAACTCGACGTCGTTCTCGCACCCCAAGAGCGGCGATCTCTCGCTGGCCAACCCCGACCCCGGAATCCGGGACTTCTGGGTGGAACACACCAAGCGCTGCCGCGCCATTGCCGAAGAGATGGGCAAGGCGCAGGGCGACCCCTCGATCATGAACCTCTGGGTGCACGACGGCTCGAAAGACCTTACGGTGAACCGCATGCTCTACCGCGAGCTGCTGCGTGACTCGCTCGACCGCATCTTCGAGACCGAATACGACCACATGAAGGACAGCATCGAGTCGAAGGTGTTCGGCATCGGGCTGGAGAGCTATACCGTCGGGAGCAACGACTTCTACATCGGCTACGGAGCCAGCCGCGGCAAGATCGTGACCCTCGATACGGGGCATTTCCACCCCACGGAGATCGTGGCCGACAAGATTTCGTCGCTGCTGCTGTTCATCCCCGAGGTGATGCTGCACGTGTCGCGCCCGGTGCGCTGGGATTCCGACCACGTGACGATCATGAACGACGATACGCTGGAACTGTGCAAGGAGATCGTACGCTGCGATGCGCTCGACCGCGTTCATATCGGGCTGGATTATTTCGATGCCTCGATCAACCGCATCGGCGCCTATGTCATCGGTTCGCGCGCCACGCAGAAGTGCCTGATGCAGGCGTTGCTCGAACCGCTCGCGCAGCTTCGCCGGTACGAGGCTGCCGGACAGGGCTTCGAGCGCCTGGCGCTACTCGAAGAGTCGAAGTCGCTGCCCTGGAACGCCGTATGGGACATGTTCTGCCTGCGCAACGACGTGCCCGTGGGCGAGGAGTTCATCGCCGGGATCCAGCAGTACGAAAGGGAAGTAACCTCCAAACGCTAAGGCCATGTACCGCATCGTACTGAACGAGACGTCGTACTACGGCGCAGGGTGCCGCTCGGTGATCGCCGACGAGATCCGCAAGCGGGGCTTTAAAAAGGTGCTGCTCGTAACGGACAAAGACCTCATCCGGTTCGGCGTGGCCGCGAAGATCGAGGAGGTGCTCCGCGGGGCGGACATTCCCTATGAGATTTACAGTCAGATCAAGGCCAACCCCACGATCCGCAACGTGCAGCAGGGCGTCGAGGCGTTCAAGGCTTCGGGCGCCGACTGCATGGTGGCGCTGGGCGGCGGTTCGTCGATCGACACGGCCAAGGCCGTGGGCATCATCGTCAACAACCCCGAGTTCGCCGACGTGCGCTCGTTGGAGGGCGTGGCCGACACCAAGCACCGCGCCGTGCCGACCTTCGCCGTGCCGACGACCGCGGGGACGGCGGCCGAGGTGACGATCAACTATGTCATCACCGACGAGGAGAACCGCAAGAAGATGGTCTGCGTCGATCCCAACGACATCCCGATGTGCGCGGTGATCGACTGCGAACTGATGATGTCGATGCCCCGGGGGCTGACGGCCGCTACGGGCATGGACGCCCTGACGCACGCCATCGAAGGGTATATCACGCCCGGGGCGTGGACGATGAGCGACATGTTCGAGCTGAAGGCCATCGAGCTGGTCGCCGCGCACTTGCGGAATGCCGTCGAGGACGGCAGCGACCCCGTCGCCCGCAACGGCATGGCCGAGGCGCAGTACATCGCGGGCATGGGTTTCTCGAACGTCGGGCTGGGCATCGTGCACTCGATGGCGCACCCCCTGGGGGCGTTCTACGACACGCCGCACGGCGTGGCGAACGCACTGCTGCTGCCCTATGTGATGGAATACAATGCCGAGTCGCCCTCGCGCGCCAAATACCTCGACATCGCGCGGGCGATGGGCGTCGATACCGCGGGCATGAGCGTCGACGAGGGCGTGGCTGCGGCTGTCAGGGCCGTGCGCGACCTGTCGTTGAGCATCCGCATCCCGCAGCGCCTGCACGAGATCGGCGTGAGGGAGGAGGACATCCCCGCGCTGGCCGTGGCGGCGTTCAACGACGTCTGCACGGGCGGCAACCCGCGTCCGACCTCGGTCGGGGATATCGAAAAACTATACCGTACCGCATTCTAAAACAAAGGCCATGAATACGCTTCTCGGACTTCTGATCATCGCCGTCGGCAGCTTTTGCCAGTCGAGCTCCTATGTACCCATCAAAAAGGTGAAGGAGTGGTCGTGGGAGAGCTTCTGGCTGGTACAGGGCATCTTCGCATGGCTGGTGTTCCCGCTGCTGGGGGCACTGCTGGCGGTTCCCGCGGGCAGCTCGCTCGGGGAAATCCTCTCGACCGACCCCTCCGCCGCCTTCAAGGCCGCCGGCTACGGCGTGCTGTGGGGTGTGGGCGGCCTGACGTTCGGGCTGTCGATGCGCTACCTCGGGGTGGCACTCGGGCAGTCGATCGCCCTGGGCACCTGCGCCGGGTTCGGCACCCTCTTCCCCGCCATCTTCGCGGGCGAAAACCTCTTTGCGGGCAAAGGGCTGATCCTGCTGCTGGGCGTCTCGATTACGCTGGCGGGCATCGCCGTGATCGGCTACGCCGGGTCGCTGCGCTCGCAGAACATGACCGACGAGGAGAAACGCGCCGCCGTCAAGGACTTCGCCCTCACGAAGGGGCTGGCCGTGGCGTTGCTGGCGGGCGTGATGAGCGCCTGCTTCAACCTCGGGCTGGAGGCCGGGCGGCCGTTGCAGGTCGAGGGCGGCAGCGCCCTGTTCCGCACGCTGCCCGCCACGCTGATGGTGACGCTCGGGGGCTTCGTGACCAATGCCGCCTACTGCCTGTGGCAGAATGCGCGCAACCGCACGTTCGGCGACTACGGCAAGGGGACGCTCTATGCCAACAACCTGTTGTTCTGCGCGTTGGCCGGGGCGCTGTGGTACTCGCAGTTCTTCGGCTTCGGCATCGGGCAGACCTTCTTCGAGCCCGGGTCGGTCGTGGCGGCCTTCGCCTGGTGCATCCTCATGGCGCTCAACGTCACCTTCTCGAACGTGTGGGGCATTATCCTCCGGGAGTGGCGCGGGGCGTCGCGAAAGACCGTGGGCGTATTGGTCTGCGGCCTGGCGATCCTGATTTTCTCACTCGTATTTCCTAATTTGTTCTGACGATGAAATCCATACTCGAAAACCGCCCGGCGCTGGCCGCCGAGGTGGACAAAGTGGCCGAAGTGGCCGGTTACCTCTGGCAGAAGGGGTGGGCCGAGCGCAATGGCGGCAACATCACGGTAAACATCACGGAGCACGTCGACGACGTGATCCGCGCGATGGCTCCGATTAGCGGCCGCTTTGAAATCGGCACCACGCTGCCCCGCCTCAAGGGGTGCTATTTCTTCTGCAAGGGTACCAACAAACGTATGCGCGACCTGGCGCGCCGCCCGATGGAGAACGGCTCGGTAATCCGCATTCTCGACGACTGTGCGTCGTACGAGATCATCGCTGACAAGGCGGTGAAACCCACCTCGGAGCTGGCTTCGCATCTGGCGATGCACAACCAGATGATCGCCTCGGGCAACGGCTACAAGGCGGCGCTGCATACCCATCCCATCGACCTGATCGCCATGACGCACAACCCTGCGTTCCTCGAAAAGGACGTCTTGACCAACCTCCTGTGGAGCATGATTCCCGAGACGCGGGCGTTCTGCCCCAAGGGGCTGGGGATCGTTCCCTATAAGATGCCCTCGTCGGTCGAACTGGCCGAGGCCACCATCGCGCAGCTGCGCGAGTACGACGTGGTGATGTGGGAGAAACACGGCGTATGTGCCGTGGGGCCCGATATCTTCGAGGCGTTCGACCAGGTCGACGTGCTCTCGAAATCGGCGCAGATCTACCTCACGGCCCGTTCGATGGGCTTCGAGCCCGCCGGGACGACGCAGGAGCAGATGGACGAATTGAAAAGGGCCTTTAACCTCTGACCCAAAGATGCCGGCGGGCGGGGACGGCAATCCCCGTCGGGAGCGGCAGACGGGCATCCCCGTCGGCCGGAAGCCTGCGGACGGGGTATCCCTGCGGCCTCGGGCGCCGGAGCTGTCCGTACTTGTACCCCGGAACGCGGCGGGTGCCGTTGCCGCCGGAGGACGGAAACGATAATTTTACCGTTTTATGAAAAAGATACTCTTAACGCTTTGTTTTGCGGCTGCCGCGATCGGTGCGCAGGCCGCGGCACCGTGTACGCCCGTGGGGCTGCGGTGCGAACATCTGGAGGCGCCGCTGGGCATCGACGCCCCGGCGCCGCGACTGGGCTGGCGTCTGGACGACAGCCGTTCCGGGGCACTCCAGCGGGCTTACAGGGTCGTCGTGGGGCGGGATTCCGCCGCCGTGGCCGCCGGACGCGGCGACGTGTGGGATTCGGGGCGCACGGATTCGGACGGGACGCTCGTCCGTTACGCCGGGCCGCAGCTCGATCCCTTCACCCGTTATTACTGGGCCGTGACGGTCTGGGACAAGGACTACGCGCGCTCCTCGTCCGGGGTCGCAGCGTTCGAGACCGGCATGATGGGCATCGAAAACTGGCAGGGATGCTGGATCAGCGACCACCACGACATAGACCATAAGCCCGCGCCCTATTTCCGCAAGGAGTTCTCCGTGGGCAAACGCGTGAAATCGGCCCGCGCCTATGTCGCGGCGGCCGGGTTGTACGAACTCCATATCAACGGGCAGAAGGTCGGTGACCACCGCCTCGACCCGATGTATACGCGCTTCGACCGCCGGAACCTCTACGTCACCTACGACGTGACGCGGCAGTTGCAGGACGGGGCCAATGCCGTGGGCATCCTGCTGGGCAACGGCTGGTACAACCACCAGTCGGGCGCCGTGTGGAACTTCGAGCGGGCGCCGTGGCGCAACCGCCCGGCGTTCTGCTTCGACCTGCGTATCGAGTATGCGGACGGGACGCACGAGGTCGTGAAGTCCGACCTCGACTGGCGCACCTCGGGCGGGCCGCTGGTGTTCAACAGCATCTATACTTCGGAGCATTACGACGCGCGGCTCGAACAGCCGGGCTGGAGCTCCCCCGGGTTCGACGACTCGGCCTGGGGCGGGGTGATGTACCGCGGCGCGCCGTCGCAGAGGGTCACGGCACAGCAGACGGTGCCGATCCGCAATGTCACCGAATACAGGCCGCGCAGCGTGCGCAAGCTCGACGAACGGAGCTACCTCTACGATTTCGGCCAGAACATGGCCGGTGTGACGAAGCTCCGCCTGAGGGGTGAAGCCGGGACGCAGCTGCGGCTCATCCATGCCGAACGCCTGCGCGAAGACGGCCATGCCGACCTGTCGAACATCGACGTCTATTTCCGTCCGACGGACAAGGACGACCTGTTCCAGACCGACGTGGTGACCCTGAGCGGCCGCGACGACGAGTTCATGCCCCGGTTCAACTACAAGGGCTTCCGCTATGTCGAGGTAGTTGCCGACCGGCCGGTAGAGCTGTCTGCGGAGAACCTGACGGCCTATGCCATGCACAGCGACGTGACTCCCGTGGGGCATATCGAGACGTCGAACGACCTGGTGGACAAACTTTGGGACGCCACCAACAAGGCCTACCTCTCGAACCTGATGGGTTACCCGACCGACTGCCCCCAGCGCGAGAAGAACGGCTGGACGGGCGACGGCCACCTGGCCATCGAAACGGCGCTGTACAACTACGACGGCATTACGGTCTACGAGAAGTGGCTCGCCGACCACCGCGACGAACAGCAGCCCAACGGTGTGCTGCCCGACATCATCCCCACCGGCGGCTGGGGCTACGGCACGGCCAACGGGCTGGACTGGACGAGTACCATCGCCATCATCCCGTGGAACCTCTACCTCTTCTACGGGGACACGAAGCCGCTGGAGGATTGCTACGAGAATATCAAACGCTATGTCGATTACGTCGACCGCCGCAGCCCGGGGCACCTCTCCTCGTGGGGACGCGGCGACTGGGTGCCCGTCCGCTCGCAGTCGTCGCTGGAGCTGACCTCGTCGGTCTATTTCTACGTCGATGCCACGATCCTCGCCCGTGCCGCCGCCCTGTTCGGCCGGGAGGCCGACCGGAAGCACTACGAGGCACTGGCCGGCGAAATCCGCGGGGCCATCAACGACAAATACCTCGACCGTGCGACGGGCATCTATGCCAGCGGCACGCAGACCGAGCTGAGCGTTCCGCTGATGTGGGGCGTCGTACCCGAGGAGATGGTCGCCAAGGTCGCCGGCAACCTCGCCCGCAAGGTCGCCGAAGCCGGGTTCCACCTCGACGTCGGGGTGCTGGGCGCCAAGGCCATCCTCAATGCGCTGAGCGAGAACGGCCATGCCGAAACGGCCTACAAGGTCGCGGTGCAGGACACCTATCCTTCGTGGGGATGGTGGATCGTGAACGGCGCCACCACGCTGCTCGAAAACTGGAACCTCGAAGCCACGCGCGACATCTCGGACAACCACATGATGTTCGGCGAGATCGGCGGGTGGTTCTTCAAGGGGCTGGGCGGCATCAAGCCCGACCCCGAAGCGCCGGGCTTCAAACACATCCTGCTGCGCCCGAATTTCGTCGGCCCCGAGGAATTCGAGGCTTCGCACGACGCCCCCTGCGGGCGGATCGTGTCGGCATGGACGCGCCGGGGCAATACGGTGACCTACCGCGTCCGAATCCCGGCCAACAGTACCGCAACGCTCTACTTGCCGGCCAACGTGGACGGCGGGAAGGTGCATCAGCTGGGTGCCGGAAGCCATACGCTGACGCTCAGGGTGGCCAAATGACCCTTCCGCCTCGGGGCGGACGGCTGCTGCCGCGGGCCGCATTCCCGTGCGGGACGGCAGCCTGCACAGGACGATTTTTACCCATAACCTGAAATATTCCTGCGATGAACAAACTATCGAAACTGATTCTGATGCTGCCGCTGGCCCTCGCTCCGCTGGCGGGGCAGGCCGCCCCGAAGGGCGGCTCCCATGCCGCCCTGGCCGCGGGGTTCGTGGCGCCGCCCGACTCTGTCCAGACCTCGGTTTACTGGTACTGGCTTTCGGGCAATGTCTCGAAGGAGGGCGTGGTGAAAGACCTCGAAGCGATGAAACGGGCGGGGATCAACCGTGCCTTCATCGGCAATATCGGCCTCGGGGAGCTGGCGACGCCCTATGCCCCCGTGAAACTTTTTACGGACGAATGGTGGGGAGTGACCCATGCGGCGCTCAAACGCGCCTCGGAGCTGGGTATCGAGATCGGCATGTTCAACAGCCCCGGCTGGAGCCAGGCCGGAGGGCCGTGGATCGAACCCGGGCAGGCCATGCGTTACCTGGCTTCGGTCAAGGCGCATGTCCGGGGCGGCGGGAAGGTCGAGGCGGAGCTGCCGCGCCCGTCGGCCGATTTCCAGGACGTGCGGGTGGTCGCCTATCCCGCTCCCGCCGTGGGGCGTGCGGCGCTGACGGCGGCTGACACCCGTGTGACGGTTGCCGGAACGGCTGCCGGGGCGCAATGCCTCATAGACGGTGACCCGGCGACGGAGCTTCTCTTCGATGGCAGCCCCGAAGCCGTCATCGACTTGGTGACGGACGCCGACATGGATCTGCGCAACATCACGGTGTGGCCCGCCCGCCGTCCGATACGTGCCGAGGCCGAATTGCAGGTGAAGGGGGCGGACGGCTACCGGACAATCGCATCGTTCGGGATCGACCGCTCGAACCCCAATATCGAGGTCGGCTTCGACCCTTACGCCCCGGTTTCGGTCAGCGTGGCGAAGACCACGGGGCGCGAGTTCCGGCTCATAGTTCGCGGCGCGGGGAAGGATACGGGTTTCGCGGAAGTGCTGCTTTCCTCGCTGCCCCGTGTGGAGCGTTATGCGGAGAAGACCTTTGCCAAGATGTTCCAGTCGCCGCTGCCCTACTGGGAGGAGTACCAGTGGCGCGACCAGCCCGCGCTGGACGATGCCTCGCTGGCGGTCGACCCCGCGAAGGTGGTCGACATAACGGAATGTCTCGACGGTGACCGCCTGGTGTGGGAAGCCCCTGCCGGGGAGTGGGTCGTCATGCGTACCGGGATGCGCCCGACCGGCATCCAGAATTCGCCCGCGGCGCCCGAAGGCACCGGGCTCGAAGTGGACAAGATGACCCCGGCCTACCTGCAGCACCATTTCGACGCCTTTATCGGTGAGATACTCCGCCGCATCCCGGCCGAAGACCGCAGGACGTTCCGCGTGGTGGTGGCCGACAGCTACGAGAAGGGAGGGCAGAACTTTACGGATACCTTTCTGACCGACTTCAGGGAGCGTTACGGTTACGACGCCCTGCCGTTCCTGCCCGTTTACGACGGCGTGGTGGTCGGCAGCCAGGATATCTCCGACCGGTTCCTGTGGGACATGCGGCGCCTGGCGGCCGACAAGCTGGCCTATGCGCATATCGGGGGGCTGCGCGAAATCGCGCACAAATACGGGCTGACGTTGTGGCTGGAGAACTACGGCCACTGGGGTTATCCCGGCGAGTTCCTGCAGTACGGCGGCCAGTCGGACGAGGTCGGGGGCGAATTCTGGGGCGAAGGGTCGCTGGGCGACATCGAGAATCGTGCCGCCTCGTCGTGCGCCCACATCTACGGCAAGCGGAAAGTGTCGGCCGAGTCGTACACCTCGGCCGGGAACGATTTCGGGCGTTATCCGGCGATGGTGAAGCCGCGCGGTGACAGGTTCTTCTCCGAGGGGATCAACAACACGCTGCTGCACGTCTACATTTCGCAGCCGGGCGACGAACTGCCCGGCATGAATGCCTGGTTCGGAACGGAATTCAACCGCAACAACACGTGGTTCTCGCATATCGACCTCTTCACGGATTACCTCAAGCGTGTCAATTACATGTTGCAGCAGGGGCTCAACGTCGCCGACGTGGCCTATTTCATCGGCGAGGACGCCCCGAAAATGACGGGCGTCACCGACCCGGCGCTGCCCCGAGGGTACCAGTACGATTATATCAACGGCGAGGTGCTGCTGGAACGCGCCACCGTGAAGGACGGCCTGTGGACGCTTCCGCACGGGACGCAATACCGGATACTGGTGTTGCCGAAGCTCAAGACGATGCGCCCCGAACTGCTTGCGAAGCTGCGGGCGCTCGTCCGTGAGGGCGGCGTGCTGCTGGGGCCTGCGCCGCAGCGTTCGCCGAGCCTCGAAGGCTATCCCGATGCCGACGCCCGGGTGCGCCGCATGGCTGCGGAGCTCTGGGGCGGGGTCGACGGCAAGGCCGTGAAGGCCGCCCGCTACGGCAAGGGCGCCGTGCTGGACGGCATGACCATGGAGGAGGCGCTGGCCTATGTGCAGTGCCTGCCCGACTGCGAGGTCGGGGCCGATGTCCCCGTGCTCTTCGGGCACCGCGATGCGGGCGACGAGCAGATTTATTTCCTGACCAACCAGTCGGACGCGCGCATCGCTTTCCCCTGCACGCTGCGTGTGACCGGCTCTGTGCCCGAGGCATGGGATGCCGTGACGGGGGCGATCCGTCCGCTGCCGGAGTTCGAGGATGACGGTCGCAGGACGACGCTGCCGATGGTGTTGGAGCCCAACCAGAGCCTGTTCGTCGTACTGCGCGCGGACGGGGCGGGCGCTGTGCACAGGGACGGGACGGCGAATTTCCCGACCCCGGTGCGGGTCAAGACGCTGGACGGGCCGTGGACACTGACCTTCCAGGAGGGGCGCCGGGGCCCGGCGGAGCCTGTCGTGGCGGACGAACTGAAAGACCTGCGGCTCTCCGACGACGAGTCGGTGCGCTATTTCTCGGGCAGTGTCCGCTATGAGACGACGTTCGACCTCAGGGGAAAGGAGAAATCCGGCCGGCTGTACGTGAACACGGGCCAGGTCGGCGTGATGGCCAAGGTCTATGTCAACGGCAAGTACGCCGGGGGCGTGTGGACGGCGCCGTACAGGGTCGACGTCACGGACTTCGTGCGCAAAGGGAAGAATACCCTCGTCATCGACGTGGTCAATACGTGGGTGAACCGCCTGATCGGCGACAGCAGGCTCCCCGAGGATCAGCGCGGGACATGGACGCTGAATAATCCGTGGCGTCCCGATTCGCAGTTACAGCCTTCGGGGCTGTTCAACCCGGTGGTAATCGAACGGATGATTGCACGATGAGACAGATAGCATTGCTTGCCCTGCTGCTGGCCTTTGCGGCGGCCGTGTACGGGCAGGAGAACATACTGGAGAAGGGGCTGGAAGGCCGGAGTGCCGCGGATGTGATTTCACGCAGGTACGTGACCCCGCTGCGGCTGGTCGCACTGCCCGGCGAGCTGACGGCGGGGGTGGAAAACCCCGAAGCGCTGCTCTGGAATTTCGACGGGCAGCTGACGACCGGGACACCCGATGTCTGCCGCCTCTCGACCCGCGACGGGCGCTCGGCTTCCGTGCTGCTCGATTTCGGCAAGGAGTTGTGCGGCGGGATCGCGCTCTCGGCGGCGATACGCGCCGACCAGCGGGCGCTGAAGGTGCGGATCCGCCTGGGCGAATCGGTGAGCGAGGCGATGAGCGACGTCGGCGGCGACGCCCCGATGGCCAGCGCCACGAACGAGCATTCGCTGCGCGATTTTACGCTCGGCGTGCCGTGGCTGGGCAATGTCGAGGCCGGGAACTCGGGGTTCCGCTTCGTGCGGATCGACCTGGTGGAGCCCGATGCGGAGCTCAATCTGAAAGCCGTGCGGGCGATCCTCCGTTACCGCGACGTCCCTTATCTGGGGTCGTTCCGCTGCGATGATGAACGGCTGAACCGCATCTGGGAGACGGGGGCCTATACCGTCCACCTCAATATGCAGGAGTACCTCTGGGACGGGGTGAAACGCGACCGCCTGGTATGGCTCGGGGACATGCACCCCGAGGTGATGACCGTCCAGAGCGTGTTCGGCGGCAATGAGGTCGTGCGCCGGAGCCTCGACCACGTGCGCGACAATACGCCGCTGCCCGGGTGGATGAACTGGATCGCGGCCTACTCGATGTGGTGGGTCATTATCCACCGCGACCTGTATATGTACGAGGGCGATTTGAACTATCTCGGTGAACAGCAGGAATATATGCGCTCCCTGCTGCGGGTGCTGGCGTCGCAGATGGACGGCGACCGCGAGAACCTGCAGGGCGGCCAGCGCCTGCTGGACTGGCCCACGTCCCAGATGCCCGACGTGATCCATGCCGGGTATCAGGCCCTGATGGTGATGGCCATGGAGGCCGGCGCCGAAATCGGCGGCTGGCTCGGCGACAGGCAGATGCAGTCGGAGTGCCGTGGGGCGCTGCGGCGGTTGCGGCGGCACGTGCCCGACCACCTGCGGAACAAGCAGGCGGCGGCGATGCTCGTGCTGGCCGGGCTGGCCGACCCCGGCAAGGTGTGCCGGACGGTGATCGCCCGGGGCGGGGCGGAAGGTTTCTCGACCTTCTACGGATATTACATGCTCGAGGCGCTGGCCGAAGGCGGCCTTTACGACGAGGCTTTGCAGATCATCTCCAATTATTGGGGTGCGATGCTCGACCTGGGGGCCACGACTTTCTGGGAAGACCTCAATTACGCGCATGCGGCAGGTGCGGCGCGTATCGACGAGCCGGTTCCGGCCGGAATGCGCGATCTGCACCGCGAATGCGGGGCCTACTGCTATAAGGGCTTCCGCCACAGCCTGTGCCACGGCTGGGCGTCGGGACCGACGGCTTGGCTCACGGAGTACGTGTTGGGCGTCGAGGTCGTGGAGCCCGGCTGCCGCCGCCTGCGCATCGACCCTCATCTGGGCGACCTGGAATGGGTCGAAGGGACTTTCCCGACGCCTTACGGC
>ERZ773134.683-NODE-683-length-33714-cov-9.330194_pt1 | contig 33714 bp, 30 predicted proteins | sample MGYA00580856_ERZ773134 | MGnify/ENA primary metagenome ERZ773134 (study PRJEB29015, sample SAMEA2737823) | human gut metagenome | biome: human gut; feature: human-associated habitat; material: faeces | place: China | collected 2012 ... | reverse complement strand
CCCGGTGAGTATCTCACCATCCATGGCGACATTGTGGTACAGCTCGCTCAGCTCTCCGGTAGCCGCGCCTTCCTTCGGGTAGAGGCCGACCGCAGCATCCCCATTGTGCGGGGAAAGGTACTGGAGCGGTCGGGGGCTCCCCGGCCGGAGTGCCTGGCATCTCTTCCCCGCAGCCGTGCCAGGAAAGGCCGGGACGCCGTCTACCACTGGAACGGGGCGCGGAAGCGGGCCATCCGCGCCATGGAGCAGATTCTGGACCAGATGGAGTCCGACGGGCCCCGGGAGGAGGTCCAGGCCCTGCGGGTACAGTTGGAGCAGTTGCTCCCCACCCAGCAGGAGGAAGAGTTGTCCGGTCAGATCCAGGCCCTGTTTCGGGATCAAGCGGCCCGGAACACATAACGCTATCCACTCAGTTTGGTTTCACCCGGTCCCGCGAACCGGTTGAAATAAATCGAAGCGCAGGGGGCACAGTCCGCCAAAGGCCACGGCGTCCGTGCCGGTCTGCAACACCACAACACGCACATGAGGGATCTGTGCGTCGGATCAGCAAACCCAATATCATTTCAGAAAGAAAGGAACCGATCGAAATGAGAATTCAGCACAACATCATGGCTATGAACGCCTACCGCAACTACACCAACAACACCAGCGCCCTGAGCAAGAACCTAGAGAAGCTGTCCTCCGGCTACAAGATTAACCGCGCCGGTGACGACGCCGCCGGTCTCGCCATCAGCGAAAAGATGCGCGCCCAGATTACCGGTCTGAACAAGGCTCAGGACAACGCCAAGGACGGCATCTCTCTGGTGCAGACCGCTGAGGGCGCCCTGACCGAGGTCCACGACATGCTCAACCGCATGTACGAGCTGTCCGAGCAGTCCGCCAACGGCACCTTTGAGGATGCTACTGACCGTACCCAGCTCCAGAAGGAGGTCACCCAGCTCAAGGACGAGATCAACCGCATCGCTGACTCCGCTAACTTCAACGGCATCAAGTTGCTGGACGGCTCTATGAGTAGTGCCGGGAAGGCCACTGCCGCCGGTGACCTTGAGTTCGCTGCAACAAAAGCTGTGACAGGTTCTTCAACCAGCGGTGCATTTGTAGATGCCGCGGCGGATATGACGGCGGGGAAAACGGTTTCCTACACGGTTTCGTGGAAGGATGAGGCTGGAACCGAGCACTCCAAGACCGTTGACCTGACCATGTCGGACGATCAGACCAAGCTTGTCGCTGCGGATGGTACTGAATACGATTTGAAGGCCAGGAAGCCGACTAAGACTGACCTTGGTCAGGCGTTCTTGGCGGAGCTGAAGAAGGACAGCACCCTGAACGCTTCCTTTGATATTTCTCTCAATACCGACGCTCTGACTTTCACCAGCAAGACCGCAGGTGCTTCCGGCGCAACGATCACCGCGCTGGGCATGAAATCCAGTGATACCACCGCGTTTACAGATACTCAACTTGCCGCTGGTAAGATCGACGGCACCAAAACCAAGGTCGGTCTGGACTCGATGCAGGTCGTTGATTTCAGCGGTGTGGGCGTTGTTGACGGTAGCAAGGCTGTGACCGCTGAGGATGCCGCTAAAAACATTTTTGAGATCGACGGACATAAGTTCCTGTTTGCCAAAAATGGTTCTACTGCCGAGAATCTCAAGGATGTGGGCTCCGATGTGACTGTCATCACGCTGGCTGCTGATACCTATTCTAGGCGGAATGATGGTGCAAATGTGGCAGCCACCATCAATCGTGTCACCGGTATGGACTTGAAGTACAACAAGGTAGAGAACCAGGACGCTGGTATTGCACAGTATGATATCACCTACAGCGGCGAGAAGAAGCTCTCTACCACCGGCGATGATAACAGCCTGGTTCTCCAGATCGGCGATACCTCTGATAGCTGGAACCAGCTCAAGGTTTCCATCGAGGATTGCCACACCACCGCCTTGGGCATCGACGCGCTGGACATCGGCAACCAGGTCGGCGCCGGCGCCGCGCTGGACACCATCAAGAACGCCATCAACTATGTCTCCGACGTCCGCGGCACTTTGGGCGCCACTCAGAACCGTCTGGACCACACCATCAACAACCTCAGCGTTATGGAAGAGAACATCCAGGATGCTGAGTCCACCATCCGCGATACCGATGTGGCCGACGAGATGATGGCCTACACCAAGAACAACATTCTGATCCAGTCCGCCCAGGCCATGCTGGCCCAGGCCAACCAGGTGCCCCAGGGCGTTCTGCAGCTCCTCCAGTAATCTCTGTTGCTGAGTAGCTGCACGCTCCCGAACCCTTCCGCGCTATCCTGGGGCACAGAGGCCCCGCCGAAGCCCAGCGAAGTGTGTTCGGTTGGGAGAGGAGGCGCGATGAAGAGAGCGAGCTTTGCTGTCTGTGATGAAGCGAGGGATTCGCAGTCCGTGCCAACAAAGGACGTCCTGCAGCTCCTCCAGCAAGAGATCAAAGCGGTATCACATACACAACACTGTGGGGGCCGGGCATTATGTCCGGCCTCCGCTTTTGTCTGGAATGAGGTCATTGTTATGGACACGATCTAAATCGCCCACAGGCTAGCGGAGCACTGCCGCAGGCTGCGCACCAGCCGGGAGGAGGAAATACCGCATCGCGGCGTTTCTCCGCAGGAAGGGGTTGGATGTGCCGCTGGAGGCCCTCACCGGCGGCGGAGTGGTCATCCGCCCCAATTTCGCCCGGGTGATGCTCCGGTGCTGGGATGTCTCATCCCTCTGGAAGACCTTCGACCGCTATCTGGACAAGGACGAATACCAGCGCATTGAGCGGTGGAAGGCCGGGGCCCCGGAATGCATCGCGGCCATCCATGACGCAGGGCTGGATGGGATTGAGTGCTTTTACCCCTAGCATTCCCCCGAACAGAGCACCACCTATCTGTGCCTTGCAGAAACATACGGCCTCCATATCACTGGAGACCGCGATTTTTACGGGGAAACCGTCCGCCACGATACCACTCTTACTCCCATTCCTCTCGACCTCGACTGACTGGGAACCCTCTAAGCGTCACTCCGTTTACACAGTCTATCCGATCAGTTGGTAAACCAAGGATATATTCCGAAAATATCAGTTTCCAGACCATATCCTTGGTTCTTCCAAAAATTAAAATTGAACAAGAAACCAAGCTATGTGAAGCTACGAGCATGAAAGGATATGAATTAACAAAAGAACAATGGGAACAAACCAAGCCGTTGCTGCCACCGGAAGAAACAGGAAAGCGGGGGTGTCCATAGAAGGATAACTGGATAAAGCTCAACGGGATACTCTTGATCGTCCGGATAGGTGCGCAGTGGCGTGAGCTGCCGGAGATCCATAGCCTATGGCGGTCCATTATAGGCCAGATTGCCAAATGACGGAATGATGGCACTCTGAAAGCAGTATTCCACGCACTATCTACAGACGTGGATATGGAGAACTTGGGCATGGACTCCACTTGTGTAAAGGTCACGAAAGCGCAAACGGCGGGGGAGGGGGCAGCGGATAAGGCGGTTGGTTGTACCGAAGGCGGGTGGAGAATACAAAACTCCACGCTGTCGCAGGCGGTGAGATAGATGCCACCGTCAGAGTGGAGAAGCGAGATAACATACAGAAAACGGCCTGGGAGAGTAAACTCTGCCTGGGCTGTTCCATATCGGTTTGTCGCATTGTCCACGGTTCAAAAGAAAGATGGATTTATTCTGTGCTGATATATGTGACATAGTGCTTTTTATAGGTGGAAGGACATCTTGCCTCTCGGATGCAGCTGGCAGAGGAGGTCAGCCTGCCGCTGCGCGGCCACATGGGTGTAGATTTGTGTCGTTGAAATGGAGCTGTGTCCAAGCAGGCTTTGTATGTACCGGATGTCCATTCCAGCCTCTAGGAGCGTAGTGGCGAAGGTGTGGCGGAACATATGCGGTGTGGCCGCATATTGCTCAGGCAGCTTCCGCAGGTATTTTCGGATAATCCGCCGTACTGACTGTGGAGAGAGCGCTCTGCCGCGGTTATTGAACAGGACGGTGCTGGACACTTGGATTTTGCCCCCAAAGGTCTGATAATAAATGCGCATAAGCTCCAGGAGTTCCGGTGTGTCAATCTGAATTACTCGCTCCTTCTGCCCCTTTCCATGGATCAGCAGCCTGAGCTTATGGGCCCCAAGCTGGACGGTTTGGGGAGAGAGGGCGCATAGCTCGGAAACCCGGATTCCTGTTCCAAACAGCAGCTCCAGCACGAGAATATCACGCAGGACAGTTCCGGCTCCCGGCTGGTACTCCATATAGGCGGCTTCCAGCAGATCCCGGATAATATGTTCCGGAATGGTACGTGGGAGTTGCCGCGGCGCCTGGATATGGATTTGCAGTTTTTCAAAGGGATTCTGTGAAATCGCTTCCCGTGTCTCCATCAAACGATAGAAGGCCCGCAGGGAGGCCAGCTTCCGTTTGACTGACCGCGGCGCGAAGGAGTTGTTCAGATATTTGATATACTGGCTCAGCAGATCCCGGCTGACCTCCGCGCCTCCCACAAAGGCGCGGAACTGAGCAAGGTCAGTTCGGTATGCCTTCAGCGTATCCTGGGACAGCTTCTTTTCGTATTGGCAGATGTCCAAATAACACTCGATCAGGGCTTCAAGATTGTTCATAATCGATCTCCTCCGTTATAAAAGCTGGAGACCATTATACAATAAAGAAGGATGATTTCTGGATTGGGCAGCCTGATCCTTTTTCTGCACAGCCTCTAACCGGACTACTGCTCTCTCCACAGGTACGCGTTTGGTGATAATGGGGGTCCCCATGAAAGCGAAACGCACGGCAGATGGATAAAATTAGAATGTCTTTACCTCGTGTCTTTGTCTGGGTGCCGACTGGATTAAAAGAGAGCGGGGCTTATGCCTTGTCTCACAAGGTCAGCAAAAATTTGCTTATCACGCAAATCTCTAAGTTCGATCCTTTGTAAGGAGCCATCTTTTTTAATATGACGATACACTGGATACCACGAAAAGCGCATAAAGGAACAGGCGGGTACTGCATCTACAAGATCTCCCTGCCCTTAAACTTTATATATGTCCTTGTTAGAAGGGACCTTTTGCTCCTCCCCTCTTTATGATTCAGAAAGAGGGGAGGAAGCTATACACAGGAAGGCCCCCCTGAAATGGGGGGTAATAGGACCACCAGGCAGGTGAGGAATATGCCCCATGATTCTAATATTATTACCATCTATCAGAGCCGGGCTGGGAAAATCTTTATTCAGGCGCCCATGCGTGAACAGCAGGCATTGGATATTGCGAGTCTAATCAAAGAAGGCCATATTGTGGTGCTTAATCTGGAACGATGCGGCTCAGTGGAATCCCAAAAATTGCTGGATTTTATATCTGGGGCGTCCTATGCCAGAGAGTATAAAATGAACAAGATTGCGGTTTCAACCTATCTGATAGCACCACCAGAGGTCGCGATCATCAGCTTGATAGACTAGGCTATATAGATGAATCTCACAATTTCTATGGATGAAACATACAAACGAGAACCGGGAAAAATAAAAAAGGTCCCATCCGGCATCTGAACCGGACGGGACCTTTTTGTGTTTATGTGATTCTAGTGTGTGAGGGTGAGGAGGAACTGGATGCTATACCGGATGTCTGCCGTCCTCCTGCATCGGAACCAGCAGATACCCCATCGCCTCCAGCCATTCTTTTGCCGGGTATTCCTCGGCGGAGATCCGTCCAAGGGCGTCCAGTACCGGGTGCCGGTATGCTGGTGTTCTCAAATCGGAGAGACAGACGCAGCCGCTCATCTGGGCCAGCCGGTCCAACAATCCCATCTGCTGATCCATTTTCACCACCTCACCACTTGGAGAGAATCCGGCCATAGATCATGCTGCGTTCAAAGTTGTGCTTGGTAATCACAATGATTACCGAATCGCCCACATGAAATTCACGGTCTCTCTGCTGAGCGGAATACCTGCACAGGCACACAGAATCATCCGGCAGGGTGCAGAATACGCCTCCGCCATACTTGCCGCTGATCGTGGCCTGCCGTCTGCTGTTGACGGGATGGCGCATGATGGCTCCCTGGAAGGGGTTTACGGTGGCGGCCTTGACGGAAATGTTCATCAGCTGCCGGTAGGGGTCATATTCCGTCAGGACGCACCGGAGCTTCTGGCCCGGGCGGTAGCGTTCCCGCAGGTCAGGGGTCGCGGTATAGGTCAGATCCGCCTGCTTGAGCGTCATGTCCCGTCCGCCACACTCGACCATGCACAGTCTAGGGCCAACGGATACCACCCGGCAGGTCAGATACTCACCGATCTTGTGGCCGTTCTTTTCGGCGTTGAAATAGTGCTGCCTGGCGGCCAGGCCAAGCTTCCGGGAGGCGATAGCCACGCCGCCCTCACGGTCCACATCCAGGATCACATAGTCGATCTCCGCGCCTGCCATGCCGCGCAGGACGTGGGAGGGCCGCTCTGAGCCGGGCTGCCAGATCTCCGTCTCCGGGATCAGAACTTTGACCCGGTAGGCGATGACAACTGCACAGAGGATTTCCCTGTACTCGATCCGCTTGGTGTCCCGGTCCCTGACCTTGAAGGAATGGGTGTCGATGCCAACGACCGTCCCAGTCAGAATCGTCCGGGAGCGGAGAGACGCATAGATCTCGTTCCACTCCTCACGTTCCCTGTCTGTCAGCTCCCGATCCAATTTGTTCAGATCCAGGTCGGAGAGGGTGGGCCTGCCCTCCAGGGGCTTGTCCTTCAACCGGTCCGTCTGGGCGGTGCCCTTCACCTCCGCCTTGGCCCTGCTGCTTTTCTCCTTCCGCGTCCGGGGAGCCTGCCTGGCCGCCCTTTTGGGGCCGCCAGCCGCCGTGCCATCCGGCTCCACGCCGGCGTCCTGCTCAGCCGCTGCGCCGTCAGCCTGCGGCCCGGGGATGCCGGATTCTTCCGGGAAACCGTCGGGCTGTTCCGGAGCTTCACGATCCATGGCCTCCTCAGTGGCATCTTCCGCCTCCCCGGTGCCTTCCGGGGATGTTTCGCCGCCGCTTTCGCCGAGGACCGCGTCACCTTCAGCGGGCTCCTCCTGCTTTTTCTTTCCGCCGCGCTTCCGTGCCGGCTTTGTCCCAGACGGCTCCGTGGTATCTGCTTCCGGCACCACCGCGGCCGTCTGCTCCTGCCCGGCAACGGAGGCACCTTCTTCCGCGGGTCTCAGCTCCTCAGATGCGTTCTGAACGCCGCTGGTATCTGCGGCCTCATTCTCCGGCGTAGCCTGGATGACGCTGCTATCCTCCGCTTCGTTCCCCGCCGCATCCGGGCCGGGCCAAGCGCTTTCGTTCATGTAGCTCATACTATGTCCCCTTTCTGTTTCGTCAATTATTTTGGTGCTCTCGTTCAGATTCCGCGCTCAGTTTCAGTGCCTGGCCTCACCCCCTTTATAGAAACGCAGCTTCCCTGCCTGACGCACGACAAAATAGCAGCTCTGACGGACCGTAAGCGCCCCGTGCTGCCCCAAATCGTCCAGACGCAGGAGCAGGGTGGTTTCCGGCGCAAGCTGATTCAGAAGCAGCGATGCCTCCCGCTCATGACCCTGCCTGACGATCATGACCGCATAGGAGTCGATCCAATCCTCACCGCGTTGGAGGAGAAAGGAGAGCTTGCAGGGCGGGTTCCGGCTCACCTCCAGAAGCCTGCGCCCGGAAAGCGCCAACAAAATATCCAGCGCCTCCAGCATCTCCGGGTCCGGCTGCTTTTTCAGCATCTCCGGGGAACAGAGAAGCTGCCCGGAGAAAGCAAGCTCGCCGGCATAGCGGAGCTGCCGGATCAGCGCCTCCGTCTGCCCCTGGGTCTTGCGCGGGTCAAACAGGCGGAGCAGGGGAAGGGCCTGGTCCGGCCGGATGAAGTCCGTCTGCCGCAGGACAGACAAAAAGAATTTTTGATCTTCAAATAAGTACACAATGCCTCAGCCTCCCGTATTGTCCGGCCCGCTGCGATCAGCGCGCAGGCTGTTGATATAGGGGTCGATCATCACATCACAGTGCGCCTCATTGATGGAGCTGAAGATGACCTGCATGACATAGGCAATGGGATTTCGGACCTCCCTTTGGTTGTTTTTCAGCTTTCCGGCCACTACCTGGAGCATGGTCCCGTCCAGATCCCAAAGACGGGAGCGGATGTTCGCCTGTGGGAGTACGGCCTTCCCCACCCGCAGTCCGTCAGAATAGAACAGGCGTTCAATAGCTGTTTCAAATACCTTTGCGTCCTCCGGGTCAAAAATCCACAGGTCGCAGTTATCCAGGATCTGTCTTAGCTGCGCCTGTTCCTCCGTCCGATCCATCGGCGAGGCGCCGTATCCGCCGCCCCTCCTCAGGGAAGCCTGCTGGCGCTGGATAGATTGACTTGACTCAGTATGAATCCCATCAGTATGACTCGGATCAGTATAACTGGGGTGCGAAACGGGCACTTCTGGATGTGCCGTTCCCGTACTTGCAGAAGTGCCTGTTTGGGATTTCTGCAAGTGCTGCTCTGGCACTTCTTGCCTGAGTACGGACGGACCGGCGCCATGCTGCTGTGCTTGAAGAAGTTCCGTTTCCGCACTTCTTGTGCCGGCTTCCTCTGCCGGCGGAGCCCCAGCTGCCTCATGCTTTTTTGAGACAAAGGGGACGCTGCTGCTGCGGCACTCCTGGTGCTCCACCAGCGCAAGATAGATTTGATTGGCGTCGCCCCGACCGCACCGGCGCTCCCAGATCAGCCCCGCGGCAGACAGCTCTTTCATGGAGTCGATGACTTTGCGGTAGCTCACCTGCATCTCATCGGCAAGCGACTTCCTGGTGTAGATGATAAAGACCTCGCCCGCGTCATTGATCCAGCCGTTGAGCCTGGAGAGCTGGAAACGGTTGAGCAGGAAGGTATAGGCCACCTTGGCCTCAAGGGACAGGGCCGTATAGCGCGGGTCGGTAAACAGCCAGCGGGGCATCTGCAGGTGATAGACGCTCTGCACATCTCCCAGCTTCATGAGCCGGAATGCAGGCTTTTGTGTCATAGGCGCAGCCTTCACAAACAATTCCTCCTCGCCCCGCCGCCATATGCGCCCTGCCCACACGGCGCGCCGCATAGATGGCGGGGATTGATTTTTTCATCGTTTCTCATTACAATAAAAAGCACAGCCTGCGCTGTGATTGGAAATACACTTGAATTGGGATGTGTCTTTTATGAATCAAAAAGAACTTGGCGAGCTTCGCCGCCGTTTCCGACCGGATAGAAGCGCGGTAAGCCGTGTGTACGGCTGCTACGTCAACAGCGGACGGGAAATCATCTCCTACCTGGACGAGTCCCTGGGCCAGATGCCCCAGGAGGAGGCCGAAAAATATCTTGGCCTTCTGAAAAAGGCATTGTCCGGGACATTGGGGAAAAACCTGATTGATATTGTCTTTTCCACCGAACAGGTGATGAATGGCCCGGAGCACCGGCTGCTTTCTCAGCTCCGCTCTTCCGCCCTGAAGGATGGAGCGGCCCGGGATGCCTTTTATCAAAAGGTGATTGAAAGCCTGGATATGGGAGAGAGCAATTATCTGATCCTTCTGGCGCATGACGCATACGATGTTCCGCACCGGGGAAAGGATGGTGAGGCCCAGGCTGACGGCTCCGACGAGGTATTCCAATACATTGTCTGCGCGATCTGCCCGGTAAAGGACGGGAAGATGGAGCTGGGCTTTTTCCCAGGGGAAAATGAGTTTCACAGCTGCGCCCAGGGGCAGGTCGTGGCGCCTCCGGAGCTTGGCTTCCTTTTCCCTGCCTTTGATGACCGGGCAGCGAACATCTATAACGCCCTGTTCTATTCCAGAAAAGCAGATGAGCTCCATCAGGAATTGATCGACGCAGTCTTCCATACGGAGCCTCCCATGTCACCCGCAGAGCAGAAGGAGGCGTTCCAGAGCGCGCTTTGCGACTCCCTGGAGGACTGCTGCAATGTTGAGGTGGTCCAAGGCGTCTACGAACGGCTGAGGGAGGCCATCGAGCAGCATAAGGAGAGCAAAAATCCGGAGCCTCTGGCGCTGACGGTGGGGGAAATCAGCTCCATCCTGCGCGACTGCGGCGTGTCGGAGTCCAAGGCGGAAGCATTTGGAGAAAAATGCGGGGAATCATTCGGCACCGGCGCTGTACTGAATCCCGCCAACCTCATTGACAGCAAGCGTTTTGAGCTGAAAACCGCTGACGCCGCGGTATCTATCGATCCGGAGCGCAGCTATCTGATGGAAACCCAAGTCATCAACGGCCGGAAGTATATTCTCGTTCCGGCTGACGAGGGTACGGTGGAGCTGAATGGGTTTCCCGTTGGCATCGCCGGCGGAGAGGATGTCCAGTCATAGGGAAAATGGGACGGTCGCAGGCGGAAAACGCCGCGGCCGTCCCGTTTCTGCGCTAAAGCGGCGGGCCTCCTATATCCTCCGGCATGGTCTCCATCAGCTCCAATGCGCCGTAGGGAGCGGTTTCCGCCAATTCGCCTGCGTCCTCCTCTGCGTCGCCCTCCAGACCGCACAGGCTGGAGTCCATCAGGCCGTAGGAATACTGCGGCTCACTGGCCGGCCGCCTCTTTTCTCTCCGGGCCTCCCGTTCAATCCCCGCTTCCGGGGGAGAGGGGGTAGCCGAAGGAGATGGGGGCGCCTGGGGAGGCTGGGGAGGCGTGGCATCAGCCGCCGGCGCAGGCTTCTGTGCCGGCTGTGGAGCGTGCCGCCGTTCCGATTCCTCCGTGATGCGCCAGCGCGGGGTATGGCTGGACACCCGGACATCCTTCAGCCGGCAGAACGCCGGAAATTCTTCCGGGGTGATCTTATAGAGTTTTAGGACATTTTGCCCCCGCAGGAGCACAAGGCACTCCCGGTTATTCATGTGGAGCACTTCGTCCAGATACATAAGAGGGCGCTGGGTGTTGCTTTTGGTCTGGGAATAGGGCCGGGTGGTGGAATACACCGGTGAGAAGAGCGGGGCAATGGGCATTTGATTATTCTCCACCCGGATGGTGGTAACGCCGCATTTCTGCGATATGTACTTTGCGGTGTCTACATCGTTGCAGCCGAGACAGATCTGTACATCGGTACAGCCGATAAGCTCCTCCCATTCTGTCTTGGGATAGCGGTCCTTGAGCTGGGGGATCGACTGAACCACAAGCTGACAGAAGATGTTGGAGCCCCGGCACACCTCCAAAACGCGCTTGAAGTCCATCAGCTTTCCGATATTGCAGAACTCCTCCAGACACACGTTGACCCTGACCGGCAGGCGGCCGTGGTCTCCATTGCGGCGTCCGTATTCCATCAGGCTGGAAAAGAGCTGGGAGAAAAACAGGGAGCTTAAAAACTCCAGCGAGGAGTCCTGCGCGGAGATGCAGCAGAAGTAGGCGCAGGGCTTTTGCCCAGGAAGTGTCAGGTCGATCTCATTGTAGGAAGTGATCTTATCCACCAGCGGATTTTGAAACACGGAAAGCCGGTTTCCGAGTCCAATGGCGATATTGCCCCAAATCTGGCGGTTGGCCAGTTTGAAAATGCCGTAGGGCGGCAGGGCGGGATGGCCTTTGGGCAGCGCCTCAAAGCGCTGCTCCAGATCAGCGAAGGACTCGTTGGAAAGGATGCGGTAGATTTCCCCCAAAGACCGTTGCTGGATGGGCAGAAGCTGGTTGGTGCCTGGGATGGTCTGAGTTGCGACATAGTGCATGAGTGCCATGAGCAGATTTAATTCCGCCTTCTCCCAGAAGTCCTGACGTTCGTTGGCGTTGGAGGTATTTTTGATGATGACCTCGGCAATGGATTGGACCAGGTTTTTGTCCTGCTCGATCACGCTCAGGCAGTTCCAGGCGTCGCTATGTTCCTTGTCCAAGAGGTTAAACATCTTGACTTCGTAGCCGTCGTCCCGAAGGATCTGGGACATCCCCTCGTAGATTTCCCCCTTGACATCCACCAGGACCATGCTCTCCCGGCGGCGCATGGCTTGAAGGATGAAGGGCTTGACAAAGCCCCTGGTCTTTCCGGAGCCGGTCGCGCCATAAATCATAATGTGCTCCGTCAGCCCGCAGCCGGGCTTCAGTGTCACATATTCAGCATATTTGTCATCGTCGTCCGGGTCATCCTTCTGCTTGCCCAAGATAGTCCCATCCAAGTCCTGAATGGGACCGGTCAGCAGCACCTTCTCCTGTTCCTTCTTTCCCATAAAGGCAGAGGTGCCGTGCGTCCCGTTGGGTAAAATATCAAACCCCCGCTTATCCCGGGTGTACTTGTACCCCGAAAACCAATGGTACCCTTTTTTGGTGATGAGACAGAACATCAGCGCGCCCACCGCGATGGTTGCCAGGCCGGTAGGGGTAAACACCGCCGCGAAGTTCACAAACGGGTTGACCACCCAGATGCTTTTGATCTGGTCGGAGTCCGCCCCAAATACCGACTGGATGCCCAGGCGGATGGAGTTGAGCAGCATACCGGCGAAATACCATGCGACAAGGCCAAGCGGGATCAGGTATTTCCATTCTCCCTTATGCCTGCTTTGAAACCGGTCCAGCTTTTTTCCCCAGCGTCCGGCAATGCGGTCTTCCAGCTTCGCCAGCTTTTTTGAGAGCCTAAACATGGACGAAGCCGCCTTTCAGGGTCAGAGGGGCGTCCGGCCAGGGATCTCCGGTCTTACAGTCCCCGCCAAAGGCCACGGAGAGGACCTGGGCGTTGATGCGTAGGGGTCTGACCGTCGCGTTTTTGGGCAGGATGGAGAGCAGCAGGCCGGACATCTGACCCTCCAGGGCGGCCACCATGATCTCTTTCCGGCCCTGGCGGACGGCGGCGGTACACACCCGATCCAAGCGGCGCAGATCCATGTCCACCGCAATGACCAGCGGATTTCCGTCCACATGGCCGTCTGCCTCCGGTATCCCATCGTCCTTGCTGTCCCAGCGTGCGCCGAAGGCAGCCTGGGCAATCCTGGCCCGGTAGTCGGTCTGCCGCATCACGGCAAGCTGCATCACGCCGGTGTTGTCGCAGGATACAAGGCAGGCCGGAATACTTAGCTTTTGGTATGCCTCGCTGTAATCCACAAAGCCCTTTTTCCCATGCCGTTTGGAAAGCGTTTTTTTCGTCAGGACCTCATAGACGGACTGGTAGCTCTCCCCGGCCAGGATCAAAGCCTGCGGCGTATCCAGCGTTTCACTGAACACAGAAGCCAGGTTATGGAGGTGGCCCAGTTCATTGGTCATTACAAAGCCGGTGTTCTGCGCGCTGACGTACAGCGTCATATAGGCGGTAGAGCCCCAGTGGCCGAATCCGGCACAGCCGGCGGCGTTCATCAGGTTGCCTCCGGCGTTTCGGAGGGCAAAGGCGGGGAAAAAGACTGGCTGGCGTTTCAGGTGTTCTACCTTGCCGAAGGCAGGCTCAATTCCTGCCCCGATGCAGGTAAGCAGGATGGTCCCCACCTCCAGCCTGCGGCGGAGGGCGGGGCTCTGCGCATATGGGCGTTTGGTAGGCGGCTGACAGGTCTGGTCGATGCCGGAAAGGAATTCATAGCCCTGGGGCGATGGCATCAGGTACTCACCGCTCCTGGCATAGCTGACCAGCCCCAGGGTGGACAGCAGCTCCGCCTCCCGGCGGAGCGTTTTTAATGCGGAAAGCTTTTTCAGCGGCGCCGCAGGAAGCCATTGATAGGTCCCTGCCAAGCGGAGCAGGCCAAAATCCCTGCGGTCGTAAAGCATACGCAATTCCTCCTCTCGGTGCAGGAAATAGAGGCGTCAATGTAACGGCAGACGGCGTAGGACGTTTACATTCCAGATATGTCCCGACATTGCTGGAGCGGCCAAAGGGGTGCGCCGCAAGGGAAAACACACGCCACCATCGGTTACATTCCAAGACCGGATGTAACCGATGGTGGCCCTTTGTTCTGTATGTGGAATGTAACCGATGATATGGGGATTTGCGGGTGGAACGTATCCGAAGGTCTACTTCGGAATTGATCCGTAGTTGTAACCGGAGGTCAGGGAAAAGGGTAGATAGTTTTCTGCCCGGAGGGTGAGAAAGTCGCCCGCGTCCTGCTCCGGGATGAGGTAGATATGGCATACATTTTGTGGCAGGCGTCTGGAGAGAAGGCACACGCCCAAGCTGTACTGGTCGTCATCCGGGATCAGGCGCCCTTTGATGGCATTTGCGATTGCCTTCCAGCCCTTGTTGTCCTGGTCGTACACACGCCTGGCATCGATCTCGCAATGTTCATCAATAATGAGCAGAGCGTGTTCCAGCATGGGAAGCCTGGCGTGGGCGGCCTCATAGCGATCCAGCGCCCGGGCCACGGTATCCGACAGCCAGATGGGTGCGTCGTAGCGGCAGTGGGGCAGGAGGGTATTGAGGCGGATATGGAGCCAGCCATAATCGCTGCGTTCCACCCAGCAGGCCAAGTCCAGCGGGGCCGGGGGAGGCGCATCCTTTGCGGTTTCCGGTGGAAGCGTCTGGCATTGCTCGCAGAGCCGGCGAAATGCCACCGTACCGCGTTCCAGCCGGAAAGCGGCGGCAGACATTTCCCGGGCCAGAGATCTATTTCCATCTCCGCCGCCGTCCAGCAGGGCGGCGATCCGCCCCGTTGTCTTGTAGGCGTCAAACGCAATGGCCTGGATCTGCTTGATCGTATCCTGGTCAAATAACATAGAAGTTTCCTTTCACAGCATAAAGTAAGAATTTTTCGGGGCCCGGTCAGGCATTGTTTCTGGCGCGCCGGTCCGTGGGCGACGTTGTGATGGCCTCATACTCCTTGGGGGAGACGAACACGGAGATCGGGACATGGTTGTGGCCTATGCAGAGCAGGCCCTCGCCGCGCCGGAAGCGTGTGATGAGCCGCACCTCCTCCTCCGTCAGATTTAGGATATTCTGGACCAGCCGAGCCTCCTGTTCTTCCATCTGCATGATGAATTTGATCCGGCAGCTATCCAGGATCGCCTTGCCGTATTTGCCGCCGTCCAGGGCCATCATGTCCGCCATGCCCTGGGAGGTAACGCCGGCAATGCCGCCCTGGGAGCGGATCAGCTTGACCATGCGCATGGTGTAGTCCGCAGCCAGGGGATTGGAATTTGCGCCCAGGAGTTTCCAAAGCTCATCCGAAAGCAGGGCGGTCCCCACATCCCCGTTTTGTACGATGACATCCGTGGCAAAGCCTGTGGCCGCGTAGACGGAAGGAAGGATCAGGTCATCCGGCAGGTCCGTCAGGTCGATCACCAGATAGGGGTTGTCCGTATCGACATTGGTGCGCCCGCCCATGGCCGCGGCAGAGCCGGACACATACCGGGTCAGTACAACGGCCAGATGCTTTGTCTCCGGATTGTCCATCAGAACATCGTACCAGTCCTCTATGACCGGCATCTCCTTCAATGCCCCGTCCTGGTCATAGAGTGTGCTGTTGTCAAAGGTGATCCCCTTGCGGCGGTAGCACTCGATCAGGGATGCGTCAATGTAGGCCCGATCCTCTTCGCTGAGGTTTTTCTTCTGCAGGGAATACCACACACTCAGCCAGGACACCTTTTCCGCCAGAAGGGATTCCCGCCGGTCCCCGGAGGACCGGGAGCTGTATGGGTCCTCCCGGAAGCGCCTGATCTCCATCAGCCCGATGCAGTCCGGAGACGCCGGGCCGAGCTTGATAAACTGGCCGCCGAGGGATTCACACAGGGGGCGGTACTCATGACCTTTTTCCGGGACAATGCAGATGACCTTGCGCCCCTGTTCCCGCACCCGTTTCCCGATAGATTGCAGGATGGTAGACTTTCCGGCGCCGGTAGACCCGAATACGGCGAAATTGCCGTTGGTGTACTTATAGTCATCATAAAAGTCGATCAGCACGGGGGAGCGGTTGTAGAGATTCAAGCCCAGGAAAATGCCGCCGGAATCGCTGAGCTCATAGGAGGCAAAAGGAAACGCTCCGGCCACACCGGTGGTCAGAGCGTTTCTTCTGCTTTTCCGCTCAATATCCGGATCAAGCCCCAGGCCGGGGAGGAATGATAAAAACGCCTGTTCGTTTTTGAATTCACAGCGTTTCGCCAGCATATCCGAAGCGACACATAGCGTTTCCACCGCTGCGGCCCGCTGCTCCAGCGTCTCCAGATCATCAGCCACTACCTCAATCAGCGTGTACATAAAGTACAGATCCTCGCCCTCGCGGTTGATCCCCTCTTTCAAATAGAGCCCTGCGTTGATGGCGTCGCCCAATTCCTCGAAGTCGCTCCTGGTATCACCAACATCCCGCATCCGGGAGCGGTTAATCATGGTGGCCTGAGAAATGGAACTGAGGATTTTTTCCCGTGGCTGTTTTCGCAGCTGGAAGCTGACACTGACACCCTCTCCCGCTTCAATCAGCGGGGTGAGCCAGCCTTTTCCCACCACTGTGGCGTATCCATACCCGGCAATGTAAAGATAAGTGTGGTACACGCCGTCCACCAGAAGGAAGTGAGGGGAGTGCGTGTCAATGGAGGTGGGCGCGATCAGATCAGGGATTGTTGTCGCGCCGCCCTCCAGCCCAGGCAGCTCCGCGCTTTTTTTCTTTGGCATAAACCACTTTTTCTTTTTGGCGCCGGGACTTTCCGGCTTCTGCTCCAGTGCTGTGCCGACAACGCTTTCATCGTAAATACCGTGGATGGTCCCCAGCATATCATACGCACCCTCTGGGAGCCTGATATGCTGCGAGGTATGCTTATTGACCAGTTCATAAAAGAGCTCCAGAACAAAATTGTCCACATACTCCGGTTCCAGAACCGAAATCCCGCATCGGTCCAAATAGCGCCGCGCCACTTCCGCCTGTTCGTTAAGACGGGCGGCGATGGCGCCTGGAGAATTGTTTGCCGCTTTCATACCTGGCTCATAAGAAAAGGTCAGGAAAAAGCGGTGGGTGATGGCCTCTCGCTCTACAAGCTGGGGGACATACTGCATACTCTCCAGAATCATTTCACGGCAGCTTTCGTTCTGCTCACAGTCCAAACGATTCTTCATCAGCTTCAGATAGCCGTTCAGATTGAATTTTTGAGTCAGGACGTTGATCTGCAGATGATCGGGAGCCACCTTCAGATAGGCGGCGAAATCGGCGATTGCGTTGCCCTGTTCCGTTTCTGAAAGTGTGTAGAAATTGACTGGCAGAAGTTCCAGCACTTTGACAAAGCGCTTGTCCCGTGTTATGATGACTCCTTTCAGAATATCCTTGATGGGCAGCCACTCCTGGCTGCTCCCGGAATAGGAGCCGCCTAAGTCATGGACGGCCGCAGCGGAATTGCCGAAGATAACGTCTTTCAGATTCATGCGGATGCACCTCTCCTCGATATGTTACGACCCGGCGGCGTTGGCGCCAGATCCACCATGTTTTTAGGTATCTTGTCAAGCTGTCGTCCTTGAGCCCAATCAGTGCAAAGCCAACTGTGGGGACCAAAAAGAACAGGGAGACAGTGATCTTCCAGGTAATCACCAGCGGCAGAAACCTGGCGCAGAGAGCAAGCACCGGAAGTCCGATCAGGACAGCCTCCACTACATTCCGGATCTCGAACAGGCCGAATAGTTTTCCGGCGTCGGTGTAATTTACCGGAATGTGATAAGTTTCATACCCCATCCTGATCCCCCTGTTCCATCGCAAAGATATTGGGACAGGCCGACAGCTCAGCTTCCATCTGGGCCAGTTCCGCATGACGTGCGGACATCAGAGCTGCGCAGGCGCGTCTCAGCATGGCCTCATGCTGCGGCGACTGCCGGCCAGAATCCAACTCAATCAGACTGAGCAGCTGGGATGAGATCCCGGCACAGAAGGCCAGCTCCGCAATCGTCACCCTATGCCGCAGTCTGAACGCCCTTATCCAGCAAATTTTATCCATGTATGCTGCACCCCCTAAGAAAATACCCAGAAGGGACCGCCCGCAGCGGCCCCGCGCCGGGCTTCATTCACTACAATGCCGAGCTCCCATTCCTGATTGCTTCTTTTGACGCTGGCCGGGTCGGCAACCAATATTTTTCCATCTTCTGTGATGCCGCGCAGGACAATAAAATGTCCGCCGTTTGTAAAATGCCCTTTTGACATCAGGGCGATCACCAGTTTCCCGTCCTGAAGCGCCTCTACCAGCTTGGTGCTGTTGTTTCCAATCCCGGTTACTGTGAGCCCATAGTGTGCGCCGCCATCCGGGATCAGACTGTGATAGCTTCCGTTCCCCTCGCAGCGGTGGCCGGTCTCCGCCGACCATTTCGCCACATCGTAAGGCGTAACGGATGAATCCACCAGCGTGGCCACCACAATGGCCAGCGCGGTCGGCCCACAGCCCTCCGCGCCAATCGTCCCGGTCTTCCCATAGAGCTTGTTGCCCCAACGGGCGTCCGTCTGATTGTAGTACACCACCGGGGTGTCCTGATGCTCAAAGGTCACATCGCCGTAATCGGTGTTGTAGTAGCCATCCCCGTCCGTATCGTCATATGATACAGACTGATCATCCGCCAGGACGGAGTACAGGAGGGAGGCCCATTCCTTTTCCTCATCGGTGAAGCCGAGCTTTTCCATATATGCCTCCGGCGTCATGTCCCAGACAGTAATGTTCAGTACCCGGTCAATCAGAGAGGTGGAATAATCCAGCTTACCGTATATCAAGTCATCTACGGCGGCCTCGTCCATGGCCGTCAAATCCTGTTTATACTTGGTCGATCCGATGGCAACCAGCCAGTATTGATTCAAGTTCCCCAGATTTTCAGTGACGGAATAGCTGTCATACTGAGCGCTCCCGTCTGGAAGTCGAAAACCGGGTAGGATCGTATTCACCAGGCGCTCCAAAATGGACGGAGTCCGGGAGGTCGCCCGGTCATAAATTTGGGTCAGTTCTTGAGCAGAGTCTGTAAATTCGATGATTTCCTGATCTGTTGAGCTGTTGAAGCCGAACAGAATATTGGGGAGCGACACGAAGGCGAACAGGGGGAACAAAACAACCACGAACAGAAGGATCACACCCAACTTGATAAGCTCCGGCAGAAAAGACTTGGCGGCCTCGGCAGCCGCGCCGTACACCCCTCCATAGGCGGCGCCGCGGGCAATATTCGCGGCCGCTGCGGCGACACGAATACCCTTTCCTCCTGATCCGGACTGATAATCGTTCATATACTAAATACGCCTCCTTCTGATTCCCGTTTGACTCTAATTTCTAAAGGCGGAGCATGGGCGCTTCCCATGCGGCTCACCCATGCTCCTTGAGGATTTCAATTATTTTTTCTTATTGCGTTTTTTGGATGTGTTGCCATTGGGCGGAGCCGCCGGCCGTTTGATCCGGTGAGTCCCCGCCGAACTGTCTTTTGCCGTGGTTTCTTCGGAAGCCGTTTGGATTGTAGGCGGCCTTGGGGCGCCGGAAATTCTGCGTGATTCCTTTGCCCCAGTGGAAGCCTGCGTGCCCCCTATGGGAGGCCGGCTGGGACCAGCGGCCCGCTGCGTCCCTGCTGTACCGGCCGGAGGCTGAGTGCCGCCCACGGGAGGCCGGCTGGGACCGGAGGGCTGCCGCGCTCCTGCCGTACCGGCTGGGGGCTGGGTGCCGCCCACGGGAGGCCGGCTGGGGTCGGAGGCCCGCTGTGCCCCTGCCATATCGGTCATGGGCTGGGTGTCCTCCCCGGGATGCTGGCTTGAGCCGGGAGGCCGCCGTGCCCATGCTGTGCCGATCGTGGGCTGTGAGCTGCCCACGGGAGGCTGGCCGGAGCTGGAGGCCCGCTGCGTCCCTGCCGTACCAGCCGGGGGCTGGGTACCGCCCACAGGGGGGCGGCTGGGACTGGGAGCCCGCCGCGTCCCTGCCGTATCGGTCGGGGGCTGTATGTCCCTTCTGTAACTGGAATCCGCCTCTTTTCCTGCCCCATAGTCGCTTTTCCCGGGCGCAGATACGCCTGGAGGAGTGGAGATTTTAGGCGTACCGTTTTGGCGTATCGGAGGCCGCTGCGGACGGTCCTGAGTGGCTTGCTGAGACGATTGCCGCTCCGATGTGATACGAAATGCTTCTTTTCCGGTTTTCCGATAGGAGTGTGAAAAAGTACCTGCCGCATCGGTAGCCTGTTTGGAATGTGCTGCGGACTGATGCTGGGAAGATGCTGCCTGCGTGGCTGCCTCAGCCCCTTCTGGCACCTGCCCCATAAGTATCGTGTTTATTCTGAAGCGCTGGCCGGCACCGGCTCCACCGCTTCTCTGCTCGGGAGGAACAGATGTATGCCGGGTTGGCTTTGCGTCCGGCGGGCAGCTTGGGCCTCCGGACTTGGGCTGATCCTTGCGCGTTGAAGGCGGCGCTGTCTGTGTTTCAGTAGAGGCAGACTGCTGCGCGCTTGTGCTTGCCGCATATGCAGCCCGTTCACTCTCCCGGTGCGTTCCAGACTGACCGCGGCCTGGGCCACCCTGACCTGACCCGCCGCCAGGCGGCGTAGCCCCCCCACCCCCGGATGGAGGCGGAGAAGGCGGTGGGGTGCTGGAGCTGCCCGCAGCGTGGCCGCCGTGGGGCTTTGCGCCGCCGCTTCCCTTTGATGCGGCCGATGCGGAGCGGGTTACAGCCATTCCAAGCCCGCGAATGGCCGCAAAGGCCACCATACCAGGTAACCCACGCCCAAGCCCATCCCCGGTGATTGCGGGATTTAGGCCGATTCGTGCCACAACGCTGTCTATTTATCGGGCTACTCTTGCAATGCCGACAATCAGAAGCATCCAGGGCAGCACTCCCAGGCCGGACGGCACATAGCCCATTGCGGAAATCAGCAGCTTCAAAAAGATGATGTTCATAACCATCATCAGACACATTGAAGCGAACATCCGGCACCAGCCCTTGAAGATGTCCTCTGTGCTCTTTGAGCCGCCCAGTCCGAATGCAAGCGGCGCCATCAGCACCAGAACAGCGGTCACTACATACCGTTCCGCCACTTCAAAGCACAGCTTAACAAACTGCCACATAACTACAAAGCCAACAATGATGATCAGCAGCCAGGACGCCCCAATATTAAAATTGCTCTCATCCGGAATGGTCACGGTAACACTGCTTGGTATCTGGAGCATTTGTATGATCTGAGCGGAAATATTCAGCCCGATCTCACAGATTTGCTGGCTTGCCAGGAGAAGAAAGGCAAACACAAAGGTGCGGGTGAAGAGGAGTTTTGGGTCCTCACCCTCGAAACCGAGGCCGGAGACCATGGACCGAACGGCTTGGAATACAAGATTCCCCATTAGGAGCGCCCAGCCGGCGGCAATCAGAATGGAAAGAATGTCCTTCGCAACAGGAGCTACCCGGAAAAAGTAGTCCAAGTCCATACTGAACACAGTCAGCAGGGAATTTGCAATGTACTGCACCATCTCCAGGCACAGGCTGTAGATCCATTGCACAAAACCTTTGAAGATATTTTCAAGGATAGGAAATCCCCCCTATTCGGGGGACTCCCATTCGGCACGGGCCTCCTTCCAAACGCAATCCCCCGTTATTGGTTTATACTTTGACTGGGACAAAGCACCGGAGACGGGAGATATAGCGTGCGTTTCAGGCGTTACGGTGCACGCCACCGGTCCGTGAGGCCCTTTTGACGGATGCAGCCCGAACAAACCAATGCGCCCTGCGCGTCTGCGAAACCGCAGCCGGCACAGGACACATTTTGATAGTCTGTATTCTCGTTCTCCAGGATGTCGTAGACAATGCGCGCTGCCTTCAAACCGGAATCTGTCGGGCTGAAATAACACTCTGCGATGCCGCTGGCATGGAGCTCATTCAGCAGACGATAAAATTCCCTCCAGCGCCAAAAGCGTTCTTCACTCAGAAATACGGCCTGCGCTGCGCTGCCTGGGGCAGAATCCAGATAGCCGAAATGAAATTCCACCCTGCCGTTTCTGTTGATTCCAAAGGAGCAGGTTTGTCCATTTACACGCAAAACCTTTACCGCCCCGCCAGACCCGGGGATGTGCTTGATTTGGACCGGCTCCAGCCGTATCACGTCTTCCTTCCTCTCGTAAGCATCCCAGGGGGCGAAGTACAAAGTTTGCCCGACCGAGAGCTGCCCTTTGAGGAATTTGACCTGTGCTTTTAGATGGGAATCTGGACTCATTTCCAGTCTTCAGCCCCTCTCCGCAAAAATGTTCCGGCATCTACGGCTCGGTAAAACCGTCCGGGAACTCTGTTTTGATACGGTGATAAACCGACTGGGGGCGTACCCACAGCCGCTGGAACTTGTGCCACTGTTCCGCCTGCTTCCCGCCGGCGTCCCGGTAAAGCATCGCAAAGGGCCAAAAACCGGCTCGGTAGGTGTCAAGCAGCCGTTTTTCCGCCGCGTCCATCGTGTCTCCGGGGTAGCCAATCAGCACATAGCAGGCTGCCCGGTGTGAGGTCTGTGTGATGCCTCCTGACCGCAGCAGCCGTCCGGCCGCAATCAGCGGCTCATAGTCATCCGGCGTGTCGTAGGCAAAAAACATACGCTTGGCCCTGGACGCCTGAAGCAGTTCGACATGCCAGGGACGCAGCAGGCGGGCTTCCAACCCCCCGGTAAAGGCCGGGCGTTCCTGCCGCTGCATGAGCATGGCAAAGACCGCCCGGATATGAGCTTCTGAACATGCCAGAAGGTTGTCGTCCAGTACATTCCACCCCGAGGTGATGGGGAGCTCACGCAGAACGCCGCCTTCCCGCTTTGGTACAGCGCAAAACCAGCATCGGTTAGGGCAGCCGCGTGATGTGATTACATATCCGTATTTGAGATAGCGGCCGGGGACGAACGCACCGCCTGGCTCACAAAAGGCCGGACCGCCCATTCGTACCGGAAGCCCTGTGGCGGACCACATATCCGCCAGCCGCTCCGCTTTTTGCATATCATAGGTGAAGGTTACGGAGATATGGACCTCGCTGATGTCCGGCAATTCCCCGCAAGGCGGCGGGCCGGTAAAGGCGTATGGGTCTTCTGGTGTAGCGGCCGTCCGTCTTGGGAATACCCTGGCGATTTTTCCGTGATTTGACGCCATATCTGTCATTGGGTGGATGTACCGCCGTCCGGATCAAGGGTTGCCAGGCCATCGAAAAGAGGCTGGACGTATGCCAGGAATGCCCCAATCCCGTTTATGACGATCCAGCAAAGCCAGATCCGTTTGAGCCAATCCCATGCCTGGTCGGTTTTATGCTGATTATTGGACACCTTGGCTCCGACAACGGCGACCGCCGACATCAATCCGGCCAGTACAGTGCTGATGCCTGCGATTTTTGTGTAGACATCCTTGATGATGCGGTCTGCGGCATCCCACATATTCTCTACTGCGGAGGCTGAGACTGCCATACTGAACAGAAGGATCACGATAAGCATGATCTGCATATAGTAGCGTGGGAGCTTAGGCCCCAAACGCTCGAAATATATCTTCAAAAAGACCACTCCAATCTGAAATATCATGTTTCCGTTACAGAATCAGCGGACAGGAATTGCCGGCAGTTTGATTTGCTGTATTTTCATAAAAGGCATCAATGTCCCCCATAGCGTCATAGGGCAGATGAAGCCAAACAATCGTCAGCACATCCAGAGGATATGTCCATGACACTGCCTGGCGGACTTGCCTGAGCATCTGCTCCGCACCGTAATTTGCTGCGGGCGGGACGTAGGAGCGGCCGGCCGCATCCATATACACCAAATGTTCATCTTTGGAAATAAAACGCCCTCCCAGCAATGACGCATAGGAAAACGCCGCTTGGCGAAGCTCATTGTTTCCGTAGAAATCCGCGTATCGCACAAAAGCTCTCCTCCTGTTCGTATGGGAAAGCGGTGGGACGGCCCGCAGGCCGTCCCACCAGTTCAGTTTATGGTGTTAATAACCGGTTTTAGGCAGCGTCGGCTCATTCAGTCTGACGATCAGAGTGATCCACGCAGCCCGTCCGGTTTCCCACTGGCTCATGTACTGGCCGCCGGCATCGACCCGGTTGACCACCTGATAGCCATTGGCTAGGCTGGCGCTGGTCTGCACAGTGACAGTGGGCTTCACTACCGAGGCAAATCCAGCCGGGACTTTTCCGAATTCCAGACGCACATCTGTGACTACCTCGCCCTGCATCAGCTGGACAGCCGATAAATCGAAGGCGTAGTTGTTGGTACTGAGCAGGTTGGTTGCCAGTACACGGTAATCGTTATAGTTGGTCTTATAGGTGATCTGGTAGTTGAGTCGGGTGTTGTAAGTGCCGGTCGTGATGGTCTTGGCTGTGGAGCAGTCCGTGGGGAATTGGTCGTGGAGATAGAAATTCTCCAGCGCCACATTGGAGTTGTTGGCCACCGTGAGGTCATAGCGCATAGAGTCCCCGGCCAGGAGCTGCTTGTTCCCGGTTTTGGTGACTGTGACCTTCAGATTGGCCGGCTTGTCATAGGCCGCGATTTTGATGATCTGCCCCGCATACTCCAGCGTGACATCGTGGACAGTGGGATCAAGCTGATAATAGGCGGGCGCGGTGACTTCCCGGATTTTATAACGCATCAAAGGCAGGGGCTTGGAGGCAGCAACACCCCGGGCGTTCGTGGTGATGTAGTCCACCACCCGGCCGCTGCGCTCATGGATGATTTCATAGACAGCTCCCTGGAGGGGTGTTCCTGCCGGATCACCTGTGACAGGATTGGCTTCAGAGGCGTACTTGTAAATCTGGATCTGGCCGGTAATGGCCTCGTTGACCCACTCAATTTCCGCTGTGCGGCCTGGGCGCACATAGACGGTCTTATACTCTTCGTCTAAGATATAGCCTTCAGCCGCTTCCAGCTCCCTCAAGTAAAACCGTCCGCTGGTATTGGCGCCGTCCGGAAGGTCGTCAGAGGTGATGTAAACATAGCCGTTATCATCGCTGGTGAACTCACCGATGGGATTGCGGTCCTCATCGTAGAGCAGGAACTTGACGCCATAGATACGCTGGGCCTCGTCGATCACATAGCCGTCGCAGGATTTTTCAGTCACTACATAGGAGCCAGGGGGGAGCATGGAAAGGTCGATTTCTCCATTTTCGTCCGTCCAGAACTCCTGGGGTCCATAGGTCCCCTCCACCGATTTGATCTCGAATACAGCGTTGGGGATGACCTTGGAGGGGTCGTCGGAATCCACCTTCACCAGCCGCAATCCGGGCTTGACATCGTTGAAGAACAACAGCTCCTTAATGCCGTCTCCGGCGTAGAGCTCTACCTCCTGGGGAGTGGTGTCCAAAATGTGCCCCTCATCGCCGGTATCTACTTCAAACGCCCGGTAGGTGCCGGGCTCCACATTGGTGAGCAAAATCTCGCCGAACTGGTCCGTCTTGAAATTGCCTAAAAATTCGCCGTCCCGATAGACGGCGAAGGTGACATTGGGCATGGCGACCATATTTTTTCGATCATACTTGATGATCCGCAATCCCGGTAACTCCTCGTTGATGATAGGGATTGTAGTGGTTTCGCCAGCAACCACCGTGGCGGTGTAGACGGTATCATCCAGCTTCCAGCCTGCCGGCGCTGTGATTTCCTGGATACGATATGCCCCCAAGGGGATCTCATCAAAAATAGCGACTCCCGCGCTGGTCGTCGTCGCAGTCCAGGTCTGGCCGCTTTCGATATGCTCAATTTTGATGACCGCCCCCGGCAAATTCATGCCAGTGTCGGATTTTTTCTCGATACGCAGTGTGCCATAGGGATCATTAAAAAATGTCACCTCGGCTACTTCATCGTAGACGACAGTGACATTCTGTGCTGGCTCTTCGCTGATGATATAATGGGAGGGGGCTTGACGCTCAATTACGGTATAATTCCCCACTTTGCTCAGCGGAATTTCGATACGGCCATCCCCATTGGTCGCAAAGGTACCGATGGAGTCACCATCCGGGCCGATGACCTCGAACAGTGCCCCACTAATTGGAATCTCGGTGCCGGTCTCATATTTGAGGATTCGCAAGCCGGTGTCGGGGGTGTCTATCTCAGAATCTTCATAGTTGCTGTATGCAGACAATTTCATGCTGGTTGTCGGATCCGTATCGACAACATAGTTTTGCAGATTTCCGTACTGATCCTTTTCTTGACAAACAGCGAAAAATACGGCGTACTTGTATACGTTGGTGCTGAATGATATTCCCATGGAGGTCTCCGGCACCGCCGTGGGCGTGATCTGTACCATCGGCTATCTGCCCGAGGTGGTCTGCCCCGCGACTGCCGGTATCATCCTGGATACATTTACCGAAGCGGGCTATAAGTATTACTTCCTTGCCGTCGGTATCATTATGCTCATCGGTATTGTGGGTATTATGATCTGGAACCGCAGCATGAAAAAGCAGAAAGCACTGAACAAGTAAACAAAAGAGCTGGTATCCAGTCCGGATACCAGCTCTATTTTATTTGTACGTTTCCAGCGCGGCATCTGAGGGGAAACGGAGCCGGAGAAGGCAGACGGCAAACAGCAGGCCGCCCAGGAACCAGGTCAGCGGATAGGCCCAGTAGATCACCCGAATATCGGGAATGAAATGGGTGACGGCGGTGATGTAGGCGATGCGCAGGGCGCACCAGGTAGCCAGCATGATAGCCATGGGGATGATTGGCCGCCCGGTCCCCCGGAGAATGCCTGCACAGCAGTGGGAGAAGGCCAGGAGGAAGTAGAACAGGCTGACGGTCCGGGCGTCGGCCACGCCGTAGGCGATGACCTCTGGGCTGCTGTTGAAGGCGGCAATCAGCAGGGGAGAGAGGACGAAGATGCCCAGCCCGATGGCCTCGGCCAGCAGGGGACTGCATAGCAGCCCGAACCGGATGCCGGAGCGGACCCGGTCATAGCGCCGCGCCCCGATGTTCTGGCTTACAAAGGTGGCCAGGGCCATGGAAAAGCAGGAGACCGGCAAAAAGGCAAAGCCCTCGATTTTGCTGTAGGCACCGCAGCCCGCCATAGCCGCCGAGCCGAAGGCGTTGATGTTGGCCTGGACGATGACGTTGGCCAGGGAGATGACCGAGTTCTGAACGCCGGAGGGAATACCCAGATAGACGACCTGCCGAAGCATATCGCCGTGAAAGCGTACCTGCCGCCAGGACAGGCGGTAGCTGTGCCCGGTGTGGGTGAGCTTGCGGAAAGCCAGGAGGGCGCTGAGGGTCTGGCTGAGGATGGTGGCCAGAGCCGCGCTGGCCACGCCCCAGCGGAAGACGGCCACGAACAACAGATCCAGTACCACATTGGTGAGGGAGGCGAAAATCAGATACTTCATGGGACTGCGGCTGTCCCCCACAGACTGGAGGATGCTGGCGCACATGTTGTAGAGCACTACGGCGCTGGAGCCCAGGAAGTACACTCGAAAATAGGCAATGGAATTTCCGATGACATCGCCGGGGGTGCCCATCCAGCGCAGAATCTGGGGGGTCAGCAGAACGCCCACCACGGTGAGCACAAGCCCGGCCGCGATGCCCACCGCTACGGTGGTGTGGAGGGCGCGGGAGAGATTTTCCCGGTCATCGGCGCCGTAAAAGCGGGCAATAACCACCCCGGCACCCAGGGAGACTCCGTTAATAAACCCTACCAGCAGCATAATCATGCTGGCGGAGGAGCCCACCGCCGCCAGAGCGGCGCTGCCGATGAAATTGCCGACAATCAGGGAGTCCACGGCGTTGTAGAGCTGCTGAAAGAGGTTGCTGAGAAAGATGGGCAGGGCGAAGGCCAGCATTTTGCGGGGAACGCTGCCCTCGGTCAAACGGTTCTGGTCGGTTTCATCCATGCGGTACGATCACGGCTTTCTGTTTGATAGAGTACAGCCCGGCGCTCCGCCGGCGGCCGCCTGCACTACAGGGAAATGTCCGCGGACTTTGCGGCGGCATCGAGCACGTGGCGGGCCAGCACGGAGGTGGTCACGGCCCCCACGCCTCCGGGGACGGGGGTAACGGCGCCCACCACGGCTTCGGCCGCAGCGAAATCCACGTCACCCACCAAATGGCCGGCGGCGTCCACATTGATGCCCACGTCGATGACCACTTGGCCGGGGGAGAGGCAGTTGGCACCGATAATCCCGGCCCTTCCAGCGGCGGCGATCAGCAGCTCTGCCCGACGGCATTCGGCCGCCAAATCGGCGGTGCGGGTGTGGCAGAGGGTGACGGTGGCGTTCCGGTTCAGCAGCAGCATAGCTGCCGGCCTTCCGATGACCAGACTGCGCCCCACCACCACGGCGCGCCTGCCGGTAGGCTCAAAACCATAGTAGTCTAGCAGTTCCAGGCAGGCCTGAGCGGTGCAGGGGGGATAACCCTGCCCGTCACCGGAGAATACACTGGCCAGGGAACCGCTGGTGATGCCATCCACATCCTTGACGGGGGAGAGGGCGGCACACACCGCCGCCTCGTCCAAGTGTCTGGGCAGAGGACGGAAAAGGAGGCAGCCGTGAATGGCCCCATCCTCGTTGATCCGGCGGATGACCGTCAGCAGTTCCTCCTGGGTGCAATTGACTGGCAGGATAAAATGCTTTACAGAAATTCCGATCATTTCACAGCGCTTGCAGGCCCCACGCTCGTAGGAGAGATCCTCCGCCCGCTCTCCCACCCGGACGATGGCCAGGGTGGGAGAAATGCCGCGGGCCCGCAGCCTCTCCGCCTGTCCGCACAGGCGTTCGGTGAGCGCGGCGGCCACTGGCGCACCCTTCCAAAGCTCCGCCATCAGGTGTACCTCCCCATTACCGACTCATAGATCTGTTCGGCGCGCTTCCAGTACTGCTCCACAAGGCCGTCAGCTTCGTCATTCATGGCCTCCGCATACGGCCGGTCGGCCATGCTCTTGGTATTCACCTTCACGTTGAGCCATGCCCCATAGAGGGCACCCCAGCATAGAACAGTCCCGGTTCCCACATCGGAGAGCACCATCACGCTTCCCTTGTCCAGCATCTCGCTGTGAAGGTCAATTGCCTCACAGCAAAGCCGGAGGATCTCCATGGGTGCGGCGGCGGCGTCCCGCAGACAGCGCTCCATCACCTCACCCCGGCTCGGGTCCTCCTTCGGGATGGCGTAGGCCCGCGAGAGGGGCTCAAAGGCGGCGGCATCGGTATCCACCAGGCCCAGCAAACGGGCGCGGAGATCCTCCGCCCGCGCCATCAGGGCCTTGACATCCTCCTCCACTGCGGCGTATTTTTGCTTGCCCACGGTGTAGTTGCCAACCATGGTACACAGGGCCGCGCCCAGGGCGCCCGCCAAGGCGGAGGCCCCTCCGCCGCCGGGGACAGGGGCCTTGGAGGCCAGTGCGTCCAGAAACGCGCCGCAGCTCTGTTCCGCGGTATTCATTCGCAATCCCTCCTTCATGATTCAGATAGGCGGCCGTAGGCCGCCTATCTGCCGTTTCAATGGGCTCAAAACAGGCCGGAGATTCTGCCGTTCTCGTCTACGTCCACCTTCCCGGTCGCGGACACTTTGGGCGGGCCTGGCATGGACTCCCCACGTGAGAATCTCCCGTGGGGGCTCCATATAATCTTATCTGCGCGGGCGAAGTAAATTCGCCCGGCATCAAGGTTTTGCTGGCGCAAAACGCTTGTACGCCGCATTTGCGGCGGGCATGCCCATGCCCGTCTTAAAACAGGCCGGAGATTCTGCCGTTCTCGTCTACGTCCACCTTTTCGGCCGCAGGCACTTTGGGCAGGCCGGGCATGGTCATGATGTCGCCGGTGAGGGCGACCAGGAACCCGGCGCCGGCGGACACCTTAATATTGCGTACCGTGATGGTGAAGCCCCTGGGCGCGCCCAGCAGGGCGGCGTTATCAGAGAAGGAGTACTGAGTCTTGGCCATGCAGATGGGCAGGGAGCCAAAGCCCAGCTCAGTGAGCTCCGCCGCCTGCTTTTGGGCGGTGGGGGTGAGCACCACGCCGTCGCCGTGATAGACCTTCGTTACGATAGCGGCCAGCTTGTCCTCAATGGAGGCGTCCAGCTCGTAGGAGAAGGTGAAGTGGTTGGGCGCATCGCAGAGGCGGATGACCTCCTCGGCCAGGGCAACGCCACCCTCGCCGCCCTTGGCCCACACCTCGGAGAGGGCTACGTTCACCCCCAGTGCGCGGCACCGGTTCTCCACCAGCTCCAGCTCCGCCTCGGTGTCGGTGGGGAAACGGTTGACGGCCACCACACAGGGCAGGCCGTAAACCTCGGTGATATTTGCGACGTGCTGGAGCAAGTTGGGAAGGCCGGCCTCCAGGGCGGACAGGTTTTCACTCCCCAGCTCGGCCTTGGGGCAGCCCCCGTGGTGCTTGAGGGCGCGGACAGTAGCCACCACCACCACCGCATCGGGGTGGAGCCGGGCCAGACGGCACTTAATATCCAGGAACTTTTCCGCGCCCAGATCGGCGCCGAAGCCGGCCTCAGTGATCACATAGTCGCCCATCTTGAGGGCCACCCGGGTGGCCATGACGGAGTTGCAGCCGTGGGCGATGTTGGCAAAGGGGCCGCCGTGGATGAAGGCGGGGGTGCCCTCCAGTGTCTGCACCAGGTTGGGCTTGATGGCGTCCTTGAGCAGGGCGGCCATAGCTCCCTCGGCCCTGAGATCGTGGGCGGTTACGGGGGCGCCGGAGCGGCTGTAGGCCACCACCATCCGGCCCAGCCGAGCCTTCAGGTCGGTGAGGCTGTCGGCCAGGCAGAGGACGGCCATGATCTCCGAGGCCACGGTGATGTCGAAACCGTCCTCCCGGGGAACACCGTTGACCTTGCCGCCCAGGCCGCACACGATGTTGCGCAGCTGGCGGTCGTTCATGTCCACGCAGCGCTTCCAGGTGATACGCCGCACGTCGATGTCCAGAATATTGCCCTGCTGAATGTGGTTGTCCAGCATGGCGGCCAAAAGGTTATTGGCTGCGCCGATAGCATGGAAGTCGCCGGTAAAGTGGAGGTTGATGTCCTCCATAGGGATAACTTGGGCGTAGCCGCCGCCAGCCGCGCCCCCCTTGACGCCGAAGACGGGCCCCAGAGAAGGCTCCCGCAGGGCGACAACCGTATTCTTGCCAAGGCGGCGCATGCCGTCCGCCAGACCCACCGTGGTGGTGGTCTTGCCTTCGCCCGCCGGGGTTGGATTGATGGCGGTCACCAGAATCAGTTTTCCATCGGGGCGGTCCGCCCGGTCGTCCAGCAGCTTCAGATCGATCTTGGCCTTGTATTTTCCGTAGTACTCCAGGTATTCCTCGTCCACACCGGCCACAGCTGCAATGTCCCGAATGGGCTTTATCGCACAGGCCTGTGCGATTTCAATATCCGACTTCACTTCCACATCCACACACTCCTTTATACACTTCGGCTGGAAAAGAGAGAGGAAGATGGCGGTGTGCCCCCGACATCTTCCGTTCACCTTCCAGAATTTCAAGTTTATCGTAACATCCTTTGCCCGCCTTGTCAACCGGAGGTGGAACGGGAAATGGAAGGTCCGGGGGACAAAAACGGAAAAGGCAAATTCAGCTTGCCTAGGGCTTGTTTGAAAATTGGCGATGTGTCCAGCGGCGAGGAATTTTGGGCCGCTGGCAAGCAATTTTTTCGCAGGAATCCTGACGGATTTCAAGGAAAAATTGCGCCGTCCAGTGGTCAAAAGGCCCGTCGATTGGGCATGTTGACATTTTTCAAACAAGCCCTAGGTATTAAAATTCAGAAATGTGGAGGTCACCCGTGGAGGCTGGAGTAAAAAAAGAAAGACACGACGTACGTCGTGTCTTTCTTTTTTGTCATGTGTTGACGAAAAAGATGCAGGTCTATCAAAACCGTCTGTAAGGCGGCATACCAAATCGCAACCCAGCGCAAGCGGCTGCGATTTGGAAAGAAGGAGCAGCAAAATGAGCGCGCTCTGACTTTTATAAAAAATCGGAGCAAGCGATACAAAGCTTGCTCCGATGTGGAACATCACAACACTATAGATGCCTGATTATTTTTCTAACGCAAGCAAAATTATTGAGCGACTTACTTTATTCTAATTCTTGTGGTATAATCTGTAGATTCCATCGTTCGTATTTTTCATGGTAATCCAAAAGGGCAGTACGATATTCGTCATCTATGTGAACAATCTCGGATAGGTTCCCAATATATCCGTACCCTAATTTAGTGAACTCGGAAATATGAATTTGCCCTAAATAGGACTCTCCGTTGTGAGTAAATTCTACCAGGGCAAAGGAGCGAATTACCTTTTGCACAACAGCATTCACTACATCACCAGTTTCAGGTTGCTCACCACGAGTTAATCCAAAATTTAAACGAGCGCCCAGCGACAATGCTCCATGCAAAGCATAGTGGACAAAAAGCCTCCACTCATCTGCAAGAATTACGCGCTCATCGCCTTTGTGCTGCCAACGATAGATTTTTGAGATGGGCATAAAATTGCCAAGAAAGCCAAGTCGATACAAATCCTCAATAACCTGATTAAAATGGGTATCTATAACAGTTCCTGCATAATATGTGGAAATTCTTTTCTTTAGTTGGGATACTGAAAATGCTGTCTTATACCCCATGAAACAATTGATTATCGTTTCTATTTCAGTAGGATCATATAAGGCCCGTAATTCTTCTTTGATTTCAGATAAGCTTTCCTCAGAGTAAGCTTTGCTAAGACTATTAAACACCGCCTGTGAAAAGACCTTGCTGTTATTCTGAAGTGCGTTTTTTGCAGTAGACAGCAAACGAACCATATCTCTAGGTTTACACCAACTATTATTCAAGATGTAATTGGCTGGCTCAATTCCGTGTATTTTTTCAGGAAACCACCGATTATAAATTTCTTTATAATTACATTCTTCAAATCCCTCACAGACGGCTATCCGCTTTAATACAATCTGAATAATAGGATGCATATATGAACTCGTATTCGCATAAATCCAGTTCAATGGGACAGAAAAACCTGATGTGGCTTTGTTGATCTCCTTCGTTACAATAAATCGTGAGATAGCATTTATTATTTCGCTACGAACAGAACAAATGATCTTTGTTTTGCCTGCATGTGATTTTGCAAATATTGTATTAAAACGTTTAACTGTAAATATGAGATCCCTGATAAGTGCTAAGTCTCTCTCAAAAATCTGTCTATTGCCGTAATATGCTTCCAATTCATCAATAAAGATATAATAAGGGATATCTGTTCTATTTACTTTTGCAAGAGCCGCTTCGGCTTCATCAATAAGTAACATAAAACTCTGATACGGAGCACCTTTATTGTTGCCCAAATCAACCTCAACTTCTGGAGACAATTCGGTTAAAGTGGCCGGATCCTTATATGGAACAGCAATCTTTATTTTGCTCGGAATTATGCTCTTCTTTTTGTTTAAAGGCGCCTTGATCTGATTAACTTTTCTTTCAAATTCACCCCAGAATTCATCATCAACAAATAGATTTCGATGATTATCCTCATTATCTGAAACAATACGCTTAAAAATTAACCATCGCCAAATATATTCAAATTCTCTAATATTTAACAAAGCTCCGGGTTCTACTGAAATTGATGATAAAAACCGATTGGATATTGCTTGTAATTCGTCACGCTTAGCATCGGTAAACTCTTCTTTGAAAAAAATAAACGATGTGCAGGTAATAGGATCTTCGTCCTTCAACTTGTTGTCCAAATAAAATAGGAGAGCGGTTTTTCCAGTCCCTTTAAATCCTGTAATAAAGCAATTATTTCCATATAATAGAGAATCGAGTTGAAAATGGTCTGCAACAACAAAAGTCTTGATAAACTCCTCCAACCCCTCAAAGTTTATTTCGTCTTTTGCATCCGGTTTAGGTCAGTTTACAAGGAACTACACGCAGACCACGAAACGGGGGCTGCTGACAACAAATAAAGGCTGAGTATCAAGCACCG
>ERZ773134.670-NODE-670-length-34241-cov-5.900807_pt1 | contig 34241 bp, 30 predicted proteins | sample MGYA00580856_ERZ773134 | MGnify/ENA primary metagenome ERZ773134 (study PRJEB29015, sample SAMEA2737823) | human gut metagenome | biome: human gut; feature: human-associated habitat; material: faeces | place: China | collected 2012 ... | reverse complement strand
TGTCCAGCTGGATGGCAGGAATCGTCTTATCCGCAGCACCTAAGCGGCGGCGCAGGCTTTCGAGAATCAGACTGCCGTCCTCGGTGTAGGGCGGCGGGATGCGGGTCAAGATGTGGTCGTGCCAAAACTCGCGTTCCAGATAGACCATTTCCTGCTCATATTCCCGGTCACGGTACAGGTGGCGGATAATGACTTCGTCCTCATTGTTGCCGTAGAGACAGCAATAGAAGATTTCGTCCATGTCCATGACGGCCATGTAGTGCCGCCCCTGTGTCTCGTAGTAGACAGGAACACATTCCTCGCCGTCCTTCCACCAGTGGTCTTTTGCGTTGTAGTTGGTCGTTTTGATTTCCAGCAGCGCAATTTTTCCGTTTGGCAGGCGAACAAAGTAGTCCACATCTGCCAGCATAAAGGGATATTGCGGGTGCTGGAACATCTTCTTGATTTGGAAAACTTCCAACCCGGTTTTCTTGGTGAATATCTGGGCAACCAGTGGTTCCAGCAGATGCCCCATTTCCAGTGCCACCCAGTTGCCTGCATCATCGACAGCCAAAGCGATGTTCAGCTTGTCATCGTACAGATCGCGGGCGGTTCGGAACGGAGAAATGCCGAGGATCGCGGCGACATCGCTGCCGCCTATCCCCTGCCTGCGGTATGCCAGCCATTCCTGCTCGGTGAGGTTTTCGGTGCTGACCAGCACCTTGGGTTCCTGCCGTATGTGCTCCGGCATCCTCAGCCCCTCCTCTCGCGCTGGCGATAGGGGCGCTTGGGCCGGGTGCGCACATTGTACAGCCGATACTGCAAATTGCGCGGGATGGGTCTTGCCTTGCGCGGGCGTGTAATGCGCCGCGCGATTACCTTGGGTCTTGCCTGTTCGTTCATTTTGTGTTCCGCCTTTCCTATATAAAATGTATTTCTCAAAGTCGATTGGCCTTGAAACAAAATAAAAAAGCGAGAATGACCGCAGGCAATGCCTGATGTTCACGGCGAACCGTGAACCACGATCATTCTCGCTATGGTTGGGTGTATTCACCCCGTATAAAAAGAAAAGTGCCGGCAGCGTCCGCCCGATATGGGCAGGACAGGGCTGCTGGCACGAATTACAAACTTAAACAACGTGTGCGCAAGGCACAAAAATCATTTACAGGTGGAGTATAGCACAAGAATGTCCGCCCTGTCAAGATGGTGAGATTTTGCATGATAAAAGCATGGTGCCCGCATTACATCCGCGCAGCTTTTGTATATACCATCGTTGTTTTTCCTATTAAAATTAGAATACAGCAAGATTTATTCCTTAAATCGATGCTGTCACGCGCGCGAAGAAAATCTGACACTATAAAGGCAATAGGAGGCATTTATTATGCAAGATCCCGAAAGTGTACCCATTCATCTGAAGCTGACGCTTTCCATTAAAGAAGCATCTGAATACAGCAATATCGGCATCAACAAAATTGATGCTATGCTCAAACAGCCCAACTGTCCTTTCGTGTTGTATGTAGGGTCAAAGAAATTGGTCAAGCGCAAGGAATTTGAAGCCTACATCAGCAGCAAGCTGATTATTTAAGAGAGGTAATGCCGTTGAAAATAGGGATTTCATGTGCTATAATTTCAGTATCGCGTTGGATTCCCGCTTTGGAAAGGAGTCCACTATGGGTAAAAGCCTAAAGCGAAAAGAATGCGGAAAAGGCATACGCCAAAGAAAGGACGGGTTATATTCCGCAAGATACTATACCAAAGACGGGGAACGGCGAGAAAAATATTTCAAGTCGCTGCCCGAAGCCAAGAATTGGCTTGCCGATACGAAATACGAATTGCGTCATCGCGTCATCACCTGCAACTCTGACATGTCCGTAGACAATTGGTTTGACTACTGGATCACGAACATCATCTGTAACCGTTCTCCGAACTGCATCCGCAACTACACAGAACGCTATAAGAGAAATGTTCAGCCGGTGATTGGAACCATGTGCATGGGCGACGTAAAGCCGATGCACTGCCAGATCATTCTGAACCGCATGGAAAGCACCTACGCCGGTTCTACGATCCGCCAGACTTACATTGCCATGGGTACCATGTTCAAATCTGCTGTGATGAACGATATTATCGTCAAACATCCGATGAATGGCGTGCGCTATAACAAGCCGGTCCGTGCAGTGGACGATATCCGCTACCTTTCCGTTGAGGAACAAAAGCGTTTCCTCGACGTAGCAAAAGATTCCCACAACTACCGGCAATATGCTCTGCTGTTGGAAACCGGGTTGCGCACGGGTGAATTGATTGGTTTGACTTGGGATGCCATCAACTGGAAGAAGCGTACTCTTACCGTCAATAAAAGTTTGGAGTACCGCCATCACTTCAAGTACTGGCGTGCCGGGCCGCCCAAAACGGTGAAAAGCTACCGCACTATCCCCTTGACCGATACCGCATATCGTATTTTGAAGAGCTGCTATGACGAGCGCTTGACCCGTAAAGAGTCGCCCACCATGCAGCAGATTCTGGAATACACGGACCGCCGTACCGGAAGGCAGATGTACTTCTGCATGCACGATTTGGTCTTTGTAAACTATCGAACCGGTGAGCCGATTAAGAACAGTTCCTATGACACCCACCTCTATAAGCTGTGCGAAAAAGCCGGCATTGCTCCCTTTGGGATGCATGCGCTGCGCCATACGTATGCTACCCGCGCGATTGAGCGCGGCATGCAGCCCAAGGTCTTGCAGCAGCTGCTGGGGCACGCCAGTATCAAGACGACGATGGACAAATACGTCCATGTTTCTGATGATTCAATGCAGAACGCCGTGCGTCTTTTTGAGGCAGCTGATAGTGAGAAAAAGGGGTAAACCTCGAAAATGGGGGTAAAATGGGGGTAAAACCCCAAATCCGGTAACAAAAAACAACGATAATAAAGGAGATATGGAGAAATATGAAATTAGGAATCGTGGGTCTGCCCAACGTGGGCAAGTCTACCCTGTTCAATGCGCTGACCAGCACCCAGAACGCGCAGGCGGCCAACTACCCCTTCTGCACGATTGAGCCGAACTCCGGCATCGTGCCCGTGCCCGACCCGCGGCTGGACAAGCTGGCCGAGATCTGGCAGACCGACAAGAAAACGCCTGCCATCGTTGAGTTTGTTGACATTGCAGGTCTGGTCAAGGGTGCCAGCCAGGGCGCGGGTCTCGGCAACAAGTTCCTGGGCCACATCCGCGAGTGCGACGCCATCGTCCATGTTGTGCGCTGCTTCGACGATGACAACATCATTCATGTGGTCGAGGACGTCAACAAGCCCGAGAGCGTTGACCCCATCCGCGACATTGATGCCATCGACTTGGAGCTGATCCTGGCCGACCTCGAGGTCGTCAGCAACCGCCTGGGCCGCCAGCAGAAGGCTGCCAAGACCGGCAACAAGGCCGCTGCCGCCGAGGCTGCCTGGCTGGCCGACCTGGCCGCCTGGCTTGAGGGCGGCAAGCCCGCCCGCAGCTTTGACTTTGACGAGAGCGACGACGCCGTGAAGGCCGCCCGCAAGGAGCTGGGCCTGCTGTCCGCCAAACCCGTCATCTACGCCTGCAACGTCGGTGAGGACGACCTGCTGGGCGGGCTGGACGAGAACCCGTACTTCCCGCTCGTCGCCGCCCGCGCCAAGGAGGAAAATGCCCAGGCCATCCCCATCTGCGCCAAGACCGAGGAGGACATTGCCGGTTCCACGCAGGAGGAAAAAATTGCGTTCCTGCAGGAAATGGGCATCGAGTCCACAGGTCTGGACAAGCTCATCAAGGCCAGCTACGAGCTGCTGGGCCTCATCAGCTTCCTGACCGACGGCAAGAAGGAATGCCGCGCCTGGACCATCAGGAAGGGCACCAAGGCCCCGCAGGCTGCCGGCAAGATCCACAGCGACTTTGAGCGCGGCTTCATCCGTGCGCAGGTCATCGCGTACAAAGACCTGGAGGACGCCGACTTCAACTATGCCGCCGTCAAGGCCAAGGGCCTGCAGCGCACCGAGGGCAAGGAGTACGTCGTGAACGACGGTGACGTTATCGAATTTTTGTTCAACGTTTAACGGAGGTTTTACCGTGATTATTGGCATTATGGGCGCTATGCCCGACGAAGTCGACCAGCTGTGCGCACGGCTGGAGAACGTGACCAAAGAGAACTACGCCGGGGTCGAGTACCACTGCGGCACGCTGCAGGGCAAGCAGGTCGTCGTCTGCTGCGCGGGCATGGGCAAGGCCAACGCCGCGTCCACCGTGCAGGTGCTGTGCACAAAATACGGCATTGATAAGCTGATTTTCAGCGGCATTGCGGGCAATATGACCAGCAAGATCGGCATCGGCGACGTCTGCGTCGGTGAGACCGTCGTCTACCACGACGCCGAGCTGAGCATGATCGCCCAGAGCGCACCGTTCCAGACCGAGTACCACGGTGATCCCGCGCTGGTGCAGGCCGCGCTCGACGCCTGCACTGCCTGCGGCGTGAAGGCCATCGCGGGCAAGATCGCCACGGGCGACACCTTCGTCGGCGACGCCGAGACGAAAAAGGCGATTGAGGAAAAGTGCCACCCCGACTGCGTCGAAATGGAGGGTGCGGCAGTCAGCCAGATCGCGGGCCGCAACAGCGTGCCCTGCGTCATCCTGCGCGCCATGAGCGACAATGCCGACGAGAGCGGCTATGAGGTGCTCGTTGTCAAGCAGTTCAGCATCACCGAGTACGTCAAGACCGCGACGGAGATCGTGGCAAATATGATCGAAAGCCTGTAACAGGCAAAATAAAAGCGGCCATCTGAGAAACAGGTGGTCGCTTTTTGTTTTGCACAAATACTTTTGGGGCAGCCTGTAGAGGGCGGCGTCCCCGACACCCCGCGGCGCAGCCGGTTCCGGGAAATGCGTAGGGCGGCCAGCCCTCTGGCCGCCGCGGAGGGGTCAAGACCCCTGCCTGCAAATCTGCCCATAAAGGGGCATTCCGCGTAAACCTCCGGGCCGGGCATGCCCGGCCCCTACGGCTCTACTGCCTTAAAAATATGCCTTGATCTGGAACTTATCTGCCGGGGCGGTGTCCTCGATTTTCAGATGTTCATGGTTAAAGTCAAACTTTACACTCTTGCAGTCGTCGGTGTTGCGGGTCAGGCGCAGCAGCTGGTCCACGCGCTTTTGCTCCTCCTTCGTGTAGAACAGGTAGCTCGCGCCCTGCTTGCGGGCGCGGCCCGTGCGGCCAATGCGGTGGGTGTAGTGCTCGTTTTCCTCGGGCACGTCGTAGTTGATGACGGCATCCACGTCGGAAACGTCAATACCGCGCGCTGCCACATCGGTGGCGACCAGCACGTCGATCTCCCCGGCCTTGAACCGCGTCATGATGCGGTTGCGCTCAGCCTGGGACAGGTCGCCGTGCAGGCAGTCCACGTTGAAGTTCAGCCGGGCAAGCTGGTTGGCCAGCATCCCCGTGTTGTACTTGGTGTTGCAGAAGATCATGACCCGCTTATAGCCCTCGTCAATGATGATCTGCGCGGCGTCGGCCAGCTTGTCACGGCCCGTGGTCAGCAGCTTGTACTGGGCAATTTTCGGGCTGGAATCCTCGACGGGCTGGACGCTGACCTCAGCGGCGTTGTGCTGGTAGAGCCAGCCGATGTCCAGCACCTCGCGGCTGATGGTCGCCGAGAACATCGACAGGCTCTCGCGGTGCTTCATCAGGTCGATGATGTACTTGACGTCCTTGTAAAAGCCCATGTTCAGCATCTCGTCGGCCTCGTCCAGCACGACGGTTTTGACGTCGGAGACATCAATGGCGTGGTGGCGGTAGTGGTCCATCAGGCGGCCCGGCGTGGCAACGACGATCTGGCAGCCGGCTTTGAGCTGGCGCTGCTGCTTGTCCATGCCCGCGCCGCCATAGACGCAGACGATTTTGATGTCAGGCAGAAACTGGGCCAGATTTTGCAGGTCCTGGGCGATCTGCTGGGCCAGCTCCCGCGTGGGGCTTAAAATGACGGCCTGCGGCTTGAGGCTGGCAGGATCGACCTTGGACAGAATGGGGATGCCGAACGCCACAGTCTTGCCGGTGCCCGTGGGGGCTTTGGCGATCATATCGTGCCCGGCCAGCATCAGCGGGATGGCCTTTTCCTGGATTTCGGTCATATCGGTAAAGCCCATCGCCTGTGTAGCGCGGATGATTTCGGGTGAAACGTTCGTAAGTTCGGTAAACTGCATGGTCGTACTGCCTTTCGGTTTTATTCGCCGCCTTGTAGGGGTCTGGCATGCCCGACCCCTACAGCATTCTTTCCTGTTTTTATTATAGCAACATTTTTCTATCCCCGCAAGCCAAAAAAAGGCTTCCCCCGTGGGGGAAGCTGTCACCGAAGGTGATTGATGAGGGGCAAGCTCGTCATTCTTGCCCGTTTGCGGTATTGCCCTTACTTATTTTTACTGGTTCTTCTTGCGGCCTTGCCGGAGGTTTTCTTCTCGGTCTGCGTCCGGGTCGGCTTGGCGGCGGCCTTCCTGGGCGCGGCCTTCGGCGTCGGGGCGGGGGTTTCCTTGTTCAGCAGGCGCCCGGGCACAGGGTCGAGCTTCCAGAGCTGGTTCTCACCAAAGACATCCTGCCAGATCTGGGCCTGGGTGCCGTTCTCCACGCGCATTCCCACCAGGTCAATGACCTTATCGGCCAGGACGTTGCGCAGCTTGACCTTGCCGCCGCCCGCCTCCACGATCTGCCAGCGCTGACCCGCGCCCGCGGTCTGGGTCCACTGGTGGACCCAGGTGCCGTTGCAGACGCCGGACATGGCCAAGTCCATGACCTTGCCCGTAAAGCGGTTCCTGATGCGGTACTCGCCGTCCCCCGCTTCCACAAACTGCCACTGCTGCCAGGGCTGACCCTCGTAGCTCCACAGGCGGACGGACGCGCCGTTCTCGGTGTTGAAATCGGCAACTTCCAGCACGCGGCCATTGGCGGCGGCGATGGTATAATAGGCATCCGGGCGGATGACGGTCTGGGCTGATTTCCTCATGGTGAATCCTCCTTTTAGACAGAAAGCTGTACATTGTTCTGTCCGTTTTTTTCATTATAGCACAACTGCGGCGCGCTGTTTTACCAAAATTTTGCGGTACTGTTTGGGCAATCCGCCAAGCACTTGGCCGGACGGCGCATTTTTTGTCAGTTTTTGCGGTTGGCGCACTTGCATTTTTTGTGCATATATTATATTATAGAGTATATGCTTGTTTTACGGCCATGCGGTGGCCGCTGTGGGGGGAGAGTTCAGCCATGAGAATTGCCTTGATTGCCCACGATTCCCGCAAGGAATTGATGGCTCAGTTCTGCACTGCCTATGTGCGCATTTTGTCTGAGAATGACCTGATTGCCACGGGCGTGACCGGCAAAATCGTCCATGATGCCACTGGTCTACCGGTGCGCACGCTGTATCCGGGAGGCCGCGGCGGTGCCGAGCAGATCGCTGCCATGATCGGCTGCGGCGAGGTGGACATGCTGCTGTTCTTCCGTGACCCCGTCGGTGCCAAGCCCGGCGAGCCGAACGACATGATGCTGCTGCGCCTGTGCGACATGCACACGATCCCTGTCGCCACAAACATCGCCACCGCGGAGGTTCTGATCCACGGTCTGGAGAGAGGCGACCTGGCCTGGATCGAGCTGCAGCGTGGTCGGAAATAACTAAAAAAGCAACGCCCTGTCTTGAAAAAGGCAGGGCGTTTTATTGTATGGCTGTAGGGGCGGGCATTGTCCGCCCGCCGGAGCTTCGCGGTAGCCGCAGGCTCCCGCGAGTCGTCGGGGAGGCCGACCCCTACAGTCTCTATAAATTACTGATACACGATCGCGCTCTTGACCCTGTTGGCGGCGTCGGCACCGGCCAGGATGCGGGCAAGCGCCAGCGCAAACGGGATGGCGGCACCGAGGGCCTCGCCGGTGACGATGCTGCCGTCGATGGTGAGGGGCAGTCCGGTGTAGCTGGCCCCTGCGGCAGTCAGGTCGGCGTCCATGCCGGGGTAGACCGTGGCCTTTTTGCCGTTCAGCACGCCGAACGCCGCCAGCGCGGTGGGCGCGGCGCAGATGGCGGCCACGACCTTACCCTCGGCGGCAAAGTCCCGGCAGACCCGGCGCACCGTGGCGTCGGCCTTCAGGTTGGGCACACCGGGGATGCCGCCGGGCAGGATGCAGGCGTCAAACACCGTGTAGTCCAGCTCCTCGGCCAGGGCGTCGGCCACAACGCTGATCTGGCGGGCGCTCCTGACGATCTTCTCCCCGCCGACGGCGGCAATCGTGACCTCGACACCGGCGCGGCGCAGGATGTCCACGCAGAGCAGACCCTCGCACTCCTCAAGGCCGGGGGCAAAAAAGATAACAGCTTTAGACATACTAGCATCTCCTGTTCAGTTAAAAGGATGGAACGCACGGGTGATGCGCCAGATGCCCGGCAGCGGGCTTTTGAGTCCGCGCAGGGTCTGCACCAGCCCGACGAGGGACAGTACATCCACCAGCAGCGTCAGGGTCAGGCCCAGCTCACTGCCGTGGGGCAGGAAGCCGACGCAGGCGCAGACCGTGGCCAGCGCCAGCACAACAAGACCCTGATTCAGGTGGAACTTTACAAACTCATCGTGCCGCCATTTTGTGCAGGCGGGGATGAGGATGAGCACATTCAGATAGCACAGCGCCGCCATCAGCTTAGCCGTGCGGGGCGGCTGCTCCGGCGCGGGCGCGGTTTGGGCGGGCTTGGCTGCCGGGGCCTGCGGGGCGGGGCGCTTTTCCTTTTTGCTTTTGTTTTGCTTGGCCACGGCTTACCTCCATCCGAACAGAAATGTAAAGCAGCGCCCCAGCTGACGCCGCCAGTCGGCCTCGCAGTGCCTGCCGTCCAGCTGGCAGTAGGGGTAGACTGTCGCACCCCCGGCGGTCAGCAGGTTCGTGACCTCCAGCGCCTTGCCTGTGTACTGGGCCAGCGCGTGGCGGCCCTTGCCCTCGCGCTCGCCCCAGCTGATATAGACCCGCGTGCCGGGAGCCAGCTTTGCTTTTTTGATGCCGGCCTTCACCTCAGTAAAGCTGAACCGCACCGACGGCGACAGACAGGCCGCGCGGCTGAACGTCTCGTTATGCGCCGTGACGCCGTACAGGCTCATCAGCCCGCCCATGCTCGACCCGCCGATGGCTGTGTCCTCCCGGTCCGGCAGCGTGGGATATTTTGCGTCGATGAGCGGCTTTAATTCTTGAACCATCCAGTCCAGATACGCCTTGCCGCGGCCCTTTATATCGTATTCCTGCCACACAAAGTCGTAGGGGCTGTACTCCTCAAGCCGGGCGTTGCCCTCATGGTTGCACTCCGGCGCAACGATGATGGCCTGCGGGTGGGCGTCCATGTATTCCTTCAGGCCCCAGCAGGTGCCGTAGGTCGCGGTAGAGTCAAAAAACAGGTTGTGCCCGTCAAACATGTACACAACGGGGTAGCGCCTGCCGGACGACTGCCAGTCATCGGGCAGGTAAACAAAGGTGTTGCGGTCCAGCCCAAACGGTGTGATGTGGGCGGTAAAATTTTCGACCATGGGTATCTCTCCCCTTTTTGCTGGTTTATTTATAATTGTAGCGCATTTGCATGGCTTTTTCAATCAAACGGATTGTTTTTTGCGGGGCAAAGTGCTAGAATTTTTACAATTCAGAGGAAAGAGGAGAGTATATCCATGGAACAAGCAATCCAATCGGTACAATCGTTTTTCAAGCGTAAGGACGTCGTGATCTCGGCGCACCGCTACGGCATCGACGCCATGGGCGCGATGGCGCAGGGACTGTTCGCCAGTCTGCTGATCGGCACGATCATCAAGACGCTGGGCCAGCAGCTGGGGCTGGCGTTTCTGGTCACGGCGGGCGGCTATGCGGCGGCAGTCGCGGGCCCGGCCATGGCCGCGTCCATCGGCTACGCGCTGCACGCGCCGCAGCTGGTGCTGTTCAGCCTGATCGCCGTGGGCGGCGCTGCCAATGAGCTGGGCGGCGCAGGCGGCCCCCTGGCCGTCTACCTGATCGCCATCATTGCCGCCGAGGTCGGCAAGCTGGTCAGCAAGGAGACGAAGATCGACATTCTCGTGACCCCTGCCGTCACAATTCTGGTGGGCGTCAGCCTGAGCGCGCTGTTTGCGCCGTCCATCGGCGCGGTGGCGTCCGCCGTGGGCAGCCTCATCATGTGGGCCACCGAGCTGCAGCCGCTTCTGATGGGCATTGTGGTTTCTGTGCTGGTCGGCATGGCGCTGACGCTTCCCATCTCCAGTGCGGCCATCTGCGCAGCTCTGGGCCTGACGGGTCTGGCCGGCGGTGCCGCCGTGGCGGGCTGCTGCGCCCAGATGGTGGGCTTTGCGGTCATGAGCTATAAGGAGAACGGCGTCGGCGGTCTCGTCAGCCAGGGGCTGGGCACCAGCATGCTGCAGATGCCCAACATCCTGCGCAACCCCCGCACCTGGATTCCCCCGACGCTGGCCGCGGCCATCACCGGCCCCATTGCCACCTCCCTGTTTCATCTGGAGATGAACGGTCCTGCCGTTTCCTCCGGCATGGGCACCTGCGGTCTGGTCGGCCAGATCGGCGTTTACACCGGCTGGATCGAGAGCGGCAAGGCCGTGACGGCCTTTGATTGGATCGGTCTGGTGCTGATCTGCTTTGTCCTGCCCGCCGTGCTGAGCACGATCTTCTGCGAGGTTCTGCGGAAGAAGGGGTGGATCAAAGAAGGGGATTTGAAGCTGTAAGTACAAAAAAGCTTCCCCCGCGGGGGAAGCTGTCACCGAAGGTGACGGATGAGGGGCGACTTTTCCGCGATTGCCCGTGAACGGGCTGCAGCGGGAAGGCCGCCCCTCATCCGGCCTACGGCCACCTTCCCCCAAGGGGGAAGGCTTTTCCTTTTTTACACAAACCCTCTCCACGTCTCCTCGGCATCGCTCTGGAACGCGCCCAGCTCATGGCAGAGCTTGAAGGCGCCGGGGCTGGCCTCGGGGTAGTCGCGCTCGGCGCGCTTGCAGTCCAGCACGCCCTGGCCGCTGCCCTCGGCCAGCATCGTAGCCAGATTGCGGGTCGATTTGTCCATCATCGTCCGGGTGCGGATGCCCATGCTCACACTCATACGGGCGGCGGCGCTCTGGCCGTGGGCCTCGGCCCCGATGGCGTCCAGCGCAGTGTGCGCAGCCTGGTTGATGCGGCGGTACTCCCGTTTCTGGCGCAGCATCTCGTCCTTGAGCTTCTGGTCATGGGTCAGGCTCATCAGCTCATCCAGCGTGTTCTTGCCCATCTCGGTGTTCTGCACGATCTCCTGCAGCATTTTTTCATTATCGCTCTGCATAACAAAATCCCCCTTGTGTACGTTTGGCGGTCAATGCCAGTATGTACACAAGGGGGATGTTTTATTCGGTTTACAGGCGCTGCTGTGCCAGAGAGAGCGTCATATCCCAGGAGGCCGTCTCACCCCACTCGGCGGAGGCGATGGCCACGGTAAAGCTGCCGCGGCGGGACAGCGAGATGTTGAACTCCCGGCGGGAGGCATTCATCGCCTCGTGCACGGCCCGGGCCATCCGGGCGGCGGGCGTGCCGACGGTGACGATGGCAAAGAAGCCGTCATTCAGGCGGGCCAGCACAGCCTTGTCGTGGTCGGGGCCGACGACCAGCTGCAAAATGCCGGACGCCATGTTCAGGCAGCAGTTCGCGGCAGAGTCGCTCTCCTGCTCGCGCAGCTGCCAGTACTCATTCACGCGGACCATCACCACACCCACGGGCTTGCCGTCCAGCGCAGCGCGCTCGGCGCGGGGGCGGAATGCCTCATTCAGGTAGACGGAATTGTAAACGCCGGTCACATAGTCGCGGCGCAGGTCATCCTGCATCTGGCTCAGTGCGCGGGTGAAGGCATCCTCCGCGCCGTCGGCCTGCAGGTTGCGGGGCAGCGGCATCCCCAGCAGCAGCACGCAGGGCGTGTCCGCCACCGTAATGCCCTGGGCAATGACGGTGCGCAGACCGTCCGCGGCCTTTTCGATCTTCAACCCGCGGCCTGCGGCGTCCAGCGCGGGCATCGCAGCCACCTTATTCAGCGGCTGCAAAGTAGCCGGGTCCAGCAGACCCATGCGGGGGTCTGCGAGGGTCACGCTGTCAAACAGCTGCGCCAGAGCTGTCATCTCTGTCTGCAGCTCGTCAAGGGTGTAGTCCTGTTTCATGTTGCTTCCTAACCGCCGGATTCCCCGGCCTCGCACATCTCGGCTTTTGCATAATACAGTTTTATTTTACCACAGTGAAAAAGATTTTCCAAGATTCCCACTGTACAAACTTTCTTCGTCAAACCGATGGAATACCGTGCGAACTTCACAAATTACTTTGCTGCGCGGAAGTAGCGCTCCGTCAGGACGCGGATTTCAGCGGCCAGCGCAGGGGTCAGCTTTTTGGCATCGGCGCGCCACTGCCAGTTGCCCTGTGCCTGGCCCGGGGTGTTCATGCGGGCGGCGGCGGGCTCCTCCAGCCAGTCGGCCATCGGGATGATCGCCAGCGCCGCGGTGCTGGCCAGCACGCCGCGCAGCATACCGCGCGCGGTGCCTTCCTGCTTCGTCAGGGCAAAGTAGTCCACGACCTGCTTGCGCTGGGCGGCGGTCAGCTCCTCGGCAAACCAGCCGGTCAGAGTGTTGTTGTCGTGGGTGCCGGGGTAGGCCACGCAGTTGCGCGGGTAGTTGTGGGGCAGGTCAACGCTGTCCTCACCGGTGAAGGCGAACTGCAGCACCTTCATGCCGGGGAAGCCGCTCTCCGCCAGCAGCTCGCGGACCGAGTCGAACATCTCGCCCAGATCCTCGGCCACGATGGGCAGGCTGCCCAGGGCGTTGTGCAGTGCGCGGAACAGCTCCATGCGCGGGCCCTGCTCCCAGCGCCCGTTGCGGGCCGTCGTCTCCCCTGCCGGGATGGCCCAGTAGGTGTCAAAGCCGCGGAAGTGGTCGATGCGCAGGATGTCATAGATGGACAGCGCATGGCGGATGCGCAGGATCCACCACGCATAGCCGGTGCGGCGGTAGTAGTCCCAGTCGTAGAGCGGGTTGCCCCACAGCTGGCCGTCTGCGGCAAAGTAGTCCGGCGGGCAGCCTGCAACGCGGCGGGGCTTGCCCTCGGCGTCGGTCTCAAACAGCTCACGGCCTGCCCAGGCGTCGGCGGAGTCGGCGGCGACATAAATGGGAATATCGCCCATGATGGCGACGCCCTTCTCCTTGGCGTAGGCGTGCAGGGCGCGCCACTGGCGGTCAAACTCATATTGCAGGAACGCCCAGAACTCGATCTCCCCGGCGTGTTCGGCCTTGAATTCAGCCAGCGCCTCCGGCTCACGCACGCGCAGGGCGCGGGGCCACCGCTGCCAGTCCACCATGCCGTTGGCCTCCTTGATGGCCATGTACAGGCAGTAGTCGGGCAGCCAGTCGCTGCTCAAAAACCGGAAGCGGTACCAGTCGTCGGGGTAGGGCGTCTCGTAGCCGGGCACGGGGCGCTTTTTCAGGAAGTTCGCGTAGGCTTTGCGCAGCACAGCGAAGCGCTTTTCGTAGAGGGTGCCGTAGTCCACATGAGCCGCGTCGCCGCCCCAGTTGATGGCAGCGTAGTCCTTTTTGGTCAGCAGGCCGTCGGCGGCCAGCAGGTCCAGATCAATAAAGTAGGGGTTGCCCGCGAAGGCGGAGCAGCTCTGGTACGGGCTGTCGGCGTAGCCGGTGGGGCCGACGGGCAAAATCTGCCAGATGGTCTGCCCGGCCTTGGCCAGAAAGTCCACAAAGTCATGGGCCGGCTTACCCATGCTGCCGATGCCATACCCGCCGGGCAGACTCGAGATCGGCATCAGAATGCCGCTGCAGCGTTTGAATTCCATAGTGTTTTTCCTCTTCTCTGTATATGTACGTTTTCAGGTTCAACCATGCCTTACCGCCCCTTTGCGGGCTGTGCGTAGGGCGGGGTGCCCTCACCCCGCCGCAGGTTCATGTGGCTGTTCGTTTTCCTATCTCACACCGGCCTCAACACCAGCTCCAGCCCGTTCTTTCCCCAGCCGAAATCCGCGGCGGCATACCCGCGCTCGAGCACCCGCGGCAGGGCCGGGTCAGCCAGATGGCACCGGCGCAGCGGGTCGCGCCATTTCACAAGACCGTGCGCTGAAAAAATCAGCATCTGGTCGGCCCCGGCCATGGGCCGCATCCCGCGCAGCGTCAGCCCTGCCGAGAGATACTGCGCACACAGATCATCACACGCCTCCGGGTGTTCCAAGTCCAGCGGCAGCACGGCCCAGACATGGTAGCTGGCGTACCGCTCGGTGGCCCAGCGCAGCGCCAACCGCAGAAAATGCCGCAGCTGCGTGTAATCCTCGCGCAGTATGGGCGGCGTCAGCACCGCACCCTGTCCGTCGGCCCCGTAGCCTGCGGCGCGCAGACTTGTGGGCAGCGGGTCCTCGGCGTAGAGCGGCAGCAGCGCGGCGGCGGCCTGTAATTCGTCCTGCCCGGCGTAGTCGCCGACGATCTGGCCTTCCTCCAAGGCCGGGTGCAGGCAGGGCAGCAGCGGCAGCCCGCCCGGCCCGGCCAGCGCGCGCAGGGCATCGGCATGGGCAGCGGTAAGTACGCGGGCGTCAAAGATGTTGGTACGTTCAAGAGTTTGCAGCATAGTTGGGAATCCCTCCGTTACAAAAATTGTTGCATAGTTTATTGTAGCGAATGGGAAATATAAAAAATGTCGCATCCCGGGTGGGATGCGACAGAAAAAAAGGCTTCCCCATCTGGGGGAAGCTGTCCGCGAAGCGGACTGATGAGGGCAAAGCTTACGTGGCTGTTATAAAAACGGGCAATAAGGCGAACTTCCCCCTCATCCGGCGCTGCGGCGCCACCTTCAGTCTCCGCGCTAAGAGCCGCCTCCGGCGGTTGCGCTCCGACACGCGCCTGCGGGCGCAGCCCCTTGGGGGAAGGCTTGGGAGTTACAGCTTTCGTTTCCTCGCCAGCTCCTCAAAGCTGCGATTCTCCGTGAAAAAACGCTTGTAGGGGTTGTCCGGCAGGGGCGGCGTTTTGGGCCGGGGCTGCACCTTTTTGCGCAGATGCCCCTTCAGGGGCGGCAACGCCCGGCTCATTGGGCGGCGGTGGAGACAGCCCCTGCGGTCAGGGTGTCCCACAGCTCGGCGCAGCCCTCGTAGGTCGGGACCTGCTTTTCGTCCCAGACACCGCGGCGTCCCACGTAGAGGTGCGCCAGCACGCTCTGGTTCGTGCCGGTGACGTCGTCCATCAGGGTGAGGCCCTCATAGCTGCCCAGATCCAGCCCGGTCAGCACGGGGCAGTCGGTCCAGCGGTAGACCATCTCGCGCCAGTCTGCGTCGGTGGTCTCGGGGTCGTCGGGGACCGTGCCGTCCAGATATTGCAGTGCGCCGGTCTGGGCCTCAAAGCCCTCGGGGTCCTCCAGCAGGAAGATGTAGGTCTTGCCGCCGGACGACAGCTCGGCGCTCAGCCGGGTGACGCCGGCCATCTGGTAGTAGGCGTCGGTGCTCTCGTTCGCGGCGTCAAAGTCAACGGTGTAGCTGTCCACCTGCACAACGACCTTGCCGTCGCCGTTCAGGTCGGAGCAGAACGGCGTCAGCGCGTCCTGTAGCGCGGTGACGGTGTCGGTGGGCAGGTCGCTGGTGCCGACATAAGCGACCTGCACGTCGGGGCGCGTCTGAAAGACGGTGTCCTTGATGATCCACACGCCGAACACGACGACCAGCACGGCCACGACCACGGCCATCCAGTGATAGTGCCACCAGTTGGCGGCTTTTTCTTTTTTTGTATATTCGCGCGGGGGTTCCGGCGTCTGATTGTAAGTTTCGGTACTGTCCTTTGTGACCCAAGCCATAGTGCAGGTACGCTCCTTTTATCATACTTTTTCTATTATAGCACAAATCGACAGGATAATTTGTAAACTTATTTTGACCACGCCTTGCAACGGCGAGGGAAAGAGGGTATGATATAATTGTGATAGTGTAGGCGGAAGCGAGTGGAAACGCAAACGCCCCGGGAGGGATGAATCCCTCCCCTACGGATGACCCGGTCACGATAGTTGGTCGGAAAGCAGCGGAGGGGTCAAGACCCCTCCCTACGATGCAAACCGTTAAAGGGGATACAACGGCAAGGCTGCGGGCCGGGCATGCCCGGCCCCTACGGACTGCTGTGAACGGGTCAAATTACAACATTTTTCACAAAAAGGAGCTGGTATTATGATTGCACAGCACTATAAAGATATGCTGGGCTCCAAGTCGGTTATCCGTCAGATTTCTGAATGGAGCACCGCCCGCGGCGCGGAGATCGGCTATGAGAACGTGTTCGATTACTCGCTGGGCAACCCGTCTGTCCCCTGCCCGCCGCAGTTCACCGCGGCTTGCGCGGACCTGCTGGCCCACACCGACCCCGTCAGGCTGCACGGTTATACGCCGACGCTGACGCTGCCGTCCGCCCGCAAGGCCGTGGCCGAAAGCCTGAACCGCCGGTTCGGCATGGACTACACCGCCGACCATATCTTTATGACGACGGGCGCGGCGGGTGCGCTGGCCCATGCTGTGCGCTGCGTCGGCGTGCCCGGGCAGAACATCGTAACGTTTGCGCCGTTCTTCCCCGAGTACAAGCCGTACATCGAGGGCGCGGGGCTTACCCTGCGCGTGACGCCGCCGCGGTGCGCGGACTTTCAGATCGACTTTGAGGCGTTCGCGCAGCTCGTGGACGAGAACACCGCCGCCGTGCTCATCAACAGCCCCAACAACCCCAGCGGCACCGCCTACAGCGAGGAGACCCTGCAGCAGCTGGCCGACTTTTTGACCGTGACAAGCGCCAAATACGGCCACCACATCTTCCTGATTTCCGACGAGCCGTACCGCGAGATTTCGTTCGGCGGCAGGGTCACGCCCTACCCCGCCAAATTCTACGATGATACGCTCACCTGCTACTCCTTTTCCAAGAGTCTGAGCGTGCCGGGCGAGCGTATCGGCTATGTGGCCGCCAGCCCGCGGTGCGAGGACGCCGCGTACATCGTGCCGATGTGCGGCCAGATCTCCCGTGGGACCGGCCACAACTGCCCGTCGTCCCTCATCCAGATGGCCGTCGAGCGCTGCCTTGACGTGACCAGCGACCTGTCCGTCTACGAGACGAACATGAACCTGATCTACGACGAGCTGATCGCGCTGGGCTTCACCGTCGTCAAGCCGGACGGCACGTTCTACATCTTCCCGAAGGCGCTGGAGGACGACGCAAAGGCGTTCTGCCAAAAGGCGCTGAAATATGACCTGGCGCTGGTCCCCGGTGACAGCTTCGGCTGCCCCGGCTACTTCCGCATGGCGTACTGCATCGAGACCGAAAAAGTCCGCCGCAGCTTTGCCGCGCTGGAGAAATTCGTGGCCGAGGAGTACGGCGTCACCAAACACTAAGGAGATTTTATGTCGATTCTACGCCGCATTTTTCCGTTTCTGCTGACAGCTGCGCTGCTGTGTGCCTGCGTGCAGATGCCCAACACCCCACAGGACGTGCTGCCCGCCACGACGCCGCAGCCCACGACGGCCCCCACCGCCACGCCGGAGGCAAGCCCCACGCCGACGCCCGAGCCGACAGTGGCCCCCGCGATGGCGACGGCCACGAGCAACGCCACCAAGGACGCGCCGCAGATCAAGGACCCGACGACCTGGGACGATAACGCCGCCGAGACGCTGGCCGGGCTGAAAACGCAGTTTGCCGCCTACGGCCTGACGCTGGACGCGAAGGAGGGCTGCCCCTACCTGCTGGCGGTCAACAACGCAGGCGGCGTGGTCACGGTCTACGCCGTGGATTCTGCCACAAAAAAATACGCTGTACCGTTTATGGCAATGGTATGCAGCGGCGGCATGGACACCCCCACCGGGTATTTTTCGACCCCGGTGGACTACAGCTGGCGGCTGCTGATGGGCCCGAGCTACGGCCAGTACGCGACCCGCATCTATGACAGCTACCTGTTCCACAGCGTGCCCTACTACAGCCAGCACAAGGACGATGTGGAGTACGACGAGTTCAACCTGCTGGGCACCCGCGCCAGTCTGGGCTGCATCCGGCTGGCCGTGGTGGACGTGAAGTGGATCTACGACAACTGCCCGCTGGGCACGCCGGTCATCATCTACAACGACGCCGACGACCCCGGCCCGATGGGAAAGCCCGGCACGATCTACACCGACCCCGCCGACACCGAGAAGCGCGGCTGGGACCCCACCGACCCCGACCCGGCCAACCCGTGGGACGATGCCTTTGAGAGCGGCACCGCCATCCGCAGCCAGGCCGCCTGGGACCAGTGGGAGACCGAGCGCAAAAATTGGATGAGCAGCCTGACGCCCAGCGATTTGCAGGGGTGGAGCACCGATTCCAAGATCGCGGGGACGAGAGGGTAATTTTTGCGCCGTAGGGGCCGGAGGTTTTCCGTTAGCAGACGTTCACAAGATAACCGGGAGTGTCTCGACCCTCGCGGTAGGGGCCGGGCATGCCCGGCCCGCAGGCTTCCCGCAAGCGCCCGTCCGCCGCAAACCGCCGGGCCGGGCGTGCCCGGCCCCTACCGCTCTATAAATCAAAAAGCACCTGCCTTTTTATCGAAGGCAGGTGCTTTTCTATTGCAATATCAGCTGAACATCACCACGTCCTGCGCGGGCTTTTCGCCCGGCTCGACGGAGATGGCGGTCAGGACAGGGCCGGTGGAATCGGGGGTCTGGCCCTTGTAGATGGGGTGGTACTTGACGTTGACCTTGGCCGTAATGTTGATCCAGCTGCGCTGCTCCAGCGACTTGTAATCGTCGTACTTGCAGGGCATGCCCACAAACTGGATGTCCTGCACGCAGCAGGTCATGGCAAAGCGTCCGGGCACAAACGCGCCCTTGCCGGCCTGGGGGGTCTGGCAGACCTGAGCCAGATATTTTACCGTCTTGCCGTCATATTTCTTCGGGTCGTCCATGCAGTCCATGTACCATATACCGAAGAACTCCTCGGGGATCTCAATGACCGGCGCGTCCACGTCGAAGGGCAGCGGGTCGGGGATGTCGTCATAGGCGACGCTGCCGTCCTTGAACTCGTAGGCAATGTCGCAGCGGCGGCTGGCCTGGCGCACCAGCTTGTGGATGAGCTGGCGGCTCTCGTCGTCGTTGACAGCCTCGGCGCGGTTGACGACCAGCAGCTCACTGCCGCGCAGCTTGTCCAGCAGCAGGCTGCGCATGGCGCTGTCGCCCGCGTAGGTCTTGATGGTCGTACCGTCGGCGGTGGCCAGGCTCTGGTAGATGAGCCAGTTGTCGGGCAGGGCGTCGTACAGCTCCTGAATGAGCCACATACCGTTGTACTCGATGATGACGCGGCCGCAGCCGGACTTCTTTTCGAGCGCGGTCAGGTTCTCGGCGGTCAGCTCGCTCTTATCCTCGATCTGGGCAACGTGCACGCCGCCGAAGGCGAACTTGGACGGGTCGTACTCGATCTCGCCCTCCTCGCAGACCAGCAGCAGGGTCTTGTCGCCGGAGTCGAAGTTGGGGTCCTCCATCGTTTCCTGAATGAATTTCGTCTTGCCGCTCTCCAGCTGGCCGACGAAGAGATATACGGGGATTTGTTTAGGCATAGGGGACGTCCTTTCGGTTAGTAGCAGTCAAAGGCTTCTCCCCCGGGGGGAGAAGCTGTCCGCGAAGCGGACTGATGAGGGGAGAGCTGATCGCGGCCTGTCATTCGTGGGCTGCTGCGGCAGGCTCGCCCCTCATCCGCCCTTGGTCGGGGCCTCGGGCACCTTCCCCCAAGGGGGAAGGCATTCTTATCAAACGTGGAACAATTCCGCGATCTCATGCTCCTTCAGCTGGGAGCCGATGACGCAGAGCTTGCCGGTGACGTCGGGGCCGCAGGGGCGGATCTCGTGCTCGCCGGGGACCATGTCGAACTCGTACCAGGTGTCGCCGCCGTCCACAATGCCCTTGGCGCGCAGGATCATGCCGTAAGCGCCCTCGTCCAGCGCGTGCAGGGCCTTGTCCAGATCCTCACGGCTGTATTTGTGGGCCGTCTCCTTGCCCCAGCTCGTGAACACCTCGTCGGCGTCGTGGTCGTGGTGGTGATGATGCCCGCAGGAGCAGACGCCGTGCTCGTCGTAGTGGTGCTCATGGTGATGCTCGTGCTCGTGCTCGTCCTCGTCGTCGTGGTGATGGCAGCAGTCGTGGTCGTGGTCATCGTCATCATGGTCGTGATGGTGATGCTCGTGCTCGTCCTCGTCCTCGTCGTCGTCCTCGTCGTGATGATGATGGCAGCAGCAGTCGTGGTCGTGCTCGTCCTCATCGTGGTCGTGATGGTGATGATGGTGGTGCTCGTGCTCATCCTCGTCGGCATGGGCCACGTTGGCGGCGCGGGCCTCGGTCAGCAGCTCGGCGACGAGGTCGCGCTTGCCGTCCATGACGGAGACGATCTGTGCGCCGGTCAGGACGGTCCAGTCGGTGGTTACGATGGTGGCGGTGGGGTTCTTCTCGGCCAGCAGGGCGACGGCGGCGGCGACCTTCTCCTCACTGGCGTTGCCGGTGCGGCTCAGGATGATGCAGGACGCATGGCTGACCTGGTCGTCATAGAACTCACCGAAGTTCTTCATATACATCTTGACCTTGTTCACGTCGGCGACGGTGACAAAGCTGTTCAGGATGACGGGCAGATCCTCGGCGACGCCCTCGACGGCGCGGGTCACGTCGGACAGCTTGCCGACGCCCGACGGCTCAATGAGGATGCGGTCCGGGTGGTAGGTCTCGACGACTTTCTTCAGTGCCTCGCGGAAATCACCGACCAGGCTGCAGCAGATGCAGCCGGAGTTCAGCTCATTGACCTGAATGCCGGCCTCGCGCATGAAGCCGCCGTCGATGCCGATCTCGCCGAATTCGTTCTCGATCAGGACGATCTGCTCACCGGCGAAGGCCTCCTTGATGAGCTTTTTGATAAGGGTGGTCTTGCCGGCGCCGAGGAAGCCGGAGAAAATGTCGATTTTGGTTTTCTTTTCAGCCATAGTTGGGTACCTCTATTCAAGATGTGTTCAGATGTTCAGTTGGTTGGCAATCTATTACACTAACTGCTAATACTATTATAACAAACACGTCAAGGGGTTTTGCGCCATTTTGCGCGGGAAATTTTGAATTTTTTGCAAAATTTATGGGATTACCGCCTCCCCGTAGGGGCCGGGCACTGCGGGGTTGTGAGCGTGGGGCCACGGTTGAGCGGAGCGAAACCGGGGAGCGAACAATGTTTGCCCCCGCGGGGCAAACAACCGCACGAGCGGGTTTGCGTAGCAAACTGGCGGCGCTCGTTGTGCGCCGCCAAGCGCCCCCGAACCCCCGCAGGGGTAAACGGCAGCTCTGTAGGGGCGGCATATATGCCGCCCGCAGCCTACCGCGGCAACCCGTCAACGGGAAAGGGGGAGGGCTGCCGCCCTCCCTTGCCCCTCTCGTGCGTAAATTTTCACAGCAGTCCGTAGGGGCCGGGCATGCCCGGCCCGCAGCTTTGCTATGCCACCCTTTTGCCTTTTGCCTCGTAGGGAGGGGTCTTGACCCCTCCGCAGCCTCCCGCCGCCGCCCCGTCACCCCTTTGCCGCCCAATCCACTCCTAACTCCTCACTCCTAACTCCACCCCTCTCCCTTTCCCCAAACTTTACAAACTTTACACGCTCTACACAAAACCTGCCCCCTCTTTGCAAAACCTTTACCGCGATTGTACCGTACTATGGTCGAAACCGGCGCAAAACCGCGGTACAATTAGCTTGCTTCCGGTGAAGCACTGGCAAAACATCCAAACTATACCACATAAATTTGGGAAAAAGGGAGAATACACACATGAAACGTACTTCTGCAATTGCTGCCGTTACCGCTGCTGCGCTGGCTCTGAGCCTGGCTGCCTGCGGCTCTGCCGATTCCGCCGCTGCTTCCTCTGCCCCTGCCGGTGACTTCGACGCCGACCAGGACATCACGGTCATCTCCCGTGAGGACGGCTCCGGCACCCGCGGCGCCTTCATCGAGCTGACCGGTGTCGAGGAGAAGAACGCCGACGGCAAGAAGGTCGATAACACCACCGAGGCCGCCGCCATCCAGTCCAGCACCAACGGTGTCATGACCGCCGTCGCCAACGATGAGACCGCTATCGGCTACATCAGTCTCGGCTCTCTGAGCAATGACGTCAAGGCTGTCACCGTCGGCGGCGTCGAGGCCTCCGCCGAGACCGTCAAGGACGGCAGCTACGTTCTGTCCCGTCCGTTCAACATCGTCACCAACGGCGACGCGACGGACCCCGTGGCCGTCGATTTCATCGCCTATGTCTTGAGCAAGGACGGCCAGGCCATCGCTACCGACAACGGCTACATCGGTGAGGACGGCGCGGACTTTACCTCTGCCCAGCCCGAGGGCAAGATCGTCGTCGGCGGTTCTTCCTCCGTCTCTCCGCTGATGGAGAAGCTGATCGAGGCTTACAAGACCGTCAACCCCAACGCCGAGCTGGAGCTCCAGACCACCGATTCCACCACCGGCGTCTCCGGTGCGCTGGAGGGCACCTACACCATCGGCATGGCCAGCCGTGAGCTGAAGGGCTCCGAGGTCGAGGGCGGCGCCAAGGCTACCGTCCTGGCGCTGGATGGCATCGCCGTCGTCGTCAACCCCGGCAACACCACCGACGACCTGACCGTTGACCAGATCAAGGGCATCTACACCGGCGAGCTGACCACCTGGAGCGACGTGCAGTAAAAAGAAAAAGGCTTCCCCCTAGGGGGAAGCTGTCCGCGAAGCGGACTGATGAGGGGCGGGTTTCCCAAGATAACCCGTTCACGGGTTGGTAAGGCAAGGCCGCCCCTCATCCGGCGCTGCGGCGCCACCTTCCCCCCTAGGGGGAAGGCTTTTTGGGTATCATAACCAATCTACGAGCATAAGGAGTATAGGAAAATGACCTCCAAGCTGAAAGAAGGCGTTATGCAGGGCGTGTTCACTCTCTGCGCCTGTGTGTCCATCCTGGCGGTGGCACTGATCTGCATCTTCCTGTTTGCCAACGGCGTGCCCACCCTGTTCAAGATCGGCCCGCTCAAGTTCCTGCTGGGCACGACATGGAAGCCCGGCAACGACATCTTCGGCATCCTGCCGATGATCCTGGGCAGCATCTACGTCACGGCGGGGGCTATCCTCGTCGGCGTGCCCATCGGCCTGCTGACGGCCATCTACATGTCCAAGTTCGCGTCGCCCCGCATCAATAAGGTCATGCTCCCGGCGGTGCAGCTGCTGGCCGGCATCCCGTCCGTCGTCTACGGTTTTTTCGGCATGATCGTGCTTGTGCCCGCCGTGCAGGCCATGGTCAAATCGCCGTTCTTCAAAACCGTGCTCCACGTCAAGAGCGGCAAGGGCATGAGCCTGTTTACTGCTGCCGTGCTGCTGGGCATCATGATCCTGCCCACCATCATCACGGTCAGCAAGACGAGCCTCGATGCCGTGCCCGACAGCTACTACGAGGGCAGCCTTGCCCTTGGCGCGACGCATGAGCGCAGCGTGTTCTACGCCGTGCTGCCCGCCGCAAAATCCGGCGTGCTGTCGGCAGTCATCCTCGGCATTGGCCGCGCCATCGGTGAGACGATGGCCGTCGTCATGGTCGCGGGCAACCAGACCTGGATGCCCAAGGGTCTGTTCCAGGGCCTGCGCACGATGACCTCGAACATCGTCATCGAGATGGGCTACGCCGCCGACCTCCACCGCGAGGCGCTGATCGCCACCGGCGTTGTGCTGTTCGTATTCATCCTGCTTATCAACCTCTGCTTCAGCCTTGTGAAAGGGGGTAAGGACTATGCCTGAGATCGCCGCAGCGCAAACAGCCGCCGATATGACCTACGCAAAACCGCATGCGTTCATGCCAACCGGCGGCAGCAACCGCCGCGCCGCCCGTATGCAGGCCGCCGCGCTGCGCTGGCTTGTGCGCATGGCCGCCCTGCTGACCGCCGCGGTGCTGGTGTTCCTCATCGGCTATATTCTGGTCATGGGCATCCCCAATTTGAAGCCCGAGCTGTTCGCCTGGGAGTATAACTCCGAGAACGTCTCGCTGACGCCCGCGCTCATCAACACGGTGCTGATGACGGCCTTCTCGCTGGCGATCTCGACGCCGCTGGGTATCTTTGCGGCCATCTGGCTGGTCGAGTACGCACACCGCGGCAGCAAGCTGGTCAAGGTCGTGCGCGTCACCACCGAGACACTGCAGGGCATCCCGTCCATCGTCTACGGCCTGTTCGGTATGCTGTTCTTCGTCACCAAGCTGCACTGGGGCTATTCGATGATCGCCGGTGCGTTCACGCTGGCCATCATGGTTCTGCCCGTCATCATGCGCACGACGGAGGAGGCGCTCATCGCAGTGCCCGACTCCTACCGCGAGGGCAGCTTTGGTCTGGGCGCGGGCAAGCTGCGCACGGTGTTCACGATCGTGCTGCCGTCCGCCATGCCCGGCATTTTGTCCGGCGTCATACTGGCCACGGGCCGCATCGTCGGCGAGACCGCCGCGCTGATCTATACCGCAAGCTCTGTGGCAAAGATCCCGTCCGGCGTGTTCAGCTCCACCCGCACCCTGGCCGTACACATGTACCTGCTCTCGAACGAGGGCCTGTACATCGGCCAGACCTACGGCACGGCAGTGGTCCTGCTGGTGCTGGTGCTGGTCATCAACGGCCTGTCCGGGCTGGCAGCCGGGAAGCTGGCAAAACGGTAAAGGGCAATGCCCTGCACCGTAGGGGCGGATTCCATATCCGCCCGTGGGAGTATGCGGCAGCGCAAACCCCGCGGAGGGGTCAAGACCGCTTGGCGGCGCACAACGAGCGCCGCCAGCCAGCAAAGCTGGCCCGCTCATGCGGTTGTTTGCCCCGCAGGGGCAAACATTGTTCGCTCCCCGGTTTCGCTACGCTCAACCGTGGTCCCACGCTTACAACCCCGCACCTCCCTACGATTCGCCGTTCACGGGTGCCATGTAGGGAGCGGTCTTGACCGCTCCGGGCACTCTCCGCGCAGCAGCCCCTTCCCCGGCCCCTACCGCTGCATTGCACAGAGCAGAGATAAAATGTGAGGTCATTTCATGAACAAATTTGAAGTGCGCAATATGGACCTGTACTATGGCAGCTTCCATGCGCTGAAAAATATCAATATCGACATCCCGGAAAAGGAGATCACCGCGTTCATCGGTCCGTCCGGCTGCGGCAAATCCACGTTTTTGAAAAGCCTGAACCGCATGAACGACCTCGTCGAGGGCTGCCGCATCTCCGGCGACATCAAGCTCGACGGCGTGGACATCTACAAGGACAAGATGGACGTCAACGTCCTGCGCAAGCGCGTCGGCATGGTGTTCCAGAAGCCGAACCCCTTCCCAATGTCCATCTATGACAACATCGCCTACGGCCCGCGCACCCACGGCATCCATAATAAAGCGCAGCTGGATGAGATCGTGGAAAGATCCCTGCGCGGCGCGGCCATCTGGGACGAGGTCAAGGACCGCCTGAACAAGAGCGCCCTGGGCATGTCGGGCGGCCAGCAGCAGCGCCTCTGCATTGCGCGCGCCCTGGCCGTTGAGCCCGAGGTCCTGCTGATGGATGAGCCGACGAGCGCCCTGGACCCCATCTCGACGTCCAAGGTCGAGGAGCTGGCCACGGAGCTGAAAGAAAATTACACCATCGTCATGGTCACCCACAACATGCAGCAGGCCGCACGTATCAGCGATAAGACGGCATTTTTCCTGCTGGGCGAGCTGGTGGAGATGGGCCCGACGGAGCGTGTGTTCGCCACGCCCGTGGACAAGCGCACCGAGGATTACATCTCGGGCCGCTTCGGCTAAGGAGGTACGACAAATGGGTACGAGTGTACGAAAAATGTACGACGCCGAGCTGCTGCAGCTTGACACAATGCTGGCCCGCATGGGCCACGCCGCCGGCGGCGCGATCGAGAGCGCCATGACCGCCCTGCGCTCCGGCGACACCGAGCTGGCCCGCAGCGTTATTGCCCGGGACAGCGAAATCGACTCCGCCGAGCATGAGATCGAGCACCGCTGCTTAACGCTGTTTCTGCGCCAGCAGCCCGTGGCGGGCGACCTGCGCAAGGTCTCCACGGCGCTGAAGATGGTCACCGACATTGAGCGCATCGCCGACCAGGCCAGCGACATTGCCGAGATAACGCTCCATCTCCACCCGGACGGCGCACGCACCGTCGGCGTGCTGGACGACCTGTACGCGATGGGCGACATTGCCCTGCACATGGTCAAGGACGCCATTGCCGCCTACGTGCAGGTGGACCTGTCCACCGCCGCGCAGGTCATTGCCCGCGACGACGACTGCGACGCGATGTTCAGCCGTATTTCCAAGGAAATTGCGGCCTACATCGCCGCCCACCCCAGTGATGCCGAGACGGCGCTGGACTTATTTATGATCGATAAGTACCTTGAGCGCCTGGGCGACCACGCCGTGAACATTGCGGAATGGGTCGAGTTCCTCAAGACCGGCGTCCACAAATCCCGCAAGATCGTGTAATGCGGGGATAAACAAGCCATTTTCTTATTATTTTCCTATACCAACCAAAACGGGACCTGCCGAAAAGCGGGCCCCGTTTTGGCGTGGAGGAAGGTTTTTTGTAGGGGCCGGGCGGCAGACACCGGCGGCCCGGAGGGGTCAAGACCCCTCCCTACAAGGCACCCGTGAGCGGCAGTTCGTAGGGAGCGGTCTTGACCGCTCCGAGTGCTTTGCGGCAGCGTCAGCTTCCCTGTAGGGGCCGCGCGGCAGCAAAAAAAGCAGCCGTCCCTTTCCGGAACGGCTGCTTGCTATCATTTCGCCCCTTTCCCCGCGAACACAACGTAAATCGTTTTGAACAAAATCTTTACGTCGCCCCAGAGGGACCAGTTGTCGATGTAGGCTACGTCGAGCTTGACGACCTCCTCAAAATCCTCGATGTCGCTGCGCCCGCTGACCTGCCACAGGCCGGTGATGCCCGGCTTCATCGACAGGCGGCGCTTGTGGTGGCTCTCGTACTGCTTGTACTCGTCCACCGTCGGCGGGCGGGTGCCCACAAGGCTCATATCGCCCCGCAGCACGTCAAAAAACTGCGGCAGCTCGTCAATGCTGGTGCGGCGGATGAATTTGCCCACCTTGGTCACGCGGGGGTCATCCTCCATTTTGAACATCAGGCCGTTCATTTCGTTCTGGGCCATCAGCTCCTTCTTGCGGGCCTCGGCGTCCACGTACATGCTGCGCAGCTTGTGGATGTAAAAATACCGCCCGTTGCGGCCCACACGCTTTTGTTTAAAAAACAGCGGGCCGGGGCTTTCGAGCTTGAGCGGGATGGCGACCACCGCGATGATCGGGATGCTGATGATACAGCCGATGACAGCGCCCACCACGTCCATGCAGCGCTTGGCGATCTGGTCGCGCAGCTGCAATTCAACGGTGCCCATCGTGACGATGTTGCCCCCGGCGCAGCGCCCCAGGGACCGGCTCAGCCGCGCGGCGCTCGTCTCGTCGCAGCAGGCTTCCTCAATGCGGTCCAGCAGCGGCAGACGGAAGTGCACGGTCAGGCCCATGCTCTCCATCTCGTCCAGATAGGGGATGAAGCTCTCGCCGCTGTCCATCGGCACATCGACATAGACCTCGTCGAGCGCCTCGCGCCGGATCCAGTCCATGAAGTCGTCGAACGTCGCCTTGACCTCGACGCCGCAGACTCTGGTGGAGATCGCGGCGGGCGTGGCCTCCAGCAGCGAGACGCCCACGACCCGGCGGGACCAGTCCTTTTGAATCTCGGGGATCAGCCGCTCGGCCCGGTCCGACGTTGTGACGACGCCGACGAGCGTCTCCATGCCCCAGCTGCGCTGGAACCGGATGAGCAGCCGCTTTAAAATCGCATGGGAGAACGGCAGCAGCACCGCGTTGACCGCGGGCACTGTGACCGCAAAATAACGGGAGTCCAGCATCGTGGCCTTGGCCAGCAGCATGCAGCCTGCATAAACAAGGCCGAGCGCGATGTTGAACCGGAGGGAAAGGCTGATTTCCTCGTTTTCAGACCGTGTTACGATGTTTTTGTCCTGGTCAAAGAAGAAGAAGGTGACGACGAACGCCACAAACAGCAGGCACAGGGTCTGCAGCCAATCGGTGCTGGTGTAGGGGATCAGCACGCCGAACAGCCCGTCGGTGATGAGCCACGCCAGCAGCACGCTGACGGCCATCGTGAGCAGATCGGCGAAAAATACATAAGCGTATTGCAGCTTTTCGCGTTTACTTGTCATGAAGAAGGAGAAGTCCTCTCTAATAGTTATCTTCTTATTTTACCATAGACAGAGGATATTTTCAACAAAATCCGCAATATCATAACAATTACACAATTTATAGTGGCGCGGTAGGGGAGGTATCCGCCGCCGCGCACGGGCACGGAGCGGTCAAGACCGCTCCCTACAAACCGCTCGTTATCGTGGCATCGTAGGGAGGGGTCTTGACCCCTCCGCAGAGGTTTCCGCCGCCGCGAGCTCCGATTCGTTCTCCCGTCCGACGATCTCGGCCTTTAAGACGTCCTGAATTTCCACCAGGCATTCCAGCAGCAGGGGGTTGAACTGCCCGCAGTCGCCGTGCAGGATCATCTGCATCGCGGTGTCCGGTGAGTAGGCGGCCTTGTAGACGCGCTTGCTGACCAGCGCGTCGTAGACGTCCGCCATCGAGACGATCTGCGCCGAAATCGGGATGTCGTCCCCGGCCAGGCCGTCGGGGTAGCCGCGGCCGTCCCAGCGCTCGTGGTGCCAGCGGCAGATGTCGTGGGCGGTCTTGACAAGCGCTTCGTTTTTATAGCGGCCCAGATGGTCCAGCATGTTCGCGCCCACAACGGTGTGGGTTTTCATAAGATCGAACTCCTCCGGGGTAAGCCGCCCGGGCTTGTTCAGGATCTTATCGTCTATCGCAACCTTTCCGATGTCGTGCAGCGCCGATGCCATGACGATCAGCTCCTGCGTTTCGGGCGGCAGGTCATACTTGTCGGTTTTCTGCGTCAGCCGCTCCAGAAGGCGCTGGGTCAGCGTGCCGATGTGCAGCACGTGCTGGCCGCTCTCGCCGTTGCGGAACTCGACGACCTCGCTCAGGATCGAGATCATCATCTTGGTGTTTTTCTCTTTTTCCTTGATCTGGCTCGTCACCAGCGAGGCGAGCCGCCGCTGCTTGGCGTAGAGCTTGATCGTGTTGAAAACGCGGCGGTAGACGACGCCCGCATCAAACGGGCGGCTGACATAGTCCGAGACGCCCAGCTCGTAGGCGCGGCGCACAACGGTGTCGGCATCCTCGCTCGAGATCATGATGACGGGGATGTCCTCGATCCAGTGGCTGCGGTTCATCTCGCTCAGCACCGCAAAGCCGTCCATGACCGGCATGACGATGTCCAGCAGGATCAGCGCGATGCCGGTGTCGTACTGCTCCAGCATGGCCAGGCATTCCCTGCCGTTCGTCGCCTCCAGAATGTTGTAGTCGCTGCCCAGGATCTCCGCCAGAATGGCGCGGTTCATCTCGGAGTCGTCCACAATTAAAATGCTCTGGCGGGTCTGGCTTTCGCGCCCGGCAGCGCTCAAAGCGCCGTCCCGGGCGTTGTCCTCGGTCACGACCATGTTTTTGCGGTTCTTGGCCTGGTACATCAGCTTGTCGGCGCGGGAGACTGCCTGCTCCACGGTCTCGCCGGGCTGCGTTATCACGCCGCCGATGCTGGCGGACAGCTGCAGACGGGAATACCCCGGCACGCTGGCAGTGTGCAGCTGCTCCCGGATGCGGTCCAGCTTGGCCAGGAACGCCGCGCGCTCAATGCCCGGCAGCACCAGCAGGAACTCGTCGCCGCCGTAGCGGATGAGCACGTCCGATTTGCGGATGCAGGCGCGCACCACGTCAACGCAGGTGCGCAGCGCTATGTCGCCGGCCTGATGGCCGTAGGTGTCGTTGATCAATTTAAAGTCGTCCTGATCCAGCACGGCCACACCGGCGGGGTCGGTCTTGTCCTTGAGCGCGTCCTCAAAGTAGAGGCGGTTGTAGCTGTCGGTCAGTGCATCGTGGTAGAGCTTGGTGTGGTAGCTCGCGATGCTGTCTATCAGGCGTTCCCCGTTTTCGGGGTCAATGAGGGTCTCGCCGTCCAGCTTCTGGATCAGCTCCATGACACAGGGAACGCCGTCGACCTCGCGGTAGACGGCGGTGACCTGAAAGACTTCGCTGCCCATGTATTCCAGCTTGGTGCGCTGGCGGTGATCCTCCAGCACCTGCCGGGAGATGCAGTTCCGGCAGGGGGTGTTTTTGCCCCAATAGCTGTAGCAGCTGCAAAAGCTGTTGACGGACTCCTCGCCGCCGACCTGCGCAGCATCCAGCAGCCGCACCACAGTAAAAATGGTGCGGTATTGGGCCATTTCCGTTTCGACCTGTTCTCTGGTCATAATGCTTCCGCCTTTGTGTGAAGGAATGGGTAGATAAAAATTATGTTATATATAAACATTATAGCATTGCAGGGTGTTTTTTGTCAATGTGGTAAGGGGGGACCCCATGACCGCCCGGCAGCGGATTGCCGCAGGGGCGGCCTCCCGGCGGCCCTGTCCTACCCGCTGCCTGCCCCGCATATACATACCGCAGGAGGTACATGCCATGCGTCGGATCGGATTCTACTTATTTATAATAGCCGTCTTTCTGCTTGCGCCGCTGCTTGCACTGCCGCAAAAGGCTGTCCCGGCCCCCGCCGCGGTGCCGACCCCCGCCCCAACCGCCGTCGCCCGGGCCGCCGCGCCCTACCGCGCTGTGTGGGTCAGCTATCTGGAATGGGAGCAGGTCGATTTCTCGTCGGCGGAGGCGTTCACGCAGGCAATCGGCACAATGCTGGACAATATACAGTCGATTGGCGCAACAGTCGTGCTGGCGCAGGTGCGGCCCTTCGGCGATGCGCTCTACCCCAGCGACTACTTTCCGTTCAGCCACCTCTGCACCGGTACGCAGGGGCTGGACCCCGGGTTTGACCCGCTGGCACTGCTGGTGGACGCCGCCCACGCGCGGGACTTACAGCTGGAAGCCTGGGTCAACCCTTACCGCATCCAGGCCGGGCAGACCCCGGCGCTGTGCGGCGCAAGCCCGGCGCGGCTGCACCCGGACTGGGTCAGGTACACCGACACCGGCGCGTATCTCGACCCCGCCAACGCGGACGTGCGGCAGTACATTGCCGACGGGGTGGGGGAGCTGTGCGCAAGGTACGCTGTGGACGGCATCCACTTTGACGACTATTTTTACCCCACCACCGACCCGGCCTTTGACGCGGCGGACTACGCGGCCAGCGGCAGCACACTGACGCAGGACGACTGGCGGCGGGAGAACGTGAACACCCTGATGGAGCTTTGCCACGCCGCGGCCCGGCGGTACGGCGTGCGGTTCGGCGCAGCCCCGGCGGGCGACCCGGAGCAGAACTACACCCTGCAATACAGCGACGCGGCCCGCTGGCTGCGGCAGGGGACTGTGGATTACCTGATGCCCCAGCTTTATTGGGGGCAGGAATATATAAAAAACGGTGATGCGTCGCACAGCTTTGCGCAGCTGGCCGCCGCGTGGACTGCACTGCCCCGCGCGGCGGGCGTGAAGCTGTACGCTGGGCTGGGGGCCTACCGCGTCGGCGCAGGGGATGGGTCCGATGCCGGCTCCGAGTGGTTTTCCGGCCATGCGCTGGCCGACCAGCTTGCTTTGCTTGCCCGTTTAGGGGTGCAGGGCGCGGGGCTCTACCGCTATGGCAGCCTGTTTGCCAATTCCGACGCCCCGGCGCTGGCGGAAAGTGAAGCGGAGGCAATAAAAGGCGTCTGGCAGGGCTGACTGGAAAATCCGGCGGTGCCGACAATGATTTGGTACTTGCAAAAGCGGTAAAAATGCAAGATAATAGAGAGGCGGGGCGGCTTGCGGCTGCCCGCAGGATTCAAGGGAAGATAAAGGAGAAACTCCATGAACAATATAAACGACCTCTATAACCGCTGGCTTGCCCAGCCGGATCTGGACGACGCCGTCAAAGCCGAGCTCGTCTCCATCGCGGGCGACAGCGACGCCGTCACGGACCGCTTTTACCGCGATCTGGAATTCGGCACCGGCGGCCTGCGCGGCGTGATCGGCGCGGGCACGAACCGGATGAACCTCTACACCGTGCGCAAGGCAACGCAGGGGCTGGCGGACTACCTCAATGCGTCCGGCCTGCCCAAAAAGGTAGCCATCGCCCACGACAGCCGCCATAACGGTGCGCTGTTCGCCCGCGAGACCGCCCGCGTGCTGGCCGCGAACGGCATTACCGCCTGCATGTACCCCCGGCTTGAGCCGACCCCGGCGCTTTCGTGGGCGGTGCGGTACCTCGGCTGCGGCGCGGGCGTCTGCGTGACGGCCAGCCACAACCCCGCTAAGTACAACGGCTACAAGGTCTACGGCGCGGACGGCTGCCAGATCACGCTGGAGGCTGCCGAGAAAATTCTGGCAGCTATCGAAAAAATTGATTGCTTTGACGATGTCCGGCTGGCAGATTTTGACGCTGCCACCGCCGCGGGCCGCATTGTGACAATTGACGAAAAATGCCTCGATGATTTTGTGCAGGCTGTCTATGACCAGCGCGTCGGCGACGGCGCGGGCATCGACGCGCTCAAGCTCGTCTACACCCCGCTGAACGGCACGGGTCTGGAATGTGTGAAAAAGCTGCTGAGAAAGCTCGGCGTGACCCATGTGACCGTTGTGCCCGAGCAGGAAAAGCCCGACGGCGACTTCCCGACCTGCCCCTACCCGAACCCCGAGATCCGCGAAGCTATGCAAAAAGGCTTGGAGCTGTGCGACAAGGTCCGCCCCGATCTGCTGCTGGGCACCGACCCCGACTGTGACCGCTGCGGCACCGCCGTGCCCGACGGCAAGGGCGGCTACCGCCTGATTACCGGCAACGAGATGGGCATTATCCTGCTGGACTATATCTGCCGCACCCGTCTGGCACAGGGCACGATGCCCGCCGACCCCGTGGCGGTAACGACGATCGTCTCCACCGATATGGCAGCGCCGGTGGCAAAAAAATACGGCGTCGAGCTGCGCCGCACCCTGACCGGCTTTAAGTTCATCGGCGAGCAGATCGGCAAGCTGGAGGCCGAGGGGCGTCCCGAACGCTATATCTTCGGCTTTGAGGAGAGCTACGGCTACCTGTCCGGCGGCCACGTCCGCGACAAGGACGCTGTCAACGCGACGCTGCTGGTCTGCGAGGCCGCGGCCTGGTACGCCCAGCAGGGCAAGACGCTGCTGGACGCCATCGAGGCATTGTACAGGGAGTTCGGTTACTACCGCAATGCGCTGTGCAGCTTTGCCTTTGAGGGCGAGAGCGGCATGCACACGATGCAGGAGCTGATGAAGAAGCTGCGCGCCAATGCCCCGGAGGACATTGCCGGGTACAAGGTGGAGTCCGTCGTGGACTACGACACCGACGGCACCGGCCTGCCCCGCGCCAACGTGCTGGAATACCATCTGGACGGCGGGCATAAGCTGATGGTCCGCCCCTCCGGCACCGAGCCGAAAATTAAAGTTTATCTTTCCGCCGTTGGCGACAGTGAGGCAGCCGCCGATGCCGTGAACGCCGCGCTGGCCAAAGCCGCCGCGGACATGATGAAAGCGTGAGCGGTATGGCAATTCTGAAATTGACCCCGAGCTGCCAGGATTATCTGTGGGGCGGCAGCCGCCTGCGCACCGATTTCGGCATCAAGAGCGACCTTGAACCGCTGGCCGAAGCGTGGGTGCTGTCCTGCCACCCGGACGGCCCGAGCTATCTGCCCGACGGCACGGCGCTGGCGGACTACGCGGCCGCGCACCCCGAAGCCCTGGGCACGGACTGCGCAAAATTTGAGCAGTTCCCGATCCTGACAAAGTTCATCGACGCCAGCAGCAACCTGTCCATTCAGGTACACCCGTCCAACGACTACGCGCTGAAAAACGAACACCAGTACGGCAAAAGCGAGATGTGGTATGTGCTGGACTGCGTGCCGGGGGCGTATCTCTACTACGGCTTTACGCACGAAATCTCCAAAGAGGAGTTTGCGGAGCGCATCAAAAATAACACCCTGACCGAGGTCCTGAACGCCGTACCGGTGCATAAAGGGGATTGCTTTTTTATCCCGTCCGGCACGCTGCACGCCATCTGCCAGGGCATCGTCGTGGTCGAGGTGCAGCAGAACTCCAACGTGACCTACCGCGTCTACGACTACGGGCGTGTCGGTGCAGACGGCAAGCCCCGCGCCCTGCACATTGAAAAG
>ERZ773134.664-NODE-664-length-34474-cov-5.749993_pt1 | contig 34474 bp, 24 predicted proteins | sample MGYA00580856_ERZ773134 | MGnify/ENA primary metagenome ERZ773134 (study PRJEB29015, sample SAMEA2737823) | human gut metagenome | biome: human gut; feature: human-associated habitat; material: faeces | place: China | collected 2012 ... | reverse complement strand
CAAGAGCAATTAACCTACGCTCATTTCCAATAAATTACACTCTTTTCGTAACTTCTACTCGCAACAGTCCCAAAAAAGAAGTGTCGGTGTTGTATTTTCCGAATATGTTTCCTACATTTGTAGTAACATATTGACTAACACGGAAAGTGTAAGTTTATTCTCGAGTGGTAAATCTTGCAAATTATTACGAAGGAGAGAATAGGCCGGCATTTCTTCACGTTCTGTCCGTTTTCGGATATAGAGCGTGGGACTGTTGCTTATTTTATTCTTCAGGTTTTGCAAGAACCTCCCACTCTAAAATAAGCATTCAGCACCACGCTTTCCTTATTTTTTAACGATGACATGTTATGCAGGACCCTTTCGGTGCGGGGGCCTGAACCGGCGCGTCGCCCTGTCGATGCGGAGAGCACACTAACCCTTACTTAAACATATCTATGAAAAACGTATTCAGAACTTTTCTGACGGCTGCTGCCGTGTTTGTAACGCTGGGCGCTGCGGCGCAGGAGGACCCCTCGAAGGAGACCGTGATCATCAATCCCTTTGCCTGCACCGACGCCGTGAGTCAGGCTGCGTGCGACAACATGCGCGCCGCCGTGCTGTCGGGCTTTTCCGACCGGGGGCGTTTCCACATCGTCGACGCCCTGACCGACGAAACGCTGTCGAAACTCTACGCCGACCGCAATGCCGAGGACGTGGTGAACGACGCCAACTGGAAATCCGAGAGCGAAGCCGCCTACAAGGCGCTGGGCGCCAAGAAGGTCGTTATCGGTCAGGCCAACAACGTTTCGTTTTCGACCTTCAAGTCGGACATCGACGGCAAGATGTATAACAAGGCCGAGGTGACGCTGGCGCTGAAGGTGTACAATATCATCGACGGCGCGATGGTCGGATCGGAGACCATCGCTGTGACGGGTGTCGATGCCGATTCGAAGGACGGCGCGTTCAACGACGCGATGAAGGATCTGCGCAAGGCGATGACCAAGTTCGTCGACAACCACTTCAAGTTCGAGACCTACATTCTGGAGCTGGGCGAAGCCGACAAGAAAGGCCGCGTGAAGGACCTCTACATTTCGGGCGGCTCGGAGATGGGCGTCGCCAAGAAGACGCGCTTCAAGGTCTACACCGAGCGCAAGATCGGTCCTAAGGTGACCAAGTCGGAGATCGGTACGCTCGTCGCCGTCGAGGTGATGGAGGGCGTTACCAAATGTCAGGTCGCTGCCGGTGAGGAGGCCATCAAGGAGAAGTTCAACAGCGGCGAGAAGCTGATCGTCATCGTCGACAAGCAGGGAACGGCCGCAGGTGGATTCCTCAAAGGTCTGGTAGGTGCGTAAGCGCTTCGAAAAATATCCTGTTCCATACAGTCTCCGGGATGCCGACGGCGTTCCGGGGGCTTTATCCGTTCAAACTTAAAAACAAAATCAAATGTTTAGGAAGTCCGTATTGTCAGTTATCGTCGTTCTTTGCGCCCTGATCCCGGCGGCGGCCCAGAATTATACGACCGATGCCATCCTGAAGAACACGACCGGAAAAATTGCGACGCTGGAGTGTTCGGGAATCGCCCGTACGAAGAAGGAGGCAACCGAAATGGCGAAAAAATCCGTGATATATACTTATTTATATAACGGTATAGACGGCCTGAACGACAACAAGCCCCTGCTGGGCTACAAACCTTCGGCCGACGCTTCGCAGTACGTGGGCACGCTGCTCGGCACGACCCGCTACGCCAATTTCATCCGCAGCTGTACGATCGCCGACCGCACCAACAAGACGGCCGATAAGAACATACAGGTCTTCGCGACGATCGACCTCTACACCGAGTCGCTCGAACGGGACCTGATCAACAACGGCGTCATCGGGCGCAGCGCTTCCGACATCGCGCTCTCCGAGACGCAGGAGGCGATCGCCATGCCGACGGTCATGGTGGTGCCTTTCCGCAAGGGAGACGAATCCTACGAGGAGGCGATCCGCAACAATTCGGACATGCGCATGGCCATCTCGAAGGTGAACGAAGGCTTCATCGGCGAGGGCGTCGAGACCAAGGACCTGCTCACCTCGCTGAACAACGCCAACACCTATCAGGTGCGTATGGGCGACGGCATGTCGTTGGACGACGCGATTCTCGCCAACTCCGGGGCCGACGTCTCGGTGAGCGTCGATATCAATCAGGACGTCAACGACGGCGGCGTACGCGTGTCGCTGACCCTGCAGGCGATCGAGGTCGCCACGGGCAATACGCTGGCCACCAAATCCGAAATTTCGGGCCGCAAGCGCACCACGGCCGACGTGTTGTGCGGCGTCATGGCCAAGGCGATGATCGGCGACTTCATGAAACAGATCTCGACCCGCATGGCGACCAAAATCTCGACCGGACAGAGCGTGGCCGTGCGTTTCACGATCGATCCCGGATCGGCGATCGACATGGACACCGAAATCAACAACATCATGCCGCTTTCGGATATTCTCGTGTCGTGGGTCAAGCGCCACGCCAAGAACGGCAGATATCATACGCAGGGCCGTACGAGCACGCTGCTGGCCTTCAGCGACATCTTCGTGGACAACTCCGTGGAAGACGGCATGCAGTCCGACGTCAATGACTTCGCGCTGGCGCTCTACCAGTACCTCAAGGGGCTGAACCTCTCCGTGTCGCGTACGATCACGGGAAATTCCATCGACGTAATCATCTACTAAACAACAGACCATGAATCTGCTTCGCAAACTATCCCTCTTCGCGGCGTTCGCGCTGGGCGCGCTGTCGCTCCGGGCGCAGACCGTAATCGACCTTTCGGCCTATATCGACGAAGACACGGCCGCGCAGCTCGGCGAGAGCAACGCTGCGGCGCTCCGCAACAAGATCAGCAAGATCATCACCCGCAACGGCATGGCCGATGCGGCGGGGCTTTTCGTCGTCACGCCGACGCTTACCGTCACCGACGACGGCACGGTCGATACGGGCATGACGACCGTGCATGTCGTGCGTGCCGACCTGACCCTTTCGGTCAAGAACCTCTTCGAGAATACCGTTTTCGCCAGCCAGACCGTATCGCTTCAGGCCAACGGCAAGAGCGAAGAGGCCTGCATGCGTTCGCTTATCAACAAGGTGAACGTGAACGACGTGCGTTTCGCCAAGATGATCAAGGACGTGCAGCAGAGCATCGCCGACTACTATACGCGCCAGATGCCGAAGATCCTCTCCAAGATCAACTCGCTCGTCGCCCGCGGGGAGTACGAGGATGCGATGGCCGCGCTGGCGGTAGTGCCGGAGAACGTCGATGAGTACGAAACAGTCTCCGACCTCAAGGTGCAGGTCTACAACAAACTGCTCGAAAACGAGGTGAAGCGGGCCGTCGCCGAAGCCGATATTCTGGTCCGTCAGGGCGATATCGACGCGGCGCTGGATTTGTGCCGCTCGTGCAATCCGGTAAGCCCCAACTACGGCGAGGTCGTCCGCTTCCTGAACCGGCTCGACGCGCAGGCCGCGGCCGCCGAAGCCGCCGCTCTGGAGCAGGAGCTGCGCAGGATGGACGCCGAGCAGCTGCGCGAACGCACGCAGCAGGAGGCCGCGGCCGAAGCCAAGACGCTGAAGCAGACCAAGGCCGATTCCTATGAGAAAAAAGGCAAGTCGCTGGGCGAGTGGCTCTTCGGACTCTGATCGAACCATGTCGGAACTAACTTTAGGATTACGATGAAAACCTGTCCCGTCTGCGGCGCCCAGATGCCCGATTCGCAGAACCTCTGTCCCGCCTGCGGCGCCGATTACGTCGAAGCCGTGGTCAATGACATTACCGCCGGGGTCGAAGCCGATCCCTCTCTGATGCTCGCCAGTCTCGAAGAGGGGCTGGCCGGGCTGGATACCGTCCCGATGCCCGCACCGGGCGAAACGGTTCGCAAGATGATGCCCCTGCTTTGCGGCGTTGCGCTGGCTTTCTGCCTGCTCTCCGGTGTGCTTACCGGGGCCAATTTCTTCTATCTGCTGGCCATTGTCGCATTGATCCTGCTGGTGGCTGCGCTGATGCGGGGAAGACAGCGGCTGAGCGCCGGGGAGGTGGTCGTACGGGCCGCCGCACGGGTCTTCGCCGAGGACGCCGCTTCGGTGCGGGAGCGCTTCGCGGGCAATGCCGAGGTGATGGCCCGGCTCGACGCCATGGAACTCCGGCTGGACGACGCCCTTGCCGGGCAGGCCGCGGCCCATGCCCGGAACCGCAAAAAGGTGATGCTGGTTGCGGCCGTCGTGCTGGCCCTTTGCAGTGCGGGCGTCGGCGCGCTGGCCGTGCGGAACCATGCCGCCCGCAGGGCCGAGGCGGCTTATGCCGCGCAGCCCGAATGGATCAAGCTGCGGGATGGTTACCTCGCATCGGCCGGCGATGACGGGGACGGCGGCAAAGACCTGCGGCTGAAAGTAGTGCATGCCATGCTCGCAGCCGGCGAAAGCGCGGCGGCCGAGGAGTTCTTCTTCGCGCACAGCCAAGGGAGGATGGGCGACGTCGATTGCGCCCTGCTCATCGCCCGCCATTACAAGACGCATAACGACGCGGAGGCCCTCGGCGCTTTTACGGACCGGGTGAAACTGCGTTACGATTCCGATACGCGGAAGGTAAAATCCCTAAAATGACAATCCGATGAAGCGTTTACTTACTTTCGCGCTGCTGCTGTCGGCATGCTGTATCTCTTCCGGGGCTTTTGCCCAGAAGGACAAGGTCGTCGAGGCGAGCGGCAAGCGCAAACCCGACTGGATCGGGAAGTCCGATCCGTCGCATTTCGCCGTCACGGAGGTGGGGGAGACCCTTTCCGCCGCTTCGGACAAGTGCATGGCTTCGATCCGCCAATATATCGTCAATGCCGTGGCGGTCAACATCTCGTCTGCCGAGAAGATGACCACGCGGCAGGTTACGCGCGACCAGCTGGTCAGCGTGATGAACGACTACTCCTCGGTGCTGATGACCGAAGCCGGGAAACTGCCTTACCTGAACAATATCACCCTCTCGAACGCCGAGTCGATTTACTGGGAGCGGGTGTACAGCAGGAAGACCAAGACCTACCGTTACGAATATTCGGTGCTCTATCCCTTTCCGGAGGCTGCGCGGCGGCAGTTGATCGAAGCGTTTCTGGCTATCGACGACGCCAAGCAGGCCGAGTACGAGCGTCTGCGCGGCGAACTCGAAACGATCACCGACCTCGACCGCATCCAGCAGAACGTGAATGAACTCGACGGACTGTACGGCTATTTCTTCGACGCCACCCGCAAAGGCGCGGTCGAGACCCTGAAACGCAACTATCTGGCGCTCTACAACGGGCTTTCGGTCGAAGTCGAGTCCGAGACGCCGGGCGCCTGCGTCTATTCGCTGCGGCTCGGCGGTCGCCGGGCCGTGACCGCCCGCCAGCCGCGCCTGCAGAGCGAGTCCGCGCTCGAAATGAACGTCAAACCTTACGGGGACGATCTTTATCTGCTGACCTACAATCCCGAATACGCATCGCCGGCCGACGTCAATAAGATCGACCTCACGTACCTGTTCGGCGGCGCCCGCGTGTCGCGGACGATCTATTTCGATCCTGCCGAAGGCAAGGTCGCCGTGCTCCCGAAGGGTGTCGTCCGTTTCGAGCAGACCGGCAGCCTGCTGCGCGGCACCATCCAGCTGCGCGTGAACGGCGCGCAGGCCGAGGTGCGCGAACTTGTGTTCTGGAATCCCGCCGATGGTGCGCGCTTTGCTGCCGCGAAGGTCGAACCCGCCCGGATCGCGCAAGGCGAGCGGACCCTGAGTTTCGAAATGTCGGCCGCCCCGGCCCGTTCGATGAACGAACTGGACGTCGTCAAGGGACGTCTGGTCGTCTGTAATCCCGCGGACGGAAAAACCGCGGAGATCAATTTTACACTGCCTTACAAACTTACTACTAAATAAATCGGAAAGATGAAAAGAACCCTCATTGGAGCGATCGCTCTCGTACTCGCTGCCGGCGCCGTGTCGTGCAGTTCTTCGAAAAAGGCCGTCGGCCCCGCTGCCCCTGCCGGCATGGTCGAAGAGGCCATTCCGCTGAGCGGGCCGCAGTACCGCAGCGATGCGGAATATTACCGTGCCGTGCAGAACGGCGTGAGCACCGAACGCAGCACGGCGCAGAAGATCGCCATGCAGAACTGCCGTCAGGACTTGGCCGCCGCCATTCAGGCCGATGTGAAGACGGTTATCGAAAACTATGTGAAGAATCAGGATACGGGCATCTCGGCCGAGCATAAGTCGCAGTATCAGGAGCTGGCCTATACGGCCGTGAACCAGCAGCTGCGCGACGTGCAGATCGTCGAGGAGAAGATGTTCCGTCAGGACAACGGCTCGATGCGTTACTACGTCTGCATGCAGCTTCCCAAAGCCGCTCTCGAAGCCGCCGTGGAGGATGCGATCGCCAAAGACGCCAAGCTCAATCTGGAATTCGACCGCGCGCAGTTCAAGAAGATCTTCGAAGAGCAGATGGCGGCGTTTGCACAATAGCGGCCGGCCGATATTGTTGTCCGATTGACGGCGCTCCCCTCGCTGGAGGGAAGCCGCCGTCTCTTATCCGTAACCGATCCGTCTATGAAACGCTACCTGATTCTGTTGTTGTCGCTGTTTTTCGCCGTGCCCCTTGCGGCGCAGTCGCGGCGCGAAGCCCTGCTCGAATATCAGGCCCGCCGCAGGCAGGCCTACGCCGAATTTCAGGACAACTACCGCAAAGCCTGCGCCGACTTCATGCGCAAGCGCTGGGAGGCTTTCCGCTCCGAGGCTCCGGTGCCTCTTCCCGAAAGGAAAGAGCCGCCGCAGCCCGTTGTGAAACAGCCCGACGAATCGGCGGCGCCCACGCAGGACCGGATTCCCTATAAGGAGGTGGTCGAAGCGCCCGTTCGCACGGTTCCGGCGATCCCCGCGACGCCTGCCGCGCCGGAAGTTCCCGGCGCTCCGGAGGAGCCTGACGGGCCGAAAGCGCCGGACGCACCTGCGGAGCCGAAACTTCCCGGCACGAAAAAGGACGGGGACCGTACGCCTCCTGCCGCGACCGGAAAGGGTGGTCCGGCTCCCGCTGTCGTGACTTCGCGCCCCTATCGTTTTACGTTCTACGGTACGGAGTGCTCGGTGTCGCTGGCCGCAAAACATCGGTTCAAACTGGCGTCGTTGCAGGAAAACAGCGTCGCCGATGCGTGGGAGCGCGTCGCGGGCGGTGCCTACGATCCGGTGGCGAAGGAGTGCCGCGAGCTGAAAGAACAGCTGCGGCTCAACGACTGGGGCTACTACGCGCTGGTACGTACGCTCAGCGACGGTTTTTTCGGCAAACAGTCGGCCGAATCGGTCGTGCTGCAGTCGTTCCTGATGGCCGAAGCGGGCTGCAAAGTGCGGCTGGCACGGGGCGGCGACCGCCTCTGCCTGCTGCTGGCGCTCGACGATCAGGTCTATGCCAAACCCTACTTCAAGATCGACGGACAGACCTTCTACCTGCTGGACGATATGGCGCGGGCCGCATCGTACAACATCTGCAATTTCAGGATGCCCGGCGAACGCCCGCTGTCGCTGGCGATGCCCGTGCCGCCCGTGCTGGCGCAGAAATCCGGACAGCCCGCCGTGCGGAAGTGCGGTGAGGGAGCGCTCACGACGACGGTCGCGGTGAACCGGAACCTGATGGATTTCTATACCGATTATCCGCCCTGCTACTGGAGCATTTATGCGGCGACCGAACTGACTCCGGCGGTGCGCGACCAGCTTTACCCGACCCTGCGCAGCGCGCTGGCGGGCAAAGGCGAGTACGACGCGGCCAACCTGCTGCTGCACTACCTGCACCGGGCGTTTCCCTATAAGACCGACGAGGCCCAGTTCGGCGTCGAGCGCACGCTCTTCGCCGAAGAGATGTTCCATTACCCCTACAGCGACTGCGAGGACCGTTCGATCCTCTTCGCACGGCTGGTCAGGGACCTGATGAAACTGGACGTAGTCCTGCTTTACTACCCGGAGCATATCGCCACGGCGGTCTGTTTCAAGGAAGACGTGAAGGGCGACTACATGCAGATAGGCGCCGGACGCTATGTCGTCTGCGACCCGACTTACGTGGGGGCCGACGTGGGCGACGCGATGCCCGACCTGAAACGGGTCGCGGCGCAGGTCGTCAAAATTGACTAACCCTTAAAACCCGATTCGCGATGTTTTGTCCCAATTGTGGAAAAAAGTGCGAGGATAACGCTTTGTTCTGCTGGAACTGCGGCACCAAACTGCCCGCAGCAGCCGGACGGTCCGCTTCGGCGGCTTCCGGCGGTCAGTCCGCTCCGGTTTCAGCGGTTCCGGCCGCTTCTGCTCCGGCGGGTCACTCCGGTCCGGACGCCCCGGCGGTCCGTCCCGCCCCGGCGGCTTCCGCTTCTGCGGCCGCACCGGCCGTTTCGGCCGCGTCGGCAGCTTCCGCAGTACCTGCGGCTCCGATCGTTCCGCCGGTATCTGCGGCTCCGGCTGCTCCCGGCACGGCTTCGGGGACTGCCGCACCCGGCGGTGCGCAGAGTCGCTATGCCAAGGAATCCGGCGGGCGGATGGCCGAAGGAGTCCTTTTCACCAACCTGCGGGCGCTCTCCCGCAAATTCGGCACCGATGCCGGCGCGGTGCGCAAACTGCTGGCGGCTTATGCCGAGGCGTCGCTCACGCACGGTATCCGCTACCATATCATCGACGCCGCGGATTACGCTTTCATCAACCCCGAAGCGGGCGACGACCGCCGGGTGAGCCTTTCGCCGTCGGATTCGTGGGTCGGGCACGGCTGTCTGCTGGCCGACTATTTCCGTTTCGGGCGCAGCACCTCCGAGGACGAAACCAACTATCTGTTCATCATCGGCGGCAGCGACGTGATCCCGATGCCGGTGGTGCCGCAGTATATCTCCGATCCCGATTACAGCGATACGGACATCGACACCGATATTCCGTATGCCTACCTGCTGGGCGAGAAGACCTATCCCATGCTGGGGTCGGCGGAGATTTTCCAATACGAACAGTATTTCCATGTGGGACGTCTGCCGCTTGCGGAGGACGCTTCGCTGGACGATCTGGCGGGGTATCTGCGCCGCGCGGCGAAGGCTCCCGGCACGCTCGGTATCGGACGTGTGTACGGCCAGACCGACCTGACGTGGCTGTCGGCTTCGGCTTCGGTCAGCGAACCCTTCCGCCGCCACAAACTTTACCGGGGCGACGAGCGGCTGGACGAGCGCATTTATTCCCGGAATCTTTTTATCAGCCCCTGCGTCGAACGGTCGATCGTCGATAAGGTCTTCGACCGGAACGCCGACCTGTATTACTTCAACCTGCACGGAAGCGACGCGCCGACGGCGTGCAGTTTCTATGCCTCCTACCGGCAGCAGTGCTACGAGGCGATCACGCCGCGCCAGCTGGCTTCGGCCGAAGCGGCGAACGTGGTGGTGACCGAAGCCTGCTACGGAGCCAAATTTCAGGATTACGGCCGCGGCGAGACGATGCTGCTCGCCGCCATGGGCGACAAGACGCTGCTTTACCTCGGCTCGTCGCGCATTGCGTGGGGAGCGTCGCAGAGCAGTTCGGCGGCCGATCTCAACAACGCCGACCGCCTGACCAATGTCTATATGTCCAGACTGCTCGAAGGGTACAGCGCGGGCGAGGCGTTCTATCTGGCCCGTCAGAGCTTCTTCGATTATAACGACGGTTATTTTACGCCGCATCAGGCGCTTACGATCGTCGAGTTCAACCTTTTCGGCGATCCCTACCTTTGTGTCGGGACGCGGCGCGGTGAAGCGAAGGTTCAGCTGCGCGAGGTTAAGGCGCTGGCCAAAGGGCCGGTGAATGCCGTCGTCGAACGCAAGTGCGTGTACGAGGCAGCTCCGGCGTCCATCCTCGATCAGGTGCGCAACGCCGTGGACCGCAACCTGCTGGCCATACGCGCCACGGTAGACAAACAGCTTTACGAACGGCTGGGCGTGGAGCCGCGCAAACTCTCGACCGTCACCCGGCTCAGATACGGCAACGGCGATGAATTCTACGCCTTCAACTATGTCGAGACCGACGGCACGATCGAGAGCCGCCACACGGCGACGGCCGACATGAAGGGTGATGTGAAATCAATAATATCAACTAAATAGAACGACTACTATGAAATGCCAGAATTGTAATTCAGAACTCCTTGAGGGGGCGAAATTCTGCACGACCTGCGGAACGCCCGTCGCCGCGCAGCCTGCCGGCGGCGTGTGCGGGAAGTGCGGCGCCCGGCTGCTGTCCGGCGCCAAATTCTGCACGACGTGCGGCGCTCCGGCCGCGGCTGCGCCGGAGAGTGCGCCCGCACCCGAAGCGCGGGCCGCCGAAGGGGGCGAACTGGCCGCCGTGAAGCAGAAGATTTTCTGGAACATCCAGAAAGGCGAAGTGGCCTGCCGGGTCAACGAGTCGGAGTTCGTCAGCTACGACTCGGCGCAGGGGCTGATCGTGAACGACGGCACCACGGCCTATATCAAGGCCAACGGCAAGGTGCTGGCCGAGATTCACGGAGGTATCTACGATTTCGTCGATCCCGACGAACTGGAGCGCATACTCGAAAGCCGCAGGGGCGGTGCGGCGGGCGCGCTTGCGGGCGGCGGCCGTTTCCTGATAAACGCCCTGCTGGGCCGCCGTGTGAAGGACAAGTTCGACAAGAGCGGCGATCCCGAACGCCAGCGTTCGCTGGACGCCGTGATCGAGAGCATGAAGCGGCACGAAGCCTTCTCGCTGACTCTCAAACTCGACAAGAGCTTCTCGCTGGTCTTCGGTTCGGGAACGGCCGAGGAGATGGCCGAATTCAAGCCGATGACCGTCCGTACGAAACTGCTCGACCTGCAGATGGGGCTGCGTGCGATTTTCCGCATCAGCGATTTCGACCGCTTCGCCGAGTACTTCCTCACCGACGAGCGCGTCGCCACGACGCTGAAGATCGCCGGGAAGCTGCAGCCCACGATTCAGAATGCCGTGCAGGCCGTCATGCAGGACCGCGAGGTCGAAGGAACGTCTATTCCCGCCGACGTCGTCGAGCTGATTACGGCCAAGATCGTCGCTGCGGGCGACCAGTTCTACGGCCTAACGCTGGAGCGCGTCGCCGAAGTGGCGGCGTCGAACGAAGATCTGGAACGCCTGCGCAGCCTGAGCCGCGAGCTTTACCTCTCGGAGCAGGAGCTGGATTTCCTGCGCCGGACCAACGATTTCCGCAACCGGCTGGCGACGGAGACCAACGGACAGGCCATCGCCGACGCCCGCAGCGACCTGCAGCTATATCAGGGATTGCAGGAGGTCAACAAGGACCGTCTGCTGGCCGACGACGAGCTGGATAAGTTCTACACCGTGCTTTCGCGCGAGAAGCGCATCCGTGATGCGCAGAGCGAGGACGAGGTCGAAGCGGCCTTGTCCGACATCGAAAAGACGGGTCTGCTGCGCGAAGAGGACGTCGAGAATCTGCGGATCGACATTGCCGAGCGGCGTTACCAGCGCGGACAGGTGATCAAGCTCATGCAGCTGAAGGACGAGATCGAATTCGAGAAGGTCCGTACGGCGGGCGAGGGCCAGATCGCCGTGGAGACGATGCGTCAGGGGCTGGAACTGCAGGAGCTGACGCTGGCGCACCGCAGGCGGGAGGACGAGTACTCCGACGACCGCCGCGCCAAGGAGCGCGAGCAGATGCGGGCCGACCGTGAGGCGGAGCTGGAGCTGGACGACGCCGAGATGAACGCCCAGATCGAACGTCTGCGCAAGGTCAAGGAGATCAACCGCGAGGACAAGAAGATGGATCTGGACCACGAGCGCGAGATGGAGCGTCTGAAGCAGGAAGCCCTCGACAAGAAGGCGCGGATGACCGCCGAACAGCTGATGGCCGTGGCCGCCGGGGAGAACCTCGATTCGCAGGCGGCGGTAAAGTTCGCCGAGTCGTTCTCGGCGGGGAAGAACGTCGAACAGGTGCAGCAGGCCGCCGAGGCCCGTATCGCCGATTCGCAGCGTCACGAGGACCGCATGCTGGAGATGATGCGCGAGATGAAGGAGATGGCCACGACGATGACCGGGCATATCGTGCAGAACAAGGACGAGGAGCGCGACCGCTACCGCGAACGCATGGAGCGTCAGGAGGAGCGCGTGGACAAGACGCAGGACAGCGCCCTCGAATACGCCACCCGCAACAATCAGCAGGCGGCTCCCAAGCCCCAGCCGCAGGCCCCGCAGTCCGTCGGCCGTGTATGCCCCGACTGCGGCACGGTGGCCGCTCAGGGAGTCCGTTTCTGCGCCCATTGCGGGCGAGACCTCAAATAAGCCGGAGTATGGAACGCTACGAAGGTGTGATACTGGTCCGGCTGCAGAATGCCGGATCGAAATCGGAGGGGCGTTACGCCTTTCTGGTGCGGGACGACGACATGAGCGTCCTGAAGCTTTGCCGCGAGGGCGTGCCGCCCGCCGACGATCCGTTTTTTGCCGCATATGACCGGCAGGAGGTGGTCGTGACGGGGCGCATGAGCCACGGGTGGCTGGTGGCGGATGCGGTCGAGGCGGCGGCGGATGCCGAAGAGATGGATAATGGTGAAACGACAGAAAACAGGGAACAAGCATGAAAAAATGCCATAAATGCGGTTCGGAACTGGCGGACGACGCCCGGTTCTGCCTTGAGTGCGGTACCGAGTGCCGCACGATGGAGGTGAAACGCAAACCCAAGTCCGGACCCGAAACCGGAGAGGCCGGACCGCTGGTCGGCGACAAGAACCTGATCAACGAAAGTACGATCATCGGCAAACAGGAGAAGTACGAGGCTTCGAACATCACGATTCACAATACGATCAACGAGGACCAGTCGCGCAAGATCGTCGAGTGCGCGGTTTCGGGCAAGCGTATCTATATGGACCAGAGTGTGGTATGTCCGCAATGCGGCGGGCAGGTGGCGCTGGAGTATTATGTCGAGACCTCGAAGCGCTGCGAGAACTGCGAGCAGCAGGCCCGCGAGGAGTACCGCGTGTTCGTGGCGCGCGTCATGGGCGCTCCCGGACCGTTCGACGCGGCGCGCAAGCAGCAGTTGGACGCCGAGGCGCGGCGTCTTCGCATCGATGCCGGAACGCAGGCTTCGATTCTGCGGGCCTTGCAGCAGCGCGCTCCGTCCGGAAATGCGGCGGAGCTGAGTTCCGTGCAGCGGGCCGAACTGGAGGCCGCGGCGAAGCGTCTGATTACGGCGACCGAGCGTGAGCAGGGGTTGAAGAGTCTGGAGACCTTTACGGCGCTGCACGAGGTTTCGTCGAATTACGAGGTGGGATACTGGTATTTCCTCGCCATGGCGATTCTCGATCCGGCCGGATCGGTGAAGAGTTACGAGGAGGAGCTGACCGACGATTACTGGCAGCGTTACTGGGGCTTTCTGGCCTACTGCAACACGGGATCGCCCAAGGGAAGCGCCGCCGTGGACCGCGTGCGCGCGGTGTTCGGCGACCGGGAGGACGACGTGCGGCTGGCCGAGACGGTCTATTACCTCGCGCGCGGCTTCGATTCGTTCGAAGGCTCGATGCTGGAGCGGGCCGGGGAGTTGTCGGCTTCGATCCGCCGGGAGTATCTGTCCAAACCGCTGACGATGGTTTACGACGCGTTGCAGCGGCTTATCCGCGACGATATCCAGCTGGATCAGCAGTACAGCGCCGAGGAGATGTTTGTCTTCGTGGACGTTTTCCGGGCCGGCAAGTATATCGAATACCTGTGTGCCGAGCAGGCGCGCCGCGAGCAGGAGGCCCGCGACGAGCAGGAGCGGCAAGCCCGCGAACGGCAGGCTGCGGAGGAGGCCCGCCGCCGGAAGCAGGCCGAGTTGGCCGCCGACCGTTCGAAGCGCATGGAGCAGGAGATGGCCCGTCTGGGCGCGGCGAAACCCGCCGCAGCGCACTCCGACGCCAAAGCGTTCGCCGGATACGAGACCGCAGTGCCCGTAAAGAAGAAAACCAGTTTGAGAAAAATAATCCTGATCGCGGTGGTCTGTCTGATCCTGCTGATCGGATTGCTGTTCCTGATTCCGGCTCCTGAGTCGCTGCAGTAGGCTGCCGGCCGGAACGCAGGTTGTTATGATATAACGTCGGTTCTTATAATATTAATAAGGTAAACCGATCGGTTTTAACGGATTCACCCCCGTCACTATGGATGTGGCGGGGGTGAATCGTGTTTTTGAGGAGCTGGCGGGGCATTTCTTCCGGCGATATGCGGGGCTGCGGGCCGTCCGTCGTCCGGCAGGCGGGCGTTGCGAACCACAGGAACGATCTAAACTTTGAATAAATATTATATAAAATAATACAAAAAGCCGATTGATGTGTTTTTTCTCAAAAAATATTGTTATATTGCGTCATTAAATAATACTTAATAAACCTTGACTGTATACCGAATTCATTATTAACCTAACTATTAATTTAAAACTTGAAGTATGCTTGAAGCTTTCTCAACGAACAGAAACAGAAGCAGAGCCGGCCTCATGGCGCGCATGCTGCTTTCCGTACTGGGAATTTTCCTGTGTGCAGGTGCTTTAGCGCAAAACGTAGCCCTGAAGGGCGTGGTGAAGGACAATATGGGTGAAAAACTGACGGGCGTGTCGATTATCGTCGAGAATACCTCGACGGGTACGACGACCAACAGCGACGGCGAATACTCGATCGAAGCGCCGAAGGGAGCGACGCTCGTGTTTTTCTTCCTCGGTTTCGAAACCCAGCGCGTAGAGGTGGGCAACAGGACCGTCGTGGACGTCGTCATGTCGCAGACCGCGGTGGGTATGGACGAAGTAGTCGTGGTGGGCTACGGTACGCAGTCGCGCCGTACGATCACTTCGGCCGTGACCAAAATCGACGGCGATCTGGTAAAGGGCACGCCGGTCAATACGCTCGGCGAGGCGCTGAAGGGCAAGATCGCCGGTGCGCGTGTTTACAGCAGCAACAACACGCCCGGCGCAGACCCCGTGATCCGTATCCGCGGCGGCTCGTCGATCGACGGCAATAACGACCCGCTGATCTTGGTGGACGGCGTGGAGCGCGCTTTTTCGGGCATCAACCCCAACGACATCGAGTCGATGGAGGTGCTCAAGGACGCCGCCTCGACGGCCGTTTACGGTTCGCGCGGTTCGAACGGCGTGGTGCTCATTACGACCAAGTCGGGCAAGCGCAATACGGGTCCCCGCGTGACGTTCGACGCCAATGTCGGTTTCCAGCAGGCGGAGCGCCGTTTCGACCTGCTCGGCGCCGAGGATTACATCCGCATCGTGCGTACCTCGATCGCCGAGGGCACGAGTCCCATGAACAACTTTACATCCGGATTCTCGGCAAGTTCGATCAACGACGCCAATTCGGTCTACTCGACCCGCTGGCTCGAAGAGGGCGAGGCCGTGCCGGCCGGCTACAAGAAGATGCGCGACCCGCTGGACAACACCAAGTGGCTGATTTTCCAAGATAACGACTGGCAGGACGTGCTCTTCCGCGACAACTGGTGGCAGAATTACTACGTGGGTATCGACGGCGGTACGGAGAAGACCTCCTATGCGGCCAGCGTGGGCTATACCAAGGACGACGGCGTGGCGCTGGGTACGGGCTACGACCGTCTCAACGCGCGCATCAGCCTGAATTCCAACGTTACGAAACGCCTCCGGGTGCGTGCTACGGCCGATTATTCGGATGCCCGGAGCGAAGAGTTCGACAACCAGATGAATGCCATCTCGCGCGCACTCTCGGCTGCGCCGACCATGAAACGCTACATGGCGGACGGCGTGACCCCGGCCTACGGTTACAACGCCACGTCGCTGAACCCCGAATATTATGCCTACATCTATGACTTCGACAACCGCAACAAGCGGCTTTCGATCGTCGGCGGGCTGGATTGGGAGATCATCGACGGACTGAAGGCAACGGTGGACGCTTCGACCTACAACCATGTGACCCGCAAGAGTTCGTTCCGCAAACGCGGCTATTTCTCCAACCTGACTCCGACCACGGAGAGCTTCAACGAGCTGACGCGCACGAAACTGGACGCCTATGTGAATTATTCCCGCACCTTCGCCGAGAAGCACAGTCTTTCGGCCATGGCCGGTTACTCCTATTCGCGCGACAAAACCAATGCGTTCGCCGCTTCCGCCGAGGGCGGAGGTTCGGACCTGACGCCTACGCTGACGGCGCAGCCCGACCGTACGTCGAGTACGAGCAGCTTCTCCGAAATCGTGATGCTCAGCTACTTCGGCCGTATCAACTACGACTATAAGAAGAAATACATGCTTACCGCGACGTTCCGCGCCGACGGATCGTCGAAGTTCCTCAAAGGCAATCAGTGGGGTTACTTCCCCGCCATGTCCGCCGGCTGGATGATCTCGGAGGAGAACTTCATGGAGTCTACCCGCCGGGTGGTGGACGACCTGAAGCTTCGCGTGAGCTACGGTCAGACCGGTAACAACTACATCTCGGTCAATGACGCGCGCGGCAAGTACAACGTGAACTTCTACAACGGCAATCCGGGGCTTCATCCCGCCGTGATGCCCAATCAGGATTTGCAGTGGGAGGTGACCACGCAGCTGGACGCCGGTTTCGACCTGTCGATGTTCAACAACCGGCTGATGGTGACGGCCGACTACTTCAACCGTCTGACCGACAACCTGATCTATTCGAAGGATATGCCCAACACGACCGGTTTTTCGAGCGTGAAGACGAATATCGGCAAGGTGCGTTTCTATGGTTTCGACCTTGAGATCAGCAGCCGCAATATCGTGAAGAAGAATTTCTCGTGGGAGTCGAAGTTCACGTGGAGCTACGTGAAGAACAAGGTGGTGAAGCTGCCCGACAACGGTCTGCCCCAGAACCGTGTGGACGGTATCCGCGTGGGTAATACCAACGAGTATTTCGGCGGTATCGCCGAGGGCGAACCGCTCTATCAGGTGGTGGCCTTCAAGATGAAGCACATCATCCGTACGCCCGAACAGCTCGCCGCGGCGATCTATGACAGCTATTCGAAGGGTTACAATCCCGACGACGGCACGACCGTGAAGGGCCGCAAGAACATGGGCGACTACGAATGGGTGAACCGTCCCGGTACGACCAAGGCCGTGGTGAACGGTGAGGAGGTGGAGCAGATCAACTCCGAGGACAAGTTCGTGATCGGTTACAGCGTGCCCCACTCGACGGGCGGTTTCAGCAATACGTTCCGTTACAAGGGACTCTCGCTGAACGTCTACCTCGACTGGGCTATCGGCCACACCATCCGTCACGCCCAGATGGCCCGCCAGTTCATCAATACCTTTACGGGCAATACGGCCCTGAACGCCGGTGTGCTCGACACGTGGTCGCCTCAGAATCCGGATGCCAAGTACGCCCGCTTCTATTCGGGCGGCGAGAGCGTTTCGGCCAACTTCAAGAACGACTCCGACGTCTTCGCCTTCAAGGGCGACTACCTCTGTATCCGCGAGCTGAGCCTTGCGTGGGACCTGCCCAAGAAGTTCGTTTCGAAGCTGGGCATGCAGGGCGCTTCCATCACCTTGGCGGGAAACAACCTGCACTACTTTACCGCAGTGCCGGGCGTATCGCCTGAGGTGGGTACGATGAGTACGAACGCCGCAGGCTACAACAACTATCCTCCGATCCGTCGTATTTCGCTCGGAATCAGGGTGATTTTCTAAATATTACAGCAACTAAGTTAAATATACGATTATGAAAAAGATATTCGGAATATTGTGCCTGATCACCCTCTCGCTGGCCGGAGTCTCCTGTCACGGCGATCTGGACATCGCGCAGAAGGGGCAGGTAACGGGCGGCGACGCTTGGGGCAGCCAGTCCAATGCGTTGGCCAACATGTACGGCATGATGAGTACTTTCCGCGCGGCCTTCGCCACGGACTATATGTACTGGGGCGAGTACCGCACGCAGATCTGGGGTAAGGGAAACGAGACGCAGCCTTCGCGTGACTTCGTATATACAAACAACATCGCTTCGACGCATGCTCAGGCGGATTGGACGAGTCTCTACACGACGATCAACCATGCCAACCTGATTCTCAAGTACGTGCCGGGAATCGGCTTTACGGACGAGGGGCAGAAGAACCAGATCTTGGGAGCCGCCCACTTCGTGCGCGCGTTCTGCTACTATTGGATCGGCCGTATCTGGGGTGACGCTCCGGTGCTGACGGCAGGTTTCGAGTCGGACGGGCAGGAGGGGCTGTTCCCCTCGCGCGATCCTGCGGACGTCGTATTCCGGCAGGTCGGCGACGACATCGTGGCGGCGGTGGATTACCTCAAGAACGCTTCGGTGTCGAGCACCGACATCCCGACGCTCGCCGCCGCATACGCCATGCAGACGGACTACTACCTGTGGATGGCGAAGGTGCGCAAGGACGCGACCGCGCTTGCCGATGCGCGTACGGCCTGCGACAACGCATTGGCCGCGGCGGCAGCTGCCGGCAAGCAGCTCCTCGGCAATTTCGCCGACATATTCTCGGTGACCAACAAGCTCAATCCCGAAGTGCTCTTCGCATGGAGCATGAAGAAGGACGAGAAGGAGGGCGGTTTCCAGTCCGACTGGCTCTGCGCCATTCAGTATGTTTCGGAGAAATACGTCGAGAATCCCGTGAAGGTGGGAAGTCATCAGCAGTGGGCGATGTTCACCGAGGCTTTCCGCGGGGTGATCGACGAGACGACCGTGAACGGCGTCAGCGTGGAGGATTCCCGTGCGCGCGTAAGCTACGATTTCTTCCTCGACGTGGAGAAGAACAACACCACGCACCGTTGGATCAACAAGTATGCCGGCACGTGGAACGAGGGTGCGCGCATTTTCGATTCGGACATCATCGTTTACCGCTATGCCGACCTGCTGATGTTCGATGCCGAGATCAAGAACGACCAGAATCAGAAGGATGCCGCCGTCGATGCGCTCAATCAGGTGGCGCAGCGCGCTTACGGCCGTGCGAACTTCTACCCCAAGACGCTTACCAAGCAGGAGGTCGATGCCGCGCTTCTGCGTGAACGCGAGAAGGAGTTCTGCGCCGAAGGCAAGCTCTGGTGGGACTTTATCCGTCTCGGAGTGGTCTTCGACGAGGTGCCGAGTCTTGTCGGCCGGGAGAACGAGAAGAACATTCTGCTGTGGCCGATCAGCAATACGGCGATGAACAAGAACCCGAACCTGACTCAGACCGAGATAGGTACGATCGAGTAAATACCTGTAAATAGTTTGGAGCGGAGCCGGCATTGCGCCGGCTCTGTTTTTTTTGTGTTTCGGGATGCCGGGGCTGGGAATCGGGTGTAGGGATACCGGGTGGAATTTGGGGATTTCGGGATGCTGGGAGGTGTTCGGGATTTCGGGGGGGGCGGGTGTGTCGGAGCGGCGATGCGGGCGAGCGTTTGGCGGGGAAAGGAGGGGGCGCGTTCGGAGGATTGCCGGGTGCTCGGAAGACTGCCGGGCACTCGGAGGATTGCCGGACGCTCGGAGGGCGGGAGAGGGGCTTGTGGGTGCTTGTGCGTGTTTCGGGCGCGGCTTGTAAACGCATGGGCGGGGAGTTTCGGGGATTGCCGAAGAGGAAGGATTGCTGGGGGCGGATTGTCGGAGATGGCTGCGAATTGCCGGGTGCGCCGGGACGAGGCGTGGGAAGAGGGCCGTTTGGGAGTGGGGCGTGGGATGCTTGGAGGCGATTTGTTTGGCAGGAACCTCGTTGGATGCAGGGAAGGGGCTGCGCGTGCGGCGTGTTGCTGGTTGTTCGGGAATCGGGTTGAAGCCGGGCGGGGGTGTTCCGGTCTTTGTCGGGAACCGAAACCGAGAGAGTCGGGCGTATGAAAGGCGGAGAAGAGATGGGAATATAAGAGGAGCGGGGATTTCGTATGAAATCCCCGCTCCCGGCTGGTGCCTTTTAACCTAAATCTATAGAACCTCTTTGATTACGAAGTTGTCGACCATAAAGCGGGCCGGCGTGTCGGGTTCGTTGGGCGTGCCGATAACGATCTGCGTATCGGCATCGGCGCCGTAAACCGTGACCGAAAGGTTGTTCCACCGGTCTACCGGCCAGCCGCCTTCGAGACCGCTGGGGTTGTCGAGGAGCACTTCGCCCACGGCTTCGCCCTCCTTGAAGGAGCCTGCGCCGGACAGCGTGATCTTCAGCTTGAGTGCGTTCTTGCTGTCGGGGATGCTCCATGCGCCGCCGCTGACGGTGTGCAGCGGATTGGCGTCGAAGGTGAAGAGAATCGTCGAGTTGGCCGCCAGACCGGCGATTTTCGGCGTGCCGAAGGCGCCGCTGCGTTTGGTCGTGCCGAATTTGATCATGCCCGTGCGGAAGAATATGAAGCGGGCCGTGCCGGTGGGCTGGAATGTGCCGGGCGTCAGATAGCCTTTCGAATCGCGGATGGCGATGTGCTCCTGATTGGTAAGGCTGGTCCACTGCTGTTCGCGCTGGGCGGCGGAGTTGGCCGTCGGAGGATCGACGCTCGCATACCACGGCATGATTTCGGCCAGCTGTCCGTTGAGCTGCTGCTCGCCCCAATCGGCTTCGACCCAGCTGAAGTCGTCCCAGAAGAGCACCGGCAGTACGTCGATCTCGCCCGTGTTGGGCATGTCGCGCTTGATCGAGAAGTCGGCCGTCGTGGCGGTCATCTCCGGCAGGTTGTCGTCGAACCGGCAGGCGATGCGGTAGAGACCGGAGAGCAGTTCGCCCGTCCATTTGCCGTCGGCGCCGGTGGTATAGGTGCCTACGTGAGTCGCAGCGCCGGCGGCGACGGAGTAGAGCTGGAATTCCTTTTGTGCCCAGACGCTGCCCGTTTTGGCGTTCCGGACCGTGATGACGGACTGGTGCGGGTAGATGTCGGGGTTCGGGTCCTTGAGGTGCATCGTCGATTTGAGCAGGTGGTTGGCGATCTCGAACTTATGGATGACATCCTTCTTTCCGCCCGGCTCGAAGGCCGCTTCGGCGACGTAATAGCCCGAACGGACGTTCATCGTAATCACGCCGTCGGCGTCGGTGGTATAGTCCGTCGAGGAGTGTACGACGTCGCCCGCCTTGTTGGTGCGTTTGATCGTGACGGATTCCTCGGCGCGCGGCTGGCCGGTGGTGTCGTCCACGACCGTCAGCACGTACTCGAAGAGCGTGGGATTTTCGGGTTCGCTTTCGTCGATGGGCGGCTTCGAATCCTCGCATCCCGCAAGCAGCGCTGTCCCGAAGAGGAACAGGACTGGCATGAAGAGTTTTGAGATGGTTTTCATAATGTGTTTAAGGTTATAGTTGATGATCGTTTCAGGTTTTACCTCTCATTTACAAATATAGTATTAATAATTAATATATAATACATATATCGGCTATTTTCTGATTTTTGAGCCTAATTTTTCTTTTGATAGGTTTTATATGTAGTACTAATATGGGGCTTTTAGAGCGCCGCGGCGATCTCTGCGAATTCGAAGCTGCGGAAATAGACGCCTTTGCCGTTGTTGTGTCCGTGCTCGAACAGCACGCCTACCTTTTTGTTCGCCAGTACGGCGAGGTCGGAATAGGCGGAGTAGAAGTCGTTGTCCGGAACGTATTTGAAGGTGCGCGACCAAGAGCGGCCGTCGTTGCTGCTGAGCTTGATGCTGCCGTTGCGGCGGCTCGACCCGTGATCGGGATTCGAGAAGAGCAGATTGGCCTTGCCCGCCGAATTGATCGAATAGCGCAGGATACTGCCCTGACAACCGTTGTTGTTGGGTTCGATCAGCGTGGTTACCTGCGCCGGTTCGTAGGTGAGCCCTCCGTCGCGGCTGACCGCCTGCCAGCGGTAGCCCAGCGAGTTGGGTTCGTAGTTGCGCATGTTGGTCATCAGGCTGCCGTCGCCCAGCTCGACGACGGTGCTCTCGTTGCCGTAGGGGTGGTCGGTGACGGCTCCCAAATGCCATGTCGCGCCCTGATCGTCGGAGTAGATCAGGTGGGCGTGGCGTTCGCTTTTGGGGTTGGTGCCGGGTTTGTTGTGGTTGCAGGGCACGACGATGCGGCCCTTGTTCGGTGCGAGCGTCTTGACAATGGCATGGCAGGGGCCCGTGGCGTACCATGTGTAACCCGCGATGGCGACTTGGTCGTGGATGTCCTCAGGGGTGCTCCACGTTTTGCCGTCGTCGTCCGAATAAGTTTTCATCACCCGGCGCGGATGGCCGCTGCTGCCCGAACCGTTGGCGCTGCCGGGCGTACGCTCGTTCCAGCAGAACAGCAGCAGGATGCGGCCGTTGTCGAGTACGACGGGAGCGGGGTTTTGGCAGCGGTTTTCGCCGTCGTCGTAGACCTTGATCGGGGTGCTCCATGTATTGCCGTTGTCCTCGGAGCGTTTTACCAGCAGGTCGATGTTGCCGTCGTCCGCCGAGCCGTCCACGCGGCCTTCGGCGAAGGCCAGCACGGTGCCGGCTTTCGATACCACAACGGCCGGAATACGGAAGGCCGCATAGCCGCTCTCGCCCGGTTTGTATACCTGCGAGGTGACGTTGGCCTCCGGCTGAGGCTCGCCGCCTCCGCCGCCTTCGCTGCCGCCCGGATTGGCCGGTTCGTCGCCGCCGCTGCTGCATGCCGCGGCAAGAAACAGCGCGGCGAATATCCAAGTCAGTATTTGTATTTTTTTCATGGTTGTGACGTTTTTTATGGTTTTGGATCGCAAGGCCGTCCTATTTGAACAGCTTCGCGGGAAGGATGGTGAACTCGATGCGCTCGTAGCAGGAGTCCACGCCGGTCTCGTACATCACGCCCAGATCGCCGTTCGGCAGGACGACCATGTCGGAGTAGGCGGCCGCGATGCCGCTGAGCCGGTAGGCTGTCTGCCAGTTCTTGCCGCTGTCCCGGCTGATCTTTACGGTCATGTCCTTGCGCTTGGTCGGATGGTCGGGATTCGAGAAGAGCAGCGTTTCGGTCAGTTTGCCCTTGGGGGCGTAGTTGATGATACTGCCGTTGCAGACGGGTTCGGTCAGCGCGCGGTCGTAGTATTGGGGTTCGAGCGTGAGTCCCTGATCGTGGCTGAGGGCTACCAGACGGCAGGAGCCGTTGTCCGCGCGGTTCTTGTGGCGGGGCCCCCGCATGTTGAGCATCAGGTCGCCGTTTTTGAGCTCCGTGACGGTGCTTTCGTTGCCGTCGCGCTCCCCTTCGCCGCCGATGGCCCACGTCTGGCCGTGGTCGTCGGAGTAGATCAGGTGCGAATAGGAACCCGCGCCCTTGCCGTCCTTGAAGAGTCCGTGGTTGCAGGAGACTACGATGCGGCCCTTGTGTCTGCCCTTCTGAAGCTGGATGGCGTGGCAGGGGCCTGTGGCGTACCACGTCCAGTCTTCGCGTTTGACGGACGGGGTGATCTCGCGGGGGGAGGACCAAGTCAGTCCGTCGTCATCGGAGTAGAGCACGAAGACGCGGCGGGTGTCCTTGGCCGTACGGGCGTGGATGTCCTTTTCGTGGTCCGTACCGTCGTTCCAAGTGGAGAGCAGCAGGATGCGGCCCGTTTCGCGGTCTACGACCGGCGCCGGGTTGCCGCAGACGTTGCCCGCGTCGTCCCAGACGGTGATGATGTCGCCCCACGTGCGGCCGCCGTCGGTCGAGCGGCGCAGTACGAGGTCGATGTCGCCCGTATCGCTGCGGCTGTGTTTGCGGGCTTCGGCGAAGGCCAGCACGGTGCCTTTCTTGGTCCGGACCGTCGCCGGGATGCGGTAGGTGTCGAAGCCGTTGTCGCCTTTCTTGTAGATCGTCGCCGTGTGGACGGGCTGCGCGTCTTGCGGAGCCGTTTGCTGTCCTGAGGCGCACGGGGCGGCGAGGAGCAGCATGCCTGTGATGATGTTGGTCAGTTTCATGGTATTTTTATAGGTTGAAAAATTCGGGAATGATCTGCCGGGCCTGCCGCCGGACCTCTTCGACGCGGGAGTCGGGAATCGAGTCGTAGGGCCACCGCAGCGTGCTGCCGACGTCGGCCCATCCGCCGACGAGGGCCATGAAGCGGTCGCAGGCGTGGTTGGGGTATTTCATCCGGACGATGAACGGCGTGATGCACCGCTCCATGAACTGCTGAATCCGGCCCTCCAGTTCGAGCGCGGCCGTCATGTCGGTGAGCATCAGTTCGTACCAGCGCTGCGCCGCAAAGGGGTTGAGGCAGGCGACGTTGGAGTAGGCGCCCGCGGCTCCGAGCCTGACGCCGGTAGCCAGATGGTGGCCGGGGACGAAGACGGCCAGCCCCGCAGCATGGAGGGCGACCTGTCCGTACCACTCCGGCGAGGAGTTCCTGTCGTTGGTCTTCACGCCGATCAGGCCGGGAACGTGCCGCTTGAGCGTCGCCCATTCGGCGGGCGTCAGTTCGCGTTTGGCGTGTGGCGGGTTGTAGAGTACGAGGGGGATTCCGTCCGCCTGTTCGGCCATCGTCGTGAGGAACCGGACGGCTTCGCGGTCGTTGACGGGAAACCAGTCGGGCAGGATGACCTGTACGGCTCCGGGTTTCAGACCGCGGACGAGCTGCAGGCGCGCGAGCGACTCCTGAGCGCAGGGATGGCTGACGCCGATCTGGAACGCCGTGCCTGCCGCCTCGCATTTCTCGGCCAGCAGCCGGCTGATGCGTAGGAATTCGTCGCGGTTCTGGCTGTAGAACTCGCCGGCCGTGCCGTTGGAGTAGATGCCGTCGGGTTTCGAGGCGATCAAAACGTCTATTTCGTCGCTTTGCCGGGAGAAGTCGATCTCTCCCCGTCTGTCGGTGGCGAGCAGCAGCGTCGCCCAGTTGCCGCGCAGCGTGTCGTGCGTTAGGGGTCTCATAGTAGGAAATTCCGGTTGTCGTTCGTAGCGCCGAATCGGCCTGCCGGGAGTCGGCGGCGGCGTCTTCCCGATGGAGTCTTCGGCTATTGGTAGGACAAATATACTGAATGGTTTTTAATATGCAATACATAATCTATCTATTTTTAAGGAAAATTTGCAAAAAAATCGAATTTGATACATTATATATAATAACAATCGCAAGAATGGGGATTTGTTATTTGTATTATATAATATTTATTGTTATGTTTGCATAGCTTAAACTTATTTAACTTAACAGAACCTCATGAAAGACGATGTTTCTCTGGTCGAACAGACACAACGGGATATACTCGAATATATCTCCAAAAACAATTCGAATGCGCAACTGCCTAAAGAGCAGGAATTCGTAGGACTGCTGGGCGTGAGCCGCGTCGTCGTGCGCGAAGCGCTGAGCCGTCTGCGCGCGCTCGGCATCATCGAAACCAAACGCAAGAAAGGAACGGTGGTCGTTGTGCCTGAGATATTCGGCGGGCTCAAGGCGATCGTCATGTCGGGGCTGCTCGACCGCGATACGCTGCGCGACCTCTATCAGCTTCGCCTGATGCTGGAGATCGGCATGGCCGATTTCGTCTTCCGGAACAAGAACGAGGAGATAATCCGGAAACTGGAGGAGATCGTCGCCTGCGAGGTGGAGCTGGAAAGGCAGCTGATCCGCACCGAGGACGACGACGAGGCGCGCGAGATCGCCGAAAAACTGCGCGACGTGGACATTCAGTTCCACAGCACGCTCTTCGAGACGACGGCGAACAAGAGCCTGATGGATTTCCAGTACCTGCTGCGGCACCTCTTCTCGCTTTACGCTCCGCGTGCGAAAAAGGATTTTCATTCGCATACGATCGTTACCCATGTGGGGCTTTTCAACCTGCTGCGCAACGGCACCGCCGACGCTTTCCGCATGGCGATGCGCCTGCACCTGAAAACGCAGTTCGAAAATATGGAGGTCCTTGTGGATAAGGCCGTAACCAAATAAAACCAACCCAGAATACGAAACTTCACATGAACCCGATTAAAAAACTAGGCTTATTATTGTCGGCGCTGCTGGTCGGCGGCTTGTGCTTCCCGGCGGCGGCATCCGATTTTACGGTGCGTACCGCCGGGACGTTACCCCCCCCCGCTTCGGGCGGCGTTAAAAATCCCGGCGTGGCGGGCGCTTTCATCGGCGGGATCGGCGACCGGATCGTCGTGGCCGGCGGCTCGAACTTCGCGCAGGGCGCGCCGTGGGACGGCGGCGCGAAGCAGTTCGAAGATGCGATTTACCTGCTTACGCCCTCCGGCGACGCCTGCAAATGCGAGCTGGCGGTCGATGCGAAGCTGCCCGCGGGTATCGCCCACGGCTGCGCCGCCGCGGCAGGCCGCAGCCTCTACTGTTTCGGCGGGCTGACTGCCCAAGGGGAGTCGCGCGCGGTCTATGCGCTGACGCCCGTCGGAAATTCGGTGCGCGTCGATGCGGCGGGAGAGCTGCCGGCGGGTTTCCGTCCCGCGGCCGCACTGGCTTATAAGGATGAGATTTACATTCACGGCGTGACGGACGGCGCCAACGCTTTCTGGCGTTTCTCGCCCGTGAGCGGAAAATGGACCGAACTCGCGGCGTGTCCCGGTGCGGTGCGTTCGGCGGGACCGGCTTTTGCGGCCCAGCACAACGGACGCGAAAATGCCATGTACCTGATCGGCGGCCGTCACGAGAAGGACGGGGAGCTGCAGTTGTGTTCCGACGTCTGGGAGTACCTGCCGGTGCATGACAAATGGCAGGCCAAGGGCGACGTGACGGTCGGCGGCAAGCCTGCGGTGGTGATGTATGCCGCTGCGGTGCCTTACGGATCGGGCCATGTGCTGGTGTTCGGCGGCGACGACGGCCGGGAGCTGCTGCGCCGCGCCGCGCTCGAACGGGCGATCGGCGGGGCGGCGACGCCTCAGGAAGCGGAGAGCCTGCGCGGAGAGCTGCGCGAAGCGTTCACGGGGCATGAGGGATTTTCGAAAGAACTGCTGGCCTATCACGCCATTACCAATACGTGGGTGTCGCTCGGAGAGGCCCGGATGGGCTTCCCGGTTGTATCGACGGCCGTGGTCGCGGGCGGCGGAATCGTCATTCCGTCGGGCGAGATACGTCCCGGCGTGCGTACGCCCGACGTGCAGGTCGTGACGATTCGCGAGACGGCGGAATTCGGCTGGGGCAACTACTCCGTGATTATCGCCTACCTGCTGGTCATGATGGGCATCGGCGTCTATTTCGTCCGCAAGAACAATACGACCGACCAGTTCTTCAAGGGCGGGGCGAAAATACCTTGGTGGGCGGCAGGCATCAGCATCTTCGCCACGGCGCTCAGCGCGATCACCTTCATCTCGATTCCGGCGAAGGCCTACGGCGCCGACTGGGGCATGTTCATGTTCAACATGACCATTCTGATGATCGTGCCGATCGTCATCCACTACTACCTGCCTTTCTTCCGTAAACTCAACGTGGCTTCGGCCTATCAGTATCTGGAACAGCGGTTCAGTTCGCCGGTGCGCTATCTGGCTTCGGTGTTCTTCTGCTTCTTCATGTTTGCCCGAATAGCCATCGTGCTCTTCCTGCCGTCGCTGGCGCTGAACGCCGTGACCGGAATCGACGTCTATACCTGCATCCTGCTGATGGGCCTTGTGACCATTGCCTATTGTACGATGGGCGGCATCGAAGCGGTCGTCTGGGCCGACGTCGTGCAGGGCGTGATTCTCGTGGGAGGCGCGCTCGTGTCGCTCGTGTACCTGATCAGCGGCATCGAGGGCGGATTTTCGGGCATGGTCGACGTCGCCGTGACCGACGACAAGTTCAATATTCTGAATTTCGCTTTCGACCTGACGCAGCCGGTCTTCTGGGTGACGCTGGTGGGCGGTCTGGCCAATCAGCTGCTGGCTTACACGAGCGATCAGTCGGTGATCCAGCGCTACATCACGGTCAAGGATACGGCCGGTACGAAAAAGGGGCTGTGGCTCAACGGATTCCTGAGCATTCCGATCGCCGTGATCTTCTTCATGATCGGCACGGCGCTCTACGTCTTCTTCAAGCAGCAGCCCGAACTGCTCAGCGTCGGGATGTCCAATACGGACTCGATATTCCCGCATTTCATCATGTGCCGCCTGCCGGTAGGCATCGCGGGACTGCTGATCGCGGCGATCTTCTCGGCGGCGATGTCCACCCTCTCGGCCAATATCAACTCCACGGCGACGGTGCTGACCGAGGATTTCTACCGCCGCTTCCGAAAAGGCGCGACCGACAAACAGGCGATGGGCTTCGCCCGGCTGTCGGGCATCGTCGTGGGCGGTCTGGGACTGCTGATGGCCATTCTGCTCGCCACGTTCGACATCGCTTCGCTGTGGGATCAGTTCAACTTTTTCCTCGGCCTGCTGACCAGCGGTCTGGGCGGTCTGTTCATGATGGGCATCTTCACCGAGCGGATCGGCACGCGGAGCGCCTTCGCCGGATTTGTCGGCAGCATCGTCATCCTGCTGATCGTCAACAGCTATTCGAACGTTTCGTTCCTGCTCTACGGATTTATCGGGCTGGCTTCGTGCTTCCTGATCGGTTATCTTTCGAGTTTCGTTTTCGGACGCGCTAAATAATGGAAGGGACGATCACGACCATCCAGCGGATGTCCGTGCACGACGGCGCGGGCATCCGTTCGACCCTCTTTCTGAAAGGGTGCGGCATGCGCTGCCGCTGGTGTCACAATCCGGAGACGTGGGGCGGCGGCGTGCAGCTGCAGCAGACGGCGGGACGGTGCATCGGGTGCGGCTCGTGTCTGGAAGCGTGCCCCTCTTCGGCCCTTAGCCTGACGGCGGAGGGTATCCGGATCGACCGCAGGAACTGTACGGTCTGCGGCGACTGCGTCGGGGCGTGTCCTTCGGGTGCGCTGTCGCTGGTCGGGGAGCGCATCGAGGCGCGCGAAGCGCTGCGGCGCGTGGCGCGCGACCTGCCTTTCTTCCGGCAGACGGGCGGCGGCGTGACGGTTTCGGGCGGTGAGCCGCTGTTGCAGCCGGAGTTCGTGGCCGAGTTTTTCGCATTGTGCCGCGAGGCGGGGATCGCGACGGCCGTCGAGAGCAATCTGCTGGCCGAATGGAAGTGCGTGGAGCGGCTGCTCCCGCTGGTGGACGAGTGGATGTGCGACTTCAAAATCTTCGACGGGGCGCTTCACCGCGAGATGACCGGCGTCGGTAACGAGCGTATCCGGGAGAATCTCGGACGGCTGGTCGGGAGCGGTGCGAAAGTGGTCGTCCGCACGCCGGTCGTACCCGGAGTGAACGACAACGAGACCGAGATCGGAAATATCTGCCGCATGCTGCTGCCCTTCGAGGAGCGGCTGCTGGGGTACGAACTGCTGCGTTTTCATACGCTCGGATTCGACAAATTCGCGGCGTGCGGCATGGAGAACCCTTTGGCCGGGGCGCGCGAACTTTCGAAAGAGCGGTTCGAGACGCTGCGAAGTTTTGCAAAATCAATACTTAAGATAACGAAATGATGCTTATGGAAGCACATGCGAATTACGACGGCGAACTTGCCCGGCTGAAAGCGAAAAAGTTGCGGCAGACCGAGGAGAAGATCGAAAAGGAGGGCATTCTGGACGAGGACGACTACGGCCGGATCGTCCCGCAGGAAGGGGTGTGGCGGATTATTCCGAACCATGCGGACGGCTCGTTCTACGGGTTCGACGCATGGACCGAGAATTTTTGCAGCCTGATGGATGTCCATCAGGTCTACGTCGATCCCGACGACGCGCTGGCGGGGCGCTGGTGCTATTTCATGTCGAAGATGCGCCCCAACAAATGGAATCCGGACTATCCTTACGACCATCTGCGCGAGCGGATCGAACGTTACGACATCATACACGGCATCGGCGACGACGCCCACTTCGCCCCCGATTACGAGATGGGGCTTCGGCTGGGCTGGGGAGGACTGCTCGACAAGATCGCCCGCTATCGGGCGGTCAACGGCACGGCCGAACAGCAGCACTTCTACGACCTGCACGAGCGGGCGATCCGGAGCATTCAGGGGTGGATTCGCCGCCATATCGGCGAAGCCCGGCGGCTGGCCGCCGAAGAGCGCGACGAACGCCGCCGGCAGAACTTGCTGGAGATGGCCCGGACCAATGAAAACATCGTCGAGGGGGCGCCGCAGACCCTGCGGGAAGCCTGCCAGTGGATCGTGTGGTTTCATCTGGCGTCGCGGACCTATAACCGGGACGGCGCCGGCGGGCAGATCGACGCGCTGCTGCGGCCGTTCTACGAGCGGGACATCGCGGCGGGACGCATCACCGACGCCGAGGCGGTCTATTATCTGGCCTGTCTGCTGATAAACGACCCCGTCTACTGGCAGCTGGGAGGTCCCGATGCCGACGGGAAGGACCAGACTTCGGCGATCTCGTTCCTGATTCTGGATGCGGCCTGCAAGGTCGATTCGTCGCTCAATATCACGATCCGCGTGCATGACGGTCTCGATCCGAAACTGCTGCGTTACGGCGTCGAGTGTCTGGTGAAGTACCGCAACGGCTGGCCCCGTTTTTCGGGCGACAAGGCGCTGGTGGCCGGATTCATGCGCAACGGATTCGACGAACGGCTGGCGCGCCGGCGTATCGCCGTGGGGTGCAACTGGATGTCGCTGCCGGGACTGGAGTATACGATGAACGACTTGGTGAAGGTGAATCTGGCCAAAGTCTTCGAAGTGGCCTACGACGAGTCGAAAGCCGACGCCGGGCGGACTACGGAGCGGTTGTGGCGTTCGTTCGCGTCGCATCTTCGGGAAGCGGTGCGGACGGCGGCCGAGGGAATCCGCCATCACCTGAAATATCAGAAATTCAACGAGCCGGAGCTGCTGCTCAACCTGCTGAGCCACGGCCCGATCGAGAAGGGCCGCGACGTCTCGGACGGCGGTGCGGAATATTACAACCTTGCCATCGACGGCGCCGGGCTGGCCGTGGTGGCCGATTCGTTCGCCGCGCTGGAACAGCGCATCGAGCGGGAGGGCAGGCTGACGTGGCAGGAGATGGACCGGCTGCTCGACAGCGACTTCCAGTGTGAGGAGGGGACGAAATACCGGACGCTGCTGGGCCGCAGCCAGCGTTACGGGCAGGCCGATTCGCTGGGCCGCAAGTGGGCGCTTGCCGTCCGCGACGAGTTCACGGCGGCCGTGCGGGGCGAGACCTCGGCCGACGGACGTTACAAGTTCATTCCCGGTTTCTTTTCGTGGGCCAATACCGTCGGGTTCGGACTCCATGTGGGGGCGACTCCCAACGGCCGGCGGGCCGGAACGCCCATTTCGCACGGAGCGAATCCCTGCGCGGGGTTCGCCGTGGACGATGCGTCGCTTTCGCTGGCGACGGCCGTCGCCGAGATACAGCCCGGTTACGGAAATACGGCGCCGATGCAGTGGGAGCTTGATCCCTCTTTGGCCGGCGCGGAGTGCATTGCGCTGATCGAAGGGATCATCAAGGCGCATTTCGAGATGGGCGGTACGCTCATCAACGCCAATATCATGGACCGCGAGACGATTCTCGCGGCGCACGCCGATCCGTCGAAATACCCCGATCTGGTGGTGCGCGTGACAGGATTCACGGCCTATTTCGCCATGCTGTCGCCCGAATTCCGGCAGCTGGTGGTGGACCGCGTGCTGGAAAACTGATCTTCGGAAAGATTATGAAGCGAAAATACGGTTTGCTGGGATTGCTGCTCGTGTCGGGTGCCGGCGCTGCGGCCCGGAACAAGGTGCGGCCCAAAAACGTGCTGTTCATCGCCGTGGACGACATGAAGCCCGCATTGGGCTGTTACGGCGATCCGGTGGCGCGGACGCCCCATATCGACGCGCTGGCGGCCGACGGAGTGGTTTTTCGCCGCGCTTACTGCCAGCAGGCGGTCAGCGGTCCGACGCGCGCGTCGCTGCTGACGGGACTGCGGCCCGAAGAGGTGGGGGTGACGGAACTCAATACCTGGATGCGGGCCAAAAATCCGGATGTGGTGACTTTGCCGCAGGCTTTCCGCGAGGCGGGATACGAAACGCGGGGCGTGGGCAAGATTTTCCACGGTACGAAAAACAGTCTGGACGAGCGTTCGTGGAGCGAGCGTCCGTCGCTGTACGAGTATTCGCGCAACGAGGAGTATCAGCTGGCGGTCAACAAGACGGGAAAGAAGGCGCGGGCCGTGGAGTTCGCGGATGTGCCGGACAGTCTCTATTTCGACGTGAAGATCCGCAACGAGGCGCTCGCCCGGCTCGAAGAGCTGAGCCGTTCGGACGAGCCGTTTTTCCTCGCCGTGGGTTTCCTGAAACCTCACCTGCCTTTCTGCGCCCCCGAAAGATACCGGGAACTCTATGCCGGCCGGGACTTCGCCTTGGCGGACACGCTTCGGGCGCGTCCCGAAAATGCGCCAGAGATCGCCTGTCACAACAGCGAGGAGCTGCGCGGGTACACCGACATTCCGGACCTCATGCCGCTCTCTGCGGAGCAGGAGGCGGAGTTGCGCCGGGCCTATTACGCCTGCGTTTCGTTTACCGATGACAATATCGGGGCGATCTTGGACCGGCTGAAAGAACTGGGACTTTACGACGATACGCTGATCGTCCTCTGGGGGGATCACGGCTATCATTTGGGTGAACAGGACTTGTGGTGCAAATCGACTGTCTATGAAGCCGCATGCCGCGCGCCGCTGGTGATAAAGCCCACGGGACGGCCGCGTCACCGGGAGGTGGAGGAGGTCGTGGAGTTTCTGGACGTCTATCCCACGCTGCTCGACCTGTGCGGCATCGAGGACCGTTACGGCGTTTCGGGGCGGAGCCTGCGGCCGCTGCTCGACGGGCGGAGCATGCGCAAACGCTATGCCGTCAGTCAGTTTCAGCGTCCTTATCCGGCGCTTACGAGCCTTAAGAAGCGGCGTTACATGGGCTATGCCGTTCGTGACCGGAGATGGACCTATACGGAGTGGGTCGATCTGACGGGGCGCGTGGCGGAGTGCGAGTTGTACGACATGTCGCCGGGCGGACCGGAGCGGCGTAACCTGGCCGGAGAGCCTCGGTTCGGCTCTGTCGAGCGGCGGATGTCGCGGGCGCTGCACCGGGTACTCAGGAACCAGAAGGGGGTGACGGGCATTGCGGCCGGAGAGTTCGGGAAGCGGAATTGATTCGATCGGAACTTTAAAAAATAGAGGATTTTTATGAAACGTTTTGTTTTTTCTTTGCTGGCGCTGCTTCTCTCCGCTGCGGGGGCTTCGGCGCAGTTGAAATTCGTGGATGCGGAGCAGCTCGGACTGGTCAATAAACTCGGTCCGACGGAAAACCGCTACCACCGGGTCGATACGGACAAGTACGACCTTACGCAGGCCGAAGCGAACCTGCTGCGCATGCCGGCCGGTATGGCGCTGGTGTTCCGCACCAATTCGTCGCAGATCGCCGTGCGGACGCACTATCTCAATTACAGCATGGTCCGCCATAGTACGACGGGGGTTTCCCAGACCGGGTACGACCTCTACATCCGCAAGGACGGCGGATGGCTGTATGCCGGGTCGAACGCTCCGAAGAATGAAGACGCGGAGCTGGTGCTGGTCCGCAATATGGACGACAGCGAAAAGGAGTGCCTGCTCTACCTGCCGCTTTTCAGCGAGCTGGGCCGCATCGAGATCGGAATCGACGAGGGGGCGCGGATCGAGGCTTCGGCCAATCCTTTCCGTCACCGGATCATTATTTTCGGGTCGAGTTTCACGCACGGCACGAGCACCGGGCGGCCGGGCATGTCTTATCCGATGATCATGCAGCGCAACACGGGACTGCAGTTCATCAGTCTGGGCGTCTCCGGAAATTCGAAACTCCAGCAATCTTTCGCCCAAATCATCGGCGACAACGCCTGCGATGCGATCGTCGTGGACGCCTTCTCGAATCCGGGGCCGGAGATGATCCGCGAACGGTTCCTGCCGTTCGTCGCGGCGATCCGCAAAGCGCATCCCGCCGTTCCGCTGATCTTCCTGCAGACGATTTACCGCGAACGGGCCAATTTCGATCTCAAGGAGCGGGCGCGCGAGGAGGAGAAGCGCCGGGCGGCCCGGACGGTCTTCGAAGAGGCGGCCAAGGTCTATGACGACATCTATTTCGTCGATGAACCCGACCTGACCGGGACCGATCATATCACCTCGCTCGACGGGACGCATCCCGACGATCTGGGCTATTGGCGCTGGGCCAATGCCATTCAGCCGCGGATCGTGAAGATTCTGAAGAAGTACGGCATCCGGTAACGGCCGGTCCCCGCTTTGCGGAGCGTCCGTAGGCGGGGGACTGCGGTTCCGGTGTTAGCGCCGGGACGGATTCGCCGCGCCGGCGATGGTGCCGGCAGGTGAACGGATGAAAAAAAGCGAACTCTTGGGGGTTCGCTTTTTTATTGGGGAACGGGCCGGGGCGGTTTGTGTACGGAGGAATGCCGCGCCGGGCGTTTACCGCTTGTGGCGTTCGAGGTAGATCGTGTAGAGCCTGAAGTGTTCGACGATAGCGTGTTTGTAACCCTCCAGATCGCCGCGCTTGATGAAGTCCAGCAGGTGGCGGTGGGTCACCGGTTCGCTGTTTTCGCTCAGCTCCCGCTCGATCGGCTCGAAAAAGTCGCGGGACTGCTCCTTGACGAAGTCCAGCGCCGGGTAGATGATGTCCTGAAACTCGGTGATGATGTGGTTGCCCGTGATTTCGTAGAGTTTGGTGTGGAAGCGGTGTTCGCTGACCGGAGCGTATT
>ERZ773134.623-NODE-623-length-35824-cov-5.307165_pt1 | contig 35824 bp, 29 predicted proteins | sample MGYA00580856_ERZ773134 | MGnify/ENA primary metagenome ERZ773134 (study PRJEB29015, sample SAMEA2737823) | human gut metagenome | biome: human gut; feature: human-associated habitat; material: faeces | place: China | collected 2012 ... | reverse complement strand
CTTTTCGGTAGTGTGCTAATTATAGCATATCACCCACCTTTTGTGCAGAGGTTCCTTAGATGTTTCCCTAATTTCGATATAATTCATTTAACGAAATACCACATAAAGGAGTCCGCGATGTATAGAGACAGTGCTAAAGCCCGCGTCGCTGCACGGGACCTAAGAAAACAACAGGTCAAGTTATTTAAGCTCGGTGCAACTATCACTCTTTGTGCTTTTTTGATCTCTCAGCTTGCTGAAATAATCTTCTAGCCTCGCTTAAAAAATATTTTTTCTTTTACAAACAAGGCGCTCCAAGGCGCCTTGTTTTGTTTCTGCCTTAAGGCCTGCAAGATTTTTTGTTTTGTGTATAATTCTGTTTTCTCAGCACAGGGGAATCGCCAAGCTGGTTAAGGCACCGGATTCTGATTCCGGCATTCGAGGGTTCGAATCCTTCTTCCCCTGCCAAATTTCGTATGCCCATAGGTGCCTGTGAGCGCCCTAACCTCCCGAAAGTTCGATTTTTCTTTTCTTTTCTGAGCTTTTCTATCCAACTTTACAATTTATTGCATACTTCATTGAAGGCCCTCCAGTGCCCTTCAATGCCCTTTAAAGCCTATGAATGCCCGTGCTTTTAGGTATCCGTTTAGGTAGCTTTTTGAGTTCTATTATCTTTTCATTTCGGGATACCTAAACATGCCAAAAATAAGTAAGACTTTAAGTGAGAAACAAATTCAAAGCATAGTAACAAAAGCCATTGATGGAACATATGCTATCGGAGGCGTAGAGGGCTTATGCATCCGCATAAGAGACAATAAATGTAAATTTGTCCTCAGATATACGTTGGATGGCACCCGGCATGTCCTGACGCTGGGGGACAGATCCGTATTATCACTCTCTGCTGCTAGAAAAATTGCTCTTGAAAAGAAATTGTTGATTGTGAAAAATCAAGACCCAGTTGCAATAAGGAAATTGGAACGATCATCAAAACAAACACAACAACCAAGAAAAAACAAAAACTTTGAATTTGTAGCCAAACAATTTATTGCTGAACGCCAAAAAAACGGTTACTGGCGTTACAACCGAAAAAATGGTGCGCTGCAAAGCATGCGGCTGTTGGAACGGTACGCTTTCCCAAAAATTGGTCAATTGAGTGTCAATTCTCTAACGTCAGAGATAATTTGGGACTTTATTAAGCCTATTTGGACAACAAAAACAAACACAGCTCAAAAACTCTTAACTTTGGTTCGTCAAATATGTAACTGGGCTATCGCACATAATATTCGTCGGTTCAAAGACAACCCTGCTGATTTGAAGACATCTCTAGGAGTCTTATTAGAACCGCTCAAATATGCCAGGAAACCTAAGCAAAATCACGCAGCTGCTAGCGTCGAAGATTTACCTGAAATATTTTCTCGCCTTCATAAACTACATTCAGTTTCAGCCAAAGCTGCTGAATTTGCAATTCTCACAGCTGCAAGATCTTCTGCTGTAAGATTTGCAACGTGGGATGAATTCGACTTAGGGAAAGGGATCTGGAGAATTCCTTTAGAACACGACAAATCAAAACTTCAAAAAAGAGACAGAACTATCTTTCTCAGTAAAGAAGCCATCGCCCTATTAAAAAATCTCTGTCGCTTCCCGGAAAGTCCTCTCGTATTTAATGGCTATAAAAATAAACCATTGGCTGATATGACTCTTCTTATGGTTTTAAGACGTTTGCATAAAATCAGAAAAAAAGAAGACCACATTGGTTGGATCGACCACGCCAAAACAAGGCTTTTGGGAAAAGAATGCATTATCACTCTCCATGGTACAGCTAGAGCGACTTTTAAAACTTGGGCAAAATCTGATGTGTTCAAAAACAATCGTCGCTTTGATCAAGAAGCCGTCGAGTTATGTCTCTTGCACTCAAAAAATGACGGATATAACGGTGCCTACGACCGAGCATTCTTAGCCCGTGAGCGAAGATTCATCATGAACGAGTGGGCCAAATATTGTTTTTCAAAAATCAATCGCTAAAAGTTTCACCGGTGAAACTTCTCATCCCATATCCTATTTAGCTCTCATTGAATTTCATGCTTAAAAACAAAATACTTCATGTGCGCCTATCCGAAGAAGACGCCAATAGGTGGTATAAATTAGCAAAAGCTCAAGGTATTACCTCCTCCGTGCTTTCCCGACGGTTAATACAAACCTTTTTAAGTGATCACGCGCAAGCTGAGGATTCTCGTGGGCTAGACCCGATCGAACCTACCCAATCAACTTCAAGGAAAATTTTAAAAATCCGTCTTACCGAAAATGAATATTTCAACTTTTCCAAAGTTTCAAAACAGTTATGTATGAGCAACCAAGAATGCTTAGTAAGAGTTGTTAGAGCTTTTCTTATGAATGGGTATGTAGTCTCTGAAAATGAAAGCGAGGCCGTCAAATTGTACGTTCAAGAATTAAGAAAAATTGGCGTCAACCTTAACCAAATTGCCAAAAGAATCAATGAGGCTGCCGCAGTGGAAGTTTCATCTGACCTCATCAGAACAGCTCTATCAGAGATTGAAGAAGTAAAAGGAAAAATTCGAACCCAAGAAAATCAAATAGAAAACTTTCTAAAGCGAACTCGTGGACGTTCAAAGATAGACCTTCAAATTTAAGGCCCTCCAGGATAAATTTTTCGCCGTCTTTTATCAACTCGCTTCACTAGAGATAATTATGAAAATTTCTACAAGAATCACTCTTGTCAAGCGTGTAGCGGATAGTTTGAAAAGCTCAGTATTAGTGCCTTGTTACTTGGCCTATTCCAATTCAACTACTATGCTATAGCTATAGTGATTGGCTATTTTTTAGTTTCATTGACTCTTGGAATACAAATGAACGAAGTTTGGCTTTTGTTTACGGTCTTCTGTATTGCTCTGGCTGCATTTGGGTTTTATTTTGCTTTTTCCCTAAAAAATAAACAACGTTAAAAATTTGCTTCCTCGCATTTACTCTGAAGCTAGAAGAGTTTCACAGTGAAACTAATCGATACAATAATCCAGCTAAGTCTATAACACATATCTGACCAAAATTTGAGGAATCTATGAAAAATAATTACCCCCCCTACGAAACCTAATAGAGCATTTAATCTTACAAAGGCACAACAAAATAAATTTCGCAATAAATTAAAAAAAGCCGCCGTTGAGAAAGATGTAGAGGATGCTTATCACTCACTATTGGAAGAAGCTTATAACAAAGACCCCAATAACCCGGAATACATTTGGACTTCAATACACGATACCGACGGGTACTTCACTGAAAACATCGGAAGTAATCTGTTTAACCAAAATCCAAACTTTTATAAAAATTTTGCAGTCTTAAGACTTCTCTTGGAAGCCAAATACCAAGAAGATTTCCAAGTCGCCTACGTTCGTTGCCAAACCCTTCTTCAAGCTGTCTATTATTTAAAGAAATTTGAATTAGCCGGTGATCCTAAGCCAAATGTTGTTTTAATCGGTGACATTAATGAATGTTTCGTGGTTGCGGGTTCCACTCTCGATCGTTATTTAAAAGAAAATCTTGATTGGAACATCGCTCCCAGTAGTGCCGGTACAGCTCCGGAAAATCAAAAATTCGTCCTTCAAATGGTAGACGATACGGGTATTACTCCTTTCGTTTACGAGGTTTCTGACCCTAGAGTTGATCTTAATTTAGTTTTGTCAACGATTAATCTTTATGCGCAAGGAACCAGACTCTACAAGATTCAGGTGAATGAACACAATATTCGCCTAGCCTATGATCGGTTCATCAATAGTGTCATAAGAGTAAACGCAAAGAAATTTGAACCTGACGAATTGGTTTCTATATTTATCCAATCGTTGATTGCGCCAAATAAATGCTACTTGGTCCCTAACACTGTAAATAAACTTCATTTGGCAAACGGAAAAGAAATTACTGTTGACTCCCATGCGTACGTCGCATTCTTTGGTATGTATGAAAAATCCTACACACCGAGAGAAAAGAGAATTTTTACGGAGGTAGCAGACAGGCTCATTGAAGAAACCAAAAGAAGGTTCCACGGAGATTTTTGGACTCCCTCGGCATGGGCCGACCAAGCGCATAAGGAATTAGACAAGCTTTATGGCTCGGATTGGAGAGAAAAATTTGTAGTATGGGATTCAAGTTGCGGATCAAAAAATTTAACAAGAGACTACAGCTTTAACGAACTTTATTTATCAACTCTGCACCAATCGGAATTAGACATTTCTCAGAGCTACAACCCTTCATCTATAGCTTTTCAAATGGATTTTCTCAATGATGACATTGATATGAATCCAAACACCGATCCGGACACTCTGATAAAAGTTCCTAAAGAGTTATTCAATGCACTAAAGGCGGATAAACCTGTTCTCTTCCTCGGTAATCCTCCTTATGCCACAGCGAACGAGGCTGGAGCGAAAGGAAAGAGCAAACAGGGAGTTGCAAAAACAGCTGTTTCCAAAATAATGAGAAATGAAGATGCAGGTTCTGCATCTCAACAATTATTAGCACAATTTATTTGGAGAATTGTCAAATTGAAAAAGGATTTCAATTTGTCCAACTGTGTCATCGCATTCTTTATAAATCCTATTTTCTTCAGCCCGTCCCCTTATTGGGCCAATTTCAGGAAAAACATATTCTCTAATTTTGGTTTTAAATTTGGATTTATATTTCCGGCTGGAGACTTCGCGGATGTTAGTTCAAATTGGGGCGTGGGGTTCATTGTTCTAGATTCACATGAAACACAAGTAGACATTTGGGATGAAAATATTCCTCATTCTTGGAAATTTGATGCCCTTTATCTAAATGAGAACGGCAACATTACAAAACTAGGGGAAAAGCGATTATTCCATTGGCCTGAGAAATATTCCCTTTCTTTTTGGATCAGAGAACCAATCAAAGCACTGAGGCCTGCAAGGGTAGATTGGGATTGTGCGCAATTATCATCCGGGCTCAAGTGTTCTTTTGCCAAAGGGAAACCAAGTGGAAATTTATTAAAAGACTCTATCGGTTACATGGTTAACGTGGCAAACAATGTCTATAACAGTTCTACCGATACCTGGATAGTGAGTTCTTCAGCTTATAAAGGTCACGGAGTAAACGTGACTCCTGAAAATTTTGAGAGAACTGTAGTAAATTTTGCCGTGCGGCATTTGGTCAAGGATAATTGGCTCGTACACATAGACGAATACCATATACCGGATGTCTCCCTGGACGGTTACCAAGAGTTTCTTGAAGATTCTGTTATTTTCAGTCTTTTCAGTTCTCGTTCCAATCAGACAAGCGTGAAAGACCTCGAGGGACCAAACGGATTAGTTTTCTCTTTTGATAACCAATGGTTCCCCTGGAGTAAGGACGAAATGAAAGTTTTGGCAAACAAATACAACCAAGACGATATGTATAACACTATTATTTCTGATAAAGAACGTTTTGTGCATGAGTGGTTGAAAAAACATACGAGATCAAAAGAGGCCCAAAAAGTACTTGATTTGGCGTTTGAGGTGATCAAAGAAACCTTCCCTTTGAGAGCCGCCAACCCTACTTTCAGCTCAAAGGAAGGTTGCCTGGACCTTCATCTGAACCGTTGGGATGCTGGTTGGTATCAAATAAATTTTCTGATTAAACAAGCCAAGCAAGAAAAAAATCCCAAGGTTATCGCATTCAAAAAGGCCTACGGCTTCTTGGCTTCTAAACTTCGTAAACAAATCTGCAATTTCGGATTTTTAAAAGACAAGTTCGGTCACTTTACTGCCAATCCACAAAATCAAAATTCCGAGGAATTGGAACAATAGACTGAAAATAAGCAGGAAGTGAATTATTCATCCATTTGGAAGTTCCGCGGACGGAACCTTTTCTTTTTTGTCTTTTATCAACAGTTACCCATTATCCGGCTTGCCCAAGGATTGTGGGTAACTGCTCTGACTGCTAAGAGTTTCCTCATTTCTTGTCCCTAGAGCTGGCTGTAGTGAACGAGGGAAAATTGTGGGCAACTCGCAACTCAATAAGTTTCACCGGTGAAACTTTTCTTTTCCCCGAAATTGAAAATTTCGACCGCAAAGCGGTGGGCAGGATAGCCAAAAATCTTCAGATTTTTGACCTTCGTTAGAAGGTGCGTTGCATTTTCGGGGCCTAAATGTATACATTTGGGCCCAAAATGCGATCCTGCCCTAGCACTCTCCTCTACCGTTCAGCAGTTATCCATGATCCGTTTACAAGGATTGTGGGTAACTGCTCTGACTGCTGAGAGTTGTCCTCATTTTCCGAAGGTGAACGCTTGTCCTCGAAACTGGCCGTAGTGAACCGAGGGAAAATTGTGGGCAACTCGAGGCTCGAAAAGTTTCACCGGTGAAACTTTTCGCCGATTCTGATTTTGGAGGTTTCAATCATTCCTTCAGCAGTTATCCATAATCCGTTTATAAGGACTGTGGGGAACTGCTCTGACTGCTGAGATTTATACTCATTTTCCGAGGGTGAACGCTTGTCCCCGAAACTAGTCGTAGCTAACTGAAAATTGTAGGCTACTCAAAGCCGAAAAGCCGATCAGGATCAACTATCTTTGCCTTATGTTTTCACAATTAACTACGATCTAGAATTTTGTACTCTATAAAAAAAATAGCTTAAAGATTTTTGAATTCGATCAAAGAGCAAAAATGAAGGGGCTTGTTCATCTTCACCATTATTATTAACAGCTGACAATCCCCAAATTTTCTGAATTTCTCCCTCCCTATTGACTATTTTCGTCAGCATTTGAAGATGTTTAATTTTTTCTGAATATCTTCGTGCAATTTCTCCATAACCCTCGTTGATATTGATATTATCCAAAGAGATATCTGGAATAGAGCGAGCAAAAGAGTAACAAAACATCGGAAACAAAACCGCTGAGCAAACAATATCCGCAAGTTGGAGCATCGCAAAATTTGTTGAATGGCCGTAAGTTACAACCTCATTAATTTTTCGTAATTTTGTCCCAGAATGTTTTTGTGTAAACAAGCTATGAGTTGTTCTTTCATTCTCTGAAGTTTTTCGACTATCGGCAATGAGAAGGCCTGATGTGTAATGTTCTTCCAGAAACAACTCAAATTTAGAAGCAATCTTCAAAACTGAATGTCCATAAAAAATTGCATCACTATTCACATTCCCGACTTTTTTAATCAGCGCGTTCCCGACTAATTTAACGTCGTGTTTTTCCAGAATTTTTAAACAATTGTCAATAAAACCAATCGCTGTTTGTTTTTCTTTTACCTTCCCTTTTCTTATGCTACGTCTGAGGTCACATCCTTTAATCTCAGTCAAAATCCAATCAAGATGCTCCGGAGAACTCTTTACAGTACCTTTTTTAGATAAAACAGGAGGTAACTTATTCGGAAAAAAACGCTTCTTCGCTTCTATTAGATCATAGGTAACATTAGAAAGGCACTGTTGGTCAATAATTAAGCCAGAAATGATAAAAAATGGCGAACAACTGTCAGCAGCGCTCCCTTGTGTTAATGTCCCAGAGTCACCACTTTCGTCGATATAGCAGATATACATTAAAGTCCTGGAAATAACTATGCCCTCAAAAGAGGGCATAGAACGCGTGACTGGCAAAGCTGTTGCCCTTCACAAAAGATTTTTTTAATCCCCTGTATTGTAGCAGTTTTAATTCGGCTATTTGTTAACAAGACCAAAGGTTATGGACAACCTGAAATCCCGAAGTTGTTCCAGAACAACTCTCTTCCGACTTGACTTCCTTAACAATAAAAAAGACCACAATGAAACAATTTATCGGGTCAAAAAAGGCCACAGAGAAAGCGGCCCTTTTTCAATCAAAAGTAAATTATTTTGTATTTAGTGCGTCTTTAAAAAGTTTTCCTGCAACAAATTTCGGCTGAATCGAAGCTGGGATTTTAAGTTCTGCACCTGTTGCAGGATTCCGACCAACTCTAGCTTCGCGCTTGGCTGACTTAAAAGTGCCAAAACCCACCAAAGCCACTTCATCGCCGGATTTTACGGTTTTGATGATTTGACCCATCAGTGCTTCCAAGACCTCTTTGACATCAGCTTTAGGTTTGCCGGAAACTTCTGCTACGGCAGTTACTAATTCAGTTTTATTCATTTATTTCTCCAAAATAATTGAGACAGGACTGACTTATTTTACCCAATCGGTATCGCGCTTCATTTACAAAATATTGGTCGTCCAATTTTCTGTAAATCTTACTACTCAGAATCGGGAGTTGGCTATGACGGGAACACGGTAAAGATCTTCTGTTGAACAGAAGTAACACGCAGAAATCCAATGAAGATCGTCACCGACAACCACGCGGTTGAAGAAAGATGTCGGTTTTATACCAAAATATTAGACGTCCAAATTTCTGTTAAACCGACGTTAGGACTCAATGACTACAACCTGTCGGCAACTGCATCTGAAGCGACACAGTCAGATCCAGCCATTTGGAGCGAGATGAAGTGTATTGATTTTTAGAAGAACACAAACCGGGTTCTGCCAGACACAAACTTCGACTATAGAAATTGTTTCGCGGATTGCGGCGTCACAGCGTCAGACACAGACTATGGGAGATATCCTGAATTTTTAAATACGCAGACTGGGGCAAATAGTCTTGTGACCAGGCTGCCTTCGCGACCGCCTTAAATGCATTGAGATAAAGATTAACAGTTGCACCGGAACAATTTCTTGCAGTTAAGTGTTTTTTGATCAATGTCCAGTGGCTTGTCCTCAGTTTTGACCAATCAATCAATTCGTAATTTTCATGTCCAAGAACCCTTGCAATATTTTTTATGCAGTTTTGCATTGTTATCGAAGAACGACGGGAGCCGAGGGACGATAAATACAACTCGACCGGATTCTTCTTCCAGCCAGTGGATGCAGTTGGTATAAAAAGCATTTTGCACCTTATCCAAAGTTAAATTGCCAAAATAATCGCAAAGGAGTACTTCTGATGTTCTCTTTCATGAAAGAAAAAACTTTGCTTTGAATGCCTATATAGAGAGACAAGGCGAGTCAGTCGAAAAATAAAAAAATACCTCGGAAAAATTCCGAGGCAACCAAAGGGAGGGTATCTCTATTAACTATGGAGGGTTAAGATTCACAAATACGATTAAGTTGTACTTTCTCAGCAATGACTTCTTGCTCTGATCCGTCTTCAAACTTTACACAAACAATCCCGTCTGAAGCTTTCCGCTTATAGAGAAGCTCACATTCCCTTCCGTCAACAAGACAAAATATTACTGGTTTTTTATAGAGCTGCTCGTCCTTTTCTTCATCCGGAAAACATTCCCTGTATGCATCGACGTCATCGAAAGAGTTCTCGCAGCGAGTTTCTTTAAACGCTTCCTCCGAATTCTCTTCTTGCTCGTTGTCTATATTATTTTCATCTTCCAGGGGCTGATAGCAGGAAGCATCAATCTTTGCCCCTGGGAATAACTCCTCGTTCTCAGCATGAGACTCTTCGGCAATAGTCTTCTTATCTAAACATTCGCCTTGTCCATCTTTTAATTCTTCGTTTTGTTCGTGAGACAAAGACTCTTCGGTTTCAAGAAAGTCCTTCTGTGCTATCGGATCATTAAAATTTTCTTCATCAGGTTTTGTAGAAGTTTCACCGGTGAAACTATTTTCCGTCTCTTCTTCTGTGTTTTTTTTTGCTACTTCTTCCGAAGGTTCAAATCTTTCCGCTTGTTTACGAGTAATTTTTTCAGCATACCTTACATAGTCTTCAACCGGAACCGGGGCTTTCTTCCATTTTCTAAAAAGCTCAGCTACGGCCTGAATACTTTCTATTCTCTTTTCCTTTACCGCGATTTTCAAGAATTCAGGAGCATCCTTCCAGGAGGCATATTCCGAGATTAAAGACTTTGAAAGTCCGAGTTTTTGAGCTATTGAAGATTGAAGTTCTCCATTCTGAATTAACAAGCAAATAGATTCAGCGAGCTCAGAGACCGAAAGGTTCTCCCGCTTGATATTTTCTGTAATTTGAATATAGGAAAGTGCCAATGGATCTTCCTTTTCTTGCAAGATACAGCTGACAGATTCCTTGCCGAGAATTTGGCAGGCTCGATACCGTCTTTCACCGGCCACGATGACGTAACCTTCGCCTTGTTTCCTAACCACAATCGGCTGAATAAGACCATATTCTCCGATACTTGCAGCCAGATCCTGCAACTTGTCTTCGTTAAACTCTTTTCGCGGCTGCAAAGGATCAGGAGAAATCAATGAAATATCAATATCGAGAATTTTTCTGACTGGTTTTCCGTCAGCGAAACTTTCCGTTAACCCGGATAGTCCTGATAAATCTAAAGCCATTTACTCCTCCTTAATAATCTCTACAACTCTTGATTCCAGACACATAGCTTGTGCCAAGGCCTCAAAAACGCGCCGTATTTCGCGCCAAACTTTTTCGGCAGTGCTTTTATCTCCTGTCCAGACCGGACGCCCTTGAGCCTGCGCCTCGGAAATTGCGGAACGGGAGGGAATACAGACGGCTTTGCCGTCGGAGCCTTTAAGCAAGATCTTGCCGTATGCCAAAATCAAGTCTCGTAAGTTTTCTTTCTGAAACGGATTGCTCACTACGCGATTAGGCAGCAAACCCAAAAAATTGAGCTCGGGATTGATCGCCTGCACTTTTTCAATATCTTTGTACAAGGCCTGGACTCCGTCCAAAGCTTCTTGATTTAGTTCTATTGGACTGATGGCGTAATCTGATAAGGCTAAGGCGCAGACAGCCCGAACATCCGGAGTAGGACTGGTATCAAAAATGCAAACGTCGTAATTTTCCTTTATTTCGTTAAGCGTGAGATAAAAATTTTTAATGAATTTGTTATAACTTGCCTTACCTTCCGATTCCAAATGAGCCAATAACGGGTCAGCACCGACGATGAGGAACTCGTCTTTTTCAGGAATTGTTCCACCGTTGTAAATCAACTGGCCGGCAGTCTTGGCGGATTGTTTTGCCAAGCCGCTGGAGCGTAAAACTTTGGTCGAATTCCCTTGCTGGTCTAAGTCCACAAAGAGAACGCGAAGATTGAGTTTAAGAGCGCAATAAAAGGCAAATTGGCTGGCAACCATACTTTTGCCTACACCGCCTTTTTGATTCATGATTGAAATTTTTTTCATTTTTTCCACTCCGAATTATTCATTAACATAACGATTTCCTCCGGAAACTTTCCCAGTCAAAGACCACTAAACGAGCCTGTTCACATAACCTGTCAAAAGATCGTTCTTCGAGGTAGGCTTCAATGGAATCTGCACCGGAAAGCCTTAGATTTGAAACGGCAATCATCGGTTTCATTTGCTCATACCGGGCGTTGATGACTTCAAAGAGGTAGTCTTTTTCTCTCTCGGAAATCCCTTTAAATGCACCGATCTCGTCCATGATCAGCAGATCAACCGAAACATATCGGGCGATAATGTTTTTCACGGAACGGTCTTTGTCATTCCACGATGATTTAATGTCCTCTAGCAGCCGGGTTACCGTTGTGTAAAGGACTGTCCTTCCCAACTTGATCGCTTCATGACCTACGGCGCAGGCAAGATGTGTTTTTCCGGTTCCGGGAGTACCGATCAGTAGAAGAGTTTTACCGCTGAGCCAATCAGTTTTTAGCTCTTGAGCGAAATCCAAGCAGCTTTTAAGAGCCTGATATTGACCTTTTTCAATCGCTTCATAACCTTCGAAGTTCTTGTCCGCAAAGCGCTTGGGGATCATGCTTTGGCCGAACAGTTTTTTGATTTTGGTTTCAGCCAAACATCTCGGACATCCAGCAAACCAACGGCTCCCCGTGCCATCGGTAGATTTAATCCCGGCAGTAAACCAACCGTGAAATTCGCAAAACCCGGCTTCAAACCGACTTTCATCAATTGACTCTCGAGGGGTAAGCTCTTGTTTTTCAGATACTTGAGAGGAAATCATGTCAACGTCCCTCCGTCTTGCGTTTGAGAACAAATGTCCCGTCAGGGTTGAGCCGTTCGATCCCCTCCATGTAGTCAATGTCTCGGAATCGCTTGGGCTGAGCCGATTCGGAAGCGGATTGTCTTGCATTTTTGCGGTTTGAAACCGCAGTCAATTCGTGCTGAAGGGACGTGAGAACAAAGGCCACTGCCGAGCTTAACGGCTTGCCTTCCTTGTCTTTTGCGGCCTGACAGCGTGCAAACACCTGAGCAATCGTGTCATAGTCGAAGCGGGACATACCGCCGGCGGCCAGCTCCAAAATGAAATTTTGATTTTCCGGATTTCTGGATCTCCAGCGGGCAAGCGCCTTTTCGTCCAAACCGAAAAAGACCAAAACTTCTAAAACTTCGCCAATCATCCAAGCCGATTTTTCGCGCGCGAATAGTTTTTTAATTTTTAAACTTCTATCCGATTCCGATACAGATTCCGATTTATTAATATTTTTATTAATTAAATTATTATCCGATATCCGATCCGATCGGTGCGCGCGCGTGTACGTACGCGAGGACGATTTTTCATTTTCTGCGATTTCCATTTCGTTTTTCGTTACATTTCCGGCCGAAAAAACCGCCGTTTTCCCGTCCTTCTGTGCTACGGCAGACCAATTGGTACTCAAGGCTTCCGAGCAATTCTCATGAATTTGCTGACTGTTTGTTGGGTCGTTTGTTGAGGTTTTGCTGACCTGTTTGTTGACCGTTTGTTGGGTGGTTTGTTGAAGTTTTGTTGACCTGTTTGTTGACGTTCTGTTGACATTTTGCTGGCCCTCTGTTGGGTCGGCGTTTTGCTGGTCATTTGCTGAGGTTTTGTTGACCTGTCTGTTGAACGTTTGTTGGGTGGTTTGTTGAACTTTTGTTGACGCTCTGTTGAAATTTTGCTGATCGTCTGTTGACGTTCTGTCATCGTTTTGTTGAACGTTTGTTGAAGATATGCTCACCGGTTTGTTGATAAATTGCGGATCAGCTCTCGCAACTTCATCTTTAAGCCGGGCCGATTCAGTTCTCAATTCCGCCTCAATTTTCTCTTGAAGAATCTTTGTGAGTTTTCTTTTCTCAGAACTCATCCATCCGGCCTTCATTTTTTCCAACCTCTTAGACACTTCATTCTGAATAAAGTTTTCCAACAAGCTGTGGGCTTCTTTTCGCATGGACAATGATTTCTCCAATCGTTCATCAATCAGCAATTCTTTGTCCTTTTTGAAGAATCTGGCAGTCACAGTATCTAAAATGTGACGCCTGTTTTCGGTTAACACCGGATACAAAGCGAAAACTTCTTCCTGCGTCAAAGGAGACCCCTTCATCGCATAGCCCAGCCGGAGCTTAAACAGACAGGATGAGAACTCATCAGGGAGCACCATGTAGTCCCTGACGTACTCATCACTTGTAATCAAGTATCCGGAAAATTCAAAGGGATTGATCAGATCATTAATTTTCATTTTTTCCCTCCTGAGACTTTTCTAAAACTTTTGTTCCGCACTCTTCCCGAGGGATAAAAAGTCCTTTGTCGATTTCAATGAAGTAAAGGGCAAGAACTTGATCAAGATCGTCAAGAAGTGTTCTATTAAGCCGATCGTCCAAGGCACCTACGCTGTTGCAGGCTTGCATGTACGAGAACGGCGCCCCGCCGTTGAGATAGAAGAAGTTAATGAGTCTGGAAATGATTCCGCTCATTGCTACCGTCAAATTGGAATGATTGAGCTGAAGCTGTAAGGGATCTATCGAGTATTGAAGCATATGATAATCTAATCGTGTCTATTCTTTAGTAATAGTATGGCTACTATATTAAAATTAGTCAACTATATGTATAATTTTGTAAGTAGCTTATGTATTGACGAGAGATAAACATGAAAACAGACAAGTTAATTTTCACGATGTGTTTGATTGGAATGCCCTTTATTTCACTGGGCTTCTTTTCTTCATCTGCCGCTGGTCTTGAGATGAACAACTACGACACGGCGAAAATGACTTACTTTGAAGAATTAGATGAATTCGCTAACAGCTTGAGCCCCTCCGAACTTATTCAGGCGATAAATTCATTACAAGTTCGTAAAGAGGATTGCAGCTCAGAACTATTTATGGTCTTAAGGCAGAAATTATTGAATTTTGCAATTGAAAAGAAAATTAGAAAAAAAGCACATTTGACTAGCAAGCTGTTTCAACAGGAAGAGGGGTGTCGCAAAGCCGGGTTATTTAAACACTATAAGCGTAAATCCAGCACGGGTGCCTTTCTTCATTAATTACCTACAAACGGCGGTAATATTCCTAAGAAGTTAAAAATTACAAAGCTTGTTGTACCCAAATGAAGACACCGAAACCTAGAATTTTTAGCGTTTCTAGGTTTTGGATGTGTTCCGAATTTGTAGAACTAGACTGAACGATAAAACCTCCTTTCGCAGAAGAGATAATCTTTCTAAAAACAACACTTCCGTTGAGTTCAACCAAGTAAAGACCATCCTTCGTATAGCTGCGCACTGACTTATCTAAGATAACGATTGATCCATAGGGAACTAAATCGCTAGAAGTTAACTCATCAACATAAAAACTTTCTGCTTTTTCCGCACGGATAGGATACGCAGACTTTTCAATAAAAATATCAGGCATTTGAACGTTACCTATTTTAAAAGGAACAAATCTGCCGTCTGTAGATCGTCTGCGTATCTCAAATAATGGAATAACGGTGAGCTTTAAAGAAGAGGCTTTTTTCTCTTCTGTTATTGATTTTATGTCTTCTTGGTTTTCCGGGATTGGTTGAATTTCGGGATGCTCTTTATCCATCCATCCAGGCGGATAGTTGAGCTTTTCTTCAATGCTTCTAGCTAAAGCAACACCCATCTCCCTAGGCTTATTCGTTTTATGGTGCTTTGCGAAGTTCTTAACTTGACTTAACGTAGCATCTTTTTTCGGTCTCCCAAGAGCTAAATTTAATCTTGCAATGGAACCATATTGTTCAATCAAATAAAGCAAATTCCTTTGCCGAACTAATGATATCGCTCGCACTTTTATTTTTCTCTAAATAGTTAATTCCTTTTTTCATAACATTTTTAAAAAACATGGGGTAGCCATGTATTACTAATGTATTAGACAATATGTAATTTATTTACTATAATTTGGCTAATATATTTCTTTGGTTAATAAAAATGAAACTAGACGAATATTTAAAGCAACAAGGCACCGGAGCGTCGTATCAGTTAGCCAAGAAACTCAAGATTCAACCGACGAACGTTTACATGTGGGCCAATAAAAAAGCGAATATTTCAGCCGGACGCTGCATTCAGATTGAATTGCTGACGGACGGTGCTGTCACCTGCGAAGAACTAAACCCAAATTTTGACTGGGACAGTGTGTGGAAGCTTTTTAAAAAGCGTTATGCCAATGAAATTGAAACTACCAGAGCTTGCTAAAGGAAAAGGATGATGTCTAACGAGAGGAATTCAGGCGTTCAGGCTGTACGACTAATACCGGCAAAAACCGTTGCGCGCATTTTAAATATCAATGTCCGGACTGTCTGGAAATTCATGCAAAACAAGCCTAATTTTCCTCAGCCGTTGAAGCGTTTCCCCAGATACACCCGTTGGAATGAAGCGGACATATTGAACTGGAGAGATACTCCGCAGATTTAATTATCAAAACGAATCCCCCGCATAACTAAAAACCCAAGAGAGAACCATGGAGCACTTCAGCAGCGCATTCTATTTAACGATACTCGGCTTAGCCTGTATAGCCGCTGCTCCTTTGTTTTTGTTCCAAAAGCATGAGTCTGTTTTTTGTGCCGCTCCGCTCTTGTTATTGCTCGGGCTCTCGATACTAATTATCGGACTGGCAGTGCTGAAGGGAGTGGTGTTATGAGAACCAACTTGATAAGAAGGGAAAGAAAAATCGGATATCGATTGGTTTCTGTTATTCGTTGCGGGAATTTCTGCTACAACGCCACGACAATGGGTTTATCACTAAATGAACGCATTCTTTCAACAGCTATTGTTAGACATTGCTACTGTCGATTTTTGGCAGCAAGTGACACCGAACGCCCTTCTTCTCGGAACCCTGCACATGCTAATAGTAGTGAATTTTCTAGTGTTCTGGACGCTAATCAAGGGTTCAAAACTTCCCAAAATTCTCCAGGAATTTCCCTTATTGCTTCTGCTCCCCTCGGAAGCGAAAAGCGTTTTGTTTTTAGTTCTCTTTTATCTTTGTTTGGCATTCGTATTACCGAGTTTTGCAATTGCATTTTTAAGGTTCTGAATTTCGTCTGTTGCATTTTCAATCGCTCTGATAAGTTTTTTGCGCTCAATGTTATTTTCGATAGAGAGGACAATACTTATCACCGCAGCGGCACAAGCGATAAATGTACACAAAAACACCATATTTTCCCGACTGCCTTTGTTTTGGTAAATATCCGCCAGCAAGAAAAGAACAAAAAGTATTGCAGCTACGAAGGCGGCGTAGAAGACCGTTTTATAGAGATATTTTTCGAAATTGGACATTTTCTTTTCCTCCGAGGGTTGAATAGGAATTTGTCTTTGCAAACTAAAGTTTATTCTTCTCCTCGGAGACCTCTTTTCCTCGGAGCTTTAGGGAAAGCTAAAGCCCTTTTAGCGCCGCCTGCGTGTCTGAAAACTATGCTGCTGCAAGCATTTACTTCGAGGTTTATTGCTTGGTCTCAGTATTTGTGCATAGCAAAATTCTCTTCCCATTTGTTCAGAACACGGTCTGGCCGGATCGGCCAGCGGCGCTGTTTCTTCTTATCTAAAGCACCCCTCCTAACAGGACGGATAGAGATGGGAGGCTTGAGATGAAAACATTAATTAGTTTTTTCTCCTCTAACCTTTCGGAAATAATTGCCATCTTATGGCTTTTGAATATCGTGTTTTTTATCTACGCGATATTCGATACATCCAAAAGTGGTAATAACGATTTAATTATTATTTCTCTTTTTTGGTGCATGTTGAATTTTTATGCAACAGGTATATACATCGCCTGCGACATTTCAAAGGAGCACTCGTCAACTGTCTCTACTCATTCTTCGTCCTCATTTGCCCGACCGGCTTTCTTAATTATCAGTCTGGCCCGACTGAAGGGAGCGGCACTATGACAGAACCTTCTTTATTTTGGACATTATTTCAAACCGGCTTTTGCGCACTCATCGGGATTTTCTGTTTATGGGGAGGTTTGGCATACATAAGGGATTATTTACGAGGCAGTTCCGATTTAGATAGTTTTTGGGGAGCTACCTACATTGTTTTAGGATGTTTATTCATAACTATCGGTTGCGGGATTGCCTTTACGGACGCCTTCAAGAGCAATGTGGCTGCACTTGCTAAGACATATAAAGAGAGGCCGGAATTATGTAAGACACTTGTTTCTCCAAGCGAGTGTCTGCCTCCAAATCAAAGTAACGGAGGGACAAAATGATGGCTTTCCTTTATTTGTTGGGCGCATTCCTTGCTGCCTTTGCATTTGTCTTTCCAGTTTTCATGTTTTGGTTCAGAGACAGCTTGCTAGATAGCATCATTGGAACCTTATTAGCGCTTGGGTTCGTAATTTTTTTGTTGATAATGGCCTCTTCATTTTACTATTTCATCACTCTGTTCATGGGAGAGATCAATGGGTAATGAAAGATCCCTTGTCACTTTGACATTGATTTCGAATGAATCAAAAGAGAGAGCGAAGAGTGAGTTCGGATCAAGTAGCATTTCTGGTTTTTTCCCAGTTTTTGTTTGGAGGAATCCTGTTCTGTTTTGCCATGTGGATGCAGGAACCTCGATTTTTAACAACGGTATTTTTCTTGTATTCTCTGGCTACCGTGTACATTTGGATGAAACTGGGAAATTACATCGGTACAGCCGATTGGAATACAGCTTTGGGTATATCAATGCTAGCAGTGGGGTTTCCCTACTTCTGTCCAAAACCGCTAAGGTTATTTCTTCCTTATATGATCTATTTGGTGCTAATGACTATTTTTCTTTTAATAAGTTATTACACTTCGGGAGAAGAATTCTGGGAAGCTTGGGCCAATTGGCTACAACGAAGGTAGATCTCCTTAGTCGAGCTATCGCTGAAATAAAATTTCAGAAAATGCCTAGTACTTTCCTTGGGAAAGCGGATAAATACATTGAGTTGAATTGTGTCTCTCAAAGAATAAATCGGAACTTGCCGCGACAAGCTTACAGAAAATTCGCTGTCTTGCGTCCAACCCAAAAGAACAGGTTCGTCCAGAAATCTATTAAGCGGATCAGAAAGGGTGATTTTATCAAGATAAATTTGGTCTCTTTTAGACTTAATTTCAATTCTCAGTTTTTGAATAACCTCCTCATCAATTTCAATGAGTTCGGAAGGCCTCACATTCACAAGGATTTCATTATCTCTCCCCGTATCAAAGAAATAGATTGTCGCGAGCAACGTCGCTCCGGTAAGAACAATTGCGCTCCAGTTGAGAAGATTGTTTCCAAAAACACCATTCTTTTGAGATTCCATCAAAAGCTTAGGAAAGATACCAAAGAAAATGGCTTCAACGGCGGCAATATAGATATACCTTCTAAGTGCCCTGTATTGGCAAATAAGCTTTGCCGAAATAAGAATTTGTCTCAGTTTCATGCTTTCCTCCGAGGGCTGATTAGTAATTTGAGTCTGGCAACCAAATTCTATTCTTCCTCTCGGAGACCACTACCTATCGTGTTTTGAGGACTCAATAATGAAAACAATCCATCAAATCCCAAAACTTAAAACACTTTTGACTGCTGCCATTGTCAGCAGCGGTCTTTTTGCAATCGGTTTTCATGCCTTGGCTGAAGACGCAGATTACTCGAAAATCCCCGGTATGCCCAAAATCGACATCATGACTGGAAACGATCGTTGGGGATGTGAAGTTCTCCTTTGTCTAGCCAATCCTAACGGCCCACGCGCTGTTTCTGAGTGCAAGCCTCCAATTGACAAATTATTTGATTGCTTGTCGTGGCGTCATCCTTGTAAATTCCCAAGCTGCCCGATGGCCGGAGACGGCAACTATGCCAAGCAACTTAGCGACGGCTTTGATCCATGCTCTTTGCAAGGCATGGAGGATGCTCCTCAAGGGTTCTTAACCGAGGGGAACTTAAACGATGCTAAGAAGTTCAAGACGACTCGGGGAAATAGGAAATTCTTAACGCACGGTCACTCTTCCTATAACTGGGGCGGTGAGCACTGGTTCAAAGCGACAGAGGATTCGCCCGGTTATTGGGGCGGAACAAAAGCATGCGTACGGGGCTATCAAGGCATCGCTTACGAGCCCTATACATGCCAAGAAGATTCCGGGGACAGCTCCTACACCACAACTTGTTATCGACCTGTAAAGGTCTATGAAGAAGTTGTTTGGCAGAAGTACCAGTCCAGGCGAGCGATTGACGTTTTCATCAACGGGAAAAATTGGACTCGTGTGCATTGGTAGAGCGTCTGATTAGAAGGAATGAGCATGATTGAAATCACAGCTTCAGATATTTTTTTGGATCGGCACGTGGCATCAAAAACACCATGTATATCAAAGAGTTAGAGAAATAACAATAAGAAGAGATGGGCAAAATGGAAGATCGCGTTAGAACGATGAGCTGCAATCTCAGCAACCGTTATTTGAATCCCGGTTTTAAAGAGCTGCGCAGCACTATTGCAGATCATCAAGCTCCTTCTTGGGGCCAGATGTATTTTTTGGTTGAGTTGTGCAAAAAAACAATTGAAGAACTGGAGAAAAATCCTCCGGAAGAAAAGGAGTATTACAGCTGCTATATTCTTTGCACCTGCGGACCAAAAGACTTTTTAATAGGCGTTCTTGAGATCATTGAAGAAACAGAGGAGTACGACTTTTGGCTTCCGCGCATTGTGATGGAATGGGAAGAGAGGGAGCTATTCTTAACCGCTCTTCAGATTATCTGTAAATATCTCGGGCTGATCTCACATAAGGAAATACCAATCGTTAACCGCTCTGAGTATTATCGTATAACCAATGATCCATACTCATATTCTTCAAATTTCGATCAGCTAGGACAAATAGGTTCCAACCTTGTCCGAATCGGTTCTTTTGTCAGAAGTGAAAATCTATACAGTTCGTTGGATATTTTGTCCTCTGTCATCGATGAGCTGGAAACAGAATGCAGACGCTTGACTGGTTTTCTCAACTGGTTCCAACAGTGTATCGGGAACAGCGGGAGCTTCTATAGAGATAAAAAGAACTTCCGATTCTTGCAAAAAGGCGCCCCGGCAGCAGAGTCCAACAGCGTGAGACTGGCTAACGGGCTTAGAGAATGCGGTTCAAAAATCAAACGAATTAATCGTGGTTTATCAGGCCTCGGACAAGAAGCCAAACCGTTTCAGCTAGAAGACCCGAAAAATTTGGAGATTATCGATGACCTGAATGGGTATTTAGGAGGCCTCAAATATGCGATAAGACAACTGAAAGAGCAGCTTTCAGAAAAAGAAGAGGCCAAAAAAGGAGCCGATATTGTTAGGTCAACCTAGGATCTGCCTGAAGTCGTAACTTTCAGAGCATCCAGACAAGGAGAACAGACAATGAGAATCAACAATCAAGAAATCAAAAACGCGGAAATTTCTGTGGTATCCGAACGGAAAGTCCAAGGACTCAAAGGGCTCAAAGCAATTTTTACATACGAGGCCCGGGTAAAGAAAAAAGGTCGGACGTATAAGAAACAGTCTGAAGATTTGGGAATCCTTCAGGCCTGGCTGCTCTCTCAATTAGAGACCGCATAGATATGTAGTCGCAAAGTTTATGTCCGGGACAGCAATCTGCTTCTAAAAAGAAGTTGGTTAATGTTCTTGGCAGGACACGTTAACCGTCCCGGACACCCCAATTTTAAGTCCTGCCCCGCAAGGAAAGTGCGGTGAAAGCTCAACTTTCCCTTGATTGTTCGTAACAGATTGCACAAAAGTCCTGCCAGATTTTTTGAAAACGAAGTTATGAACAACAGACAAATCTCAAGTTGCGGACTTTCCTTCTTTAAGGACGGTTCGGCTTTTTGCGCCCTTTTTCCTCCTCAGTTTCCTTAGGAAAAGGCTTTCGGTTTCCGAAAACCCTTTCCCAAATCAACTTCATTTCCTTAAGGAGGAAAAACAATGTCAGAAAAAATCTTTATTCAGCGTCTTGCTCTTTACCTGAAGAGCGGAACCAATCTCGTCATTGATTTCAAAGTCGATGATCCGGGAACCAACTGCCAGCAAATTGAAGACCTGAAAAAAGCCCTTGATAAGCGTGAATCCGAAGAACCGGCTGAAGAACCCAAAGATAAAGCTCTTGAGTCGAAGAAAGATTTCATTGAATTCAAAGGACAGCGCGAAGTTCATGTCCGCATTGAAGAAATAGCTGCTTTTGAAGTGCTTTCTCTGGTTCTGACACCGACTCCGAAAGAAACGGCCAAAGCCGAATAAAGAATAAATCCCGAGGAGGATCTATGAACAAAATCTTTAAAAAAGTTTGGAATCGGAAACGGGGATGTTTTGTTGCCGTATCCGAGGCGATGTCTTCTGTTTGTCAAGGTAAAACGAAGGCTGTTCTTGCAGCTTCGCTTTTAATGGCAGCTCAGATTCCCGCTTACGCCCTCGTGACGATCAACGGAGATGTAGTGGGAAAAGACTCCCGATTCCATTTTCAAGGCCGAGGCCCGGCACTCGCCGATAGTCATACCATCAATGGAAATTTGACTTGGAACTTGGGCCGGGACGGAAATTTCAGAGGTTCTTTCCTTTGTGTTTCCATTGGAGCAGGATACTTCAGCTCCCTTAGTAACACGTTGACTGTCAACGGAAACTTCAATATCAACAACAATTCTTGGGTACACATCGCTCACAATGGCGACGAAGGCGGAAATATCTATAGTGCTCTGAATATTTCTAAAGACTTAAACATTTCCAGTGATTCCGAGCTTTCTCTTATCAGTAACGGAGGAAGCGGTAACGACCCGACAATTCACGCAAGCCTCAATGTCGGAGGGACTGTTTACAACTCCGGACGCCTTGTCTCCTACGGCGGTCCTCAAGCTGGAAGAACGTACGGATCGTTTTCAATCAACAATCTCGTAAACACAGGCACATTCATTTTTGACTCACCTAATGCTTTAAACGGTACTTTCAACAACGTAACTCAAGCCGGAGGATATTTTCAACAGGGCGGGACTAATGATTTCCACATTAACGGCACCTTGACGGTCAGCGGAGGAACTCTTGGCAATAATGACACAATTGTCGTAGGTGCTGATTCAGGCAAGTTTTCCGTAGGTCAAAGTTTGAATTTGGCGGGTGGTTCGGTCGGAAACCTATCCGTCCTTACTCATGTCGGAGGATCAGTCTTAGTTTCAGCCGGTTCATATGGAATCGGAACACTGAACAAGTCTAACGGCTCGTTGACAAATAAAGGAGCACTGACAGTTACCAACTTCAACCAGTCCAACGGTTCCTCCACCAACAGCGGAAACCTAACAATCGGTAATGCCAATTTGTACGGCTCCCTGAACAATACCGGGACGCTGACCATGACCGGCAAACTCACCAGCCGAGGAAACCTTTCGAGCAGCGGTACTTTGAACAATCGCGGCAACTGGACGGAAACGAACCGCTTCACAATTGCCGGGAATTTAAACAATACCGGCAGCGTAAATTTCCAGAACGGCTTCCAATTCGGAAACGGACGCCTGACCTCTTCCGGGACAATCCAGACGAATAACGCCTTGGACGTTTTCGACAGTCTCGGAACCACGGGCCAGCAGGATCTTCATTATGTCGCCCTAAGTTCGGCGACTCCTCAAGAAGTGAGCACCAGCCTGACAGATTTCTTCCAGAAATATTTGCCCGGATCAGTCGCTCAAACGCTTGCCGATCACGCTTCGTTTACCGGCGGAAAAGTCGTCATTACCGGCGTGAACCTTACCCAGACTCAAGCCGACGACTTGGCAAAGGCATTCAAAACTAAGTTTGGAAGTGCAACGACCCTTGAGTTCCAAGGCACGATAGCGGGCGTTTCACATGATGATAAGCTCACGGTCGCAAAAACCAACGAACTTTATGACAATGTTGAACACCTTCGCGATGTCATTTTCGTAGACCGCAAGCTCGAGGCTGAAAACGGAGCTGTGGTTGTTGGTAATTCCGGGCTGCGGAACAACACCGGCTTTACCGGTATCAATGAAGCAACCGGCACTACAATTCAGGACGGAAAAGAACTGACGTTGATCGGCGGTAAATCCGACGGATCAGGAAACCGATTCAATCTTGCCGAAAAAGTTATTTCTGCTGTAGGAGACGGTGCAAAACTGATTCTGGGCAGTCTCGGCATTAAGGATTCTTCCCTTTATCAGGGTCAGGCCGCAGAGGTCAATCTGTCCAACGGCGGAGAATTGAAGATCGCTGCCGGTGATTATCTTGTCAAGAATCACTCCTCCGCCGGAGGTACGACGACAGTAGATAAAAACTCTATATTCCGCAGCGATAACGCGACATTCACTGATAAAGCCGTTCTTGAAAATAACGGTGAAACTATCCTCGGAGCTTTAAACGGCTGGAACAGTGCAGAGGTTCACAACAACGGCAAATTAACAGTCAACGGCAATACCCAATTCGGCGGCAGATTTATTAATAATGCCAACGCCAAATTAGTCGGCACTGCGGATATAGACGGAACCTTGCAGAACAGCCAAGGCGCCCGGTTAATTGCCAATACCGTTAATGTCAACGGAACACTCCGTAATTTTGGTTACATGGAGGCGTTAGATAATTCGACAGTATTCGGTACGCTTGAAAATCCGGGTGAAATTCGTCTCTTCAATACGCATATCGGTTCCAGAGGCTCGGGAGACATCGGAACCATCGGCAATACTTATACGCTGAAAGCAACCGGAAAGACTCAGGTTTCCGGCCTTCTCGCCAATGCACCCGGTGCAATTGCCGAATTTAGCGGTAATGACTCCGAGCTGGTGATTTTATCCGGGGGTTCCGTTTCCAATAACGGAACCTTGATAGCCGACTCACTTGTCGTCAATGAGGGCGGTTATTTCATTAATGGAGACAAAGCTCAGAAAACATTCACCGCTTCCCCGCTGCGTCTCAGAGCCGTAGCAAGAGCCGTTGCTAAAGCCACGGAACAATTAAAGAATCTGACAGTTTCCGAAGGCGGCACCAAGACGAATAACGGATTGGCGTATTACGGAACAGGCTCGATTGCGGGTGAATTTATCAATGCTGCGGGAGCAGAAGCCTACGGCGGTGTGTCGGATATTTTTGCTGACGGCAGCGGCTTAGGCATTACCAATACCGGTTCCATTAAGAATGCCGGAACATTTACTTTCGGCGGTTCTTTGAACAACTCCGGCTCCATAACCGGTGACGGGCTGATTGTTTTCAAACGCGCCGGTCTGGGAAATGACACATTCACAAACGCCGGACAAATTAATGTCGGAAGCCTCGAAGCTGACAACATTAAGTATGTCCAGACGGCAGGAAGCCTTTCCAGTCCTTCAGGATGGTTCTCCAATTCAACGGTGGAACTTACGGGCGGTACGATTGAACACGCAGTTCTTGGTTCGGGCAACACCTACAATTTGGGTTCCGGCTCGGGTTCCAATGATGCAGCAACGTTTACGGTCGGCACACTGGACAGTTCTTCTGTCGTGAATATCAATCGCGGTGCAACACTGAGAACCGAACACATTGCAATGGATGGTCACAAGACCACTAACTTGCAAGGCGGCCGTCTGTCCACAACGTTGGATCAGGTCTTTGCCGATCTGGATTATTCAACACTTAACCTAGATGCGGTTAACCCGGACGACAAAGTAGAAGTCACGAGCAATCCTCAGATTGTGACCGGGGTAGGCAATGTTATTGATTCCGTGGCCGAAGGCGTTGCTTTCCAGTGGGGCACTGTCGCATTTGACGACGCCTCATACAGCGCTGCGCTGGCCGGCGATGCAGTCAACAAGCTTGTAGCCATCGGAGACGTTCCTGCGGATCGTCACGGAGAGCTTGAAGTTGCGTTTAACGGCAAAGCAGCCGAGAGATTCAATGTTGATTTGGCTAATTCCATTAAGGCCACAGCGAACGGCGGACAGGCTTATGCAACATTTGCCAATGAAACGCTTTCCAACGAAAGCGCTGCCAATCCGGGCGCAACTTCTTTAGTTGTCGGCGTTAATGACCGCAGCGCAGTCATTATTCCGACATCCGGCACGCCGAATGTTTTGAACCAAAACATGGGCTTTATGAACGTCACCGGCGTAACAGACGGCCTCTACATCAACAACGGCAGCCATTTCGTTTTAGTGGGTCAGTCCCAGCCTAATCCCAATCTCGCTCCGGTTGAGTTAGCGGACGGCGCTGTGTGGGTCGGCGGCAACCGCAACGACAACGGTACTGTCACACCTTCTAAGTTAACGCTTGGTTCTTACGGCTCGGCCAGCGCAACGAAGGGACACCTTGCACAACTCAATATCGGAATTTCTCCGGTTAATAATCAACTTGGCGGAGCAGGCGGTCAGGTAATCGTTAAAAACGGCGTATTCACTATTGATACCTTGAACAATGGGTCGGCCGGTTATGGCGAAGACAGAGAAGGACTTGTCATTGGCAATGCTGACGACACGACAACTCAATTGATTGTCACAAACTATGCGGCTGTTGACGGTAGCGCTATGAGCAATCATGGCCTTTTCAAGGCTGAGAATATTGCTTCCCGCAACACGAATAATTCGTTTGTCAATCATGGAACATTTGAAATCGGTACTGCCGACATCAGCGGTTATCTTGATAACAAAGGAACTGCATCGTTTGACGAACTGACTCTGCGCGAATACGGCACAGTGAACCGTCAAGACGCCGAATTGACAGCCGGAAAACTGACGGTGGCTGGCAACGCATTGGCCGGAGCTTCAGGAACCTATGCAATTCGTGGGGAACTGGATAACCAAGGCAAACTGTCTGTAACGGATGAACTGACCGTTGCGGGTGAAGTGACCAACAGTGGCGAACTCAATGCCGAGAAAGCTGTCGTTCAGGTGGCCGCCTCTGACGTTGAAGGTGCAGAAGCAGGCAGCTTCATCAATAAGGCTCTTGCCAAGGTCGATTCTGTACTGACTGAAGCAGGATCCATTGTTTCCAACGCTACAGACGCTGTTCTAACGATTGCCGGTCTCAACAACGCCTCCGAACTTCAGGGTACAGTCAACAACGACGGTACGATTAAAGTCGAAGGTACTCAGAGCGTTACTGTTGCAGACGGTGAGCTGAACAACAACGGCTCAATGGAAAACACCAACGCTTTGAATGTTGAAGGCGGCCTTGTCAACAACAAGGGCAACCTTGCTCTGACAGGATTAAACATCACCGGCGGACAGGTCTCGAATGACGCTTCTGCATACTTTAAAGATGCGGGAGTAACGGAAATTGCTATGTCCGATACCGGCGACGTGGCAATTCAAAACGCCGGCTTGCTGGAACTGACCGAACTTCAGCTCACAAAAGGCACGATCTCGGGCGGTACAGTTGGTGTAAAGGAAACAACAATTGCATCTGTGAAGGCTGACGGCGTAATTGACGCTGCGAGCGTCGGGTTCAAAGACCTTACAAACGAAGGCGTTATCACTGTTTCTGATATGTTTGCTTCGGCAAATACCGAAAACTCAGGCACGGTTGATGCTGCCAATATCGCCATGAGTAATGCTGACCAGTTTGTGAACAAAGCCGGGGCGACAGTCAAAGCCGACAAGCTTGACCTTGCCGGCGGTGAGTTTGTCAACGAAGCTGGCGACACTTCAGGTATCGTCCTGACGCAAATCGGCAAAGGCGGTCAGCTCACGGCAAACGGCGATACCACACTTCAGCAGGTTGTATCCGAGGGCGGCACAATCAATCTCAACCAAGGCAATCTCAATATTGCCGCGTTGGATGCCAAAGACTCCGTGTACAACCAGACAGCCGGAAACTTCAAAGCCGATAAAGGTTTCTTTGAAAATTCGACTTTGAATATCATGGGCGGAGTGTTTGATGCTTCCGAAGTCCGTGATGCCGAAGGCAATGTCACAGGTCTTCTTGGAAACAACGTTGTCAATATTTCCGGTCTGAATAAGACTCCGGTTATCAACAACGAAGATTCCGCAGAGGACAAGGCTCACTACAAGGACAACCTGACTCAGGTGCTGGCAGGTGTGGTCAACAGCGACACAACCGTCAACATCATGGAAGGCGGTGTCCTTGACGTTGCTGAAATCAGACTCGACGGTTCCAAGGCCGACAGCATTAACCTCAAAGGCGGTGTCATTCAGACAAGTGCGGATCAGATTTTCGGTTCCGTAACTACCGAAGCCATCCGAATTGACGCGGCAGATCCTGAAACCGGTACGGTTCAGCTTCCGACCGAAGTCCTTTCTGCTACGACGGTTGGTGCTGTCAAAGACGAAATCAAGACCGGACTCAATGTCGAAAGCGGCAACCTCGCTCTTGACGACGATTGGTTCAGCTCTTCTTTGATTGTCAGCGTGACCGACAAGATCGCCAACGCATTTGAAAATGCTGCTGATCTGACGATCAACTTCCTTGGTCAGATGACTGCTCCGTTCACAGTAACAACGGCTAATGATCTTGAAAAAGAGGGTCTCGACGTTGTTCTGAACCCCGGTATTGTGCTCAACACCACAACTCTGCACAACGAGTTCGCAGATGAGTACAACAAGGAAAACGACGCCAACCAGACCGTTAAGAGCTTGGTGATCGGTGCTACATCCAACGACGAGAATACCAACTCAATCAATATCAGTATGGGTTTCAAGGACATTACTCATGCTGATAAGGTAACGATTGAAGGCGGTAAAGAACTCGCATTGGTCGGTAATGCCGTAAACGCTATTCCTGAAGCCTCTTTTGGCGATGATGCCAACAAGCTCCTGAAAGACGCAGTAGACGGCGGTTCGATTGATGTGAACGACGGTAAGTTCACGTTCGGTTCTCACGGCGGCACCATTCCGACTGTCGGATGGATCCTTTCCTCCAATATCGGGGAAAACGGCTCTCTGGAAGCCAAGAACGGCGAATTTGCGGACTGGACGATTGCCAACAACGGTAATGTTCATGTTCACTCCAACGCGATCCTTCATACAAACAGTTTGACCGGAAACGGTGCTGCTGTTAACGAAGGCAAGCTCTCTCTGGATGAAAAGGACGGTACAGGCCCGACGTTTGACGTTGCAGGATCGTTTACGAACAAGGGCGAAAACTCTGTTTTGGACGCCTCCAAGGTCGAAAAAGTCACCGTTACAGGCACCCATGTCAACGAAGGCAAAGCCGACTACAAGGATATGCTTGTGGCTGAAGGCGGATCTTCGACCAACAGCGGAACCGAACAGGGCAACATCCTGACGGTTGAAGGCTCTCACGCCAACACAGGCACTTCGATCTGGAACGGTGTCAACGTTGCCGAAAACGGCAAAGGCGAAAACGCCGGTAAGCTCGATGTTGGCAGTGTGTTCGACGTTCTCGGTGAGTTCGTTAACAAGGGCGCTGAAGCTGTTCTGGACGCCACCAAGACCGCAGTTACCAATGTCGCAGGCATTCTTCGCAACGAAGGCACGGCCAATTACGACGACATGACGATTGCCGACGGCGGTAAGTCTGAAAACGCAGGCTTCGAAAAGGGCGACATCCTCACGGTTGCAACAGGTGCCGAACACAGCAACAGCGGAACCTCGATTTGGAACAACGTTACCGTTCAGGACGGAGCCACTTCTACCGTTGAAGAAGGGACCAAAGAGACGATCAATGACTCTTATGTGGTTGCGGGTGACCGTACCAACAAGGGCGAAGTTGATGCGACCGGCGTTGAGAATACCGAAGTTAGAGGTACGCTTGACAATCAGGGAACCTCCAACTACGACGATATGACCGTTGAAGCCGGCGGCAAGTCTGACAACTCCGGTTACGAAAAGGGTGACGTTCTTACTATCGACAAGGGCGGTGAACATGACAACAGCGGCACTTCCATCTGGAACAACGTTGTTGTTGCCGGCGGTGACGTAAACAACACCGGCGATATTGAAACCGAAAAACTGACGATAGACGACGGTCTGGTCAACATCGGCGAAGGCAGTCTCAATGCCGGTGAAACTGATCTGAACGGCGGCGACCTCGTTATCGGCAACGATAAGGACAGAACCCCTGAAAACAGAGTCACGGCTGAGATCAATCCGAAGAACGACGTTATCGACACGAATATCTACGTGAAAAACAACGGCGATCTGAACCTCGGGCCTAAGGGCGGACTCGATTGGGCTGACTCCATCGGCTCTCCGACAGTGCCTAGCGGAACACCGAGCAGACTTGTTATTACGACCAACGTGACAACAGGTCTCGGAGGCGGAATTGCAGTCGGTCCGGAAGTTTGGACGGATAAAGACAATCATGTCCAGATCGGAAACGGTGGTTTGTATTTCGCTAAAGACTCTTTGACCGTTATCGACAGTTCCATCCTGACTGACGGTAAGTCTGCGTTCAACACAACTTCCGACGTTGCCAAGGTCACGGTTGAACCGGGTGCAAATCTCGTTCTCGGCAATATTGAAGAAGTCGGCGACTACACAATCGTCAACGGCTACATCACAGGCGGAAATGAATCCGACGGTATATGGACAGGCGGTTGGACCGGTGACAACCTCTACGCTCTGCCGCAGGACGGCTCCGGTATCAATTGGATCCTGAAGCTGCACAACGATCCGTCCAAGATCTGGGTGAATGCGACATTGGCTGACGTTCGCACTGTTTATCCTGACATTGCAATTCCGAATATCGCCAACGACGATATGCTCAACTGCAAGTCCGGTGATCCGGGTGCCGACTTCGTTTGCCGCGTACTTCGCGACAAAGAATTGGATGTTGCAGGCAAGACTAAGATTCTGAACTCCGTGGCTAATATCGCCTTCGCAGGCGGTGCTATGTCCGTAGCGATGAATGACTTGAACTCGGCAACCGATTCGATTGAAGGACGCGTCTCTATGAAGAACGAAGCCTTCACCGAAAATGGCATCATGCGTGAATGGGAACGCGGCAACGACCTGTGGATTGACGTTATTGGCGGCAAACAGAAATACAAGAGCCTGAGCGCTACGGGTATTTCCAAGGCTGGCTATGACACCAACTCCTACGGATTCGTCATGGGCTACGACCGCAAGTTTGCAGACAAACCGATTATCTTGGGCGCCGCCTTCAGTTATAACCACGGTTCGCTTGACTCCACTGGCGACGTTCTGAAGACAAAGAACAAGTACAACTCGTTCGGTCTGCACGCCTACGGTGCTTATGCTCCGGTCGAAAAGGTCAACCTCATCGGTACATTGAGCTGGATGCACAACTCCTCTGATATTACTCAGTCGATCAATGCAGCCGGATTCAATAAGGCTGATGCGGATGTCAAGACGAATATGTTCAACCTCGGCGCTCGTGCCGAAGCGACTATTCCCGCTGGAAAAGCCAATATCGTTCCGCACGCAGGTCTGAGATACGTCTGGGCCAAGTCGGGCAAATACGATACGAAGGTTGACGGTAAGAAGGTTTGGAGCAACAAGGCTGACGCTACGAACACCTTCCAGCTTCCGATAGGCGTTGCTGTCAGAACCGACATTGCAACAGCCTCCGGTTGGAACGTTCGCCCGCAGGCCGACGTAACCGTCATCCCGCAGTTCGGCGATACGAAGCAGAAGACCAAACTGTCCAACTTCAACGGTGTTAGCGACAAGCTCTCCGGCGAATTTGCAGGCAAGTTCGGTACGAACGTGAACTTAGGCGTCCAGGCTGACAAAGGCCCGGCCACTATCGGCGTCCGCTATGGCTTCACAGGCGGTACGAAGGGTAAGGCTGACCATATGTTCAAGCTTGAAGCCCGTTATCGCTTCTAACTTAAAACCAAGCCGCTTCTTCTGAGGCGGCTGCCAAGAAAGGGAGAGGTCTAAAAAATCTCTCCCTTATTTTTGTGCTTCCGTTTTATGAGGCTCAAAGAAACACATCCAGGTGTTTGCAAACCTCTTCGCGGCTGGTTTCTCCGCGATAGTCATATCGGGACGTTGTAGCGACAGAGGTATGCCCCATAGCTCGTTGAAGAATAAAAAGATCGCATCCCTGTTCAAGCATCCTTGTGGCAAATGTCCTGCGCAAGTCATGCGGGCGAACCTTCCCCAGTTCAGCTAATCCCGCTCTTTTTTGGAGAATCCTGTAGATTGATGACGGCTGCATCGTTCTGAAAAGGAGCTTGCTTTTGTCTGCGCCGGGGCAGATTCGAGGAAAAAATATTCCGTCTTCCAAGCCTCGCGCCATGAGCCACTCATCAATGATCCTGTCGATTTTCTTCGGAACGAAGACTCGGCGCTCCTTGTTGCCTTTTCCGATGAAACAAAAAGATCGGTTGCAGCAGTCCCAATCTTTCATTTCCAACTGCACAACTTCAGCCCGTCTTAAACCGCATCCGAGCATTAGAGCAAACATAGCCTTATCTCTCTTGCCTTGATTCGTGCCGTCGTCGCACGCGGTCAGGAGACCGCAGGCTTCCTTTCCGGTCAGACTGCGGCCCTTTGGCAGCCGTTCATATTTGACGCCTGTCAAAGCCTGAATTTTCAGGTAAGACGATTGAGGAATGAGATCCAGCGTCCAAGCCTCTTTCGCCACTGTTTTGAAAGCAGTCAGGTAAAGATTTTGTGTTGCACCGCTGCAGCCTTTTTCTGTCAGTGTCCTTTTGATTTCCGTCCAATGATTGCGTTTTAGTTTCGCCCAATCAGCGGTTTCAATATCAGAAGCTCCGAGAATAACGGCTATATGCTTCAGACAGTTGGAAATCGTGATCACCGAACGGGAAGAACCGAGCCTGGAAAGGTAGGCAAGAGCGGGATTCTTTTTTTGAGAAGTATTTGGGTTGGTGTTGAGCATTTTCTTCAAAAAATCTTATCTTAGAGAGTCGATTTAACTATTTACTTTTTTGATTTATAATTGTTAGCAAAGTTGCTAACAAATTTTGTTATGTACGAAATCGTTTACTTGGAAGATGCCTTGAATGAAATTCGGAATTGGCCGATCAAAGTTCGTGTCAACTACTTTCGAATAGCATCTTTGATCGAAATTAGAGGCCCAAACCTTGGAATGCCTCATACACGGGCAATGGGAAAAGGTCTTTTTGAAGTTCGGGCAAAGGGAGCGGAAGGAATTGGCAGAGCGTTTTTCTGTACGGTAAAAGGCAAGAAGGTTATCGTTCTTCACGCCTTTATCAAGAAATCGGCAAAGACTCCCAAACAAGATTTGGATCTGGCACTTAAACGAATGGCGGAGGTTAATCAAGATGGTTAAGTACGCTTCTATGACGCACGAAGAATTCTTTAACGAACAAATGAAGGATCCAGAATTTGCCAAGGCATATGAGGAGTCTGAAGAGGAATTCAAGGCCTTACAAAAGGCAATCGAATTAAGAATGCAGCAAAAACTTTCGCAAACTGAGGTTGCCCAACGAATGAATACCACCCGTTCTGTTGTCTGTCGCTTAGAAGCCGGTCTTTCAAACGGTACACCTCCTTCTTTAGGAATGCTTAAAAGATACGCCTCAGCTCTTGGCAAAAAAGTGGAAATTCGTTTGGTTTGATCGTTCATTTAAAAACTCAAGTAGACTCAACCGCACGGCTCAGAACTCTCTTAAGAGCGACAGAGTTGTGCGGTTTCGTTTTGACTAAAGAAGCTAAGAAACTTGTCTTTGAATGCCTTAGTCAAATCATCGGCTTGCGTCTGAGTGAGACTTACGCCGGTAATGATGACTTTTCCGCCTGTAAAGGAGGCGTGATTGGCTAAGGTTTTGGCAACGGCTCCGGGCAGATATTTCTGGAAGAACTCAGTAAGACTTGTTTTAACTTCTTGCGGAACGGAAGAACTAAGGGACACATAGTGCAAGTCCTGTTGGCCTGTTGTACCCAAAGAGTCGAATACGTCCGAAGCTCTGTTTGTCTGAACTATCCCCGAAGAGGTTAAGCGACCGTCACCGAATTCGAATCCGTCCCGGAAATCAATGGTGCCTGTGTTGTTTAGGGCACCGACAACTGTGAATCGGTTGGTTTCCGTCCAGCGACCTCGGTTATTCAGAGTTCCGCTGCTTGAAAGATTGCCACGGCTGGTGACTTCGCTTGTCAGGGTTAAAGTGCCCGTGTTGTTCAACGAGCCGCCTAGGTCAGCCTTACCTAGGCTTAGGTTGCCTGAGTTTGTAGTTGAACCGTTCGTCTGATTAAAGTTTGTAATAGACAACGTTCCCGCATTATTTAAGGTTCCGTTCTCTTTATCAATTGTTTCTATGCTGTAGCTGCCTGTTTCAACGGACAAGTTGCCGGCTTTCTGAGTAATAAGCGCGTTGTTTGCCAAGGCGCCTCCGGCCAAGATTAAGGAGTTCCCAATGGAAAACTTCCCGCTTCTTTGACCAATGACGATGGAATCAACTGTACTAAGGCTTCCTCCGTCTAAGCGGACGAGGCCCGAGAAGTAGTAATTATTATTGGAGGTTTGTTGGAAGACTCCGGCTTCTTGATAAAGATTACCGAAGTTGCCGATAACAGACTGGCCGCCGAGCATTCTGAAGATACCGCTGTTGCGAATATTGGCGATATTCATTTCAGAATTTAGGTTGATGGGACCGTAGATATTGTCGGAATTGTTCTGGAAGATTCCCCCGGAACCAACAGTAAGAGTGTCGGTAACAGTGACATGAGCCTCGCTAGACGAATTATGGTAAGTCGAGCGATCTCCGACGTTAACAGTTCCGTCAACATTCATGTTTCCGTTAACAATCAAAGTTCCTTTTGCAGGAGTCGAGCCTTGATTGTTATGTCCAAGAGCCATCCAACCGTCGTTTGCCACGGTTAAATTGCCATTAACGGTAAGGGTAATGTCAGGGAAAGTTTCGTGACTGCGATTGGTACAGCCGATATACAAATATTGAGGGCCTTGGGATGCCGAATGGTAAAGATTTCCATTGACGGTCACATTGTCATAGACCGCACCGTATTTATTTTGACTTCTGATTTGATTCGTCCCAACATCTCCGCTTAATACTTCAAGAGCGTTGACGTTGTTTGATACGAAAAACGGGGCCAAAGCCACAGAAATAAGCATTGCTTTTCCAGCATTCTGGCTCGCGCTCGTCATTGCTTCGGAAACAGCTACGAAGCATCCCCTCGCTCGGTTCCAAATCTTTTTAAAGATTTTGTTCATATGTTTTCTCCAAGGAAAAAAGAAACTCAAACGTTTCGATCAACACCGTCCCTCAACGGTGCTGGTGGAAACGTTCGAGGATTGGAGAAAAAACTTGTCTTTGAATACCTTTACCAAATCGTCATGCTGAGTTTGCGTCAGCGTTACGCCTGAGACGATGACTTTTCCGCCTGTGAAAGAAGCATGACCAACGAGCGATTTGGCAAGTGTGCCCGGCAGGTATTTCAAGAAGAAATCCGTCAAGCTGGTCTTTACGTCCTGCGGGACTGTTGAACCTAAAGCGACGTAATGGAGGTCTTGCCGTCCTGTTGTACCGAGGGAATCAAAAATGTTAAAAGCGTCATTCGTTTGGATGGTTCCGGAAGAAGTCATGAATCCGTTCTGGATCTGGAAACCGTTTTGGAAATTAATGTTGCCAGTGTTGTGCAGGTTGCCGGTAATTGTGTAGCGGTTTGCTTCCGACCAATTGCCGTTATTCGTCAGTGTTCCGGTGCTGGTAAGGTTACCTCGGGTTGTGACATTGCCCGTAAGCGTTAATCTGGCGACATTTTCAAGTGTTCCGCCCAAACTGGAATTACCGATGGTTAAAGTTCCCGAATTTTTGGTTGAACCGCCGGACTGATTGAAATTCGTAACGGATAAAGTGCCAAAATTTGTGAGGGTACCGTTTTCCTTTGACAAGGTTGCGAAGTTGTAATTTCCGCCCGTTACCGAAACTTTACCGTTATTCTCAATACCCAACGTCTGGGCATTGCTGAATTGGCCTCCGCCAAGGGTCAGATAACTTCCAACATTCTGACCGACAACAATAGGATCGCGGTTTACGAAGGTTCCGCCCAGAAGTTCCAGTCCCTGAGAAATAGTCATAGGAACAGCAGAACTTTCTACATAGTTTCCGCCCCGGACAATGACCTTTCCAAAATTTACAGACCCGGTACCCGATTTAAAGTCAACGGTTCCTGAAGTGTCTAAGACGTTGGCATTCAACGAGATTTTTGGGTTCGTATTTCCGTTAAGACTGTCGGCGAGAGTCCCGGACTGCCCAAGCCGTAAGACTCCGTTCACTTGTAAAGAGCCGGTCTCTCCCCCTCGATCCAAGCCAAAGTAAAGAGTGCTGTTAAGGTTTAAATCTCCACCGACGAATAAGGTGCCGTTCGATCCTCCACTGCCAGAGCCGTGTCCGGCTAGAATGAGAATCGCCTGATTATCAATCGTCATGTTGTCTCTGACAGTCAGAGATTGGACGGGGCGTCCTGTATCTCCGTGTGAGCAATCAAAGGCAATAAAACTCCAACCTGTTTGTCCTCGATAAGGTACTGTCAAGTTGCCGTTGATTACATAATCCGAACGGATCATGCTGGAACCATTGTCATGAAATGAGAAAGCAATATCGTTCCACGAGGTGTTGCCGTTGATCGTTGCAGCGTTGGCTGTCATCATGCTTGATAACAACAAAGCCGATCCGACAATCACACTTGTCTTGGAGCTTTGGCTTGCTGCTGGCATAGCTTCGGAAACAGCTACGAAGCATCCCCGCCGTTTGTTCCAAACTTTTTTAAAGATTTTGTTCATAAGTTTTCTCCAAGGAAAAATGAAACTCAAACGTTTCAATCAACACCGTCCCTCAACGGTGCTGGTGGAAACGTTCGAGGATTGGAGAAAAAA
>ERZ773134.617-NODE-617-length-36000-cov-7.151342_pt1 | contig 36000 bp, 17 predicted proteins | sample MGYA00580856_ERZ773134 | MGnify/ENA primary metagenome ERZ773134 (study PRJEB29015, sample SAMEA2737823) | human gut metagenome | biome: human gut; feature: human-associated habitat; material: faeces | place: China | collected 2012 ... | reverse complement strand
TGTGGCGGCGATCCGCAAATAAGCCGACATTCCGATCCAGATCCGAAATAAAGACAAGGGGTGTTCCGGCATGGTCGGACACCCCTGTCGTCACTAAAATACCCGAACACAATGAAAAAAATCATTCTTTTCGCTGCAACAATAGCTTGTATGGCAAGTTGTCAGAATACATCCAAAACCCCGGCCATCGACCTGGCCAACTTCGACCTTTCGGTAGCCCCGAACGCCGATTTCTACGAGTACGCCACGGGCGGCTGGCAGAAGAACAACCCCCTCAAACCGGAATATTCGCGCTACGGTTCGTTCGATATCCTGCGCGACAACAACGAGAAGCGTATCAACGAGCTTTTCTCGGAGATGACCAAGATGAAGGCCGAGCCCGGCAGCATCGAGCAGAAAATCTCCGACCTCTATAAGATGGGGCTAGATTCGGTGCGCCTGAACGCCGAGGGCGCAGCTCCGGTGAAGGATGCCGTAGCCGGGATCCTTGCGATCTCCGACCGTTCGCAGCTGACCCCCGTAGTGGCCAGGATACACACCGCGATCGCCAACCCGTTCTTTTCGGTGGGTGTGCAGGCCGACCTGATGAACAGCGATATCAACGCCCTTTATATCTCGCAGTCGGGTATCATGATGGGCGACCGCGATTACTACCTCGACCCTGAGAACGAGAATATCCGGACGGCCTACAAGGAGTATCTGGGCAAGCTCTTCCGCCTGGGCGGAGTCCCCGAAGCCGATATCGAGAAAGCTGTTGCCGGGGTGATGAACATCGAGACGAAGCTGGCCGAGAAGTCGTGGTCGAATACCGAGCTGCGCGACATTCCGGCACAGTACAACCCCACGGCGAAGGCCGAGTTCGAGAAGACCTACGACGCCATCGACTGGCCCGTTTACTACAAAGCCATGGGCATCGGCGACTTCGACACGATCATCGTGACGACGAAATCGTCGATCGCCAACGCCAACGACCTGATGAAGAACGCCCCGCTGGAGGATATCCGTTACTACCTCGCGGCGCAGTACCTGGACGATGCCGCGTCGTACCTGAGCGACGATTTCCAGCAGGCTTCGTTCGATTTCTACGGCAAGGCGATGGCCGGCCAGCAGGAGATGAAACCCCGCTGGAAGCGTGCCATGTCGGTGCCCAACGGCATCCTTTCCGAGGCCGTGGGCGAGATGTATGTAGCCAAATATTTCCCCGCAAAGGACAAGGAGCGTATGCTCGGACTGGTGAAGAACCTGCAGACGGCGCTCGGGCAGCATATCGCGGCGCTGGACTGGATGTCGGACGCTACGAAGGCCAAGGCTCAGGAAAAACTGGCGGCCTTCACGGTGAAGATCGGTTACCCGGACAAATGGAAGGACTATTCGACGCTGGCGATCGACCCTTCGAAGAGCTATTTCGAGAACATCGTGAATGCCAGCCTCTGGTATACGGCCGACAATATTTCGAAGCTCGGCAAGCCTGTCGATAAGGACGAGTGGCACATGTCGCCCCAGACGGTGAACGCCTACTATAACCCGACGACCAACGAGATCTGCTTCCCGGCAGCCATCCTCCAGCCGCCGTTCTACAACCCCGAGGCTGACGACGCCGTGAACTACGGCGCCATCGGCGTGGTGATCGGCCACGAGATGACCCACGGGTTCGACGACCAGGGCCGCAATTTCGACAAGGACGGCAACATGAACAACTGGTGGACCGACGAGGACGCCGCCGCGTTCAAGGCCAAGACGGACATTCTGGTCAAGCAGTTCGACGCGATCGAGGTTCTGCCCGCCAAGGAGGGACAGCCTGCGATCTTCGCCAACGGCGCATTGTCGCTCGGCGAGAACATCGCCGACCAGGGCGGCCTGCGCGTTGCCCGCACGGCCTACCGCAATTCGCTCGCAGGCAGGGAGGCTCCCGCCTCGATCGACGGATTCACTCCCGAGCAGCGTTTCTACCTGGGCTACGCCACGCTGTGGGCGCAGAACATCCGCGACGAGGAGATCGCCCGTCTCACCAAGCTCGACGTGCATTCGCTGGGCAAATGGCGCGTGAACGCCACGCTGCGCAACCTGCAGGATTTCTACGACGCCTTCTCGATCGCCGACGGACCGATGTTCCTGCCCGAACAGGATCGCGTAATCATCTGGTAACCCGCTTAAAAAGCGGGTTTCAGGGGCGATGCCGGGCCATTCTGGCTTACGATCCCGTTCTGCGCCCGCCCGCTTAAGAAGCAGGCTTCAGGGGGCGACGGCCGGCCGGCAGGATTCCGACCAAGCTCTGCGCCCGTCGGCTTGAGAAGCGGGCTTCAGGGGCGGTAAACGCCCACCGGAATCACGCCCCGGTCCGGAACGCTTCATTCAATAAAAAAGACGGCAGGGAGTTTTCCCTGCCGTCTTTTTCGTCTCCGGGCGGTGCAGCCCGGCTTTCCCCGCCGCGCGCCCGGTCCGGCGGCGGAGAACCGAAAAACCGGGCTTCGAAGCATCCATTTTTCGCTTTTTCTTTTAACTTTGTGCTAAAGAAGAAACGATGACCCGACATAAGGCATATACGAAAATTCCGTTTGCGGCGCTGTTTTTCGCCGCAACGCTGATTTCTCCGGTGCTCCATGCCCTGAACATCCCGGACTACCGCTTCCACACCATGCCCGAGACCTCCTATTACGGAGGCATCCACAGCATCGCCAAGGACAGCGTCGGGCGTATGTGGTTCAGCGGCTACGACGCCCTGTTCATGTACAACGGCACGTCGTTCGTACGGATGACCGACCTAGTCACGAACCTCTTGCCGAATTCCTACTGGTCCTACGGACAGGTGATCACGGACAACCGGAAAGGCCTGTACGTAGGGACTAACCAAGGGCTGCTGCGCTTCAACTACCGGAAGCTGGAGTTCGAATTCGTTCTGGAGGGCAATATCGGCTCGGTCACGGCGAACAACGACGGGACGGTATGGCTGATCCGCAACAACGGCATCGAATCGTTCAGCCCCGAACGGCTGCCCGCCGTGACCCGCTATCCGATGCCTCCGGAGATGTCCGCACCCGGGCGGACGCTGACGCTGGTGTGCACGAAGGAGTACGTTTACGCCGCGTCGGGCGGCGATCTCTACCGCCTGAACCGGGAGACCGGGCAATACGTCCTCTTCGCATCCGTCGGCGGCGGCAGCTGCGTGATCCGCGACGTGGTGGAGTGCAACGGGTCGGTATATGTCCTCACGCTCATGGACGGACTCTACGAATGCGACGGCAACGGCAGGATCGGACGGTATTTCCGACTGCCGCTCGAATACGAGAAATCCGCCGGCGCCAAGGAGCTTCACCTCGATTCGCAGGGCATCATCTGGGTAGCGACGCAATCGGGACTGCTGCTGCTGGAGCCGCTTACCGCCAGCACGCAGCTGCTGCGTTCCGACCTCCACTATCCCTACTCCCTGCCCAACAATTCGGTATGGTCGATCTTCCCCGATCCCGACGGCGGGATATGGGTCGGCACATACGGCGGCAAACTGGCCTACATGACCTTCGCGGACAACGGCGTGGACTATTTCAAAGCCACGCCGGGCGGGCTGAACCATCCCATCGTCAGCTGTTTCGAAGAGGATTCGGAGGGCAATCTCTGGATCGGAACGGAGGGGGGGGGAATTAACCGCTGGGACCGCCGCGACGGCCGGTTCGTCTATTACACGCAGGAGAGCCGCTGCGGCCTGACGTCGAACATGATCAAAAAGCTGTGGCACGACGGAAACGACAGGCTGCTGGTCTCGGCGTTCAACGGCGGAATGCGGGTCTTCGACGAACGGCAGGGACGTTTCTCCGACCTGTACATGAACCATCCGGCCTCGGGACAGCCTTTGAGCGTCTATGACTTCGCCAAGGAGGGCGACCGGGGCATCTGGCTGACCGACCCGGACGCCGAGCTGATGTACAAGGATGCGAGTACGGGACGCGTGGAGACGGTCCGGCTGACAGACGCACAGGGAAACGCCGTCCGCATCCATATCGAAACGCTGTTCCACGACGAGCGGGGCGACCTGTGGCTCGTCGGGCACGACGGCGCATACGTCGTCGATCCCGCCACACGGCGGATTCTGAAGCGCCATTACATCGCAGAGGCCCCCTATTCGGTCAACAACCTCTGCTCTTACTGCGTCACCTCCGACTCCGACATCTGGTTCGGAACCCGCGGCGGCGGGGTCAACCTGCTGCGCCGCAACGGCAGTTACGTCAATTTCAGGGACCGGAACGGCGAAGGGCTGGAGGGCAAAACAGTCTTCGGCATCCTCGAAGACACCCCCTCGAAAGATGTCTGGTTCAGCACCAACGACGGGCTTTACTATTACGACCATACCGACGGGGTGATCCGCAAATCGCAGATCGACATCCCGAACCGCTGCGGGGCCTACTACGTGCGGGCTTGCTACAAGACCTCGAAAGGCGAAATGCTGTTCGGAGGGACGGACGGCTTCATCCTCTTCACCCCGGGAAAGATCAAATACAACGACCAGAAGCCAAAAGTCTATTTTACGGACCTGCTTATCAACAGCCGGCCGGCCGTGCCCGGCGCCAAGAACTCGCCTCTGGAGAAAGCCATTTCCACGCTCTCCTACCGCGGAGGCGAGGGCGACGTGATCGAACTGTCGCACCGGGAGTCGAATTTCGAAATCCGCTTCTCGGCGAACAGCTACCTGAACGCCGAGAAAAACCAGTATGCCTACCGCCTGCTGGGACACTCCGAAAGATGGTCCCTGCTGCCGCAGGGACAGAAGGCGGTGCAGTTCTTCAACCTGCCCGCCGGAAACTATGTCTTCGAGGTCAAGGCGGCCAACAACGACGGCCTGTGGGGCGACGAGGTTTCGGCGCTCGGCTTCAGGGTGCACCCCTCGCCCTTCCTCTCCCGCTGGGCCTACCTCGTTTATGCGGCGCTGCTCTCGGCGGTGGCCTACTTCATCTGGCGGTATTTCACCAACAAGAAGATTTTCGAACAGCGGCTCGAACTGGAGCGGATCAAGGAACAGAACATGAAGCAGCTGACCCAGGCCCGGATCAACTTCTTCACGAACATCTCCCACGACCTCAAAACTCCGCTCACGCTGGTCGTCGACCCGCTGAAACAGCTCAAGGAACACCTGCCCGCCAATGCGCCGGGCAATGCCTACGTGCACCTGATCGAGAAGAACGTGGGGCGCATCCAGCGCATGATCAGCCAACTGCTTCAGTTCCGCGAAATCGAGAGCCAGAAGATCACCCTGAACCGCCAGCCGGGCGATCTGATCCGCTTCATCGACAGCATCTTCTCGCTGTTCGAGTTCTACGCCAACAAGAAGGGGATCGAAACCGGCTTCAACTCCCAGTATGAAAGTTTCTACACCAAGTTCGACCACGACGTGATCGAAAAAATCTTCACGAACCTCTTCTCCAACGCGATCAAGTACGCCTCGGAAAACGGCTATGTCGGCGTGAGAATCTACCCGGCGCGGCAGGACCAGCGCCCGGAGTCCGCTCCGCCGGCCGCCGGCACCGAATACATCGCCTTCACGGTCACCAACACCGGGGCGGAAATCCCCGACGACAAGAAGGAGGCCATCTTCGAATCGTTCAACCACCTCTCCGACCGCCGTCCCCAATTCGAGAGCAGCAGCGGCCTGGGACTGGCCATCGTCAAGGAGCTGGTCGGCAACCTCAACGGAACCATCACCCTCCGTTCGGGCAACTCGAAAGTCGCGTTCACGGTGGTCCTGCCCTTCACGCTCAACGCCGAAAAGACCGACAGCGCCGCCGAATCGTACGAATACACGGTCTCCGAAATCGACAACCTGCTGACCGAATCCGACGTCATGGCTCCCAACGACCGGCACGACCGCAAGGCGTGCAACATCGTGGTCATCGAGGACGACCCCAACCTGCGGAGCTACCTCGAACAACGGCTGTCGAAACACTACGACGTATACACCGCGGCAAACGGCAGCGAAGGCATCGCCAAAGCGGAGAGAATCTGCCCCCAGATCGTCATCACCGACCTAATGATGCCCGAAGCCGACGGCTTCGAGGTATGCCGCTCGCTGCGTTCGAACATCAAGACCAGCCATATCCCGGTGATCATGCTTTCGGCCCTGGGCAAAAACACCGAAAACAAGATCAAGGCGCTGGAATGCGGGGCCAATGTGTTCATCGACAAGCCTTTCGATATGGATTTCCTGCTCAAACAGGTTGCCAACCTCATCCGCACCCAGCAGGAACTCAAGGAGCGTTACAGCAAGAAGTACATCGCCGAACCGTCGAAGATCACCATTTCGTCGATGGACGAGGAACTGCTGAAAAAGGCGATGAACTATATCGAACGGAACATGGACAACAGCGACTACAACGTGGATTCGTTCGTGTCGGACATGTCGATCGGACGCACGCTCCTCTACCAGAAGATCAACGACATCACGGGCATGTCGATCAAGGAGTTCATCATGGACGTCCGGCTGAAACGGTCGGCCCAGCTGCTCCGGGAGTCGGACCTGACCATCTCCGAGATCTCGGTCCTGACGGGATTCGCCAATCCCAAATATTTCAGCATCTGTTTCAAACGGCATTTCGAACTGACCCCATCCGAATTTAAGAAGAAATCCTGACGCAAACCGCACGAAAGGAGCCGACCGAACCGGCTATGAATATCTCGTGCTTTCGTATCCGCCGGAGCAGCGTCCGCATCTGCCCGCAGAAACCTTCCCGCCGTCGCCCCGCGCGACCGGCAGGGAGGTTTCATTTTGTCCGGACGGGACTCTTCGCAGGTCTGCGCAGCGCCCGGATATGATCCTTTTTTTACCCCTCCGTACGAAATGGAACCATTTCCGAATAAACGACGCCCATCCGGTCGCCCCGTTTTATTGACCTTTGCAATACGGGGTCCGAAGTCCCCGGCGTCCGCTTTTCCCTCGAAATACATAAAAAATTTAAAAATTAAAACCTGAAACCTATGAAAAGATGATCGGAAAACCACACCAGGCGACGAAATGTCTCCCGCCCCTCCAGACAATCCCTTTATAACGGAGATACAAGCACTAACCAAAAAGAAACCTTTTATGATAATGAGCATGTACAAAAAGCTTATAGGCAGCCTGACGATTTCCCTCTTATTCCTGCTGTCTGCAACACCGTCGTTCGCCCAGCAGAACGACGTCAAAGTAACCGGTAAAATCACCGACGGAAGCGGCGCCCCGCTGGCGGGAGTCGTTGTCGTGGTAAAGGACGGCAAAAGCAACAACGGAGCCGTATCCAATACGCAAGGTGTTTATGAAATCAAAGTTCCCGCATCCTCGACGCTTCTTTTCACCTGTCTGGGCTATACCGACCAGGAAGTGAAACTCGGCGCATCGAATGTCGTAAACGTGACGATGACCGAAGACGCCCAGTCCCTCGACGAAGTGGTCGTCGTGGGTTACGGTACGCAGAAAAAGAAAGACCTCACGGGAGGTCTCGCCGTCGTCAGCAAACAGACGCTGGAAATGGTCTCGACTAACAACCTGATGGACCGTCTGGTCGGCCAGGTCGCCGGTCTGAACATCACGACCGGCAACGAAGCGCCGGGCAGCAACCAGACCCTGCTGATCCGCGGCCAGAACTCACTGACGGCCAGCAACGACCCGCTGATCATTCTCGACGGCATTCCCTACTCGGGCGGACTGGCCGACCTCGACCCGAACATCATCGAGAACATGTCGGTGCTGAAAGACGCGTCGGCCGTGGCCATCTACGGTTCGCGCGGCTCGAACGGCGTCATCCTGATCCAGACCAAGCGGGGTTCGCAGGGCGAATTCCATGTCACCTACAAAACAAAGCTCGCCATCGCCGAGCCGATGCAGCGCATCGAAACCATGGGTCCCAACGAGTTCATCCGCCTCAAACAGGACATGGGCCGGCTCAAGAACAATTACAGCGGCGAACAGCTCGATCCGCTGGTAGGTTCGATTATCAGCGCCAGCGAGAAGGTAAACTACGCCAAGGGCATCACCAACGACTGGCAGGACTACGTCTTCCGCACGGTCTTCACGATGGACCACCAGCTGAGCTTCCAGGGCGGCAACGAGAAAACCACCTATATGGCCTCGGTTTCCTACCTGGACAACCCCGGCGTGGTTTACAATTCGAATTACCAGCGCACGAACGTCTATGCCAGCATCAACCAGAAAATGAACGACTGGCTGTCCGTAGGTCTCACCACGCAGTTCGTGAACCGTGAGACCGGCGGTGCGACGCCGAACCTCGAACATGCCATCAAGCAAAGCCCCTACGGCATCTACAAGGACGAGACCGGCGCCTACTACGAAGAGCCGATGGACTACTCGAACCTGCCCAACCCGATGAAGGACGTCAACGCCGACCAGAAACGCACGGGCCGCAACTTCATGGCCAACGGGTTCCTCGATCTCAAACTTCCGGTCAAAGGGCTCTCTTTCCGGTCGCAGTTCGGCTACAACTACCGCAGCCAGATGAACGGAACCTACTACGGCCGCAACACCGTAACGGGTAAGAAAGTCGACGGCCGCGCCGAGCTGGCCAACAACCACACGACGGACTGGACGTGGGAGAACGTGCTTAAATTCGACCGGAATTTCGGCAAACACCACATCGACTTCACAGGTCTTTTCTCCATGCAGGAGGCCCAGTATACAGCCGCTTCGCAAAGCGGCGAAGGCTTCGTGAACGACGACTCGAGCTTCTACCGGATGGACGGCGCCGAGAACAAGATCGCCATCAGTTCGTCTTTCTGGAAAGAGAACTTCGTTTCGGGCATGTTCCGTGTGAATTACGGGTTCAACAGCAAATACCTTCTGACACTCACCGGACGCGCCGACTCGTTCTCGGCCTTCGCTGAAAACCACAAATGGGCTTTCTTCCCCTCGGCTGCCGTTGCCTGGCATCTCGGCGAGGAGAGCTTCATCAAGGACAACGCCTCTTGGATCGACATGCTGAAGATCCGCCTCTCATACGGCGCCAACGGAAACAACGCCATTTCGCGTTATCAGTCGCTCGACCGTCTCTACTCGACCAATGGTGTCAAATATATTTGGGGCGACAACAGCGACGCCGCCAACTCGGCCTACCTGCCGAGCGACGGTATCGGCAATCCCGACCTGCGTTGGGAGACCACCTATACGGCCAACCTCGGTATCGACTTCCAGTTCTTCAACGGCCGTCTGGGCGGTACGATCGACATGTACCTCTCCAACACGCACGACCTGCTGATGTCGCGTACCGTTCCCATTATGAACGGTTACAGCAAGATTCTCTACAACGTCGGCCAGACCCGCAACAAGGGTATCGAACTGACGCTCCATTCGCAGAATATCCGCAAGAAGGATTTCAGGTGGGAGACCGACTTCACCTTCTCGCTCAACCGCGACAAGATCGTCGCGCTGCGCGGCGACGGCAGAGACGACATCAACAACAAGTGGTTCATCGGCCAGCCGCTGTCGGTCTACTACGACTGGAACATGATCGGCATCTGGCAGGAAGGCGACGAGTTCACGTTCATCGACAAGGACGGCAAGGAGGTGGCCCACCAGACCGGAGCCACGCCCGGAGCCGCCAAACTGGAGGATGTCGACGGCAACGGCGTCATCGACTCCAAAGACCGCAAGGTGATCGGCAGCAAACAGCCGAGCTTCACGATGTCGATGGGCAACCGTTTCTCCTACAAGGACTTCTATTTCTCGTTCCTGTTCAACGGCGTCTTCGGCAAGTGGATGACGGACAACGTGGCCAACATCTCCTCGTATACGTTCGGTTCGGGCAACTACATCCACGGCGTGAAATACTGGACGCCGGAGACCCCCGACGCAGAGGTCGTTTCGCCGGGTTACCAGGCCTCCTTCAGCCACGGCTACTACAAGAAGCTCAACTACGTACAGCTGCGCAACATCACGCTGGGCTACCGTGTCAACCAGAAATTCGTCCGCCGGATCGGTTTGAGCGCCATCGACGTGAATTTCAGCGTGAACAACGTCTGCGCCTTCTCCAACATGCGCCAGATGCTGAACTACGACAACACCTGGTTCGCATCGTTCCCGACCGCCCGCTCCTACGTACTGGGATTAACCTTAACCTTCTAATCAAGACCTGACTATGAAAACGATGAATTATATCAAGATCGGCATCGCGAGTTCGATCCTCTCGATAGCTGCGGGCTGCACCTCCTTCCTGGAAGAGGATCTGAAAAGTTCGCTGGCCCCCGACAACACTTACACCAGTTCACTGGGCTTCGAGGTGGGAGCCACGGGGCTCTACGCCATCGCCCGCTCGGAATACAACACCTGGGGTGAAAACGGCGCTTTCATGCACAACGGCGCCTGCGCCTACGAGGTGCTCCAGATTTCGACCGACCTCTGCCGCATGGGAACCGTCCGCGACGGTTCGCTGGTTCCGTTCGCCGAAATGACGCTCAACCCGTCGACGCTTTTCGTCGGCTCGTACTGGAACTGGGCCTACAACCTGATCGCTTCGGCCAACGAACTGCTGATCTATTCCGAAAAGAACGACAACTGGGACTATCCCACCGACAAACAGCTTTACCAGGCCGAAGCCCGTTTCTTCCGGGCTTACGCCTACCGCACGCTGGTCTACCTCTACGGCGACGTGCCTTGGGTCGAAACCATCCAGAAGCCCTTCCTGCTCTCGTTCTCGCGCGATCCCAAGATCGAGGTGCTGGGCAACATCATCAAAGACCTGGAATTTGCCAAGACGTATCTTCCCGACAATCCCGACAACGTGAAGGAGGGCAAGCTTACGACGTGGGCCGCACGCCACCTGCTGAGCGAAATGTACCTGCTGCGCGGCGCCGAAGGCGACTATAAGCTGGCCGAGGAGAATGCCCAGGACGTGATCGACTGCCCGTATTACAGTCTGATGAAAAGCCGCTTCGGCAACGCCAAGAACGATCCCGGCGACTATTTCAGCGACATGTTCGCCGAAAACAATCAGAACCGTTCGGCCGGCAACACCGAGGGTATCTGGGTCATGCAGTTCCAGTACAACACGGTCGGCGGCGGCACGAATTCCGACGACTGGACCCGCCGCGCCTGGAATCCCCAGTACCACGCCATCGACGGATTCGCACTGGCCGACTCGCTCGGCGGCCGCGGCCTGGCGCAGATCTATCCGCTGAAGTGGTGGATCGGCGTCAAGGGAACCAACGCCACGACGGCCGGAGAAAAGGAGGGTTTCCCCGATATTCAGGAAAAAGGCATCTTCGAAGACGGCGACATCCGCAACTCGGAGTACAACATCAAGCGCAACTGGTACTACAACAACCCGCTGACGCCCAACAAGCTGGGACAAAAATGCCCCATCGACGACAAATCGTGGTCGCAGGCCCAGCTCTTCCCGGCGCTGAAGAAATTTTTCTTCGGCAAGGAGGAAAACCTCCAGCTTACCGGCGCATACAAGGACCGCATGAAATTCCGCCTGGCCGAGACCTACCTGCTGCTGGCTGAAGCCTACCTGCGTCAGGACATGCCCGATAAGGCCGCCGATGCCGTGAACGAAGTGCGCCGCCGCGCCAAAGTGTCCGACGTTTCCGACGAGGAGATGACGATGGATTTCCTGCTCGACGAGCGCATCCGCGAACTCTACGGCGAAGAGAGCCGCCGCTTCACGCTGATACGCACGGGCAAGCTGCTCGAACGCGTGAGAAAGTACAACCCCGAGGCGCGCGACCTCATCCAGGATTTCCACGTGCTGTGGCCCATTCCGCAGGCTATCCGCGACGCGAATGTCGGCAATTTCCCGCAGAATCCCGGATATGAAGGTTACGAAGGCTAAAAACCTTCGTCCCCGCCTCCGGGCGGATCAGACAAGAATGTGTCCGGCAGATTCCGGACCGTATCAGCAACCACGAAAAAAACAATTATGAAAAAGATAAAATTTGCATGCAACCTGTCGCTGCTGACCCTTTTCGCACTCGGCCAGTGGGCCTGTGAATGGGACCCGTACGAACACGACAGCGACCCGGTCCGGGAAACTCTGGAGCTGACCGCCTCCGCCTCCCAGATCGCTTTGGACGAAAACGACCTTTCGGCTACGGTACTGACCTTCGACTGGACGCCCGCGCGTCCGATGCCCGACGAGTATCTGGTGTCCTACACGACCAAACTGGACCTGCTGAACAACAACTTCGGTTCGTCCACCGCCATCGTGACGAGCGAGGACGACGGCATCTTCAGCCGGAGCTACACCTCCGAGCAAATCAACAACTGGGCTAACGAGCGCTGGAAGGTGCCCGTAAACAAGACCTTCACGCTGGCGTTCCGCGTCATCGCGGAGTATGCGGGCGGCCCCACATACGAAATGCCCGAAGTGCGCACCGTGGAAGTGACCGTAACCCCGATCAAGGTCGATGTCTTCGATGCCGACAAGGTGTCGCTTTCCGGCACGGCCATCAGCAGCGTGACGGAGATCGAAAAGACGGTCGAGAATGCGAACCTCTATGCCTGGTACGGCGAATTGAGCATCGGCGAGTTGCAGATTCCCGTCGAGCTGGAGGGCCAGACCTACTACATCGTTCCGAGCGACGGCAACGGCGCGCTCCGCGACGGGGAGCTTGTCGACGTGAAGATGACGGAAACCCCCGTTTCGTGGAATATCCCGAACGCCGGCAACTACCGCCTGCTGATCGACATGGAGAACAAGCAGGTGCGCATCTACTCGTCGGCAACCGACCTGAAGCCGCTGTCCGTCACATTCCACCCGAGCGGTGCGGAAGCCAATCCCGAGGCAACGATCGAGGTGCTCGATCTCTACGCCTACGGAGCAGGTACGGGCTGGGGCGTGCGCAAACTCAACCTGAAGCAGAGCTTCGCCGACCCGCAGATCCTGATCTATGACGCCGAAGAGCACAACGGCACGAAACTTTCCAGCGGCATGAAGTTCTGCGTAGCCCAGAATTTCTCGGTCGGCGATGCGGATTACAACCAGAACAATGCCTATTGCTTCACCTGTCCGCTGACGGCAGAAGGCAAGAAGCAGAACCTCACGCTGACTCTCGGCAAGGTGGGCGAACTGCACGGAGGTGCCGACGGAGAGACGCGCAACTCGTATTACACGATCCCCGCTTCCGACCTGCTGATCTTCGATCTGCGTCACGGAACGATCCTGGCCCGGAACAAATAACGCCGGACCGCACGACTGAAAAATATTGCCGTATCGGAATGGAGACTGGGTTCCGGCCGACAGGAAGATACGGCAATATTCCATTACAACGACAATCAATCGTAAAAACAGCAACATGATACACATGAGAAATCTGATGACCGGCTGTCTTCTGGCAGCATTTCTTTGCGCCGCTTCCTGCGGTTGCTCGAAGGACAACGGCGGCGGCGAAGAAGGCGGCCAAGTTGCCGGTATGACCGTAAAGCCCGCCTACAACAAGTCGGAAGTGCTGCACAACCCGCTCAACGGCTGGGTGATGTATGTCAGCGCGGACTACGATCCCTTCTATTTCGACAAGGAGATCTACGTACCGCTGCTCGGAAAGAACGTAAGGGTGGCGGACTACGCTTCGGCCTGCTATATCCGCACGAAATGGTCCGTGCTGAATCCCGCAGACGGGCAGTACGCCTGGAAAGACCCCAATTCGAAGGTTTACAAACTGGTTCAGAAAGCCCGGGAGCTGAAACTCCCCATCGCTTTCCGCGTCGTGGTGGACGGACGTGACCAGGGCGCCAATACGCCCCAGTTCGTCTACGATGCCGGAGCCGAATACGCGATGTCGGAGCCGAAATACCCCGACCGCAAGACCCCGATGCCGCAGGACCCGATCTTCCAGCGCTACTACGAGAAGTTCGTCGCAGCCCTCGCCGAGGAGTTCAACGATCCGGAATACACCTCGTTCATCGACGGCTACGGCCTCGGCAAGTGGGGCGAGGGCCACAGCGTGGCTTACAACAAGGACGACGTATCGGCTGTCGATGAGAATACGGAAACGGTGAAGCGCGAAGTCCTCGACTGGATCACCAAGCTCTACGCCAAACACTTCACGAAGGTTCCCCTGGTGATCAACTACCACCGCGTACTGGGCCATCCCACGAGCCAGGGCACGGCGAACCCGAACAGCGAAAGCCTCGTGGCCCTGGCCATCAGCAACGGCTACTGCATCCGCTCCGACGCCTTCGGCATGAACAACTCCAGCTGGGGTTACAGCACCTGGGAGAAGGCAATCGCCGCACAATGGCGTTACAAGGTCCCCATCATCATGGAGGGCGGATATATCGTCAGCAGCCACAGCTACTGGAACGACCCGGCCGGCTACCGCCAGGGACACCCCGAAGATGTCCGCCAGGGCGAATTCGACTCCTCGGCCGAAGCCCGCGTCAACATGATGGACTTCCGTGTCGGCCAGGAGACCGAGTCGTGGTTCAACGATGCCTTCAGCCTCGTGCAGCGCTTCGTCTCCGAAGGCGGCTACCGTCTCTATCCCGACCAGGTGATCGTTCCCGACCAGGTGAGCGCAGGCAGCCGTGTCAAGGTCGCTTCGCGCTGGCGCAACATGGGCTGGGGCTATTTCCCGAACAACCTGCCGCAGTGGAACTACAAATACAAGGTGGCCTTCGCTTTGATCGACGCTTCGGACAAGGCGCAGAAGGTCTTCGTCGACAAGGACTGCGAGCCTTCGACCTGGGTCGAGAGCAAGCCCTTCTCCTACACCTTCGAAACGCCGGCCGTCGATCTTCCCGCGGGGAAATACACGTGGGGCATCGCCATCGTTGACACGACGAAGGAGAACCGGCCTGCCATCCAGCTCGCCGTGAACAACGAAAAGACGGCCGAAGGCTGGGTGAAACTGCACGAAGTACAGATCAACTAACGCCTGAAAAGCCATGAAGAGGGTTGCATTGCTTTCCGCAGCGCTGCTGCTGTCCGTCACCGCCTCCTTCGGGAGCGGCGTCCTGGTCGAGGCCGAGAGTTTCCGCGACAAGGGCGGGTGGGCCGTGGACCAGCAGTTCATGGACCAGATGGGTTCGCCCTACCTCATCGCGCACGGCATGGGCAAACCCGTGGCGGACGCCGTGACGACGGTCGAATTCCCGGAAACGGGAACCTACCGGGTCTACGTCCGGACGTTCAACTGGGTCGCCCCCTGGTACGACGGGGAAGGTCCCGGAAAGTTCGCCCTCCGGGTCGGCAGCCGGAAACTGTCCGCGACGCTCGGCTGCACGGGCAGCGAGTGGATGTGGCAGTGCGCCGGAAAGGTCTCCGTCCGGAAAGGTCCGGTCAGCGTTTCGCTGACCGACCTTTCCGGATTCGACGGCCGCTGCGACGCCGTCTATTTCACCACCGAAGAGGGCGACGTCCCTCCGTCCGGAAGCGCGGAACTCGCAGCGTTCCGCAAACGGATGCTCGGCATCCCCGCAACGCCGCAAACCGCCGAATCGTTCGATTTCGTCGTCGTGGGCGGCGGCATCGCAGGCATGTGCGCCGCGGCCGCGGCGTCCCGGCTGGGGTGCAGCGTCGCTCTGGTCAACGACCGCCCGGTGCTGGGCGGCAACAACAGCTCCGAAATCCGCGTGCACCTGGGCGGCGTCATCGAGCTTGGCCCCAACGAGGGACTGGGCCGCATGATCCGCGAATTCGGCCACTCGCGCGAAGGCAACGCCCGGCCGGCCGAAAACTACGAGGACGCGAAGAAAAGTGCGTTCATCGCCGGGGAGCAGAACGTGAAGCTGTTCTCCAGCTGCCGCGCCGTAGCGGTGAACAAAGAGGGCGGCCGGATAAAATCCGTAATCGTCCGCCACATCGAAACCGGGGAGGAGACGACGCTCGAAGCGCCGCTTTTCGCCGACTGCACGGGCGACGGAACCATCGGATTCCTGGCCGGAGCCGACTACCGCATGGGCCGCGAGAGCCGCGACGAATTCGGCGAAACGCTGGCGCCCGAAACCGCCGACCGGATGACGATGGGTTCGTCCGTCCAATGGTATTCGGTCGACACGGGCCGCAAAACCTCGTTCCCGACGTTCAGCTACGGCGTGGAGTTCAACGCCGAAAACTGCGAGCGGGTGACGATGGGCGAATGGAAATGGGAGACGGGCATGAACCTCGACCAGATCCGCGATTTCGAACGCATCCGCGACTACGGCCTGCTGGTGATCTATTCGAACTGGAGCTTTCTCAAGAACGGCCTGAAAGACAATGCCAAGTACCGCAACCGCGAGCTGGGCTGGGTGGCCTATGTGGCCGGCAAACGCGAATCGCGGCGGCTTCTGGGCGACTACGTCCTCAAACAGGACGATATCGACAAGAACGTCTTCCACGAAGACGCCTCGTTCACCGCGACGTGGGACATCGACCTGCATTTTCCCGATTCGCTCAACTCCGTGCGCTTCCCGGGCCGGGAGTTCAAGGCCGCGACCAAACACATCCACATCTATCCCCATGCCGTGCCTTACCGGTGTCTCTACTCCCGCAATGTGGACAACCTGTTCATGGCCGGGCGGAACATCAGCGTGACGCACGTGGCCCTCGGAACGGTGCGGGTGATGCGCACGACGGGCATGATGGGCGAGGTGGTCGGCATGGCAGCCTCGCTGTGCCGCAAATACGACGCTTCGCCCCGCCTGATCTACCAGAAACACCTCGGAGAACTCCGCAGGCTGATGCGCGAAGGCGTCGGCAGAAAAGAGGGGATTCCCGATAACCAGAAATTCAACACGGGCGGTTCTCTGAAAGCGCCCCGCGCACTGCGCAACGACTGAAAACGACAATGAAAAAACTACTGACACTGCTGCTTGCGCTGCCCCTCGCATGGGGGCATGCCGCAGCGCAGGAGAACGCGAAATATACGATCCTCCTCACCGGGGCCTCGTTCGCCTCACCGCAGAACGGCTGGTTCGAAATTGGATGCCGGCAACTGGACGCCCGGGCTATCAACCGGGCCATCGGCGGCGAGTCGATCGCCGACACGGCCAACCGGATGGCCGAGGGCACGCTCTGGAACGCCGGGGAGCTGGACGAGATGGATGCGCTGGTCATCATGCAGGTCCACAACCGCGACGTCTCGGCCACGGGCGGCCTGAAAGAGAAGTACACCGATTACACGACGCCGTTCGACCGGAGCAACTACGCCGCGGCGTTCGATTACGTCATCAAACGCTACCAAAGCGAGTGTTACGCCCTGAAGGACGATCCGAAATCGAAGTACTACGGCACGAAATCGGGTAAACCCGCCGTCATCGTCCTCTGCACCGACTGGCACGACGCGCGGACGACCTACAACGCCGCCATACGGCGCCTCGCCGCACGGTGGGGCCTGCCGCTCGTGGAGTTCGACAGGAACATCGGCTTCTCGAAAGACACTCCGAACCCGGCCACCGGGACCCAGCAGAGCCTGCTCCACGCCCAGGACACGCAAACCATCGAAGGCGTCGCCTACGGGTGGCATCCCCAGCGGGGCCAAGACAAATACATCCAGCAGCGGATGGCTGCGATCTTTACCGACACGATGCGCAGAATCCTGTCGGCAAAATAGAATCCCGACCATGAAACACACACTCCCGATACTGTTCACGATGCTGCTCTGCGGCACGTCCGCCTTCCCGCAGGAGGGCTGTTACAGCCGTTTGCAGAACGACACCCTGACGATCGGCAACTCCCGGATCGAACGCCGGTTCGTCTGGAACGGCGGCAACCTGATGACGCAGAGCCTGACCGACTTTTCGTCGGGACAGGTGTGGACTTCCCGTTCCCTGACGCCCGACTTCAAGGTCGCGGGCGATACCCGAAGCACCGGCGGACGCTGCTCGACGAAACGGATCGCCGAAACCGACATCCATCCGGCGCGGCTGGAAATCACCGTGGAATTTTCGCTGGGAACGCTCGACGTGCGGCGGATTTACCGCATCTGCGCCGACACTCCGGCGATCGCCTGCGACACCTACCTCAAAGGCAGCGCCGCACAGCTTCCCGACAGCCAGACGGTCAACGCCGCCGACCGCAAGAACATCGAATCGACCGCCGACATGCAGTCGCAGCCGGTCGCCGCGACCCTCGACCGGTTCAACCCCGGCGGATTCCACTGGCACACGCGGATCGTGGAGTTCCAGGACGTCACGGACTGGAACAACAACCTGGTCTTCGAAACCGACGTCATTCCCTACCGGAAAAACAGCTACCGGGGCAACCTGCTCTTCGCCCGCAACGCCGAGAACGGCCGCGGGTTCTTCTTCCTGAAGGAAGCCCCCGGTTCGGGCGTGCAACTGGCCTATGGCGGCGGGGACTTCACGGCGGAGTTCGGCGATTTCACGGTGACGGGACTGGGCGTGACGGAGAAGGACCTCCGCGAAGGGGAGTGGGTGAAAGCCTACGGATGCGTCCTCGGAGTCTGGTCGGGCGGAGAACTCGAACAGTTGACGGCCCTGCGGAGCTACCAGAAAAATTTACGGAAGCTGCTTCCCGGACGCGACGAGATGGTGATGATGAACACATGGGGCGACCGCAGCCAGGACACGAAGGTGAACGAACGGTTCTGCCTGGCCGAGGTCCGCAAGGCCGCGCATCTGGGCATCACGCATTTCCAGATCGACGACGGCTGGCAGGTGGGCAAAAGCCCCAACTCCGCCGTGGCGAAGGGGTCGTTCAAAAACATCTGGGACAATCCCGACTACTGGAAGCCCGACCCGGAGAAATACCCCCGGGGATTGCACCCTGTCGTGGAGCTGGGCCGGGAACTGGGCGTGGAGATCTGCCTCTGGTTCAACCCGAGCGTACAGGACGGCTATGCCGACTGGGAGAAGGACGCGCAGGCCCTCGTAGGTCTCTACGACGAGTACGGCATCCGCACGTTCAAGATCGACGGACTGGCAATCCCCGACAAACGCTCCGAAAGCAACCTGCGGCGGCTGTTCGACCGCGTGCTGGAGCGGACGGGCGGCCGAGTGGTCTTCAACCTCGACGCCACGGCCGGACGCCGCGGAGGCTACCACATGTTCAACGAGTACGGCAACATTTTCCTCGAAAACCGTTACACCGACTGGCAGAACTACTACCCCTACTGGACGCTGCGCAACCTGTGGATGCTCTCCAAATACGTCCCCGCGGAGAAGCTCCAGATCGAGTTCCTCAACAAATGGCGCAACACGGAAAAATATGCCGGCGACCCGTTCGCCCCGGCCAATTACAGTTTCGAATACCTCTTCGCAACGACCATGGCCGGACAGCCGCTGGCCTGGATGGAGGCGAGCGGACTGCCCGAAGAGGCGCTGGGCATCGGCACGCTGATCGAACACTACAAAGAGGTGCAGCACGATTTCCACCGCGGAGTGATCCTCCCCGTGGGCGACGAACCGTCGGGCCGTTCGTGGACCGGATTCCAGTCGGTCGACGGCGAGCGGGGCTACCTGATCTTCTTCCGCGAGCAGAACCCCGACCGGAAGGCCCGGATCGAAACGTGGCTCCCCGAGAACTCGAAAGTGCGCCTCACGCCGGTGCTGGGGAGCGGGAAGGCCGCCGTGCAAAAGACCGGACGCCGCGGAACGCTGGAGGTGGAACTTCCCGCGCCCAACGACTACGCGATGTACCGCTACGAACTGATCCGCTGACGAACCACAAATCCTGATAACAATGAAAACACCGATAAAATTCATCCTGTCATTTACTCTGCTGCTGCTCGCGGCGGCCGACATCACAGCCCAGGAACTGATCACCAACGTTTACGGACGCGACGTGCAGTCGCTCAACGGAAAGTGGGACGCCATCGTCGATCTCTACGATCAGGGCCGCAAAAACAAGATCTACCTCAACCGCAAGCCGGAGGGAAAGACCGATTTCTACGAATATTCGTTCGACAACGGCCTGCGGCTCGACGTTCCCTCGGACTGGAACTGCCAGACGCCCGAGCTGAAATACTACGAAGGCACGGTGTGGTATGCCCGGCGGTTCGACGCCCCCGAGCAGACCGGCCGGCGGCAGTTCCTCCATTTCGGAGCCGTCAGCTACCGCTGCCGGGTCTACCTCAACGGCGAGGAGATCGGCGCCCATGAAGGCGGATTCACTCCCTTTGAGATCGAGGTGACGGGCCGCCTCAAGCCCGAAGGCAACTTTCTGGCCGTAGAGGTCAACAACACCCGCACCACGGACGCCATCCCGGCGATGGCCTTCGACTGGTGGAACTACGGCGGCATCACGCGCGACGTGATGCTCGTCAGCGTGCCCGACGCTTTTATCCGGGACTATTTCATCCGCCTCGGCAAGGATTCCGACGACCGGATCGACGCCGATGTGCAGCTGGCGGGCGCCGCTGCCGGAACGGCCGTACGGATCGAGATTCCCGAACTGAACGTAGACCGGACCGTCACTGCCGGAGCGACCGGTACGGCCTCGGCGTCGTTCCGGGTCAGGAGACTGCAACGCTGGTCCCCCGCCGATCCGAAACTTTACCGGGTGATCGTCTCCACGGACCGCGACCGGGTGGAGGAGTCGATCGGGTTCCGCAATATCCGCACCGAGGGCGAAGAGATCGTCCTCAACGGCTCGCCCGTGTTCCTCAAGTCGATCTCGTTCCACGAAGAGATCCCCCAGCGCATGGGCCGGGCACACTCCGAGGCCGACGCCGTGATGCTGCTCAGCGAGGCCAAAGCACTCGGCTGCAACATGATCCGTCTGGCGCACTACCCGCAGAACGAACATATCGTCCGGCTGGCCGAAAAGATGGGCTTCCTGCTCTGGGAGGAGATTCCCATCTGGCAGGGCATCGACTTCGCCAACGACCAAACCCGCGAAAAGGCGGGCCGCATGATCCGCGAGATGGTCACGCGCGACAAGAACCGCTGCGCCCTGACGTTTTGGGGCGTGGCCAACGAGACGCAGCCTTCCGGGCCGCGCAACGCCTTCCTGCGCCACCTGATCGCATGCTGCCGGGAGATCGACGACACGCGCCTGATCGTTGCGGCGTTCGATCTGGTGCGTTTCGACCGCCAGCGGCAGCTGTTCGTCATGGACGACCCGTTCATCGGGGAACTGGATGTCGTGGCCATCAACAAATACATGGGCTGGTATCACCCGTGGCCCCTCACGCCCGACAAGGCGGTGTGGGACGTGGCGCGCGGCAAACCGCTGATCATCTCCGAATTCGGCGGCGAGGCGCTCTACGGCCAGCACGGCCCGGCCGATGTGGCCAGCTCGTGGAGCGAGGAGTATCAGGAGGCCCTCTACCGCGACAACCTGCGCATGTTCGAGAACATCCCCAACCTGCGGGGCGTGTCGCCGTGGATTCTGTTCGACTTCCGCTCGCCGTTCCGCTTCCACCCCGCCAACCAGGAGGGCTGGAACCGCAAGGGGCTGGTTTCCGATCAGGGATACCGCAAGAAAGCGTGGTATCTGATGAAAGCCTATTACGACAAACACTAAAAGAAGATGAAGAAGTTTTTGACATACACGCTTCTCGGCGTCCTGCTCGCAGGCTGCGCCGGAAGCGGGCGGGAACCGCTGGAGACCGTCGTGAACAAGGCGCTGGCCGGCGCCGAGCGGCAGACGCTGCTGATGGCCGAGAAGTACAGTGCGCGCGAAGGCCGCCTGCCGCGCACGTGGGAGAACGGCGAGGACGTCTCGTCGGATTCGCGCTGGTGGTGCAGCGGCTTTTTCCCGGGCGTGCTGTGGTACGTCTACGAGAACGGCCGCAACCCCCGGGTGCTGGAGTACGCCCGGATGTTCACCGCACGCGTCGAGCGGGAAAAACACACCACCGACAATCATGACGTGGGGTTCATGCTCTATTGCAGTTTCGGCAACGGACTGCGCCTCACGGGAGACGAGTCCTACGAGGAGGTGCTGCTCACCGGGGCGCGCTCGCTGGCGACGCGCTTCAAACCCGAAGTAGGGCTGATCCGCTCGTGGGACCACAACCGCGACAAATGGCAGTATCCGGTCATCATCGACAACATGATGAACCTCGAACTGCTGATGTGGGCCGCCGACCGTTCGGGCGACAAGTCGCTGCGCGACATGGCCGTATCGCATGCTGACAAGACGCTGAAACACCATTTCCGCCCCGACTTCAGCTCCTGCCACCTGGTCTCCTACGACACGATCTCGGGACAGCCCCATCTCAAGCAGACCCATCAGGGCCTCTCCGACTCCTCGGCCTGGAGCCGCGGACAGGCATGGGGACTCTACGGCTACACCTGCATGTACCGCCTCACGGGCGACGCCCGCTACCTCGAACAGGCCCGCGGCATCGCCGGATTCCTCATCAACCACAGGAACATGCCTGCCGACGGGATTCCCTACTGGGATTTCGACGCGCCGGCCCTCGCCTCCACGCCGCGCGACGCATCGGCGGCCGCAATCATGGCCTCGGCACTGGTCGAGCTGAGCGGCTTCGTGCCCGCAGCCGAAGGGGAGCGGTACATGGCTTTCGCCGAAAAGCAGATCCGCACGCTGGCCTCGCCCGAATACACCGCTCCGGCGGGTGAGAACGGAGGCTTCATTCTCCGGCACAGCACGGGAGCCTATCCCTTCTCCTCGGAGGTCGACGTGCCGCTCACCTACGCCGACTACTATTATCTGGAGGCGCTCACGCGCATCAAACGCCGATTGCAGCCATGACCGCCGTGAAAAAATACGCGCTGCTGTCGCTCTGCGGCCTGACCCTGTTCTGCGCCCGGGCGCAGATGCCCGCGACAAACTACGACGAATCGCAGGTTCCGGCCTACACGCTGCCCGACCCGCTGACAACCATCGCCAGCAAAAAGGTGACTGACGCCGAAACGTGGATTTCGGAACGCCGTCCCGAACTGCTGTCGCTGTTCGAAAGCGAGGTCTACGGAAAAGCCCCCGGCCGCCCCGAGGGACTGCATTTCGAGGTCTTGAGCGAGGACCGCTACACGCTGGGCAACATGGCCACCCGCCGGGAGATCGCCGTCTACTTCACCGAGAGCGACGCACATTTCATGACCATCCTGCTCTACATCCCCAACAAACGCACCGACGCCGTTCCGGTCTTTCTGGGGCTGAATTTCAAGGGCAACCACACGATCTGCGACGACCCGCTCGTCACGGAGTCGGTCTCGCGCATGAAGCCGCGCGAAGAGGGCGGCAGCGAAGTCCGCGCAAAAGGCTTCCCGCGCGCCGCAGCAGCTTCGCGCTGGCCGGTGGAGATGCTGATCGCCAACGGCTACGGCCTCGCCACGATTTACCGCGGCGACATCGACCCCGACTACGACGACGGCTTCCAAAACGGCGTTCACCCGCTCTTTTACCGCGAGGGGCAGACCAAACCGGCCCCCGATGAATGGGGCACGATCGCGGCCTGGGCCTGGGGCTTGAGCCGCGCGATGGACTACCTCGAAACCGACGAGGATGTCGATGCCTCCCGCGTGGCGGTCATCGGGCATTCGCGGCACGGCAAAACGGCCCTTTGGGCCGCAGCCGTCGATCCGCGCTTCGCCATGGCCGTGTCGAACGACTCGGGATGCGGCGGCGCGGCGTTGTCGCGGCGTTGTTACGGCGAAACCGTAGCCAGGATCAACAGCCTCTTCCCGCATTGGTTTTGCGGGAACTTCAAACAGTATTCGGGCAACGAGGCGGCTTTGCCCGTCGACCAGCACGAACTGATTGCGCTGATAGCCCCGCGCCCGGTGTATATCGCCAGCGCCGTCGAGGACCGTTGGGCCGATCCGAAAGGCGAGTTCCTCGCGGGGGTCCACGCCACGCCGGTCTACGAGTTGTTCGGCCTGGAGGGACTTTCGGGAACGGAACTGCCCCAAACCGACGCGCCCGTGCTGTCGGGACACATCGGCCATCACGTCCGTTCGGGCGACCACGACATCACGCTCTACGACTGGCGGCAATTCGTGAAATTCGCGGACAAACACCTGAAACGATAATCTAAAACAACACCATACATGAAAAACCGGTTTATAAAACTGCTTCTCGCGGCCGTGCTGTTAGGCTCCCTCTCCCCGGCGGCCGCCCAGACCCGCGAAATGGACCTCTCGGGAGAGTGGAGGTTCCAGACGGACGTGATGGATTTCCGCAGGGGATCGCTTTCGCCGCGCTACAACCACCAACTCCAGGAGACCATCATGCTCCCCGGCATCACCGACGACTACAAAATCGGCTACAAATCGCCCTACCGCCATGTCGACCGCCTGACGCGCGTCTACGAGTACATGGGTCCGGCGTGGTATCAGCGCGACATCGAGTTCCCGGCCGACTGGAAGGGCAAGTGCATCTTCCTCTATTTCGAACGCACCCACTGGCTCAGCTCGGTATGGGTCGACACCAAGGAGGTGAGCCGACTGGACTACATCAGCGTCCCCCACAACCACGACCTGACGGATTTCGTCACCCCGGGCAAGACGCACCGCATCACGGTGTGCATCGACAACCGGTTCCAGTACAACACCCACAAATGGAACCACGCCCACACGGAGTTCACGCAGATCAACTGGAACGGCATCCTCGGCGAGATGAAACTCGTGGCCGTAGACCCCGTTTACATCGACGACATGCAGCTGTATCCCGACCTCGCGACGAACAGCGTCGACGTGCGCCTGAAGATCGACAACCGCACGAAAAAGCCTTTCGAAGGAAAGGCGCTGCTCACCGTCTCGGGCAACGGCCTGCACGTAACGAAGGAGGTCCCTGTCGGCGGCGAAGCGGAGGAGATCGACCTGACCGAAACCGTCGCGCTGGGCCGGGAGGCCAAACTCTGGGACGAATTCAACCCGAACCTCTACACCGTGGAGTGCACGCTGCTGACCGGCGCCGGAAAGGAGTCCTTCGAACATAAGAAGTCGGCGACGTTCGGCATGCGCGAAGTGGCGCAGGGCCGCAACCACATCCTGCTCAACGGCCGGCCGCTCCACCTGCGCGGAACCGTCGAGAACGCCGTGTTCCCGAAAACGGGCCACGCCCCGGTCTGCGACGCCGAATGGGAGCGTATCATGCGCATCGTCAAGGACTACGGACTGAACCACATCCGTTTCCACTCGTGGTGCCCTCCCGCCGCGGCTTTCCGCATGGCCGACCGCCACGGCGTCTACCTCGAAGTCGAGATGCCCATGTGGGGCAAGGACGCCGAGCCGGACGAAGCGCGCTACGACTTCTTCCGCCGCGAGATGCGCGCCATCCTCAAGGAGTACGGCAACCACCCCTCGTTCATCCTCTACTGCAACGGCAACGAGATCACCGGCAACTTCGACTTCATCGAGGAGCTGACCGCCGACGGCCGCAAACTCGACACGCGGCATCTGTACAGCGGTTCGACGGCCCGCACGCGCGTCCCGTCCGACCAGTATTACGTCTCGCAGCAGACCAACAAAGGCCCCGTGAAGGTCTACGAGGGACGGCCCTCGACCGACTGGGACCGCAGCAAGGAGTCGGACGTGGACGTTCCGGTAATTTCCCACGAGTCGGGCCAGCGGTGCGTCTATCCCGACTTCCGCGAGATCGGGAAATACACGGGACCGGTCGAGGCCCGAAACTTCGAACTGTGGCGCGAGATGCTCACCGCCAACGGCATGGGCGATCAGGCCCACGATTTCTTCCGGGCCTCGGGCGCGCTGACCGTCGTGGAGTACAAGGCCGTGATCGAGGCGCTGCTCCGCTCGTCCAAATCGGCCGGATTTCAGCTCCTGTCGCTCAACGACTTCCCGGGCCAGGGTTACGCCCCGGTGGGTGTGCTCGATCCGTTCTGGGACTCCAAGGGCCTGGTGACGCCCGAGGATTGGCGGGCCTTCTGCGCGCCGACCGTGGCGCTGCTCCGCTACCCGAAAAGCGCCTGGTTCGAAGACGAAACCTTCACGGCAAAGGCCGAGGTCTACAACTTCGGCGCGGCGGCGCTCAAAAATGCGAAAATCCGCTGGTCGATCACCGACGGCAGCGGGAAAGCCATCGCCAAGGGCAGTCTGAAATCGCAGACCGTAGGCACCGACGGCGTGTTCCCCGTCGGGGAGTTCTCCGCTCCGCTCGGCAAGGTGCGAGGCCCGCAGAAGCTAACCGTGCACCTGAACGTCGGTGAAAAGACAAGCAACAGCTGGGACATCTGGGTCTATCCGCGCAACGCACAGCTGATGCAGTCGGATACGGAGGTGCTCTACACGACGGAGTTCGGCGAGCAGGCCAAACAGTACCTCGCCGCGGGGAAGAAAGTCGTCCTGACCCCCGCGCCGAACAAGGTCAAGGGGCGCAAATCGACCTTCCACAACCATTTCTGGAACCCGATCATGTTCGCCTGGGCGCCGATGACCATCGGCTGTCTGATTCACGCCGAGGAACCCGTGTTCGCCGACTTCCCGACCTCGTACCACACCGACTGGCAGTGGTGGGACATTCTGGAGAACGCCAAGGTGATCGAGATGCAGCAGACCCCGCGCCAGCTGCGGCCCTTCATCCAGGTGATCGACAGCTTCGACAACAACGAAAAACTCGGCATCGGCTTCGAAGCCCGCGTCGGCGGCGGCAAACTGCTCGTGCTGGCGGTCGACACGAAAAAGAAGATGGACCAGCGCCCCGCCACGCGCCAGCTGCTCGAAAGCATCGACCGCTACGTCCGCAGCGACCGTTTCGCTCCCGAGGTCACACTCGACGAGTCGTTCATCACCTCCTTCATGCGCTAAAACCGCACGATTATGAACAAGATCTGTCTACTGCTCTACTGCCTGCTGCCCGGCCTGTTCCGGGCAGGGGCGCAGGAGCTGAAAATGACCGAATGCGCCCCTCTGACGCAGATTTACGGCGAGGTCTGCGAGTCCGACGAACTGCTTCCTATGGGCGATGTGGGGGTGGAATTCGGATACGTCCTCTACCAGGCCGCAATCACCGTTCCCGCAGGGGAGGCCGCGCTCGAACTGGAAAACGTGCGAGACTATGCCGCGGTTTACCTCGACGGCGTGTTTCAGGGAACCCTGACCGACAACCGAAAAACGCTGGTCCTGAAGGCAGAACCCGGCCGGCACACATTGCAGCTCTACGTCGAAAACATCGGCCGCATCACCTACGGCCCGGAGATTCTCGACAACTCGAAAGGACTCTTCGGCGAAGCCCGCCTCGCCGGCGAAACGATCGCCGGCTGGACGATCACCCCGCTCGAAGTGCGCGACGCCGATCCCGAAACCCTCGAGTTCGAAGCCCTCGGCCCGTGCAACACGCCCTGTTTCCGGCGCGGGCAATTCGACCGTGCGGCGCACGAAGGAGCCGTTTACCTCGACGTGTCGGGATGGGGCATGGGCGAGGTGTGGATCAACGGCCACTACCTCGGCTCGTTCTGGGACGAGGAGAAACAGCAGTCGATCCTCATTCCGGCCGAAATCCTCGCCGAAAAGGGGAACCGCATCGTGGTTTTCGACCTCAAAAACAACGACCCCGGCGCAACGATGCGCCTCTCGGACAAACCCGTGTTCAAATAACAAGCACAACCTATGAAAAAAATAACCGTTATCGCCCTGCTGCTGGCCGCCGCCCTCGGGGCGCAGGCCCGGAACGGGAGCGGAAAGCCCGCCTACAAGGACGCCTCGCGCCCCGTCGAAGAGCGCGTCAGCGACCTGCTGTCGCGGATGACCCTCGAAGAGAAGGTCATGCAGCTCAACCAGTACACGCTCGGCCGCAACGACAACGCCAACAACGTGGCCGATCCGGTGGACAAGATTCCCGCCGAAATCGGCTCGCTCATCTACTTCGACACCTCGCCCGAGCTGCGCAACCGGCTTCAGAAAAAAGCCATCGAGCAGTCGCGGCTCGGAATCCCCGTGCTGTTCGGCTACGACGTGATCCACGGTTTCCGCACCACTTACCCCATTTCGCTGGCCCAGGCCTGCTCGTGGAATCCCGCACTGGTGAAGCAGGCCGCCGAAGTGGCCGCACAGGAGGCGCGGATGTCGGGCGTCGAGTGGACCTTCTCGCCGATGATCGACGTGGCGCGCGACGGCCGCTGGGGCCGCGTCTCGGAGGGCTACGGCGAAGACCCCTACGCCAACGCCGTCTACGGAGTGGCGGCGGTCGAAGGCTACCAGGGCAACAACCTCGCCGACTCCCGCCGCGTGGCCGCCTGCCTCAAGCATTTCGTCGGCTACGGCGCCTCGGAGGCCGGCCGCGACTACGTCTACACCGAAATCTCGCGTCAGACGCTCTGGGACACCTACATGCCGCCCTACCAGGCGGGCATCGAGGCCGGAGCCGCTACGGTGATGAGCTGCTTCAACGACATCAGCGGAACGCCCGGCACGGCCAACCCCTACATCCTGACCGAGGTGCTCAAGGAGCGCTGGGCGCACGACGGATTCGTCGTCTCGGACTGGGCCGCCATCGAACAGCTGCGCTCGCAGGGCGTGGCCGCCGACCGGAAGGAGGCCGCCGAAAAGGCCTTCAACGCGGGTGTCGAAATGGACATGATGAACCGCTGTTACGACGTCCATCTGGCCGCCCTGGTCCGCGAAGGCAAGGTCTCGCAGGAGAAACTCGACGAGGCCGTGCGGCGCGTTCTGCGGCTGAAATTCCGGCTCGGGCTGTTCGAACGCCCCTACACCCCGGAGTCGGAGGAGACGGACCGGTTCCTGCTTCCCGCGAGCCTCGCCGTCGCCGAGCGGCTCGCCGAGGAGTCGATGGTGCTGCTGAAAAACGAGAACAACACGCTGCCGCTGAAAGCCGCCCGCCGCATCGCGGTCATCGGCCCGATGGCGCAGAACCGGCTGCACCTGCTCGGCGCGTGGTCGGCACACGGCCGCGAAGAGGACGCGGTGAGCCTCTTCGCCGGGCTGGAAAACGAATACCGGGGCCGCGCCGAACTGCTCTACGCCCGGGGCTGCGACTTCGACGGCGAGGACCGCTCCGGATTCCGTGAGGCTGTCGCCGCGGCCGCGGCTGCCGACGTGGTGGTCCTCTGCCTCGGGGAGAAAAAGCAGTGGAGCGGCGAGAACGCCTCGCGCTCGACGATCGCGCTTCCCGAAATCCAGGAGCAGCTGGCCGCCGAACTGGCCCAGACCGGAAAACCGCTGGTCTTGGTTCTGTCCAGCGGCCGGCCGCTGGAGCTGTGCCGCCTCGAACCCCTCTGCGGGGCCATGGTGCAGATGTGGCAGCCCGGCATCCGGGGCGGAAACCCCCTGGCGGGAATTCTGTCGGGGAGGATCAACCCCTCGGGACGCCTCGCCATGACGTTCCCCCGCTCGACGGGCCAGATTCCGATCTACTACAACCGCCGCCAGAGCGGCCGCACCCATCAGGGCAAATATCAGGACATCCCCAGCACGCCGCTCTATGAATTCGGGCACGGCCTGAGCTATACGACGTTCGAATACGGCGACCTGCGCCCGTCGGCAACCACGCTGCGCCGCGGGGAAAAGGTGACGGTCGAGGTCTCCGTGACCAACACGGGCGGCATGGACGGCGCCGAGACGGTTCACTGGTTCATATCGGACCCTGTGTGCCGCATCTCACGCCCCGTCAGGGAGTTGAAACACTTCGAGAAACAGCCGATCCACCGCGGCGAGACCCGCACGTTCCGGTTCGAGATCGACCCCGAAAAGGATTTGAGTTTCACGGACGGCGACGGCAACCGGTTCCTCGAACCGGGCGACTACTTCATCCTCGTAAAGGACAAAAAGGTGAAACTGACGCTGACGGACTGACCCCCGCTCCCATTAAAGGACAGAGCTGTAACCTGAAAAGTTACAGCTCTGTCCATATCAGACCGCAGTCACCCGGAGAACGGGACGCCCCACCGATTCGCAGGAAAGCCGCCCCCTCACAGGCCCTTTGTCCACACGGGTACGGGCTGGGGCGAGGTGGTCGGGCCGAAGACCTTCAGACGACCGTCTTCGGTCACCTCCATCGGGTCGATGAAGACCATGCGCGCATCGCCCGTCGGGGCCGTCCGGCCGTGGTAGACGCAGTACATCCCGCCGCCGGGAAGCTTCAACACCATATTGTGCCCCGTTCCCGTGACCTCGCCGCCCTTGTCCGCATTCTTCTCGAGGACCGGATTGTCCGACGATTTCACGAAGGGACCCAGCGGCGAACCGGCCGTAGCATAGCCCACCGCATAATGCTGCCCGCCGTAGAAGTTGGCGGAATACATCATGTAATAGGTCCCGTTTTCCTTGAAGGCGTACGACCCCTCGGTCCAGCGCCGGTTGACCTCTCCGGCGGTGACCGAACGGCTCTCCCACCCGGTTTGCGGGTCGGAGGCAGACTGCGGGGGCGTCAGCAGAGCGACCGGCTCGCCGATGACGCCGCTGAAATCGGGCTTCATCTCCACACCGTACACCCAGCTCTCCTCGATCTCGTCGAAAAGCCCCTTATCGCGCGCCCACGCCGAAAGCTCGCTTTCGACGGGATGCTTGTAACAGCAGCGCGAATAATAGAGATAGACCCGGCCGTCATCGTCCCACAATACGTTGGCGTCGATCACCGGATAGCCGGGATCGAACACCGGACGGTCATACAGGTCGGAAAAGGGACCCGACGGCGAATCGGCAACCGCCACCCCGATGCGGAACGTTTCGAGGTCGCCGTTCGGGTTATGCCGCCAGTTGGCACTGAAAAACAGGTAATAGCGGCCGTCGCGTTCATACACTTCGGGCGCCCAGAAGCAGTCGGTTCCCCATGCCGAGGCATTGCCGTCGTAGACGATATCGCCCTTCTGCCAGGTAACGAGGTCGTCCGAGACGCAGACGCGAAAACCCCGGATGTCGCCGCTCGTTCCGTACATATAGAATTTTCCGTCAGCGGCGTGGAGGATGAACGGGTCGCCGAACGCAACGTCGAGCGGATTACGATATGCAGGCGAGTCGCATCCGAGCAGGATCGCCGGCAGGAAGAAGATGAGCAGTTTTTTCATACAGGTTATTTGAATGGTTTGAATCCGTCGTAAAATGCCATTTGGCGCATACTCCGACAAAATTATTCGTTTTATCCGATTTTCAGCCATGCCGTCACCCGATGGGCCGCAATTGATCAAAGAGTTATACATTATGGAAATATTTTTCCATTTTGCGCCGGGCCGGACACCTATCTTTGCAGGGTCCGGAGACTCCGAAGCCCGTTCGTCCGCGGCCCTCATCCCCGGTCCCAACCTTAAATCTTACGACCTATGAAACGATTGCTTCCATTAATCGCGACGTTGTTCGCCATCGCCTGCTGTGCGGCGCAAAACCTCCGAAAAGTGCCCCTGGCCGATCCTTTCATCCTGCTTTACGACGGGGTGTATTACGCCTATGGCACAGGCGCCGGAAGCGGCATCGAGGTGTGGACATCCCGCGACCTCTCCACGTGGGAGAGGGCCAAAGGCAACGCCCGCGACGGACTGGCCCTGCACCGCACGGATGTCTGGGGCGAAAAATGGTTCTGGGCGCCCGAGGTCTATCGGCTGAATGACAAATTCTACATGTATTTCACGGCCGAAGAGCACATCTGCGTCGCCACCTCCGACTCGCCGCTGGGTCCTTTCGTACAGGAGAAGCGGCAACCGATGATCGCCGATGAAAAGTGCATCGACAACACGCTGTTCATCGACGACGACGGCCGGGCGTACATGTATTTCGACCGGTTCAACGACGGGCTGAATATCTGGGTCGTCGAGCTGGAAGACGACTGCACGACGCTGAAAAAAGAGACGATGCGCCCCTGCATCCATGTTTCGCAGGAGTGGGAAAAGGTCTGGCCCCGCGTCAACGAAGGCTGCTTCGTGATCCGGCGGAACGGCACTTACTACATGACCTATTCGGCCAACAGCTACGAAAGTCCCTTCTACGGCATCGGCTGCGCCACGGCCGACTCGCCGCTGGGCCCCTGGACCAAATACGACCGCAATCCGCTGTTGCAGAATCCCGGCGAACTGGTCGGCGTCGGGCACAGCGCCCTGTTCCGGGACAAGGCGGGCAACCTGAAGATCGTTTTCCATGCCCACAAAAGCAAAGGCGCGATCCATCCGCGGGAAATGTATATCACCGACGTGCGTTTCCGCCCCGTCGAGGGCGGCTGCCGGATGGAGATCGACCCCGGATACTCGCCGGCCCTGATCGCTGAATGAACGACGCCCGGATGCAGCATGTGCATCCGGGCATCGTTTTTACAGGAGGGCGAAACCGGCCTCGCGATCAATAGAACGTCCCTTTCGGGGCGAAAATCGCATACCCGAAATTGAAGGTCAGGTACATGTTGCGCCAGTTTTTCAGGTCGTATTTCGTCAGCGCGAGGCTCACGGGACCGATCGGCGTGTGGTAGACCAGCGACGCCTCGGCGATATAATGCCAGCGCTCGTCGGGATTCTTCAGGGGGTTGAAGTCCCGTTTTTCACGGAACATGGTGTAGAACCCCGTCCGGAAGAAGCAGTTGGGCAGCAGGTCGAAGGTCGGCATCAGGCCCCACGCCGCAAAGCGTTTGCCCCGGAAATCGGGCATGTAGATCATCCGGGCATGCGGCACGGGCGCATAGTCGGGCATCGACATCAGGGTCGCGGATTCGGTCCGGAACCGCGGGTGGTTGGTCCACACGGCATCGACGTTCAAACCGAACGAGAACCAGCTGACGCCCGGCACATCGAAGAACTTATCCCACGAAAAACGCCCTCCGAACCACTGTCGGGTTTCGCGCGAAATGAAGTCTTTCGCATCGTAAGGCTGGTATTTGTCGCGTCCGGCGACATAGATGGCCGAGAGATGCAGTTCGGAGCCGCGGCGGGGATAGAGGAACTTGTCGAGTGTATTGCGGGCGACCCCGGCCCGCAGGCCGAAGAACGAGAAGCGCGAATGGTCGGTGTCGTCGGCGAACAGCACGTCCGAATCGTAGCGGTAGTTGACGTGTCCGGCGTTGGCGCGCAGCGTCAGGAGGCTGCGGTGGGTCAGCGGCATCCCCACGCCCGTCGAAAAGAAGCTCTCGCTGTTCTTGACCTGCTGGGCGTTGCGGACCTTGGTGACGTTGCCGAAATAGCCGTGGCGGAAATTCCGGACCGCGAAATTGTAGGAATAGTCGAGGAATATCGGCTTCCACGCGTAGAAATCCGTCCGGCCCCCGATCGCTCCCCAGGTGTAGATCGGCCCCAGGTAGAGGTCTGCGCCCAACTGCTGCGCGACGCGGCCGATGTTCTTGTAATTGATGCCGATATAGGCCTGGTTGAAGGCCGTCGAGGAGATGTTTCCCCCGAGGATGATCTTGAAATTGGGCCGCGTGCCGAACTTGGCCTCGAACGAATAACGTTCCCGGACGGAGTCGTAGCGCACGGTGGGGAAGTCCATCGTGAAATCGCCGCCGGCAAGCACCTCGAAGAGATTGTCTTTCAGCTCCTCGAAGCCCATCGGCCGCTGAATGCCCGGCGTGCGGCGGTCCACCTGCACGAAATCGCGGATATACTCCCGCTGGGCGCGCTTCAGCCCTTCGAGTTTGTAGTCGTCGAAGACCAGCGGCGGACACTTGGCGCGGAACGCCTCGCGACGCCCGGCGTAGTAGGCCGAGTCGCGGCGTTCGGCGACTTTCTCCAACAGCTGCGGCATGGCCGCCACGGCGTCCTCATAACCTGCGTTCATAATCGCCTCGGCCTGGTCGAAATCGAGCATGTTGACCCCCACGGCGCGGCGGATCGTGACGCTGCGCTCCTCGGGCAGCGTGTAGTCGGTATCGTGCATGGCCAGCATGAAAGCCTGGTCCATGATGTTGCTCTCCTCGCTGGGCGGGGTGTTGCCCTCGGTGCAGATCGAGCCGACGATCAGATCGGGCCGGAAATCTTCGTCGAGGGGTTTCCACGGGAAGTTGTCGTAGATGCCGCCGTCGTAGAGCAGCATCGAGTCTTTCACCATCGGCTTGAACACCAGCGGAATGGACATCGACGAGCGGACCGCCTCGCTCAAATCCCCCTCGCGCAGGACCACCGGCCCGCGGTGGTTCAGGTCGCTGGCCACGCAGAGGAACGGAACCATCAGGCGGTCGAAATCACCGTCCGCAGCGGCCGTCGCCGGGGCGAACAGCTCCGTGAGGGCCATGTCGATCTGCGTCGAGGAGATCAGGTTCCGGGGTACGCGCAGCCGCTTCCCGGAGGGACTCTCGACGTCGATGCGCAGGCTCAAAAACGCGGGATTGCTCCCCACCTGCCGGTAATAGGCCATGTATTTGTTGGGGTCGATGCGCCCCGAGACCCACTCCTTGACCACCCCCGAGTTGACGATCGCACGCATTTCGGCCGGGGAATATCCTGCGGCGTACATCGCGGCGATGATCGAGCCCATCGAGGTCCCGGCCACATAGTCGATCGGCACGCCGTTCTCTTCGAGCGCCTCCAGGACGCCGATGTGGTAAAGCCCCTTCGCGCCGCCGCCGCTCATCACGACCCCTACCTTCTGGGCCGCAGCAGGGAGCGCCGCCAGCAGCAGCATCCCGACAAATGAGCCGATTTTACGCAACATATCTCAATTTTTTTATAACTTTGCACGTTACTACGATGTCGTTCAAAAGTAGACAAAAAAGAAACACGATCAAAATATGACTGACAAAATCAATGAACTCCTGCGACGTGTCGAGGAGTTTAAGCCGAAAGCCGCCGCCGAAATCGAGGAGTTCCGCATCCGGATTCTCGGCAAGAAAGGCGAGTTGACCGCCCTGATGGAGGAGTTCAAGACGGTAGCCCCCGAACTGAAACGCGAACTGGGCCAGCAGTTGAACCGTCTCAAAAACGAGGCCACGGAGCGCATCAACGCGCTGCGCGAGCAGTTGCAGAACGCCGCGGCCGACGAGGCCTCGTCGTCGGGCGACCTGACGCGCCCCGGCACGGCCGAGCACCTCGGTTCGCGCCACCCGATCTCGCTGGTGAAAAACCAGATCGTCGAGGTCTTTTCGCGGCTGGGCTACACCGTGGCCGACGGACCCGAGATCGAGGACGACTGGCACGTCTTCTCGGCCCTGAACTTCCCGCCCGAGCACCCGGCACGCGACATGCAGGACACGTTCTTCATCGAGAAGGACCCCGACATCCTGCTGCGCACGCACACCTCGTCGATCCAGGTCCGCACGATGGAGCGTCAGAAACCGCCCATCCGCGTCATCTGCCCGGGCCGCGTGTTCCGCAACGAGGCCATTTCGTACCGCGCGCACTGCATCTTCCACCAGATCGAGGGCCTCTACATCGACGAAGGGGTTTCGTTCGCCGACATGAAACAGTCGCTGCTCTACTTCGCCAAGGAGGTTTTCGGCGAGCAGGCCGTCATCCGCATGCGCCCGTCGTATTTCCCCTTCACCGAACCTTCGGCCGAGGTCGACGTATCGTGCAACCTCTGCGGGGGCAAGGGCTGCCCGGTGTGCAAGGGTACCGGCTGGCTCGAAATCATGGGCTGCGGCATGGTAGACCCCAACGTACTCCAGGCAAACGGCATAGACCCCGAAAAATACTCGGGCTTCGCCTTCGGCATGGGTATTGAACGCATCGCAATGCTCAAATACGGCGTGAAAGACCTGCGCCTCTATTTCGAGAACGACGTGCGTTTCCTCCACCAGTTCGACACGGCACTCTAAAACACCGGGCCCATGAAACGTCTGACAGCGATCACGGTACTGTGCGTGCTCTTCCTTTCGGCCTTCGCCGCCGGGAAAGGCCCCGCCGGCGTGCCCGGCTATCCCGATTCGCTGCGCAGCGTATGGCTGTATACCGAAGGCATCAAACAGAATGCCATTGCCCGAGACACCGTCCGGGCGCGGGAATTCTTCGCCGAGGCCATCCGCAACGACTCGACCTTCGCACCGGCTTATTACGAAATGGCCGCCAACGGCATGTATTCCACGCCCGACGAGGCGGTGGATCTGGCACGCACGGCCTTCCGGCTCGACACCGCCAACAAGTGGTACCACCAGTTCTACGGGCAGGCGCTCATCTACGCCGACCGCTACGACGAGGCGCTGAAGGTTTACCGCCGGTTACAGATCGAGAACCCGAAAGACCCGGACAACTACCGCATCCTCGCGGCGCTCTACGAACAGACGAAATCCCCCGTGCAGGCCATCATCACGCTCGATTCGGCCGAGCTGCGCTTCGGGCGCATCACGCTGCTCGGCG
>ERZ773134.611-NODE-611-length-36129-cov-3.677413_pt1 | contig 36129 bp, 53 predicted proteins | sample MGYA00580856_ERZ773134 | MGnify/ENA primary metagenome ERZ773134 (study PRJEB29015, sample SAMEA2737823) | human gut metagenome | biome: human gut; feature: human-associated habitat; material: faeces | place: China | collected 2012 ... | reverse complement strand
GTAAAGACCGTGAATTCGTTACTTGGTATACTGGTGGTGCTGTTGCTCCGTCTGGATATGCTAAATCTAAAGATACTCTGAGATCTAATGGTAAGGACGGTTATACTGTATACTTCCTGGGCGAAATGGGAATAATGTTGAGGGATCCGCGTGCGTGTGGGGAACTGATCATGGAAGCAGCATAATTAAACTACCTTTTTTATACATAAAAACGAAACCTTGCGGATAGATCGACGTTATATAATATATAACTTTAAAGTAAATGTATTATGATGCGATCTTATGACGTTTATAAAATAACAAACAAGGTAAATAATAAAGTATATATAGGCATATCAAGTAAGGGTGCAAGTGCTCGGTTTCGAGAACATATTTATGCGGCTGAGCACGGAAGCCCTTATAAAATCCACAAAGCTATTAACAAATACGGAAAAGACAATTTCTTATTCGAAGTTATAGATTTTTGTAATAGTTGGGATGAATTAGTGGAGAAAGAACAATATTATATCTCTTTATACGATTCTAAAAATGATGAAAAAGGGTATAATATGACAGATGGAGGTGATGGAACTTTTGGTAGACAGCAGTCTGAAGAAACTAAAGAAAAAATTAGACAAAAAGCTATTGGAAGAGAAGTTACTGAAACTACAAGAATTAAGTTATCAGAAGCTGGTAAAGTGTTAACTGAAGCCAGAAAAGCATATTTTGAATCTGGAAATATTGGTAGTACGCGCAAAAAAGCAGTATTACAATATACTAAAGATGGAGATTTTCTAAAAGAGTATAGCGGAGTAAACGAAGCACACAGAGAAACCGGAATAGCCGCTTCTACTCTAATATCTGCTTTAAAACATAAAAATATAGTAGGATCAAAAGTAAATCCTTACATTTGGGTTTACAAACATGAATATCCTGAAGTGCCTGAAAAAGTATCTTCTAGTTTATTTGCTAAAGATCCAGATTGGAAACCAACTATCTCTGAAGCTTGTAGAAAGGCAGACATTGAAGCAAGAAAATCTAGAAAAATTACAGATAAACAAAGAAAAGCCATTTTAGAAAATGGATTGCAAAAAGCTAAAACTGTTTGTCAATACGATAAAGAAGGTAACTTAATAAATGAATTTCCATCAATTATAGAAGCTAGTAGAAAATCTGGATGTGACAGAAGAGGTATACAGAGGCAATTACACAATCCTATAAATCCTGACAACGGTAGAGCTTGGAATAATGCCAAATATATATGGAAATATAAAGAAGAAGCAGCCTGAGGCTAGCAGGCTGCATTCTTTACTAACTTGATAATCTAATATTAAATATTATGGAAATAATCGTTAGAATTGTAAAACAAAACCCCTGGACAAATTTAACCAAATGGGATAAATGTTTTGATTATATAGGTTCATACTGGACTAGATCAGGAAACTTATACACAGGATTAACAGCTGAAGACGCTGAAAGATTAGAAAAAGAATTAAGATACGAACCTGGTACATTGTCACCAAGTAGTTCTTTCTGGGAAACATATGCAGTCAAAGTAGGTAAGAATGATACTATTTTGAGAACAGAAAAACCTGAAGATGAACTTAAATATCTGTTCCTGAAAGGACACAAAAGAGTTGCAGATGGCATTAATAAACAGAATGCAGCTACAGATTACTTGCTGATTAATGCTACTAGTGAAGCTGAAGAGGCTAACAAGTTCAATAAAGTTAAGCGTGAGGCTTATAGAGAATTTGATAAGATGTCTATTGAAGATATGCGTAAGTGTTTACGTCTGTATGGTATTAAATCAGATAATCTTTCTAATGAACTTGTTGAGGCTAAGATGAATGAACAGATCGAATTGTCTCCGAATAAGTTTATGTTGAAATGGGTCAACAATCCTAATAAGGAAACTCAGTTCTTGATTGAGAACGCTCTTTCTAAGAACATCCTTAGACGTAACCGTACACAATACTTCTACGGTACAGAAATGATTGGAAATGGAATTGATGATGCTATTGCTTATCTGAATGATAAGAAGAACCAAGATATTAAGATGTCCATTCTCCAAGAAACAAAATCTAAGTAAATATGACAATAAAGGATTTACATATTGCTTTTAAAACTGGTGCTGATAAGAATGAAAAGGCAGTTGCGTTTGGTGGCTGCCCAGCATTCACACCAGAAGAAATTGATCAATTCCTAATGTAGGGATATGTTGAAGTATTATGCAATAAGTTTACTGGATCTAATGCTAGACAGGAAGCATTTGAAGGTAGTGTCAAAAGAATAGCAGATTTAGAAAGATTAGTAAAAACTGATAATGCTGTAGCTGTTACTTTTGACTCTAGTTCTAATGTACTTACTATGTCTGATTTCTTTAAAGATTCAAGCAATACTAACAACAGATTGTTCTTTGTAAATGCTGTATTACACTTTGGCAATAATCAGGCAAATGTAGATCTAGTAGATCATAAAACAGCTGATAGGTTCCGTAAAACTTATAATAACGATCCCTGGATTCCAACACCTAAGGCTACTATTGCTGATAACTAGTTAAAGATATACATCGATACAACTAGTATGAAAGCTCCTTATACTGTTGACATTACTTATGTTAAATATCCTGATAAGATCAATTATAAAGAATATAATAAGGATATTACAGAAGTACCTGAATACGTATTATATGAAGCAGTAAATAGAGCTGTAGTAATTGCTCTGGAAAATATTGAGTCTAGGCGTACAGAAACTAAGCTACAAATAAATAATTTACAAGAATGATATATTGTAGTTGCTACAAATAAATAATTTACAAGAATGGATTATACCATAACTAGAAATATTATTAACAGCAATAACAAAAATATGTTGGGTTTTATGAAAAATATGTCCATTTGGTCATTTACTTCACCAGCGGAAAGGAGGGCTTATCAGCGCACGTGAAATGCAAGTAGAGTTCGAAAGACGAATTACATTAATGAATCCAGACTTTGAGTTGAAAGAGAAACTCACTTCTGATACTATCTTTTCCTTCTTGAATGCTTATACTGAAAGATATGTAAGAATAAATTACTTACAAGAGGACTAGGTATTAGATGGAACTAGAGCTCAGAAGAAGAATGCAGATGCATTGAAAGGATTGATTGTAAGAGGTCTTTATGAAGTAAGTGCTAAAGATGCCAACAATACTGATAAAGTATCTGATAGGGTTAAATTACCTGAAGATTACTTTCTGTATATCAGAAGTAACAGCATGATCTCTAAGAACTATAAAATAGAGACTGAGATTACCAAAGAAAATGAATATGTTATTACTCCTAATAAGACCATTAGAGAGGATGATGTGGAGAAGATAATTTCTACTTACTATAACAAAGCAATCATGCTTAATCCGTATGTAGTGCTTAATGCTGGTAATAATGCTGATACATAGAAAAACATTTACATTAATATCATACACGACGAATATACTGTAATTAAGAAACTTGATTTAGTATATTATCGTAAACCAAAGAAATTTGATGTAATTGGCGTTGATGGCGTTAATGTATTAAATAAATGTGAATTACCTGATAACGTACATATGGAGATTGTAGAAGGCGCAGTAGAAATGTTTATTACTGAGGCTAGATATCGTCTTAACATGAAACAAGACTAATTATGAAGAATGTTGCCCTGCAAGAAGCGTTTGAAATAGAAATAAATAAGTTAGACGATAATCTAACTAAACCAACATCATCTATTACTGAATACTTTTTAAATGCTGGTCTAGATAAGTTCTGGAAGACTCGTTACTCTGCTATGAATTATAAAAGAGAAGGGTTTGAATAGACTGAAAAGCGTATTGATGATCTTCGTACTTTAGTACAAGAAGAATCATTTGAAGATGCTGCTATTACTACAGTAAATCCTTCACTATATACAGTGACATTACCAGAAAACTATGTACTGTTACTTGGTGATACTGCTGGTATACAGCCTGCTGATGGAGTAGAGATACCTTGCTGGGAAAAAGATGAAGAAGGTAATTATATAGTACATTATACAGATACTATAGAAGGTACCATAGAAACTGTAGATAGAATCAAAGAGAATTCACTATCAGAGTATCATCTACATTATACTAAAGCTAGACCTATTAAGTTGATCGCTAGAGACTTAATTAAACTATATACGGATGGTAAATATAAAGTAAGTAAATATACTATTAGTTACATCCGCAAACCAAACAAAATAGATATTCACAAAGAACCATTTGCTGAATATACGGATATGCCTGAACATACATAGTTAGAGATAGTAAAGTTAGCGGCTTAGCTATACTTAGAGAATCAGGCTAATCCAAGATACCAAACATATAACAATGAAGTTAATGTGATGGAATAAAGAATAAGCGCTTACTGACGTGGAAATCAAACTTTTAAGTTAGGAAAGTAGAAGGTAAGCATGTTAAACAAGAAAGCGCTTAATTAATGTTTAACTAAACAAATATAAACTATGATTACAAGAGTTGGTACCGTACTTATCGGTAAAAATTGTCCTGCTTCTTATACTACAGCTGACGCTTTGGCTGCTGGTGATGTAGCAATGTTTGATCAAGATAGAAAAATTATCAAAACAGCTGCTGAAGCAGTAAAAGCTAGTACGCTGTATATTGGTGTAGCACAGGATAAAGTAACTGTAACTAAACCTGATGGCAGTACTGAACAAAAAGCTAACATTGAATTTTCTAATGCAATTCAGAAAAACTCTAACCCGTCTGCTGTAATTGGTGAATACGAAGCTCCAGTTCAGGAAAAGATTGTTATTACTTTGACGAATGCTACAATCGTTGCTGGAAACCGTTACGTTCTTCGTATTGTTTACAAAGACATGTTTGAAGATCCGGGACAGTTTACTCACACTTACGAAGTATTTGCTGAATCTGCAACTGCTGCTGATCTGGCTACTGCTATCGTTAAGAAGATTAATAAACACGCTAATCGTCGCGTTTAGGCATCTGCTTCTGCTGCTGTTATTACTTTAACTGCTATGGAAAAAGATGACAACGAAGGTGTATATTCTATCAATGAATATAGCGTTGTATCTATGGACGCTAGCTTGTATGAAACAATTCCGGGCGCTTTATTGAGCAACTACCCGAAAGCGGTTGCTGGTGCAACTATTGTTAAAACTGCTGGTAAAGCTGGTAAAGGTTATTGGAAACAAGTTAGAGACAGAGAAGCACGTCAGATGGGTTACAAAGGACATGTATTTACAGGTGCATATCCTGAAGTAGAACAGGTTAGAAAAGTAGTTGCTGGTGATACTTATGACTATGCTACTATTGAAAATGATAACTTGTATCTGAGCAATGATAACCAGTATATTAAGACTACTCCGATCTTGACTGAATTATATGTTAAGGCTGGTACTCTTAAGAACTCTGTACTTGCAAAAGGTTTGCAAGCATTTATCAGCGGTGTTGCTCCGTCTGCATAATATTAAATTTCAGTGTACCGTAAAGGGGGTTGGGGGTAAAACCCTGACTCCCTTTTTTATTTAAGTAATATGGAAATAACTAAAACAGAAACAACAATTGAGATCAAGCTGAAGTCAGCCATGAATGTAACAGCAGTATATGTAGATAACTTAGATAACTTTAAGAATGCTTATTCAGCTGTAGTTACTAATCATACTCAAGCAACTGTAAAAGAATTTGGTAGTGTAACTGAAATCAGTATACCATTTGAAGAAGGTACTTCTACAAGTGCATTTACTGTTACTATTAGTACTGCTGATGGAGTATAGGAAGTTGGTTTTTACTACGATAAAGATCAACTGTATTATGCAGAGATTGACGTTCTAACTAATCATTGTAATACTTGTTTAGATAAACAGTAGAAAGAAAGAATGGCATTATTTATACTTAAGAAAGATCTGTTAGAATATGCAGAACAGAATAATATGATAGACAATGCTGTTAACTTTTACATAGACTTGGATAGAATGCTAAATTTAAGTAAGTTATCCAGATCAGTAGATACTTACAATACTGTAATTAGAGGTTGTAACAAACAGTGTAAATGCTGTTGTAATGGATCTTGTGCAATATGAATAAAGACACGTATATAATTGGTGCAGGTCTAAACTATGAAACTAAAGTAAATCTAAACTATAAGAAATGGTACATGCTTAACTTTGTATGTGCTGAGTATATAATGTAGTTATTGGATGATTCTAGAAGTAGTAATCTTTCATATGAATAGATTGAAAGACTTAGAACGCACATTAAAAAATTAATAAGATATGACTATAGACGAACTTTACCAGTTAGTTAAGTAGATTCAAGCACAAGTAGAACTTAATACACTTGCAGTTCAAAGTATATCTAATCAACTTAATACCTATACTCCATTATCACAATTCTATAATGTGAATAATAAAGTAAATGGTTATGATGCTACTCTAACCGATATAGCTAATAAAGTAGCCACGTTGTCTTTAGATCTATCTAAAGTGAATAAACTATCTACTATGTTAGATACTAATATTAAAAATGCAGCCATAGATGACATACTGTAGTTTGATGGGGATAGGTGGACTAATGTTAAAGCAAGTGGAATTGTAGGTGGTGGTGGAGTTAACAAACTAGAAGATCTATCAGACGTTAGAATAAGTAACAAATTAGATAAACAATCTCTAGTATGGGACAATACTACTAGTAAATGGATCAACTATACTGTATCAAGCGGTGGTGGAGGAGAAGGTGGAGGATTAGATGTTACTGCTATGTGGCAAGAATTAGCTAAAGCAGACTCTAGTAAAACTATAGATCCAAGCCACATTACTGGATTTGTACAGTCTACAAATGGAACTGCTACTAATCTAACAGTAAATACTTTAACTACTAGTGGAAATGTAAGAATGACTAACGGTAGTAAACAGCTTAGCTTGACTACTTCTGGAGTAAGTGTTAATGGAGATCTTACTTCGACTGGAGAAATAACAGCATACAAACTAGCGTAAAAAATGAATAGAAATAACATATATACAGTTAATCCATTATATAATGGTTCTACTACTTAGACTACAGAAGATGGTTCTGTACAAAGTGGTGGAACCACTATTATTTACCAATAGGGTGGTGGAACTGGTCTAACAGATGCTTAGAAATAGAAACTAGATGGTATTTAGGAAGGAGCTGAAGTAAATCAGAATGCTTACTCAAAAGTAAGATTAAATGGTTCTGATGCTTTAATAGTAGAAGCAAAGAATAAAACTGATATACTTAACATGTCAGGAGTATATCCTATTGCTATTGCTATTAATGACAATGGAGGACTTGATTTTACAGTATCATCAGACCAATCTAATACTAATTCTGTAGTAACACAAGCATAGTTAAAAGCTGCTCTAGATTAGTTAGAAAAAGATCAGTATTGGAAAGTAGATGCAGATGGTAAGTTATATACTGAATTAGATGTATATTCTCACAAAGAAATCTCAGCGTATGGAGCTGGTACTGGTGGAGGAGGTACAGGTGGTGCAGGTGCATTATATGAATGTGCCGATGTACTTAGAGATGGTGATAAAGTAAAAGGAGCAGAAGTAGGCTCTGTATTATCATACAATGGTACACACTGGTATGCTATTCCACAATCAGCAATTGTTCCAGATCTTAGTGGTTACGCTACTAAATCATATGTATCATAGGAGATTAATGACCTAATAGGTGGAGCTCCTGGTACATTAGATACACTAAAAGAGATTGCAGAAGCATTAGGTAATAACCCTAACTTTGCAACTACTGTTACTGAGATGATCAATAAGATTGGTCTTAGAGTAGATAAAGTAGAGGATAGAGTTGTATCTTTAGAAGACATGTTTGAATGGGATAAATCTGCCAGTGCTTCAGATCCTAGTCTGTGGAGAATCAAAGCTAAGAAAGATCTATACGGAGTAGGTGAAATTAGTGCATATGGATATTCATCAGGTACTGTACCAACAGGTGCACAGTACATGTATGAATTGAAAGATGTACTATTTACAGAATTGACATCGGGTCAACTACTTCAATGGAATGGCACTAAGTGGATTAATATAGATAAGAATGCAGTAGGATTAAATGAAAGCGAATTAGCTAAGTATCTTACTACTAATAACTATGCTAAGAAGGCTGATATCACTTGGGCTAACTTATTGAATAAACCTACTACATGGGCATGGGCAGATATTACAGGCAAACCTACAACCTTAGCTGGTTATGGTATTACTGATGGTGTACCTAATACAAGGAGAGTGTTAGCAGGTAGTGGGCTTTCTGGTGGAGGAACATTATCTTCAGATGTAACCATATCATTAGGTACAATAGGAACTGCTGGTACATATACTAAGGTTACTACAGATATGTATGGTAGAGTAGTATCTGGTACTACTTTATCTGAAGGCGATATACCTACATTACAGATAAGTAAGATATCCGGTTTACAGACCGCATTAGATAGCAAGTTAAATATTAGTGACTTTTCTACTTGGTTTACTATTAATAAGAATGCAAGTGGCTAGGTTATTAGCATACAGGCTAACTTTGATTTCTTTGGTGTCGGTGAAATTAGTGCATATGGTTTAGGTGAAACCCAACCTTCAGTTACTACTCTTGCTGGATTAGATGACGTTACTATTACTTCACCAGCTAATGGACAAACACTTATATATGATTCAGCTACTTCACAATGGAAGAATGGAACTATTATTGGAGGTGGCAATATTTCTTTAAATGGTACTGTGTATAAACCTGTTAATGGTACTATTACTCTGCCTAATTTATACGAAAAAGTTTCAGGAGGTACTTCTTCACAATTTTTAAAAGCGGACGGAAGCATTGACGGTAATTTGTATGCACTTGCTTATGGAGGTAATCAGAATAAAACTCAGTATTCTGTATATTCAAGATTTACAAGTTATGTTCAAGTTATAGATCGTAGAAGCGAAACACCTACGCCTAATTCATACGAGGCTCGCAATATTACTGCATTTTTTAATGCCGGCAACGGCATGCCAGACGGTAACTGGTGGTCTGGCTTCCACGTAAGAGGTTGGGGTGATAGTTATTGTACATGGGAATTAATGGGACCTTCTTCTACCAATAATACTGCTTACAATCTTCGTTATCGTACTGGTATTGGTGACACATGGGGAGCGTGGAAAATGATTATGACTGATGTTGAAGCAGACGATAGGTATGTTCTCAAGACAGGGGATACTATTACTGGAAGATTAGAAGTACGTAGTACGTTTTTAGTTGTTCCTTCTGCTATTGGTGGAGGATACAATGAAGGTATCCGTGTCTGCAATGGATCAAATAATTGGTCTAATATCCAGTTTGGAGCACAGAACGCATGGAACGGAATGATCAATGGTCAATGGGTAGTAGGTAAAAATCCAGCAAATTATTTTCAAGTATGTATGGCTGGAACTGAAACATCCAATACTACGAGACCAAGCAAAGGATTCTCTGTTGATACTAATGGCTATTTACATACTGGTTATATATCTGTGGAAATAAATACAGATAACCAAGGAGATTATTTCTATGCCTCTGGTGATGCATTTCTTAGAAGAACATCTTGGTATGCAGCTTTATCCCACTTAAGCAATAAACAGCGAATACTAGATCTTACTAGTTTAGACCCAAATAAGTGGTATCCGTGTATTATTGGAGCACCTGCTTATGGAGGAACACCTTTAAGAATTACTCTATTTAATGGACTTAGAGGTAATAAACCATCATGGGCTTCGCATCAAGGAGGATTTTCTTTATTGTTAGACTATGAAGTGACGGGTTCTGGTTGGGGAACAATTCCTATTGCTGCAAAATTAAATTGGTATGCTGGTTCTTATGGTGGAGAAACCGCTTTTGGTGGTAGACAACAAAACACGATGGCTTCTACAGAAATTATTTATTTACGTGGCGGAGGCATATATTATTATAGAACTACAAATAGCCAAGAACTTACAGTTCAACCAAATGGTTATACGTGGAATAGTGGTTCATATAATTATAGCGCCCCCGTAAAAACTTCGCAAGATAATTCTCCGATGGAGAAGACTTTTGACCAAGTATACTGGGCGCCTAACAATTTAAGAAATACAAGAACTATCTGGGGACAACCTTTTAATGGAACTCAAAATGTATCAGGCGCTTTATCAGGAGCAACTACAATAACTGCAACTGGAGATATAACTACGTCTGCTAATATAAGAGGAAGAAGTATTAACGCTGGAGCCGATCTAACGGTTGCTGGATATACGTACTGTAATGGTAGATTATATGTAGATAGAGGTAGGTATTCTATTACATCTGCACCAACTATATCTTTAGCTATTGGTGATACAGATACAGGTTTCCATTGGGAATCTGATGGAGTGGTATCTATTTACTGTAATGCTGCTGCCAGAGGAGGTTGGCGGGTAGAACAATTTAGATATGGACATGGATATTTAAAAGAAGCTACTGGAAATGATTACCATACATTAGGAATAATGGTAAATGGTAATGGAACAGCTAACACTATAAAACCTGGAATAGGTTTTCATCAACCTGGAGTATATGCAAATTCTTTAAGATCTGACGGACCTGGAGATTTTAAATTTTGTATCCAAGGGGGAACTGTTGGATGTCAAGTTCAAGCAGGTTCTTTTTATGCTAATGGAGGATTAATTTATTCAAATGCAAATGGATGCCAAGCCGCGTTTGGTTCTCAGAATGCAAGTTATGTCCATATAACTAATAACGCTAATAGGGCTTATTATATGGATCATACATTGCATATATCTGGTGATGTAGCGCCATATACAAATGAAGCCAATGCATTAGGAAATAGTAGTAAACGGTGGGGTGGAATATATGGAAAAGAAGTCTATGTAAGTAGCTGGGTTCGGTTTACAGGTGCTTCTGGTGTTTATTGGACTGCCTATGGTGGAGGATGGACGATGAATGATGCAACCTATATACGTTCTTATGGAGGTAAAAGTTTATGGATCGAAGGTAGTATAATAGCTAATGGAGAAGTTACAGCATACTCTGATATTAGACTTAAATCCAATATTAAGCCTTTAGGCTACAAAGGAAGATTGGCTCCTAAATAGTTTATAAAAGATAATAAGCCTTGCATTGGTTTTATTGCACAAGAGGTATAGACTTTATATCCTGAACTTGTTAAAGTAAACACAAGTACTATAGAGAATTACTTGAGCTTAAACTACGGTGCAATTACCGCAGTTCTCTCAGCTCAAGTAAATAAAGTAGAGGATGAAGTAGAAGTACTTAAAAATAGAATCAGATAGCTTGAGAATGAAGTTGCTCTGTTAAAACAGAAACCTTAATCTCCAGCTCTCTTACTTTGTTTTTCAACGTAGTTACTTCATCTTCAACATGATTCAACTATGCGGACAATACAGCAGTACATCCATTGTAGTTCAGAGATAAATATGGGCGATTCTTATCCTAGCCTAATACTAACTCTGGATACAATGCTTGTACTTCTTGTGCATGATTTTCTTTAAAACCTATTTTAGTCGGAGAACTAATAGAAGGCGCAGCAGGAATATTTGGCACATCTATTATTAAAGCTCCCGTCATAGTATCTCCTGTCTTGAGGACGTATCTTGAATTAGCTTTAAAAAAATTGAGTTAAACAAATATAAATATGTATAAAATATTAGAAAATATAAGTAGTAGAGATCTATTAGAACACATATACGTAATGTAGTTATAGATACTAAATAAACTAAATAAAATGGATGATGATGGTAAAGAATTTGCCTTAAATCTATTAGCTGATTTAATAGGTTCTAAGATAGTAGAGCGATAGGATTCTGTAATATTTGATTCTATCAATACTACAACTCGTAGTTAATTACGTTAAATATACATAAATTATATTAATAATGGAAAGAAAATAGATTATACAAGAGCTTAAACAGTACTTTAGTATTAAAGAACTAGTATGCCCACATGTATATAGTAAGTTTGGTGAGACAGCTTGGATGTTCTTATCAACCCCTTTACTTCATACTTTACTAGTAATACGTAGAGATATATTACAGAAACCTATGACAATAAACAACTCATCTAACTATACACAAAGAGGTCTAAGATGCAATATGTGTTAGATAGTAAAGAGTAAGAATTCAGCATACTTGTCTGCACACGTATTAGGAGAAGGATGTGATTTCACATCGCCTAATGTATCTGCTGAAGATATTAGAAATTTAATTGCAGAGAATGAAGACAAATTGCCTTATAAGATTAGATTAGAGAAAGATGTGAACTGGGTTCATGTTGATTGCTATGATAATTCAGATAATAAAATAAGTTACTTTAAAGCATAATAATAACTGCTCCCAACTCGTAATCGGGGGGGGGGTAAAAATACTCCGAATATGAAAAACAATATACAGAATGCAAATGGTGTAGACAACTCACTGCAAGTAAGTCGTCTAAATGATATTACTGGTACTAACTTCAAATTAGATGGAGATAGACCTTTCTTAATTAAGAATATTACTGATTCTAATATAACATGTACTGTTAGATTGGCTAATATGAATACAACTGTTAGTACTGTATTCTATCCTGGATGGAATCCTGAATTAGTTGTAGAGATTGTTGGTGAAGTAACTGGTTTACAATATGGGAACTAATATTGCTATAGGTAACTTAATAGGTAAGCACAATACTGATACACAGAAAATAAACTTTCCTTTCTCTAATTCCCTTGTAGATTATTGGAATTTTGGAGGGAAATCCAATTTTGATAAGGATAGAACAACTGTAACAGGACTGTTAGGCAACGTACTAACAGCATATAACTTCGGTTGGAGCTTAGGCAGTGGATATGGTTTATATAAAGAGAACTATAATAATGTTAGACAGTTATCTGGAACTACTGGCGTATTTAATAATACAGATCACAGCATATACATCACTAATGTTAAGACAGTAAATATTCCTGTAACTGAAATTCCATATAAAGCAGGAGAAGTTTCTCCTGAATATCAAATTAAAGTAACTGGTTTACTTGAAGGGCAACAGTGCAGTATAGGTTATTATTATAATTATGTTAAAGATGCAAAACCTCCAGTACAAGAAAATCTAATAGATATTCCAAAAGATGGTATTTATACTGTACCTTCATTTACTTTTCCATCAGATATTAAATCTGGAACAGCTACAAGAATTGTTTTTAATTTTGCAGGTGATACAGATATAACTATTGAACAGATTCCACAATATAAAGGAGCAATAGTTACAGATGGTGTTGATGATTATCTAAAGCTTGATAAAGTAGGGTATAAGGTGGGTACTATAATTATAAAATTTAAACCTATTAATATAAAACCCAATATTGTTAATTCTATATTAAATATTCATACAGATGAAGTAGCTTTACAATATGATACTTCTGGTGTTATTAGCAGCAATTTTACAGCATATAAAAATTATGAAGAATATGGTGTTGGAATATTTAATGTAGATAAAAATGCTATAACTCCTCTTACATTAGGCTGTAAATTAAGTAATTCAGGTAGTCCAATGGAATACTGTAATATGGCTCTTTATAGTATTGCTATTTACGACAGAACTCTATCTGATCAAGAAGTACAAGAAGTTATCAACTTTATGAATAAAGATAATAAATCATGAAATACGTAATTACAACAGTAGATTGGTGTAAACAGCATAACATCAAATTAGGAGAAGAAACCAGATATTCATTAGATGGTAAACATGTAATACTACATTATGATCTAATTAAACCGGTATTACTAGGATCTGATGTAGTTGATATATACGAACACGATAGTGCAGAGTTAAGAGATATACTTAGTAGTAGTGAATGGTCTAAACAAGAAAGTATATTGTAATAAATGTTAATTATTATATATACTCTTACTTTACTATACGTTAGTAATTAGTACTAATACATATTATTTAAAAGTATACAGTATGAAAGTATATGTAGTAATTGCTACAGAACTTATAGAAGGCATTGACGAAGTAGACAGTATATGGTTTACTGAAGAAGATGCTTATGAAAGAGTAGACCAATTAGAATCGGATGAAACTGTTAATTGGGACTACTATGAAGTAAGAGCTATGGAAGTACATGGCAAACAGCATTTAAAAGTAATAAGCAAAGTAATAGAAGACAATGAAGGAAAATAAAAAGAGTACTGAGAAACAGGAAGAAGTTAAAGAGAATGTAATCAAAGCTAGTAGATTTGAAGTTGAACAATTACTTAATCCGTTTATTGGTAATATTAAGATTACTAATCTTAGTAAAGAAGATAAAATCAAAGTAATTAAACTTAAACTTGAGTTATCAAAAGTAACTAAAGAAATTGAAGACTTTAGAAAGACTACTGTTGAAAGTCTTGATAAACCTGAAAACTTTGATAAATTGAAAGAAGCAGCTGAGAAAGAAGGAGCTTCAGAGGAAGATAAGAAAGCTTACAAAGAAGTAGAATCTGCGTATAATATGAAGTTCTCAGAAGTAGCTATTCCTTACTACAATACTTATATTGATATTAAAGCTGACCATATTTCAGAAGATGCTTTCTTCTCTATTGTAGAAGACAATAATATGGATATGGCAGTATTCAGTTATGAACAACTGTATAAACAATTAGTAAATAAATAATATGGCAGCACTAGGTTAGACTAATATTAGTACTACTCTTGTAGGTAATACCTTAGGCATTAGCACACATAATGTTTCACAGTTATGTACTAGTGACAAGATTAACATACTAAGTGGTCGTAAACCTGTGAAGCAGCCTTATAGTAATGTAGATGGTGTATAGAATTGGTGGAAGGCAGCAAACGGTAACTGGGGGATAAAACTCCCAGAAACCGGAAGCTCTACAGCATTACCACCAATTGGTCAACCTATGGCAAGGTGGCAACATGATAAACCAACTGGAGGTCCTAGTGAACCTTTTAGATTAGGAGATTTCCGTGGTTATGATCATAATGCACCGGCTATCTTTAGTATGCACCCAGATCCAGGATTGTATCCAAATACTGAATTCAGGTGCTCTATATTACTTAAGCAGAATGCACAGGTTCCATTAAATGAAATAGCAGATATTAAAAGAGGTTACATTGGATGTATTATACGTCATCAATCTACTGGACAGCTTAGGTTTAGAACTCTAAATAAGTCTGTTATGGAAATGCAACAGCAAGAATATGTAGTCACATTAAATGTTCCTAACTGGCCAGATGGTAAAGTAGATGTATATATGGTTTGCTCTTTTGCAGAAGCATCTGAACAATCTTATGATAGTGTCAATACTACTATAATGTCACTCAATCAAAATGATTTAGAGACAGCACACATGGTGAAAACAATTGCTAAACCTGAACCTAACAGCTTTAAATTTGAATACAAAGTTGTTAATGAATTTGCAAACGAATATCACTTAGAGTGTACATTTACATCTATTAAAGGTGCGTGGGAGAAAGCTCGCTTTTCAGTTATGCTTTCATCAGATCCTCCGGGAGCATTTTTAGGTGGTATGGGTGAATCACTATCTCCTGCTCCAATTGGAGAAATGTTATCACAAGGAGAATCATACACATTCAATTCACAATCATTTACTCGTGTATAGACTTCTTCAAATAACTATGTGAATTATACAGCCAGATACTTAGGAGATGACTATCAATCTGGTTCTATTATATTTAGAGCAAAATAATATGATAGTAATTAAAGGAAACTTAACAATTGAAAGAGACAAGCTCAGAGAACTTCTTCTGAGACAAGCTCAGAGAACTTCTTCTGAGACAAGCTCAGAAGAGTTAACTACAGAAATAGTAGCGTACGCTAATCTCAATGAATATGACATTACCGACGCTACTATTTTAGTTGGAGATATAACAGCTGAAAAGCTGCACGGGTTAGTATTAGTTACAGGGGAAGTAGCCCAAATAGAGGAGGGCACGATATGACATCAAATGGTATTATATCAGCTCCTGTAACTATTACTGATATTAAAAATACTATAGGCTTAAACTCAACAGGATTGTGGGATCTAGTAACTAGAGCAAGAACTGGTGGAGTGAACAGCCGAGCGTTTAATACAGGAGATGGTTATTTGATAAAAGATGCCAGACCTTTCTGGAATATATACTCAAATGAATCACCAGGTGAATGGGCTCCATAGAAAGAAGCAGAGGGGCCACTTACATTTAGAATGAAAATGGATTCAAATGGTAAACTTAGAGCTTCAATGGGTGACTTCCGAGGTTATAATCATAATTCTTCAGCACCTACTGTTGGTGGAGGAGATTATCACTTTACTCAAGGTGCAGGTTCTGGTTCATTAGTAAGAGAATTTACTTTCAAGCCTATGCTTGGAAGTTATAATTGGAGAAAGGTAGCAGGAGCTACTTTATATAGAGCTGCAATTAAAGGTGATAATATTGGAACAGTATATGGTACTCCAGTAGAAATAAGTAGTGAAGCTAAAACTATAAGTATTACTTTAACTATAAATACAAACAATGCAGCTACATATAATTATAGTTTATATGTTTACATAGGTAGTGGTACAGTAAATGATTTTAACTCTCTAGGGTATGTACCAGATGTTGGTAGTATGCGAATTATTATTGATCCTAAACCAGTAATTACAGCAGCAGTTGCAGTAAAAGAAAGTGGTAGTTATAGGTACAATGTGTTTTCTATGGCTGAAGGCGTTACTTCTAACAATACTACAAGATTTAGTGGTACATACAGATTAAACTCTGGAGTATCTACAGATGGTAAATTACTTACTAAGATTACTTATAAGTGGGGTAGTACTGAAGCTGGAAATGCGGGAAGTTTAGATGTAACTAGTTTCAACTATAGAGAAGGACCTTCTTATCTTAGAAGCTATCCTGCTGGAGATAATGTAGAAGCATTTACTGCTGATCCTAGTAGAGTACCTACTGGCTTTGAAACAAATTATCAAGTAACCTTCTGGTACGGATAAAAATAAAAATACAATGTTAGTAATTAAAGGGAATTTAGTTATAAAGCAAGTTCGGAATAGTAACAATTCCGAAAGCAAGTTCGGAATAGATTAATATCACTTCATTTGCAGATCTCGATAAAATCGATATCTCAAATGCTACAGTTCTTGAAGGTGATATTACAGTAAATAATATTAGTCAACCTGGCATTATATATGTTACAGGTGATGTTACAGTAGAAGGAGGTGAGTGATGGTAGCAACTACTGGAATAACCACTACTGCTGTAGCTAATAATTTAGGTGTATCATCTCACGCTGTAGGCTATTTGTGTAGTAATAATCATGGTAAAACTAATCCTTTTGCAAAATATAAACCAGTAAGATTAGATTCTTTAAAAGGTAGATCAGATCCTGGGTCTTTTCTTATAGATGATACTAGAATTCCAATAATGTATTCTACAGATTGGTGGAGAAGCAGAAACGGTTTATGTGGATTTAATATTCCAGGTTCTGACATACTTTGGAGTCCAAGTGTAGAAGAGTCTGTATGGTAGTATCTTCCTCCTCAAGGTGGAGCAAACGATCCTTTTAGATTAGGTGATTTTGGTGGATATGAACCTAATGCTTCTAGCAACTTATTTACTTTTAGTATGCCTAGTAAGGTATTCCTAAATAAAGGATTCAGTTGCACATTAAATATACCAAAAACAAACGCTAGTGGTAATGGCCTCACTTTACATGACATATATGATCCAAATATTCTAGAACAAGCAGATAATATTAGAATATGTATAAGCTTTAGAGCTAACAGTAATCCTAATGGAACTTATCACGAAGTACAAATACCATTAGGAACAGAAAGCAATATTATTAAGCTTACTGACGATGATGTCAGATTAGGAGGAACTGTTGGTGGAAAGCTATGGGCACATGTATATATGCGAGATCATTTAGGAAGAATCAAAAGTCTAAGAAATGTAGCTGGTACAAAGACAGTATTTGAAGCGCAATATGTTTCTAATGAAGAATTTAAAACACAACTTAGATGTCAGGTTGTTCTTAGACACCTTAATACAAAACCTTATTATTTGGATGTAAGAACTCTATCAGCAATTGTAAATGCTCAGTTATATGCTGGAGGAAACTTGCCCGCTACTACGTTAATGATGTACAAATACGTTAATGATAGTACTGATTATGTACACGAAACTGAAATATGGAGTAAGAACTTTGATGCTGTAACAGTATAGGCTGGAGATTACTATTATATGCCTGGTATACCAGATCAATTTGAAGTATGGACAGGTGGGTATGATTCCCAAGTAGGAGAAAAAGTAATATTTATATGGTATAAATATTAGACATAGGAACTTGCTAGATTAGTTCTAACTGTCAATAGAATGAATGACTAATAAAATAAATTTTAATCGATTAAAACAATGAATAAACTAGACGTAACAAAAGAAATTAGACAAGTTACATATACTTACACGAGTGATAATCTTACTTTTGAAGGTACTTGTAATGTTGACTCAAAGAAGGCAGTATCTGACGTTAATGCTCAGGTGAGTGTTAAACAAGGAGAAGCTCCTATGAATATTGGCAGTGTGTCAAGTAATGGTAGTACATCTATCAATATTTGGAACAGTGAATATAAAAGTTTGATTGACACTGTAGCTACTGCTTTCAAGTCATTACAGTCAGACTTGACTAATTACTATAATGTTCAAAGTGTTAGTGATACTTTATAATTATGCAAGTAAGTTTTAGAGTAAGTCCTACAGCACCAAATCCTGCTGAGACTACATATTGGATTGATACTACTGATAACAATTACAAAGGTACTATCAAGTATTACAATGCCAATACAAAGAAATGGGAGATAGTAAACGATAGTACCAATAGTCAACAAAATGAAGCTATTAAAGAACTTAGTACTGCACTTCAGGCAATACAAGCAACGGTAAGTACTTTGCAAAGAGATAAAGTAGACAAGGTATCTGGTAAAACTCTTAGCACTAATGACTATACTACAGATGAAAAGAACAAGTTAGCTGGCATTGCTGCACAAGCAAACAAGACTAACATTGTTAATAACCTGACTACATCTGCTGCTGGTTCTGCATTAGATGCACAGCAAGGTAAAGTACTAAAAGATGCTCTTGATGCTTTAACACAAAGAGTAACTGCTTTAGAAACACCAGCTGCATAAAATACGCTATTAGTACATACTGATATAGGAAAAGGGGTAGAAACATAATCTACCCCTTACCGTTTTATAATTAGTATCAAAGATATTTCAGTCCTAATCTAACAGATTGGGATTTGTTTTTTAGCTAGAAACAAGTTTATGTTGACATCAATAATTGAGAAACTACCAGAAATAATATCATCTATAGCAGCTTTCGCAGCATTGTGGTTTACTTATAATCAATATACAAAGAATAAGATAACTGATTATAAAATTGAAAGTTGGAAGAAAGAGGAATCACAAAGGAATATAAAGAAAGCTGGAGATATAGCTACTATATATGGCGAACTATGGGAACTATTGCACTTTTTGAAAGCGGATAGGGTATACATAATTCAGCCACATCCGTTGTATAAATCTCTATTTATCTCTGTTACTTTAGAAGTAAAGAGAAGTGATGTGTCTAGCGTGAAACCTCACCTGACAGATATTACGATCTCAACTATCGCAAAGTTCACTTCTGAATTAGCAAACAAAGATTACATATGGATTGATGATGTAGATAAGGAAGACATCGATAAAAAGATGAAACAACTTATGCTTTACAATGGATGCAAGACATTGGCTATTCGTAGAATGACAGATGAAAATGATAACTGGATTGGCAACTTAGTTGTAAGTTATACCAGAGGTTTTAATGAAGTAGATGTTACCAAAGACTTAGTAGATAAAATGACTAGATCGAGTGCACAGATGATCTAGTACTTATTACCAGAATACTAGGCTCCAAAATAATTTTAGTGAGAATGTATCACATAATGGCGTATTTTCAAATTTGATTTGTTAGTACGCCATTTTTATTTGCCTAGTTTAAAACTAACCATTATGAATATATTCACAAAATTATTATTAGCAGCAGTGCTTGCATTAGGTCTTACTTGTGTATGGCAAGGTAATAAAATTAAGACACAAGATGCTCGTATATCTCAGATTTATAACAATTATAAATACTATGAATCGTAGTTCAATAACACTGAAAAATAGAATAGAGTCTTATAGCTTACAGTTAATGAATTAAAACTAAGTAAAGATAGCTTAGTGTAGGCAGTAAATAAGGCTAAGAAAGAATTAAAGGTCAAAGACCAGAATCTCAAAGAGGCTCACGTAATCAATACAGAAATGAAGGACACAACTACAGTTAAAATAATAACTAAGGAGGTTGACTTTACTAAAGAGTTAAAGCTTAATTCATTGACAACCATCACGGTTAGCCGAAAAGATTCAATCTTAACAACTATACTTGACTTAAAGAATCAGTAGATCCTTATTGTTGAAGAGAAAAAAGAATATCGTAACAAGTATAAAAACTTATGGAAAAGATTCTGGCACTTTGACTGGAAGCGCGATCGCGTATAGAAATATCAAATTAAGAACACAAATGATCTTATCAAAGTAACAGATACCAGAGTTATCAAAATGACAGATAAATAATAGAAATAACCCTATTATTAAACTTATTAATCAATAATAAAATATGCATAGACTATTCCGTATTAAGGCTTATGAAGCCGAACATGGTCCTCACTTTGACGAGGAAATGGCTCGTAAAGCAGTAAGCAAGATGGAAAATGAAGATGGCTCTAGAGGTCAACATTGGTCAATAGAAGAAACCACTTCGTTAGCCAATCAGCACGGCATACGTATGGATGAAAAATTCAATAAGTATGACTGGTATGTTGCATTAAATATGGTATACTCAGACTATTACAGAGTAGTAGTTAATATGACTAATTCTAATAACCCTAAACACTTTGTTGAGCTTGCAAAAGCTTGGTTGTGTGATAAAGATATAGAAGAAGGCAAAATGTGGTACTATTATGTATACATAATGTGTGACAAAATCAGAAACGCTGAAGAAGAACTTTACGAGAGAGAATATGGCAGACGTCACAAGGAAGACGATGACGATGACGACGAATACGAATATCATGGAATGATGCGTAGAGGCGGAAGAAGGTCAGGTATGATGGGTAGACGTTCTGAGTATAATTACGATCATGATTACGAAAGAGAAGAAAGAAATCGTGAATACGAACCATATTCGGAATATGGGCATGGACGTTCAATTCGCTATGTTCGTTTTTAATCAAAAACTTAAAAATCAATTTTAAAATAATCAATTATGTTAGGTGAAGAAAAAATTATTGTACAGGATCGCGGTATCGATGCAGGTATTGCAGCACTGATGCAGAATGCTAACAAAGGTAACATGGACCCCGCAGCTCTTATGGCTATGATGAATAACAACTACGGATTCGGTGGTAACGGAGCTTGGTGGATTTGGATTATCCTCCTGTTCTTCTGCTGGGGTGGATTTGGTGGTAATGGATTCGGTAGAGGCGCTAACGATGCCAGTAGACTTGCTTCTGAACTGAATACTGACGCTAATACAAACTTGCTAATGCAAGCAATTAATGGTAATAAAGAAGCTATCAGCTCTCTGTCTAATACACTGAATTGTGACTTTAACTCAGTGACTGCTGCTTTGAACAGCATTAATAGTGGTGTTAGTAAGATCTCTTGTGATGTGAAATTATCAAGCTGTGAAGTTATTAATGCTATTACTTCTGGCAATGCTGCTTTAGCTTCTAAGCTCGCTGAATGTTGCTGCAACACGCAACGTTCTATTGACAGTGTAAACTTGAATCTTACTAAGATGGGTTATGAAGATCAGTTGGCTATGTGTAACTAGACTAATACTCTGGTAAACACTATGAATCAGAATACACTGAGCTTACGTGATTCTAACTTAGCTAATACTCAGGCTATACTTCAGAAGATCGATAACTTTGAGAATATTTATCGTCAAGATAAGATGGATAGACTGACTTCTGAAAATCTTGCTCTGAAGGGACAGATCTCTCAGGCTAATCAGAATCAGTATATTGCTGCAACAGTACAGGCTAACACTGCACCGATTGTTAATCGTCTGAACTCACTGCAAAGTGATGTAGATGGTATTAAGTGTAAGTTGCCTAATACAGTAAGCGTACCGTATCCTCAATTAGCAGTTTACAATCCTGAAATCGCACGTGCTGCTGCATATGGTGCATTTGCAGGTGAAAATTATGGATTGAATACTCAGTGCGGTTGTTGCTAATAGAAAGGAGGTAATTATGTATCCTTTTTATAATACGAACCAAAGATTATTTCCGTTTCCTTTCTTTCCATTTCCTGGAACAGGATTCAATCGGAGATGTAGATTAAATAGAATATCTGGTATACCAGTACTTAAAACTACAGGTGTTACCGCTTCAACTACTGAAGTAAGATATGACGTTAACGAAGCAGAATGGAGAGCACTTCCAAATGAAGGTCTATTCTTCTTAGATGTAAGACAAGAAGTTCCTACTGCTAGTGCAGATCTTCCAGTAACTCTTAAAGCTGAAGAATCTACTCCAGATAGTACTTCTATGTTACGCAGTGCGTTAGCAGAAGATGTGTAGGCAGGTGATTTGAAGATGTCAATTAGATATATGATATACTATAACAAGTGTACTAAGACATATCAATTAATCAATTCTTATCCTGCTAATACTCCTACAGCTACTGCATAAGTTTAAACAAAGGGCTCCCTTAAAAAAGGAGCCCAAAAACTTATATTTGTTATGATGTTCAATGAATTAAAAACAGGAGATAATGTCTATATAGTAGAAGTTCTGGGAACTTTCAAAAAGAATACTAGCTACAGTGTTGGTACAGTCAGTTCTGTTTCAAACGTGTATGATGAAGCTCTTCCTCAAGGCTAGTTTTAGATGCCTGGACAAACAAGAAAGAGATTAGTGGATGTCGTTATTACCAGCGACGGAGAATCAAAAAAGTTCACAGTCCCAGTCGATAGATCCATTATTAGTGACAGTTCTATTGGGCTTACTATTTCCACAAATAAAAACGAAATAGTCAAGATCATCCAAGATCAATACAATATTTACAAAGCTAAAAAAGACTCTATCGCTAAATGTGATGAAGAGATGAAAAGATGTCAAGACCTACTTGATAAGTTAGATATTAAACCTGAAGAAAAAGAAGATCCTCGAATAAAGGAGCTTTAGAATGAAGTCAGTGAATTAAAGAATATTATAAAGCAAGCAAGTCAAATGGTTCCAGCACCAATGAAATAGATGCTACCATAGAATATGCAAAATGCTATGAACGAGGCTAGTCATTAAGACTAGCCTTTTTTATTGCCCATTTCTTTGCCTTTAAAGAAGAGCTATTACACTATGTGTGCAATTGTATACCCTATAGCAGAAAGTGCGTAAAAAAGGCTAAGAATACGTTTTATTTAGATAACGTTATATTTGTAGAGATGAAATTAAATACACTGTCAACAATTGTGGACGATATACTCTTAGAATTGCGCAATAGTAATATCGGCGAATCTGAGCATATAAGTAGGATTCAGATAGAACAATGGATACATCAATATAGAGCATATCTAATAAGATAGGAAATAGATAAAGGTTATGACATAAATGATATGTATGTAACTACTATTCCTATGGTGCACTTAGATAAAGTAGAAGATACTCCTGGACACTTTTTATATCAGTCTGAGTATGAACTACCTAAACTAATTCAGTTTCATAAAAGACCAGGGCTTATCTTTGTGAAAGATATGTATGGTAACCTAATCTAGATAGGTGATGAAACTAAAGCTAAAGCGTAGAAGTATCGTAAGTATACTTGCAAAGATTATATTTGCTGGGTAAAGAATAATCGTATATACTTAGATGGAGATAGTAATCAATTAGAGTATATTACTATTGGTATTATACCTGAGAATCCTGCTGATGTAGCAGATTGCTTTGATCCTAATGCTCCATATCCAGCTCCAGCACACATGATACCTACAATCAAAGATTTAATCTTTAGTAAAGAACTTAGGATTATGCCTCAGATGCCATCTGACGATACTAACAATTCACAAGATAATACATAGAATATATATAAGAAATAATGTAGACTGAAAAACTTAAATATAATAGAAAATCTTACACTATTGCAGACTATTATGTAAGCTACAAGAACTATATAGAATAGGATACAGTGTATGATATACCTTATTCTACTTTTAGAAATATAGTATCTGATTACTTTAAATACATTCAATAGGAAGTAATAGAAGGAAGTAAAGAGTTTAAGTTGCCATGTCGGTTAGGTACGCTATGTATTGTGAAGAGATAGCCTAAGAATTTTGATAGTAAAAGCTTAAGAATAGATTATCACGAAAGTAAAGTACAAGGTAAGATAGTATACTTCTTAAATGAACATAGTGATTACTATAAATTCAGATTACACTGGTCAAAGAAAGAGTCACTACTTACTAATAAAACTAAATATTAGTTTATACTTACTAGAGCAAATAAGAGAAGACTTGCTCAGATAATCAAGAATAAAGAGCATGATTATATTGAAATAACTTAACTAGCCGCTAAAAGATTAAACTATGATAAATAACAATTTAATAAGTTCAAAAGCGGTTGTAGCTAAAATCATTGCTGATAATGACATGTCTGAAGATGATATCAGAATATCTGACATCAAAGAGTGGATAGGTGAGGCAATGGAAAAGATTGGTGCTGTACAATAGCTCGAACATAAAGTAGTAGTATTACCTGTTAACTGCCATTAGACTAAGTTACCATGTGATCTATATAGATTAGACTAGGTTGCTTTTTCATTCAGCAACTCAAGCTGGTTACCTATGCGAAAGGCAACTGGCTCTTTTGGTATAAATACTTGTGGTACTTGTAATGACCCAAAGATGTTAATACAAGATGAACCACTGATTATACTAGTAAAAAACTTATACAATTTAACTAGTGATAGAGAAGCGTTAGATATACTTAACTCTTCACCTAACACTAGACAGACACTTAGTGCTTTACTTAATCAATATACTGTACCTACTGTTAATGGTAAGTATATAGGTTATGATAGCAACTTTATCAGTAATGCATTACAATATACAACTAAACCGGGATATATTATGACCAATATACCTAATGGTTTTGTTAAAATATCGTATTATGCAATACCTACCGATGATGAAAGTATGCCAATGATACCAGATAATCCTTCATACTCTGAAGCTATCTATTGGTATGTTACTATGAAGCTAGAGTTTCCTAACTATAAGACTGGTAAAACTCCTAGATATGTATACTATGATATTAAGAACTCTTGGAATTTCTATAGGAAACAAGCATACGCAGAAGCAATGATGCCTGGTGTAGATGAAATGCAGAGTATACAAAATAGCTGGCTTAGAATATATCCAGAGATAGACGAGCATGATACGTTCTTTGATACACTTGGAGATAAACAAATAATATACAATTAGAATAGAGTATGACCAACACATTTCAAACAAATAGCTTTACATCTGGCATGAATATGGATGTCGATGTGAATCTTATAAAGGATAACCAGTACCGTTATGCTGAGAATGTTAGGATCATAACTAATGATAATGGTACTACTGGAGCACTACAAGGTATTGAAGGAGTTAGAAAGTACAATGGTAATATTACTAATGATGAAATAGTAATAGGTGCAACTACTATTGATAAAATGGCTATCATATTCACTAAAGTAATAGTGAATGGTAACTATTCGCACAATAAAGTATATAGAGTTGAAGGATTTGATGATTCTACTCCTAAACAAACAGTAGTGTTACAAGGTGACTTAAAGCTCTGTGAATATCCAAATGAAACTAATATCAGCTGTGTTGCTAACTATGAAACAGATACTAACATTAAGGTATACTTTACAGATGGTAAAAGTGCTACTAAAGTAATTAATGTAGTAGATGGTAAATACACTGGTACAAGTGCTACTAATCCATTAGTAGATTCTAAAGGATGGATCAAAACTCCAAATGCTATTGATATTACTCCGGGAGCAGTTCTTCCACCTTTCAAAATCATCAGACAAGATGGAGGTAACTTAGCATCGGGGGTAATTCAGTATTGTTACCAATTATTTAATATACACGGTTCAGAAAGTACTTTATCTTCTCTTAGTGAGCTTAATCACTTAACAGCTAGCGTTACTACTTAGACAGTACAATAGTATGAAGGAATGGGTTAGAATGTTAGTTCTGGTAAATCCTGTGTACTCAAAGCTCCTTTAGTTAGCAAAGACTACCAGAAGTGTAGAATAATAAGTTTATCTTATACTAACAACAATCAACCTCCTAGAATATTTATAGTAGATGAAATAGATTTAGTTCCTACTCAATCTGAAATCAACTATATAGATAATGGTAATACTATTATTGGAGAGTTAAGTGTTGAAGAGTTTAATGCGTTAACTGGTTATCAGTTTATAGCTAAGACTCTTACTCGTATGGATAATAGATTATTTGCAGCCAATATTCAAGAAGATAGTTGGAATCCTAAGTATGATGCAAGAGCATACCGATGTAATAAAGCGGGTACTTTGGTATTACATTCTGCAAATAGTGCTGAAAACATAAGTAAGGTATTACCAACAGATGCTACAGAGTTGAAGCAATTCTACGACTCTATACCTGAAAGTCATGACTGTATTAATCCTTTTAATACTACTAAGAGCGTAGATTTTAATGATACAAATAGATATGAATATAGTAATATCAAATCTGGTAGTAATAGATTAAGAGGAGGTAGCGGACCAAATATTGACTATACTTTTGTAACTACTGATTTCAAACTAGATGAAATGGTAGGTAAAGGACAGTCTGTTGCATCTCAAGACTCAGTTGGTATTAAATGCGCACCTGAAAACATAAGTCAGGTTGTTTTATATAATGCAGATACTAGGTCTCAAGAAGTAGTACAAGCTTTGCCTGCACCGGGAGTACGATTACCTAATTATGCTGATCCATACTTAGCTGCTAACTACAGAAGCTATCAGAGAGATGAAGTATACAGATTTGGTATTGTGTTCTATAATGAAAAAAATATACCGAGTCCTGTACACTGGATTGGTGATATTAGATTCCCACATTCTGTGGAATGCCCAGCATTCGCAGCAGGTAGTTCTAATTTACAAGCTAGACCATTAGGTATTAAATTCCAAGTAAGAAATGTGCCAGCAGGATGTACTTCATTTGAAATTGTACGATGTGACAGAACTGAAGCAGATAGAACCATCTTAATGCAAGCAGCTATGTCTATTGTTGGTAATATGTCAGCATCTGATGATACTGGTGAATTAGGAGGTAGTACGGATGTAAGACCTTATCTGTTTCTTACTTATCAAGCTGGTGATTTAACAACTGTTGGTTTCAATGGTACTGATAGAGTACGTAATGCATTCTTACCTAATAGTCAAGTACAATCTGATTATGTTACTCTTATCTCACCAGAGATATCCTTTATGCAAGATAAGATAGAACAGTCATTCAAAGGTCAACCTACATATGTAGAATCTTTGTATGGGTTAGTATCTCAATTCGATGCGGTAGGTGGTAAGCCACGTATTATGATGAATGCTCTTAAGGTAAGAGATACAGATCCTAATGCTGGTGAATTAACTAAAGTAAATAAGATAGGAATTGTAACAGATGGATCTGATGGTGCAGTAGGTGTGTTAGTAGATGATACTTCTAAAGCTGGACAAGAAAGCACCAGTAGTAGATATGCTTTAAGTTCTGGTATTAGTAAATATTATAGACTACAGAGTTCTGGTAATGGATCTGCATATGGTAGGAAACAAGCTTACATTACTGATGTTAAGTATCCTCCTATGGCTCCATATAATTCTATCAATGATAAATCACCATACTATGTGAACATTGGTAATATCGCATACTTGAACATGGGTCTTACTAACTTTCAGTATGCTTTACCTAGAGAAAATACTAGTGACAAATCTGGACCATTTGGACCATGTTTGATTGCATATATTCCTGGAGTTACTTCTGCTATACCTAGATTTAGTTCTATTGGTGATGGATCTTCTACTCTAGATTCTGCATATACTCGTAATGCCATACCTGTAGTTAATATAAAGAAAGATGGTAGTCAGTATGGAGGTAATACATTTACTTCTAGACAGAACTCTATCTATATATCTACTAATTCATATAGTAATGATATATCTGGTATTACACATACTCTATATACTTTTGGTGGTGATACTTACTTGTGTCTATTGGATCAACCTTTGACTATGATCTTCTAGAAGAAAGATCCTCAGGATTGGGATGATTACAAGATGTTCACGGCTGCATATATACCATTTGAATCAAGTATTAACTTGAATCTAGCGTACGGTGATGCAGTGCACAGAAGCTTTAGAAGTGGTGATAACTTCCTTGATATCTTTACTCAGGTAGAACCAGGTCAGTTAGGTGCATATCATGTACAGGATAGACCATACTTCGCTTATAATCCTACTTACTCTTCACAGCCGGGTAGTAGAAAGTATATATCAGCTTCTATATATGCAGAGAATAATGTAGTTACATCTAATCGTATTGCTTGTTCTGAAGCTAAAACTAACAATGAAATACTTGACAATTGGACTAAGTTCAAGTTTGCTAACTATTTAGATGTAGACAACAAGTATGGTTAGATCACTAATCTGACATCATTCAAAGATAGGTTATTCTTCTGGTAGGATACTGCATTAGGTATTGCTTCTGTAAATGAAAGATCTCTTATTCAAGACAATAATGTAGGTCAGTTAACATTAGGTACAGGTGGCATTCTCACAAGGGCTGATTATTTAACTAATACAAATGGTTCATCTATAGTAAATGATAGAAGTATAGTACACTCTGATAATGTACTGTATTGGTACGACTTTGATAAGAATGAAATATGTGCTTACACTGGACAAGTATCACAAATCTCTAAAGAGAAAGGCGTATAGACTTATCTCAATGAAATGTATGTGAACAAGCGTAATGTAAGCTTAGCATTCTATGATAAGAAGTACAATGAAGTATGGTTTAAGTTCTATGACAAATCATTGATATTCAATGAACAGTTAGGTCAATTTACTTCATTCTATACATTTAATCCTCAGTGGGCTCTACCATTCTCTAATAAGATCGTAACCATTAAAGATAACTTCTACTATGTGATTAATACTCTAGATATAGACGGAATACTTCCTGAAACTAAAATTGCTAAAGTACAATTCTATGTAAACAAGGATACTCTATATACTAAAGTATTTGATAATGTATTCTTTGGTGGAGAATTCAATGACCCTAGTACAGCAGACAATCTAACTGCTATGAATAACATAGTAACAAATATTACATTTCACACTAAGAGTCAAGAAGCTAATCCATTACCACCATGTACATATGACGATACAGTAAATACTGATCTTAAGTATGCTTACGATTATAGAGAAGATACATATAGATTTGCTATAGGTAGAGAGAACATAAATTTGAGTGATACACAACAGATTGAGAATAAAGCAAATGCTGGTAGATTGAGAGGTAAATGGTTACAGTGTGAATATGTATTTGACTGTAATAATGATAAGACCTTTAAATTACCATACGTTAATACAACATATAGATATTCACTAGTATAATGAAAAAGAAAGGAAAGAAAGCACGCGCATGTGCATTTGGTGCTAAGATTACACCAGATAGTATTTCAGATATGATACAAGGCACAGCAGGCTTATTTGGTAGTTTATCTGGTAAATCTACAGCTACTACATCTGGACAGGCAGTAGGATAGTCTGTTGGAAACATATTCAGTGGTGCAGGTTCGGGCATGCAAATTGGTCAAATGTTTGGACCACAAGGAGCAGCTATAGGAGCCGCTGCTGGAGCAGCTATGGGTTTAGTAGGTAAATCAGGTGGCATTACTGAAACAGGTGGATTTACTGAAGATAACCAGTATTCGCTTGGCACAGGCTTAATTGGTGCATTTGGTAATAAGCGATTGAAACGTAAGATCGAACAAGATAAAGCTAAAGTACAAGCAAATAGAATTGCAGTATCTAATACTGCCAACTTGCAAGCAGATTGGTATAATGACAATAATTATGACACATACACATTTGCAGATGGAGGTACGGCTGGCAGTTTGGCTTATGTTGATGATGGAGAATTGATTCAAACTCCAGATGGTAATGTTAGTAAAGTACCCGAACAAGGTAAACCTACTGACTCTAATCTGGTTAACTTACCTTATGGTACTAAGATACTTAGTGATACTCTAAAAGTTCCCGGAACTAAGAAAACATTTGCACAAATGGGAGAAGAAATGATGTCAAAAAAGAAAAGTAAAGGTAAAGATAAATATGCTTAGAATGCTGCTAAATTGAATGCCATGAACAATGCTATGATTCATGATGAATTATTCAATTAGCAAGAAGTATTAAAATAGAAAAAGGGAATTAAACCAAAGACTAAAGCTTTTGAGGACGGAGGTTTAAATCGTAGATATAACAGAAGTGTGAACGATACTATGCGAGACATCATTATTGGTTCTCAGCTTGGACAAGATAAAGTACTCACAGGTTTCTACGACAGCAAAGGTATGGGTAGAATGCCTAATCTTACTGATAATATTGCATTGCCAGAAATAACAGTAACAGCACCTACTGGTAATACTGGTAAAGGAACTGGAAAAGGAAGGCGTTTTAGTTTTCCTAAATTAGGAGACATTGGAGAATATGCCAGCTCAATAGCATCGCTTGCTCCAGTAATATCTAATCTTACTTCAGGTAGTGCAGAGCAAGTAAGAGATGTATAGAATCCATATGCAGGAACTGTTGCTAGAATTATGCGTAATCGTAGATACGATATTACTCCAGCATTAAGAGAATTGTCTACTAGTAGAGCAATATCAGATTATAATGCTGGTCAATCTAATACTAACACAGGAGCTAATATGGCTTATAGATTACAATCAGCTGTTGGACTAGACAAAGCGATTGCTAATCTATATAGTCAAGCTAGTAATATGCAGAATCAATTTGATGCAGATTATGCTAGTACACTTAACAATCTTGGTCAGCAGTATGTTGGAGCTGTTAATCTTTCTAGCGATTTGGGTGCTAGAAACAGAGCGGCTGCTTATAATATAAGAAATGCAGGTTTAGGACAACTAAGCAAATGGGCACAAACTCAGCAACTTATGCGTAACCAGAAGAGGAGAGATAAGCAAATGCTTAATTTATATAAACCGTTCTTAGAATCTGGTTTTACTAATACTGATTTAACTAACTTCCTAAGATACGAATAATATGGCAGTAAATAGATATAGCTAGCCAGCATAGGCAGATTTTATCAATACATATGTACCCATTAACTTTGGAGAGTTATATAGAATTGGTACTACTCAAAAAGCAGCTGTAGATCAAGCAGCTGCTAATTTGCAAAACAACATACAGAAATGGAGTGAATTTCAATCTCCTTCGGCTGTAGATACTAAAAGATATTATGATCTTACTATTGGTTCAATGAAGGATTATATTACAGAACTTGCCAGTAATCCTGATTTATTGAAAACACAAGAAGGTAGATCTAGACTGTAGTCAATGATTAATAATGTAGACTATAATGCTTTAAGCAATCTTAAGCAAAGCAGAGACGCAATGTTGTAGAGACAGAAAGTAGATCAGCAACTTATGTTATCTGACAAGTATAATCCTTTGTGGCATAAAGTAGATTACGCAGGTTATAATACACAAGCTGCTGGTATATTTAATGACGTGTCACCGTTAGCATATAAGTCTGAGGTAGACATTGTGAAACCGTTTGTTGATAACCTTAAACCTGGATTCATACGTAATCAAGGAGGATGGGAATACAAAGGTGTATCTGAAGCTAGAACTAGAGAAGAAGTAGATAAGAATATATCTAGTATACTTAACACTCCTCAAGCACAGAAACACATTGAAGTGTTACAACAGCAAGGTCTTAGTCCCGAAGAAGCTACAAATCAATTTGTCAATAGTATATACAGAGCTGCTAAGGAATTTGCTTATGAAGATAGAGAAAGAGATCCTTGGTTCCTTAAAAGCATGGAATTGGCAGCCAGAAGAGCAGCTAAAGAACAAACTCCTACCATGCTCAACAATCTTACTACTATGATTCATAATGATAGTAGAAAGAAATTACTTGAGAACTTTAGTGGGCTTAATCAACAGACTATACAAGGTATGCTTAGAGGTCAAGAACTTACTCCTGAACAGAGGGATACACTTATGTATAATATGTCTCCAGATGTAATTCAAAACAAATTAAAATCTGGTTTCTTAGAAGTAGCTAAGAATAAAAAGAACTTAAACGCTGGAGCTAAATGGGTATTAGATGTAGTATCTGCACCATTAAGCCCAAGTGCCAATAACATATATGCTAAAGATGGTTCTACTGAAAAATTAAGCGACAATACATACTTAGCAAATGATTCACGTAATTTCATACTCGCTGATAATTTAGCTTACGCTATGATGGGTACTAGTAGAAATGCTGTACTTGGTAGAGATGCTGCTAAGAATCCGTTATTACGTAAAAGTATTATCGCTAGAGACAAGTTCAATAAGCTATGGGAATCTGGAGATAGATTTAACGGCTTTATTGTAAAAGGGGAAGGAAGAACTATTACAGATGGAGGTAGAGTATATCATGTAAAGAATGTATTTATACCTGCTGATCAGCTAAGTGATTTTACTACTGAAGACAAAGGTTTAATTGGTAAACTAGTTAGACAAGGTGATATTGGTGATTCAGAAACATTGTCAACAGTAAGTGAATTAGATGATGAAGGAAATGTAATAGACAGAAAGACAAAAAGAACACGTACTAAGAGCGATAATGCTAGTCTCTATTTAAAAGTACAGGTAGTTACTCCTATCGCAGATGAAGGTGAGAGAGCTATCGAAGCAGATAATATCTATACTAAAAAGACGAGAGGTTTGAGTTCTAAACAGACAGATATTCAGGCCGAAATCTCGGAATATGAAAGACTTTAATATGAAAGCATTCGGTAATGGTCATACAGCTCGTGACTTTTCTAGCGTTGGTGTACAATCGTTCAACACAATGAACTATGGTTATGCACCTCAAGAATATGAAAGAGCTAAAACATATAATGAAATAGCAGAGGATGTATCTGAGGAAATTGCAGATATAGACTATGATAAGTTAGCAGAGTAGAAGGATACATCGGAAGATGCGTCCTCTTCTACTTTTGGTACATTGCTTGCATTCACCAATCCTGTAGTAGCAACTGGTATACAGCTTGCAAGAACTGCTAAAGATGCAATTCAGAATGGTGAAACTAGACAGTTATACAATAGTTTAGTAGAAAAGAAACTGCAAACTAATGTTACTAATCTGCAAGGTGATATTGTTAAAAATGAAGGTAAAACCATACCTGAGATTGAGTTTGTAAAGCAATACGAAGAACAGTTAGATCAATTTAATAAGACTACTGATCAGGCAAGTAAACAAGATCTATCAACATACTTAGCAGAAAATGAAGAAAGATATAGACAGACTATCTTAAGAAATCCAGAACTACGTAGCATATACTTTGATTTAGGCGATGCTAATACCAGTGTGGATAGAAGTAATATGTCTGTATGGGATAACATTAAGTATACAGCTAATCAGATATTTGCATCTGGTAAAGAAGACGCTTTAACTGGAGCTATTGATTCTGGATTAGTAGATTACAATAATATACAGAATCTGAAGTATACAGCTAAAGCAGCTGATAAAGATAGAACTCGCGTTCTTAATGATCTTGATTTACTTTTACCTCCTAAATTTGCTTCACTAGAAACTAAATAGTAGGAGTTAGAGAATATACAAAGTAAACTCAGACAAGGTACTTGGTACTTTAATCCTGATGTACTTACTCCAGAGTTTAGAAAGAAGGTAGATGAAAACTAGTTGAATTTCTCAGACCCTTCTTCTATTAAGTATGCGTTACCACAAATTGGTTCATCTCTATCTGAGATAGGTGCTATGGCTGGATCTTTTGCTACCTCTCTAGCTGCAAGTAAAGCCGCTAAAGCATTACCTGGATATGGTAAACTTATTGGTGTAGCAGAAGCTGGTATTAACACTTGGTTAACATGGTATCAAAGACAAGCTGAAACCAATAGTGAAGTATTTGATTCTTACTCTTCTAGAGTAATTAATGCAATCAATGAAAAGAATGTAGACTTTGATAAGATAATTACAGAAGGTAAATAGGAATTAAGCAAGTTAGGTCTTAATACTGATAAATCAGAGTATGATATACTTAATGATATGTTAGTATATAATGTGGCTACAAGTTCTCCTGTATTTGAATAGATTAAGATAGACTCTTATAATGGTTTAAGACAAGTAGAACAGAGCAACATGGCATTAGGAGCTTTGGATTTACTTGAAGCATCTGTATTCTCTTATGGCGGTAAAGCCGCTATGAACTCTATACTCAAAGGTACTAAGCTTGCTACAGCTGGTTCTAAATTATCTAAAGCAGCAGAAGCTGGTAAAAAGTTTGTAGATAGTAATATCAATAAGGCATTGCTCAAGATAACAAGAAGTCCAGGTGCAGCTAATGAAACTAAACACTTGTTAGGTAGTTTAGGCTCTATGGCAGCCAAAGCCGGTTTCATTGCTTTATCTGAAGGTACTGAAGAAGGTGTGCAGAATCTTTTACAGAGTGAATATCAGAAAGGTTTATATGATAAGTATAGAGGAGAAGATGCTACAATCTTAGAATCTATTGGTCGTAATGCTAGATTGAGTGTAGAATCTAATTTAGCACTAGCTGGTCTACATCCTGATGATGCCTTAAATAATGATAATGAACTTATACAATCAATGAAGGTTGGTTCTCTTATTGGTATTATCATGGGTTCTTCTTTATCTGTAGCTAGTGGTTCTTATAATGCATACCAACAGTTGATGGCAGATAATCAAGTAAGACAAATGTCTGCACATGACTTTGCTAATAGAGAGAATGATGCTAAAGTAGACCAATTTTATAATGCGGCTAAGCGTAAGAAATTTGAATACTTACAGAAATCACTTGAAGATATTAGAGATAACTTCTTACCAGAGGGCGTAACAACAGAAGATATTAATTCTGATATAGCAGATGCTAGAAAGATTAATATGTTATATCACAACCCTGCATTAGATAATAACTTTACCGATTTAGGAGTAACTAGAGGAACAGAGAAGCATCGTAACATACTTAAGAATGCTCTTAAGGCTATGAATGTTGAAGAAACATACAGAGCAGATACTAGAGTAGCAGCAGAAGATTTGAATACTGCCTTAAACAATGCTGACGATGATTCTTATGATGCTACTATCAGAACATTCTATGACCAAGCTATTGCACAAGATCCTGAATATGGAGTAGATTATGAATCTTATAAATCTGTATTCAAACAAATAAATCAAATACAGGCAGCAATCAAGTCTCTTACTAAACTTAATAATCAATTAAAGAATAGAGAAAACTTCTTAAAGACTATTAAGGATAAGGAAGGATTAGACGTAAATCTTGAAAATATAGCTTCTATTCAAGAATCAGTTAAACAAGATTTAAAAGAGCATAAAAGTAATTTAAAAGATGTATCTGATATAATTGGAGTAGATCCTAAAGATCTATCAATTGAGTTCAATAATTCTGAAGAAGTTCAAAATGCTTTTGCGCAAAGTGCTGTAATTAAAGGACTGTACAAAAGAGCTTTAAATCGTAGAATGGCTTATCAAAATGGCTTTGTATTAGACTTTAACTACAAATCTGATGTCAATGCTCCTACTTGGAATACACTTAGTGAAGAGCAGAAACAAGAGTAGATCGATAAGGCTAATAAGCAAGCTGAAGAAGCTAACGAATCTGCACCTAGCTTGAATAAAATTATTTCTAGATATAATGCAAATATCAAGAAACA
>ERZ773134.573-NODE-573-length-37318-cov-3.311650_pt1 | contig 37318 bp, 29 predicted proteins | sample MGYA00580856_ERZ773134 | MGnify/ENA primary metagenome ERZ773134 (study PRJEB29015, sample SAMEA2737823) | human gut metagenome | biome: human gut; feature: human-associated habitat; material: faeces | place: China | collected 2012 ... | reverse complement strand
CATGACCCCAGCGACGAACTGCGTGACGAGCTGGTGCCGATGAACAAGCGTTTCAATACCAAGCAGGTGTTGGATGCCGCGCACGATTATTGGCTGGCCTCCAAGCGCCGCGTCAGTATCGAATACGCGTTGATGCGCGGCATCAACGACCAGGCCGAGCATGCGCAGTTGCTGGCCAAGAGGCTTAACCATTACGGCGACAACTGGGCCCACGTCAACCCGATTCCGCTCAACCCCATCGAGGGCTCGAAGTGGACCGCCTCCAAGCCGGAAGACGAACAGCGGTTCCTGGAGATCCTGCACCGCGCGGGCATCACCGCCACACTGCGTGACACCCGCGGTCAGGATATTGACGGCGCCTGCGGCCAGCTTGCTGCCAAGGAGCGGTAGTTTCGGTGACGGAATCGGCCTGCGGCGATTCCGTCACTTCAGCGCATCCTTGATTGCGTCCACGAAGTAGTCCAGATCGTCGGGCTTGCGGGACGTGATGAGCTTGAAGCCGTTGGCGTCGTCCACGTGCAGCTGCTCGTCGACGTAATGGCCGCCCGCGTTCTCGATATCAGCGGCGATATAGCGGCAGGGCGCGGCGGTCTTGCCAGCCACCAGACCCGCGTTGACCAGCAGCCACGCGCCATGGCAGATCGCGGCGATCGGCTTACCTTCGTGCGCGAACTCCTGCGCCAGCGTGATCGCATCCTCATTGACGCGGATACGATCCACATTGCAGGTGCCGCCGGGCACCACCAGCAGGTCGTAGTCGGCAGCCTGCACGTCGGACAGGCGCGCGTCCGGGGTCAGCGTTTCACCTTCGTAGCGGTCGTGCTGCACCGTCTCACACGGGTCCAAGGTAGTGGCGGCAAGCGTCACCTTGGCGCCGGCGGCCTTGAGATCGCGCAGCGGGCGCGTCAGCTCGGTCTCCTCGATACCCCAGTTGTTGACGATGATCAGTACCTTGCTGTTTTCGACAGCCATGCCAATCTCCTTGATTCGGCGGACAACTTCCACGAGCCATTCTCTCACGCCGAGCGGCTGCCATACCGGTGCTCAATATGATGATTCTCATATTCCAGAAACAGGTGCGGCGCATGTAACGGGCGGTAGGTAGTCTGAAGGACTGTAATGCAAAGCCGAACAGGGGAGTGAAGCATGTCGTTGGCGGTACGAGTCATCCCGTGCCTGGACGTTGACGCCGGTCGCGTGGTGAAGGGTGTGCATTTCGAGAACCTCAAGGACGCGGGTGACCCGGTGGAGCTGGCGGCCGAATACTACCGTCAGGGAGCCGACGAGATCACCTTCCTGGATGTGACCGCATCCAGCTCCCACCGCAACACGATGATTGACGTGGTCTCCCGCACCGCCGAACAGGTGTTCATCCCAATGACTGTGGGCGGCGGCGTACGCACGCCCGAGGACGTCGACTCGCTGCTGCGCTGCGGTGCAGACAAGGTCGGTGTCAACACGGCGGCCATCAACGACCCGTCGCTTATCAGCCGTGTGGCCGATCGTTTCGGCAACCAGGTGCTGGTGCTCTCCGTGGATGCCCGCCGCGAAAAGGGTGAGCAGCATACGCAGTCCGGTTTTGAGGTCACCACGATGGGTGGCCGCAAATCCACCGGTATTGATGCCATCTGGTGGGTCAAGCGCGCCGAGCAGCTTGGCGCCGGCGAGATTCTGCTTAACTCGATGGACGCCGACGGCACCAAGGAAGGCTTTGACCTCGAGATGATTCGCGCCGTGCGCAAGGAAGTCAAGATTCCGATCATCGCCTCCGGCGGTGCCGGCAAGGTCGAGGACTTCCCGCCCGCCATCGAAGCAGGTGCCGACGCGGTGCTGGCTGCATCCGTGTTCCATTACGGCATCCTGACTATCGCCGATGTCAAGGCGGAACTCAAGAAGCACGGCTACACCGTTCGCTAAACGAATACACCTTGCTCCCGCTGGGCGAACAATCCAGTGAATTGTTCGTGGCAATGCGCTATGCGCACGTCGCACATAATCCGGGAGCTGTCAGCGAAGCTGACTGAGGGTAGTCCACAAAAAGAAGATAGGTATGACAGACACTACATACGACAATTCCACTGAACTCGATCCCCGTATTGCCGCACGCCTGAAGCGTGACGCCAAGGGGCTGGTCGCCGCCGTCATCCAGCAGTACGACACACGCGAGGTGCTGATGGTCGGCTACATGAACGACGAGGCATTACGCCGTACGCTGACCACCGGCCGCGTGACCTTCTGGTCCCGGTCCCGTCAGGAATACTGGCGCAAGGGTGATACCTCCGGCCATGTGCAATACGTCAAGGGCGTGTCCCTGGATTGCGACGGCGACGCACTGCTCGTCGAAGTCGACCAAGTCGGTGCCGCCTGCCACACCGGCAAGCGCAGCTGCTTCCTCGAAGGCGGCCCCCTGCCCGTGGTCGAAGGCCATCGCCCGGCCGAGCAGTAGAACGGGCTTTCCTGACTGAGGGAAGCCGAGCGACCGCGTACTATGAAACAAGACATCGAGTTGTAAGCAAAGGAGCGAATATGAGCGAATGCAGCGTCAAACACCTGAAGTGGGGCGCCACCTGGCCCAGTCGCGAACAGTTCCACGAACTGGCCGACGCCGGATACCGTGTGATTCCGATTGTGCGCCGTCTGCTCGCCGACTCGCTCACCCCGGTCGGCTTCTACGAGCGTCTCGCCGGCGGCCGATCCGGCACCTTCATCCTCGAATCGGCGGAATACGGCGGCACGTGGAGCCGTTACAGTTTTATCGGCGTCAACTCGATGGCCCAGCTGCGCTCCAACAACGGTCAGGCCGACTGGCTGGGCAAGGTCCCGGTCGGCGTGCCCGTCACCGGTGACGTAGTCGAAGTCGCTCACGCCACGTTGAAGACTCTGAAGGCCCCGCATGTGGAAGGCCTGCCGAACCTGACCAGCGGTCTGGTCGGCACGGTCGGCTGGGATGCCATCCGCCACTGGGAACCGACCCTGCGCGCCGAAGCTCCGGACGAGACCGGCCAGCCTGAGACCGTGCTTGCCCTGGCCACCGATATCGCCGTGGTCGACCACGTATCCGGTTCGGTATGGCTCATCGCCAATGCGGTGAATGTGGATGATAAATCCACTCGCGCCGACGCTGCCTACAACGAGGCCGTCGCTCGACTCGACCAGATGCAGCGCGATGCCGCCACCCCGGCTCCGGACGAGTCCCGCGTCAACATCCTGGACGAAACGGTCGCCCAACCCGAGCTGCGCTTCCGCACCGAGAAGAGCCACTACGAGCAGGCCGTCGAACGAGCCAAGCAGTACATCGTCGACGGCGACGTGTTCCAGGTGGTCATCTCCCAGCGCCTCGACATCGATTCGCCTGCTGACCCGTTCGACGTGTACCGTGTGTTGCGCACGCTGAACCCGAGCCCGTACATGTATTTCATGGCGTTGACCGACGCTCAGGGCCGCGACTTCAACGTGATCGGCTCCAGCCCGGAAACCCTCATCAAGGTGGACAACGGCCACGCGATGACCTTCCCGATTGCTGGATCCCGCCCTCGCGGCGCCACCCCTGAGGAAGACGAGAAATTCGCCAAGGAGCTGCTTGCCGATCCGAAGGAATGCAGCGAGCACATCATGCTCGTCGACCTGTCTCGCAACGACCTGAGTAAGGTGTGCGTGCCGCAGTCCGTGGAAGTCGTGCAGCTCATGGACATCAAGCGTTTCAGCCACATCATGCACATCTGCTCGACGGTCACCGGCAAGGTCGACCCCTCGCTGACCGCATTCGATGTGTTCAAGTCCGCGTTCCCGGCCGGCACGCTGTCTGGCGCGCCTAAGCCGCGCGCAGTCGAAATCATCGACGAGTTGGAACCGGCCGACCGCGGCATCTACGGCGGCACCGTCGGCTACTTCGATTTCTCCGGCAACATGGACATGGCCATCGCCATCCGCACCGCGTTCCTGCGCGACCATGAGGCGAGCGTGCAGGCCGGTGCCGGCATTGTGCTCGACTCCGTGCCCGCCACCGAATGGCAGGAGACGCGCAACAAGGCCGAGGCCAGCGTCGAATCCATCCAGATCGCCGCCCAGTTGCGCGAACTGTAACGTTCAACGCATAGCGATGCCCCCGCTGACAGAAGTTGTCGGCGGGGGCATCGCTGTCTGTACGTTAGTGGGTTTCGCCCATGATGTCGGTGGCGTCGGTTTCGGTGCTCACAGCGGCTTCGATGGCAGCTTCGATACCGTGCGCCATGGTCGCGATCACCATACCGGGCGTCGCATTCTTCACCTTGCCGATCAGTTGCGCGGCTGCGTATGGACGCATGAGCGTCGGCTGAGCCCGGTCGGCATGGTGTTCGCTATGATGGACAGTCGGACTTTGGTAAGAGACAGTATTCGTAACAGGCAAGTAGGTTATTCATGGCTATTGAGGTGCAGGGACTTGAAATTCAGATCGGCGCGCGCACGCTGCTTCACCCCACCAACTTCCATGTGGCCAAGGGAGACAAGATCGGTCTGGTGGGCCGCAACGGCGCCGGCAAGACCACGCTGACCCGCGTGATCACCGGCGACATGCTGCCCACCTCCGGCAAGCTCGGCTACCTGCCGCAGGACACGCATGCCTCCGATCCCACACAGACCGCGCTCGACCGCATGATGAGCGCGCGCGACATCGCCACCATCATCAACCGCATCCGCAAGGCCGAAAAGGATATGACCGACCCGGATCCGGACGTGATGAGCAAGGCCATGACCCGGTACGACAAGGCCATGCAGGACTTCGACAAGGCTGGCGGCTACGCGGCCCAGTCCGAGGCGATTTCCATGGCCGCCTCGCTCGGCCTGCCGCAGGAGGTCATGGAGCAGCAGCTCGGCACGCTCTCCGGTGGCCAGCGCCGCCGCATCGAGCTGGCGCGCATCCTGTTCTCCAATGCCGACACCCTGATCCTCGACGAGCCGACCAACCACTTGGATGCCGATTCCATCGAATGGCTGCGCGGCTACTTGAAGAAGTACGAGGGCGGCTTCCTGGTCATCTCCCACTCCACCGAACTGCTGGACGAAGTGGTGAACAAGGTCTGGCATCTGGACGCGCAGCTCGGCCAGATCGACATGTATTCGCTTGGCTGGAAGGCCTACCTGCACCAGCGCGTGGTGGACGAGGAGCGCCGCCGCCGCGAACGCGAAGTGGCGGAGAAGAAGGCCGACCGTCTCATGAAGCAAGGCATTCGACTGCACGCCAAGGCCACCAAGGCCGTGGCGGCGCAGAACATGATGCGCCGTGCCGAAAAGCTGCTGGAAAACACCTCCGAGGCGCAGAAGGCCGAGAAGGTGGCGGACATCCGTTTCCCCGAGCCCGCGCCCTGCGGCCGCACGCCGATCATGGCCAAGGATATTTCCAAGGCCTACGGTTCCAACATCGTGTTCGCCGGCGTGAACCTGGCCATCGACAAGGGCTCGCGTGTGGTGATCCTCGGCTACAACGGTGCCGGCAAGACCACCACGCTGCGCCTGCTGGCCCACATCGAGGAGCCGGACACCGGTTCCGTGGAATACGGTCACGGCTGCAAGATCGGCTACTTCGCGCAGGAGCACGACACCTTGGATCTGAACGCCACCGTGTTGGAGAACCTGCAGCATGTGGCGCCCGAGCTCGATAACACGCAGGCCCGTTCGATTCTCGGCTCGTTCCTGTTCTCCGGTGACGACGCGATGAAACCGGCTCACGTGCTTTCCGGCGGTGAGAAGACCCGTCTGGCTCTGGCCACGCTGGTCACCTCGCGAGCCAACGTGCTGCTGCTCGACGAGCCCACCAACAACCTCGACCCCGCTTCCCGTGAGGAGATTCTGAAGGCCATTGCCAAGTATGAGGGCGCCATCGTGCTCGTCACCCACGATGAGGGCGCCGTCGAGGCGCTCAACCCCGAGCGCGTGCTCCTCATGCCCGACGGTGACGAAGACCTCTGGAATGATTCGTATCTCGAACTCGTAGCTGAAGAATAGTAGTAAACTCGTAGCCGAAGAATAGTAGTAGGAGAGGTCTGCCATGCCAACCACAACAGGTAAGAAAATCGCCATCGTCACCGGCAGCGCGCTGGGCTTGGGCTACGAGCTCGCCAGCCAGCTCATCGCCAACGGCTGGCTGGTGGCCGGTGTCGACTTCAATGCCGAACGTCAGGCCGAACTGACCGCGCAGTGGCCCGATGACTCCTACCGCGCCTTCGTCGGCGACATCACCGACGAAGCGTTCGTGAAGGAATCCGTGGCGGATATCGCCACGCTCGGCCACATCGATTTGCTCATCAACAACGCCGGCCAGCCTTCGTTCAAGGTGCCCACTGCCTACGAGGCCGCCGACGTCGACAAATGTCTCAAGGGACTCAAAGGCATGATTCTGTGGACGGTGGAAACCCTCAAGGCCTGCGGCGAGCAGAACGTGAAAATCGCTCAGATTATGAGCACCGCCGCCACACGCGGCAACGCGAACGAAAGCGTGTACTGCGCCACCAAGTGGGGTGAGAAAGGCTATACCAAGAGTCTGCAGGCCGCATACAAGGGCACCAGTGTCAAGGTGGTCGCCGTCTATCCGGGCGGCATTGATACCGCTTTCTACCGTGACAGTCGCGACTACGTCTCCGAGGCCAAGCAGCACACCTTCATGCAGCCCGGTCCGCTGGCCGAAGTCATCCTCTTCAACCTGATCAACGAGGCCAACCTCACCGTCACCGACATCGAGATCAACCGCAACAGCTGAGCCTGCTAGTCTGAGATTTCAGCGCCTTGGTACATACTTGGTGCCAAGGCATTTCGCGTGTGGAGAGCGAATGCACATCAGTGACGATGAGTTTGAACGGGCCATTGAACAGGTGTTGGATGATTTGCCTGAACGGTTTGCGCGGGTGCTGGAGAATGTCGGCATCGTCGTTGCGGACGAACCCAATGAGCGCGAACTGGCTACAATGAGCAATCCGTGCGGTGAGCTGCTCGGACTGTATGAGGGCATACCCGTCACGAAGCGAACTACGGGCTACAGCGGCGTGATGCCGGACGTCATCACCCTGTTCAAGGGGCCGCATGAACGCGTATGCTCAACGCAGGCCGAGCTGCGCCAACGGATCCGCAAAACCGTGTTGCACGAGATCGGCCATTTTTTCGGCTTCGATGACGAGTATCTGCACTCGCACGGCTACTGAAGCGATGCTAGTTTCACTAGTGGGGAGCCGTCACTGCCGTATGTTGCCAGGTCTACTGCAAGTGGTGCAACGCGCGGATGATGGCGCAACGGTCCTCGACGGTTCCCTCGTTGGCGCACATGGTGGCGTACCAACGCGGATTGCGCAAGGTCTCGGTGCCGGTGGCCTCATCCGTGGCGACGAGCGTGTGCAGATCGTTGGCGTACTGGAAATGCAGGTGGCTGAGCAGCCCGCCCTCGGCGAACGCCTTGCGCGAAGGCAGCGGATTGATGGCAAGTAGCCAGCGGAACGGGCTGTCTTCGGCGGCCGGATCGGTGGTGTGGAACACGAAGGTGGGGGAGCCTTCGAGACCGTGCTCGATGACATGGTCGATGGTGTATTCGTAGGTGTCGAGGCTGGTGTCGTCCTCGGCGAACCATTCGATGGCGAGCGCGGCATCGTCCGTGGAGCCGGATTCGGCGGCCGGCTCGTTCACACGCCAGTAGCCGATATGGATGATGTTCTCCGGGCTGGTGGTGGAGCAAGCCATCGACCAGAACGTCCTGATGCCGCGCGCGGCCATCGGGGCCATCTTCGGGTTGGCGAGCACCGCCTGCTCGGCGGCTTCCCAGGTCTGCTGGATGGCGGCGTCATCCGAATCAATGTAATGCTCGAAGCTTTCCCATTCACCGAGCCAGTCGGTGATGTCGAAGGCCGTGGAATCCGTGGTGTTGCTGGCGGTCATTGCGCGTTCCTTTCATGGGTGGATGCGGTGGCGAAATTGGTAGAGGCATTAGGGTTGGGGCTGCTGGCATCTGGGTTACTGGCATGCGAGCCGTTGTTCCCGGAATCGTCGGCGCCAAGATTGACAATGCGGTCGCACCAGCCGGCGGCGAGCTCCTCATCGTGGGTGACCACGAGAATCGCCTTGCCTTGGCTCGCCAGTTGCCGCAGCAGTTCGCCGACCTGCTCCATGTGGTAGCGGTCGAGTCCGCTGGTGGGCTCGTCAAGGATGATGAGGTCCTTGCCGCACATCAATGCCGAGCCGATGGCAACCCGCTGCTTCTGCCCGCCGGACAGGCTCATCGGATGCCGTTCGGCGAACGCTGCAAGGTCAAGATCGGCCATGACCTGATTGGCTTGAGCGGTGATGCCGGCATCCGTCTCGTCGAGTCCGATGAGCAGTTCCTCGCGCACGCTGTCGGAGAACAGTTGGTAGTTGACATCTTGCATGATCAGGAATCCGGCGCGGGTCAGGTCGCGCGGTTTTGCGGGCACGCCGTTGAGCTCGATGCGGCCCGAAACAGGCTTGATGAGTCCGGTCAACGTGCGCACGAGCGTGGTCTTGCCGCAGCCGTTGTTGCCCATGAGCCCGGTGATTTCGCCGGCACGGAACCGCAGGTCCGGGATGGCGCGGGTGAAGCCGTCCTTGCCTTTGTATCCGATGGTGAGGTTATGGGTGCCGAGCAATACTGAAGTGCACTCATCCGCGGCTGGGCTTGAAGCCAGCGCCGCAATCCGGCGCCGATACGGTTGCAGGTCCAACGCCCGCAATCCCATGGCGGCCACGCAGCCGGGGGAGAGGGACAGGAATTCATCGGCCTCGTAATCCTGCACGATATGCCCGCCGTCGAATACCACGTACCGGTCGGCCACGCCGTTGAGCCATGCGAGTCGGTGTTCGGCGATTACGATGGTGAGCCCTTCGTCCTTCATCTGCTCGATCATGGCGCGCATGTCCGCGATGGCGTTCGCGTCGAGATTGCTGGTCGGCTCATCCAATACCACGAGCCTGGGCCCCAGCATGGTGGCCGCCGCTACGGCGATGCGCTGCTTTTGGCCGCCTGACAGGTGGAAGATGCTGCGATGCAGCAGATGCCCAATGCCAAAGCGCTCAGCCACGGCCGTGATACGACGATTGATGTCCTCGGCCGGCAGCCCTATGTTTTCGGCCGGGAAGGCGAGCTCGTCGGTGACGTTCGCGTTGAAATACTGGGTTTTCGGGTTTTGGAACACGCTGCCGACCAGCGGGGTGAGCCGGTCGATCGGCACGGTCTCCACATCCAGCCCGCACGTGGTCTGGTTGCCGGCGAACGCACCATGGAAGAATGAGGGGATGAGCCCGTTGGCAACGCGCGTATAGCTGGTTTTGCCGCAGCCGCTCGCCCCGCACAGCACGATGCACTCGCCTGCGGGCACGGTCAACGTGATGTCGCGCAATGCCGGCTCTGCGGCATGGTCATAGGTAAAGGAGATGCCACGGGAGGCGATGGTTCCCGCAGACGTGTCGAGTGGGCCACCCTTGCCGGTCCCAATAATGGCAGTTGCATTCGGCTGCGATTGGTTGCCACCCATCAGATCACCCCCGCGATATCGAGCGCGAGCGGCAAAGTGACCACAATCATGACCAGCCAGTCGACCACGGTCATACGGATCAGCGTGCGCGAGGTGTGCTCGCCCTCACGCCCGAGCCCCTTGGTCAGTGCCGCCACCGACAGGTCCTGTGCCACATTGGTGGCGTTCATCAGCAGCGGAATCAGAATGTATTCCAACGATTGGGCCGGGTGACGAACCAGCCCCCAGCCGCCGGAGGCGATGCCGCGCAACGCCATCGCATTGCGAATCTGCCGGTAATCCTCGGCGATGGTCGGGAAGAAGCGGATGACCACCACACAGGGAATCACCACGGCCTCAGGCACGCGCATACGCCGCATCGCGCAGATGAACGCGCTCGCGGACGTGGTGGTGAACGTATACGCGCCGGTGATGAAACAGGGCAGCATCATCGTGACGCCCACGGCCAGCGCGGAGACCACATGCAGCCACGGCAGTCCCAGGGCATCGGGGTCGAGCATTCCCAGCGCGGTGAGTACGGCATAGGTCACGCCGAAGTTCAACGCGGTTCGCCATCGGGCGGCCGCCAGCAGGGGTAGCAGGAACAGCACGACCATGACGATTTGCGTGGCGAGCCCTACGTGGAAGAACAGCATGAGGTTCGCCACCAGCAGAAGGTAGAGTTTCGCGCGCGGATCGAGCGTCCGGCGGGCAGGATTCATCAGGCGATACCGGCCTTGATGAAGTGCTTCTTCATCATGCGCTGGCCGAACCAGCCGCCGAGAACCGCGCACACCAGAATCGCGATCATCGAGATGAAGAACGTGCCGGTGTTGATGTTGGCGAATACGCCGTCGATGTAGGCTGCGTCCTTGCCGCGCGCCTGCAGGCTCGCCACGTAGGCGTCCTTCATGAACCATAGGGGCAGGATCGGGCCGGTCAGGCCGTAGGAGAACACCACGTAGCTGACGAGCAGTAGCGCCTTGCTCTTATACTTGCCGGCGCGCGCGATGAGGTCGGCCGCCACCGGGAACACGATGCTGGCGATGAACGAAAGCACGAAATGCCCGGAGATGAACAGGAACAGTCCGATGATCACGCCCATGACGGTGATGCCGCCGAATTTGCCGAGGCGTGCGGCCAGCAGCATGTACACGCAGCCGGAGATGAGGGCCGTGATGGCGGGCAGGAAGATGGAGCCGAAGCCGCCGGTGAACAGGGTGCTCACCAGTGTGGCGATGCACACCATCACGAAGTACAGGGCCGCAAACACGCCGATGGTGATGAGGTCGGAGACCTCCAGTTTGCCGGATTTGGCGGGCTTGTTGAGCTGGTCAGAGGTTTCGGCGGGCGTGTTCGGTGCGGTCACGATGTTTTCCGTTTCGTATGCATTGACAATATTCCTCTCGCCAATCTAACGATGATTTCCCGCAAAGGCAATAGCCTGTCTGTGATTTTTAGCATGGCTTGGCGCCCCTCCCTGTGGGGGGGGGCGAAGGGCGTGGCGCGGGCGGGGTGTGGTTCGCGGCTATCGGCTAGTATGGTGCGGTCACGACAGAGGGAGGCATGCTGTGGCCGATGTGATGCGGGAGCTGGAACGGCTGCGACCGGTGTATGAGACGGGCGTCCTGCGGTTGCTGTTGCGCCAGAACGCGATGCTGTACGTGTCGCTGCTGCGTTCCACGTTCGACCCGCTCACCGGCGAGCTGCCGCGCGAGACCGTGGAGGAGCGGTTCGCGCAAAGTCTGAACGCTCTGGCCGACGCCGGCGAATATGCGCCGCGCGAGGACCAGACCTTCGCCGAGGCCGCTCATCAGATCCTCGCCGACCTGACCCGTGAAGGCGAAGGCGACTACGCCTGGCTCGCCAACTCGCATGATGCGGCCTCACACCGATTCCTCTACCGTTTGACGGCCCGCGCCCACCGCGCCATCGAGGCGCTGAGCAGGCTCGAAGACGAATCACGCGCCCTGTCCGGCGCGCAGGCCAACAGCATCATCATGGAAATCGAGCACGCGCGCATGCAGCTGACCGCCGACCCCGGCGAGCGCATCAAACTCCTCAACCGTGAAATCAAGGAACGCAAGCACGAGATCAAACGCATCCAACAGGGCAAGCAGCATGCCACGCTGAGCGAAGCCCAGGTGGAGGACGTGATCGCCGTGATCCACAACACGCTGCGCGGCGTGCCCATCGACCTGCGCGAACTCGTGCTCGACGAGCGGGACAACGGCGACGCCTTGCGTCGGCGCATGCAGGCCGGCGACATCAGCGTGGACGAGAACCTGACCCGCTACCACGATGAATACCGCCGCTCGTTCCGCGAATCAGACAGCGGCCGCCGCTTCGAGGACGCCTTCCAGGTGATCATCACCGACGAGGGCCGCCAGCAAATCGACGAAGCCCTGCGCGCCATCGCCAAAACCCCGTATCTGGCCGGCGAATCCGGCGTGCTGCTCGGCCAGATCCGCGACGAACTGGCCCGCATCTACGACGGCATCGAAGCCGTGCGCCGCCAGATGCGCGTCTCCGACGAGGCGATCAGCCGGCTCGTGCGCCAGCAAACCGACACTCGCTACCGTACGATGCTCACCCGCTTGAACCGACTGTACGCGCGCCTCAACGCGGATGCGAAAACCCATATGGGAGACGCCTCGCGCCCGTACGACACGGCCACCTCGGACGCGCTGTTCGCGCCATTGCCGATGCGCCCGGCCAAATCCATGACCCGCGCCACCGCACCCGGCCTGAGCGACCTCGCCGCCGAAGCCCCGCAGTCGACTCCGGTGGCCGATCTGCGGGACATGGTCAACAGCGGCGGCCCCCGACTCCTGCGCATGGTCAGCCTCATCCGGCGCAACCCGGTGACCGTTGACAGGTCCGATGACAGGCCCGGCGCAACCCTCGTGGACATCGCCGCCAGCTTCAACCGGCTGCCCGAAAGCGAACGCCGCGAAAGCGAGATCGTCGGCTTCCTGGGCGGGCTGGGAGCCGTAAGCGGCAACGCCATCGCCGACGAGCCGTCCACTGACGGCGTCGGCGTCGGGGTCGACAGCGACATCGCCACCGAGCCGGCCCCGGCGCAGCGCGGCGATACCGCGACCTGGCATTGCGTATCGATCGACGGCGAGCCCCGGAACTGGATCACTAGACCGGTGCTGGCCGACATGGACGAGCTGAGCATCATTGTGGAGGAAGGATGACCGTGGCCGAGGAACACGAGGAACACGAGGAGCATATGGACAACGCCAACCCGTACGCCCTGTTCGAAGGCGACACCGGCGACATGCCGGCCGAGGCACGCATGGCCGCCATCGCCCTCAAACGTGACCGCTATATCAGCGGGCCCACCTACGACACCGTGCTCGACAACCGCGACGCCGTCGTACGCTCCCTGAACAACGACCTGCTCGACTTGGTGATCAACGAACGCTACCGCATCATGTACGCCACGCCCGTGGCCGGCGACGACGTGACCCTGCGCTCGCTCAAAACCCGTGTCAGCCTCAAACGCGAGGAGGCCGCGCTGCTCGCCTTCCTGCGCATCCGCGTCCTCGAATACGAGAACGTGCACGCCGACCCCGCCGATTGGCTCGTCAGCTTTGAGGAGATCCGCGCCGCGCTCGCCACCGGCGCCGGCTATCTGGCCGCCCGCAACGACGAGGAAGGCGTGGCAAAGCAGATCGGCGCCATCGTCTCCGCGATGATCACCTACGGGTATTTGGTGCGCCTGGACGACGAAGCCATGTACCAGATCACGCCGCTCGTGCCCGTGGTGCTCGACCGCGAACTGGCCGACACCTGGCTCGACGTCGCGGAACACGGCGACGGCGACACGGAAGATGACGATGACGACGAGAAGGGAGCCGAATGATGCAGGCGACAGACGTGCAGATGATCGCGGACCGGTGGATGCTGGAATCCCGCCGACTCATCAACTGGGGCTCCTATGAGGGCTACCACGAATTCCGCCCCTCCACGGACCACAAGCTGCCGGTGACCCTGCTCGCCGGCGCCAGCGAATCCGGCAAATCCACGCTGGTCGACGCGCAGATCTCCCTGCTGTACCCAACCGGCACGCCGTTCAACAAGGCCTCGAACTCCGGCCGCTCCGAACGCAGCGACTACACCTACCTGCGCGGCATGGTCGGCGTGGGCAGCACCGAAACCGGCGACGAGCCGCTCTACCTGCGCGGCCGCGACGAGAACGGCGCACCGCAACCCGTGTGGGGCGCCATCGTGGACACCTATCGCAACCAGACCACCGGCCAGGTGCTCTCCTGCGCCAAATTCCTCTACCTGATGCCCGGCGACGGCCGCGGCGACGTGCGCCGACAGTACGTGGTCTGGGGCAAGCCCGTGGACCCCAGGCGCATGGACCAATACCGTGACGCCCCGTTCACGCCGGCCCAGCTCAAAGCCACCTACCCCGACTGCCTCACATTCCCCAGCGCCGAAGCGTTCCACACACACATCTGGAGCGCAATGGGCCTGAGCGAGGCCGCCTGCCGACTGCTGCACAAGATCCAGTCCGCCGACGCGCCCTCCCGGCTCGACGACATCTTCAAACAAGGCGTGCTCGGCGTGCCCGAAGCCCTGGACCTGGCCCGCACCACGGTCGAGGACTACGAACGTTACGACGAGAACTTCCACGCCATGGACGAGAAGACCCGCCGCATGGACACGCTGCGCGGCATCCAACAGGCCTACGGCGAATACGCCGCCGCACGCGGCAAGGCCCGCGCCTTCGAACCGGTCAAGCCGGCCGTCGACGGCACGGTGCCGGCCGTGCTGCGCGACTGGGCATTGGCCCGCATGCGCGGCGAAGTCGCCGTCCAACTGCCCGCCGATCGCGCCGAACAACAGAACAGCGAGGCGGAAGCCAAGCTGCTGCGCCGCCGAACCGAAGACCTGCGCACCCGTCTCGACATGATCCGAGGCCAGATGCAGGGTCTGGACGGCGGCGACCTGACCCGACTCGAACTCGAACTCGACCAGGCCCGCCGCACCCTCGAAGACGTGCAAGCCAACCGAACACGAATCAAACAAACGTTCGCATCCATCGGCGAGACGCTGCCCGGCGACGAACAGGCCTGGAACGAACGCCGCATCAACGCCGTGAACTTCAAACGCGAATACAACAAACGAGACGGCGAATGCGAGGAAGCCCTCACCGCCGCCATCAACGCGCGGGCCGGCGCACGCGGCGACCTCGAACGACTGCAACGCGACTTCGACCGGCAACGCTCCCAGCGCACCCGCATCTCCCAGCAGATGGACGAAACCCGCGCCATGCTCTGCCGCGCCACCGGACTCACCCCCGCCGAACTGCCGTACGTGGCCGAACTCATGGACGTGAACGAACACGAGGAAGACTGGCGTCTCGCCATGAACGTCGCCTACGCGCCCATCGCCCAGACCATCCTCGTCGACAAGCGCCACGAACAGGGCTTCGCCGCCAAAGTCAGCACCATCGACCCGCGCACCATGCCCCGACGCACCTGGCAGTTCGTGGACACCGCACGCCACTACGACGACACCGGCGCGCACGCGAACATACTCACCGGAGAACAGGACGGCGACTGGCTGTCCGGCAAACTGCGCTACCGCGACGACTCGCCCTTCGCCGACTGGCTGCGCTCGCAGACCCAGGACGAACGATTCGACGCCCTATGCGTCACCGCCATCGACGACACCGACCGCACCAACCGTCAGGTGCAGGCCGACGGTCAGATCAAATCCGGCGCACGCGGCCAGCACGGCACCAAAGACCGCGCCCAGGTCATCGGATTCGTCAACGAAACCTACCTCAACGCGCTCGCAGCGCAGGTCGACGCCGCCCGCAACGCGCTCAGCCAAGCCGACACCGACTACACGGCCGCCAAAACACAGTCCGATAACCTCCACCGCGAACTCGAACTGGCCAACCAGCTCGCCTACACGTCATGGGAACGCATCGACATCGCCGGCGCGCAACGGACCATCACGGACACGCAGGACGCCATCGCATCCATCAAAAACGATCCCAAACTCGCCGAACTCGCCAAACAGCGCGACGAACTGAACGCCGAACTCGACCGTGTGGAACGCCAGCGCATCGAATCCGACCAGGCCGCGGCCCGCGCCGGCAGCGCCGTCGAAGCGGCGCTCATCTGGCTGCGCGACCATGCCGACACCGGCACGACGGACGCCGCCGGTGCCACCGCCGACAATGACGATGACGCCGCTTCCGGCCCGCTGCCGGACGAAGTCACGGCGGCGCTCGCCGAATCCTACGACAACCGATTCGCCGGGCTGGCGGACGCGGCCATGCGCGCGCACATGATCATCGGCGCGGGCGCGGCAGGAACGCAGGCGCCGGGGGAGAGTTTCCCCGAACGCACCATCGCCGGCATCGGCAAGGACATGGCCTCCCGCATCAATCTGCTGAACGGCCAGGCCGACGCCGCGCGCACCGGCGTCGAATCGAAGATGAGCACCTACATCGCGCTCTACGCGGCCGACGACGACTCGCTGACCGCCAGCGTGGAGGACTACCGGTACTATCTCGACGAACTCGCCAGCCTCACCCAGCTGGCCGCGGTTGCCGCCACCGACGCCGAATACCGGCGCTGCCTCGAACAGCTGCTCAGGAGCTTCCTGACCATCAAACGCGCCATCGACACGGATGCCAGTGACATCCACGACCAGCTTGACCGCATCAACGCCATGCTCAAAGGCCAACAGTTCGGTCCCAAGCACGGCAGCCTGTCCCTGCACGCGGACGTGCGCCGTCCCGAGCGCGCCTTCTGGACGCAGCTCATCCGCGTCATCGGCACCCTGAACGATTGGAAATCCGCCGACGTCAACGATTCCGACGCCTCGCGCAAGGCCTTCGCGGCCTGTGCGCCGATGGTCGGGCTGCTGCGCGCCGAACTCGCGCAGGTCAAGGACACGAACGGCGTGAAAAGCTACGGCGCCCGCAATCTCGACCCGCGCTGCCGCTCGTCCTTCTACGCCATCGTGCATCATGCCGACGGTCCGGACGAACGCATCACCTCCACCGGCGGCCGTTCGGGCGGCGCCTTGCAGGAGCTTACCTCATTCGTATACGGCGCGGCGCTCATCTACCTGCTCGGCGGCGGCCTGACCAGCGAGCCCTCGTACACCACGCTGTTCCTCGACGAGGCGCTCATCAAGGCCGACGGCCGTTACACGCAGCGCGCCCTCACGGTGCTGCCGCGCCTCGGATTCCAGGTCATCGTCTCCGCCCCGGAAAGCAAGACCGGTGAAATCCTCGAGGTCTCCACCAAGGCCTACGTGACCTACAAGGACCCCGACACCGGCCTCACCTCCCTGCGCGAGGCCGTGCTGCATCAGAATGACATGGACGATGAATCATCGTCGGATATATTGAAGGATGACGGGGTTGCCGAATGAGCAGTCCTGGCGTCGCCGGTATTAAGACGATTCGGTTCGACTCGACGATGTTCGAAAGCAGGTGATGGGAACTATGGCCGGCATGAAAGACATCGCTGCGATCACCACATGCGTGAAGAAACATATGCGTTCACATATGTACGACATCGAACCGGCATGGCCATTTCCCGTGCCGGTGGGATTGCCGGACCAAGCATTTTTGGAAACCAATGCGATTGCGGTGCATGACAACAACAATGAGATACGGCAATGGGCAAGCAAGAATGGTTGCGAAATCATAACCAAGCATCGCACCATAGGCACCTCTGTCGAGCTGATCTCCAAAGTCGTCGTTCCTGACGAATCAATAGCCATGCGTGTGGTTGGTCGTACGCTGGCGGCGGAATGTCGCGAAGCGCGCCGCCGCATAGCATGTCTGGTTGCTGCTTGTGACGTTGCTCCGGAAACAATCGAATCGGCCGCTCGCATGACAGGCCATGAACAGCCTGACGACTTCGATCTGCTTGTCAGCGCAGTTCGATATTTCAGGCATCATGACGTGACCGGTATGACGCCGCGACAGATTCCACTGACAGGATTCAGCGGCAAATGGCTGAATGAGTCAAAAACCAATCGTCGTAAGGCCATTTGCCGACTGCTCGGTGTCGAAACGTTGGGTCTGTCAAAACGGCCGACCGAACTGCGGTTCCGTTATCTCGATCCGGTCCGCGACGATGCTGAGCTCGAACGCATCATATGGTGTCCGTGGGAAGGCGAAGCGTTATCCGGCATTAAATATGCTGTCATCGTTGAGAACAAAGACACGTATCAGACTATGCCGCCGATTGCGCAGGGCATCTGCATATGGGGTTCTGGTCGCGCTGTAAGCGATGCTGTACCTGCGGTTCCTGCACTGCGTGACATGCGTATCGTGTATTGGGGTGATATGGATGCGGATGGACTGGAAATACTTTCGACATTACGTGAATCAGGTATCGAATGCGACTCCATCCTGATGGATTGCGATGCATACGATCGGTACCACAGATTTGGTACCGATCGTACTGAACGCAGCGCGAAGATTGCTATGCGGGAGCCTAAGCCGACGCCCGGCCTTCAATCGGCGGAGCGACGTCTTTATGAACGACTGTGTGCTGACAAAACAATCGCTTATCGGCGTATCGAACAGGAACGCATTCCCATGCGTGATGCAGTTGACGAATTACGCAAGCTTGGCATCCCCGTGGAGTCCATTGAAAATCAGGATTTGCCGATTTAGGCTGAGTGATTGGGGATGTTGCCAAGAGCTAGAACGGCTTAGCTTTTTCTCGTCTCACATTATGCCTTCCGATTAATAATGCAACGGCATTGCATAGCTGCAAGGTCCGGCACTGCTATCCGATACTATCGAACTGTTGTTTTGCGTTGCGCGAGAAGGGACAAACATGGCAACCGCTTGGGGTGACGAGAGTGTGCGGAAAACCGGAGTTCCCTCGCCTATGTACTTGATGGGCGCATGCGTATGTGATGATACGGAAACCGAAACAAGGCAAAGATTGGCGTTGCTTAAGCCCAAAGGAGCAAGGAAATTGCACTGGCGAGACATGCGGCCATCATTGCGTGGCAAAGTCGTTGATGCCATGGCTGCAATGGACATTGATCATGTCATTGTGGCTGCGGTACCAATGAGCCAGTGGAATACCGCCGAACGCGCTCGCCGTAAATGTTTGGAACGTCTTCTGCCTCTGCTGGAAACAGAATACAACGTGGACACGCTTGTGCTTGAACGGCGCGAGATTTCACAGGACAGGAACGATATCCGTTTCATCGATGGATTGAGAAGCCGCAGATTTATCGGGCCAATTCGTGTCGAACTCTGTGCAGGGGAGACTGATGCAAGGCTATGGCTCCCTGATCAGCTGCTAGGAGCGTACGGTGATGCCCAGGCCGGTACTGGAAGATACGATGAATTCCTCGGCCATGTTCGAACAGTGTTCATCGACAGTGATTGATGTCCTAAAACCGTGTATACTTCATGGTAAGCCAACCCCGCTGGGGAAATGGAAGTGAGAGCCGGACGCCCCGAGTATCTTGGGGGCCGGCTCTTGCGTTTCGGTCCACTGATGGTCCGGAATTTTGCATACTCTGGTTCAGTTTTCCGGCCTGACACGCCATCGAACAAGCGTTCGAATTTGGTCGTGTGTTCGGGTATCCTTGGGACAGATTTGGCGCGCGCATGACCGTGCGCGCGGGAACGGTGAGATGGAAGGTGGGGTGTGGCTGTGGCGGCAATGCAGACTGGCGCAAGGCGCGCAACAAGCGCAACGGGCGCGAAAACCAGCAAGGGCAAGAACGGTGAGGTCATCGTCGAAAAGGTGATGACCAGCGACTCCTTCCTGAGCCGGGAGATCAAAAAGGCGCCGCTGATCGAACACGATGGTTCGCTGGTAGCTGATATCTCGCACATCCCGAACGATCTCAAGATCACGATTCAGGGTGCGCGCGAACACAACCTCAAGAATGTCGACCTGGCGATTCCGCGCAATCGCATGGTCGTGTTCACAGGCCTGTCCGGTTCGGGCAAATCCTCGCTCGCGTTTGACACCCTGTTCGCCGAAGGCCAGCGACGCTACGTCGAATCCCTATCCGCCTACGCCCGCCAGTTCCTGGGTCAGATGGACAAGCCCGACGTTGACTTCATCGAGGGCCTGAGCCCGGCCGTCTCCATCGACCAGAAGACCACCAACCGCAACCCGCGTTCTACCGTCGGCACCATCACCGAAATCTACGATTACCTGCGACTGCTCTTCGCCCGCACCGGCATCCCTCACTGCCCTGAATGCGGCGAGCCCGTCGCCTCCCAGACCCCGCAGCAGATCGTCGACACGCTGCTCGGCTACCCGGAGCGCACGCGATTCCAGATTCTCGCGCCCGTGGTCAAGGGCCGCAAGGGCGAGTTCGTGGATATGATCGAGCTGCTGCGCTCCGACGGCTACGCCCGCGCGCTCATCGACGGCGAGATGACGCAGCTGTCCGACGACATCAAACTCACCAAGCAGAAGAAGCACACCATCGAGGTCGTGGTCGACCGACTCGTGGTCAAGGACGGCATCCGCCAACGCCTGACCGACTCGGTGGAAACCGCCCTCAAGCTCGCCAACGGCATCATCATCATCGACTTCGTGGACGAGGAGGAAGGCAGCCCGGTCCGCCGCCAGCCGTTCTCCGAACACCGCAGCTGCCCGAACGGGCACACGCTCGAACTCGACGAGGTCGAGCCGCGCACCTTCTCCTTCAACGCCCCCTACGGTGCCTGCCCCGCCTGCACCGGTCTCGGCTTCAAACTGGAAATCGACCCGGACCTCATCATCTCCGACCCGGACAGGTCACTGGCCGACGGCGTCATCGAACCGTGGAGCGGCACCAAGATGACCTCCCAGTACTACGGCCACATCCTCGAAGGTCTGGCCAAGGAAATGGGCTTCTCCATGAAGACCCCTTGGAAGGGCCTGCCGGACGACGTCAAGCACGACATCCTCTACGGCCACGACTTCAAGGTCAACGTCTCCTACCGCAATCGCTGGGGACGCCTGCGCGAATACTCCACCGGCTTCGAAGGCGTGATCCGCACGCTCATGCGACGCCACGACGAAACCGATTCGCAGTCCATGCGCGAATACTACGAGTCGTACATGCGCGAAGTGCCCTGCCAGGTCTGCCACGGACGCCGCCTGAAGCCCGAAGTGCTCGCTGTCACCGTGGACGGAAAATCCATCTTCGACGTGTGCGACATGCCCGTCGTACGCGAACTCGCCTGGATCAACGGCCTGAAACTCGAAGGCTCGGCACAGCTGATCGCCGGCGAAGTGCTCAAGGAGATCAAGGCCCGACTCGGCTTCCTGAACGACGTCGGCCTCGACTACCTGACCCTCTCGCGCGCGGCCGCCACCCTGTCCGGCGGAGAAGCGCAGCGCATCCGACTCGCCACGCAGATCGGCTCCGGCCTGGTCGGCGTCATGTACGTGCTCGACGAGCCGTCCATCGGCCTGCACCAGCGTGACAACGAACGCCTCATCGAAACCCTGCACCACCTGCGCGATCTCGGCAACACGCTGATTGTCGTCGAACACGACGAGGACACGATACGCCGCGCCGACTGGGTGGTCGACATCGGCCCCGGCGCCGGCGAACGCGGCGGCGAAGTCATCTACTCCGGCCCCGCCAAGCACCTCATAGAAGCCAAGCGCTCCATCACCGGCGACTACATCGCCCACCGGCGAGAGATCGCCGTGCCCGCCAAGCGCCGCAAGATCCACAAGACCCAGGTGCTCAAAGTCGTGGGTGCCCGCGAGAACAACCTCAAGAACATCGACGTGAGCTTCCCGCTCGGCGTGCTCACCGTGGTCACCGGCGTCTCCGGCTCCGGCAAATCCTCGCTGGTCAACACGATCCTTTACCCGGTGCTCGCCGACAAGCTCAACGGTGCACGCATCGTACCCGGCCGCCACACGCGCGTGGAAGGCGTGGACCAGGTGCGCAAGGTGATCCACGTCGACCAGAACCCGATCGGCCGCACGCCGCGATCCAACCCCGCCACCTACACCGGTGTGTGGGACAAGATCCGCACCCTGTTCGCCAAGACTCCCGAAGCCCAGGTGCGCGGCTACGGCCCCGGCCGCTTCAGTTTCAACGTCAAAGGCGGCCGATGTGAGGCCTGCCACGGTGACGGCACGCTGAAGATCGAAATGAACTTCCTGCCCGACGTCTACGTGGACTGCGAGGTCTGTCACGGCAAACGATACAACCGCGAGACCCTCGAAGTCACGTACAACGGCAAGACCGTGGCCGACATCCTCAACATGCCCATCGAGGAGGCCGCCGACTTCTTCAAGGCGTACACCGGCATCTCCCGATACCTGAAGACCCTCGTGGACGTCGGCCTCGGCTACATCCGACTTGGCCAGCCCGCACCCACCCTGTCCGGCGGCGAATCGCAGCGCGTCAAGCTTGCCACCGAGCTGCAGCGCCGATCCGACGGCAAAACCGTGTACATCCTCGACGAGCCGACCACCGGCCTGCACTTCGAAGACGTGAACAAGCTGCTCAAGGTGCTGCAGTCCCTGGTGGACAAGGGCAATACGGTCATCGTCATCGAACATAATCTGGATGTGATCAAGGAGGCCGACTGGCTGATCGATCTCGGTCCGGAGGGCGGCGACGGAGGCGGCACCATCGTCACGCAGGGCACGCCCGAACAGGTTGCCGAATGCGAAGCCTCATGGACCGGCAAGTTCCTGAAACCCATGCTTTAGCCTTCCATTGCAGCTGACCTCGGGTGGGTTGGGGTGTTTGTTGCTGGACATGCTCCGGGCCGCTCAGGTCAAGTCTTTACGGTCCAGCAACACACACCCCAACCCACCCAATCCCTGATGATTGGTTTTGCTTAATAGCGAGGAGGATTATGACGAACGATATTGAGCGGCATAGTCCGGATGAGTGGCGGAAGACTGCGGCGGCGTTAATGTCGGAAAGCATAGCTGTGGGTGCCGGGGAAACGACGGCGAAGGTGAATGCGAATGGGGCACCTTTGCTGGGGGATTCTCGCGACCTGTTCCGACCCAAGACCTCGGATATTCCCGCCAAACCCGGTGTGTACAAATGGCGCGACGGGGAAGGGCGCGTCATTTATGTGGGCAAGGCAAAGAACCTGCGCAACAGGCTCACCAATTATTTCCAGCCGCTGTATCTGCTGCATCCGCGCACGCAGACCATGGTGCTGACCGCACGCAGCCTGGAGTGGACGGTCGTCGCCACCGAACTGGAATCACTGACGTTGGAATACACGTGGATCAAGGAATTCGACCCACGGTTCAACGTGCAGTTCCGCGACGATAAGACCTATCCGTATCTCGCGGTCAGCACGGGGGAGCGAATTCCGCGCGTGTGGGTCACGCGGTCGCGCAAACGGCGGGATACCCGGTATTTCGGCCCCTATGCCAAAGTGTGGGAATTGCGGCACAGTCTTGACCGGTTGCTGCGCACGTTCCCGGTACGCACCTGCACCACCAACGTGTTCCATAAGGCGCAACTGACCGGACGGCCATGCCTGTTCGCTTCCATCGGCAAATGCTCCGCACCCTGCGTGAACCGCATTGAAGCGGACGAACACCGGAGGCTGTGCGAACAGCTGGTCGGCGTGATGACCGGACGACTCGGACGGCCATACATCGCCCAGTTGACCCGCGACATGAAAGAGGCCAGCGCCGAACTCGAATTCGAGAAAGCCGCCCGACTGCGCGACCAGATCCAAATGCTGGAAACCGTGGTGCAACAGAACGCCGTCGTCTTCGACCAGGATGTGGACGCGGACGTGTTCGGCTTCGCCAGCGACGAGCTCGAAGCCTCCGTGCACGCTTTTTATGTGCGCGCCGGCTCGATTCGCGGCGAACGCAACTGGAGCGTCGAACGAGTTGAGGACATCGATGACGCCGACTTGATGGCCGACCTTCTGGTGCAGGTGTATTCGGACGCCGCCGGGGATAATCACCCCCAGTCGGCCGCGACCATCTCCACCAATCGCGAGGCCATCGGCTCCACGCAAACCATCACGGCCACGGACGCTGTGGCACGCGCCCAGGCCACCCGAGAACGCAACACCCGTCAGGAGACCACCGGGCGCGCGGACCTGCTGGCACCCATCGCACCGGTACCGCGCGAAATCATCGTGCCCGTCGAACCGGCCCGCCGTGAGGAACTCGAAGGCTGGCTGACCAATCTGCGCGGGGGAGCGGTGACCATCCGTGTGGCCTCGCGAGGCGACAAGAAGCAGCTTATGGACCGCGCCAACGAGAACGCCAGCCAAGCACTGCAACGCAGCAAGATGAGCCGCATCTCCGACATGGGCGCACGCACCCAGGCCATGAACGATGTGGCCAAGGCATTGGGACTCGCGGAAGCCCCGCTGCGCATCGAATGCTACGACATTTCGAACACTGTGGGTGGTGCCTTCCAGGTGGCCTCCATGGTGGTGTTCGAAGACGCGATCGCCAAGAAATCCGAATACCGACGCTTCGCCATCCGAGGCAAGGACGGCAAAGGCGCGGTGGATGATCTGTCCGCGCTTTACGAGACGCTCACCCGCCGCTTCAAGCACGGCAACATCGCCGGCGACTCCGGCGAAAGCATCGACGCGGAACAGCGTGTGGCCTCGGCCGCCGGCAAGATGACCACTGCCGTGGCGGCGGAGACAATCGCTGCGAACGGTAACGACAATGGTGAGGGCGGTTCCGACATCAGTGGCAAGGGGCACGCGGTGCCGGTCGGAGTGCAGAACGACGCGCGGGAGTCCCCGCCCGACATCGTCCAGCAGAACACAAACCGGCATCACTTTGCCTACAAGCCGAACCTGGTGGTGGTCGATGGCGGCAAGCCGCAGGTCATGGCCGCCGCCAAGGCGCTTGAGGACTGTGGCGTGAACGACGTGGCCGTCTGCGGACTGGCCAAACGCTTGGAAGAGGTGTGGGTGCCGGACGACGACTATCCGATCATCCTCAAACGCCAGTCCGAAGGCATGTATCTGCTGCAGCGTGTGCGCGACGAATCCCACCGCTTCGCCATCACCTACCACCGCCAGCAGCGGCGCAAAGGCGCCCTGCGCAGCGCGCTCGACGAGATTCCCGGCATCGGCGAAAGCTACCAGAAGCGGCTGCTCAACCACTTCGGCTCGGTCAAAGCCATGCGCGAAGCCAGTGTCGAGGACTTCGAGAAGGTCAAAGGCATCGGCCACGCCAAAGCCGAAGCGCTGTACAACGCGCTGCACGAGCAGTGAGCCGGCCCGGTCCAGCAGCCCAGAGTAAATTTTCGGTTGCGGGGCCTGTGGTTGACATATTCGAAGCAAAGTGTCGGCTAGCATGGGAACAGACATCAAGGAGGGGATATGGCCAATCATCGTTGCGCTGTACTCGGCAAACCCGTCGCACACTCATTGTCACCCGTGCTTCACAACGCGGCCTACCGTTCGCTGAAACTCGACGATTGGCTGTACGACAAGCACGAGGTGGGGGAAGACGACCTCGACGCTTTCCTCAAAGGCCTTGACTCGACGTGGGCTGGCCTGAGCCTGACCATGCCGTTGAAGAAGACCATCCAACCGTACGGTGTTCCGGAAAATTTGTGGGCCAAGGAACTGAAGGTGGCGAATACCGCGGTATTCGACTGGAGCGTGGCTGCCGATGATCCCGCTTGGCCGAACGGCAAGCCGGGCATCAAGCTATACAACACCGATGTCATCGGCATCCAACTCGCCTTCGACCATGCCAATCGCGAACTCGGCGAACACCACACCGCGTCGAGAAGCGGCACCGCGCTGATCATCGGCAATGGCAACACCGCCACTTCGGCGTTGGCCGCATGCTGCATGATGCCCGAAATCGGCCATATCGTCGTCGCCGCCCGCCACCCCGGAAAAAACACCGGGCTTAAACCAGTGGCCGAAAAGTTCGTCAACGTGCATAACCCGTACAACGAAATCGAATTAGGCGACGATCAGGCCCTGCTCGAGGCAGCCCGCAACGCCACCTATGTCATCAACACGATTCCCGGACACGCGGCCGACAACGTCGCGGATGCCCTCGCCGATGCCGGAACCGAGCCATTCTCCGGACTGCTGTTGGACGTGATCTACGATCCACGCCCCACCAAGCTCATGGAAGCCTGGCGCGCTCATGGCGGTCACGCCATCGGCGGCGAAGAAATGCTGCTGTACCAAGCTCTCGTACAGGTATTGCTGATGACCGGTATCTGGGATGACGACCCGCCCAGCGATGCCGACCAGCGTCTGCAGGACACCACCACCGAAGACGACCAGCTGGAGATCGCGATGCGCAAAGCTCTTGAGGAGGCGCTGTAATGAATCAACAGACAACGAACCGCGATACCGGCGAGGCGGCCGCCACGAATGCGCCGGCGAATTCCGCGACATCCACATCGACTCCGGACAACCAGCCGACCCCGCTTGATGCCTTCGAAGTGCTGCTCATCACCGGTATGTCCGGCGCAGGCCGCTCTCATGCCGCTGACTGCGTGGAAGACATGGGATGGTATGTGGTCGACAACCTGCCTCCCAAACTGCTTATCCCGCTTGTCGACATGATGACCACCTCCGGTTCCGGATCGGAGTCAGGCGTCCACAAGCTTGCCGCCGTCATCGACGTGCGCTCCAGCTATTTCGACGAGCTGGCCGCCGTGCTCGGCCATCTGGATGATCTCGGCGTCAAAACCCGTATTCTGTTCCTCGACGCCAGCAACGAAGTGCTCATCAAGCGCTACGAATCCGTGCGCCGCCCGCACCCGCTGCAGCACGGCAACCGACTGATCGACGGCATCCTTGAGGAACGTCACCTGCTGGAAGACCTCAAGGAACGAGCCGACTGGGTCATCGACACCAGCTCCCTGAGCATCCACCAGCTGTCCACCAAACTCTACGAGGCGATGCTCGGCTCCGGCCCCACCACCGTGGCAGTACACATCTTCAGCTTCGGCTTCAAATACGGTATGCCCATCGACGCCGATTTCGTGGCCGACGTGCGTTTTCTGCCCAACCCGTTCTGGGTGCCCAACCTGCGCGAGCTTACCGGGCACGACAAGCCGGTCGCCGACTACGTGCTTTCCAGCAAGGGAGCCAAGGAATTTCTCGACGCTTATGAGAAAGCTATCGAGATTGCGTTGGAAGGATACGCCCAGGAAGACAAGCACTACGTAACCATCGCCGTCGGCTGCACCGGTGGTCAGCACCGGTCGGTGGCGATGAGCGAAGAGCTGGCTCGCCGCTTACGCGCACATGGGCTCAACGTAACCGTTTCCGCGAGAGAACAGCACAAGCGTCACTCATCGTAAGCAGGCGTCGAGCGGTCATCGGGCAAGTGTTCGGTGACCACACTGCGAGAAAGCAGGGCCCATAATACGTATCAAACGGGTTCGCTTGTCCACCAGATTAGGTATCACAGAAAGCCGATGGCTTCCGACCGTGTGACAGCAGATGACGGCACGAAGCGCCTGAAGCATTGAGAAGAACGGGACTGTAGGAGGTAGATCTTGGCTCTTCTGGACGATGTCAAAAGCGAGTTGGCAGCCTTTGAAGGCGATTCGCCAGCCGCGATCAAGGCCCAAGCTGCGGCCATGATCCGTTTTGGCGGCGGTCTTCGACCGGTACAGAATACATACGTTATCCAAGCCGTATTCACCTCGCTTGACGTTGCAGAATGGCTGAAGAACACGTTGAGGAACACGTTCGGGCACGAAGCCGAGGTCAATCACCTCACACGTCAGACCCCGAACGGCCCTGTCGAGACCTACGTGGTGCTCGTCACCCGCAACGTAGTGGCCTTGGCTTTGCAGACCGGACTGGTCGACCGCCGCAAGCAGCAGGTCCGTGGACTGCCGTCTGAAGTGGTCAACGGATCCATCGCCCAAATCAAAGCGGCATGGCGCGGCGCCTTCATGGCCCGTGGCTTCCTGTCCGATCCCGGTAAGGCCAGCTTCCTGGAAATCGCTTGCCCCACGGAAGAGGCCGCCATGGCCCTGTGTGGCGTGGCCCGTCGTCTAGGCATCCAGGCCAAGCATCGCACGCTGCGTAGCTCCGAGCGCGTGACACTCAAGGATCCCGACGCCATCGAACGCATGCTCAAGCTCATGGGCGCCACCCGTTCGGCTCGCGAATGGACCGGCAAGCGTTCCGATGGCGAGGCCCGCGGCAAGGCCAACCGTCTGGCCAACTTCGATGACGCCAATATGCGCCGTTCCGCCAAGGCCGCCGCCGAAGCCAGCGAAAAAGTGCAGCATGCTTTCGAAGTACTCGGCGATAACATTCCGGACAACCTCCGTCAGGCCGGCCAGCTGCGCATCGATCACGTGGACAAGAGCCTCGAGGAGCTCGGCAAGATCGCCGAACCGCAAATCACCAAGGATGCGATTGCCGGCCGAATTCGCCGACTGCTTCAACTTGCCGAGAAGACGGAGAAGGCTCGCGCAGCCGAAGGCAAGTAACCCGACAATCCGATTTGCCATGCCTATTCGGCAAAACGCGACAACGATGTGACAAAACACCGCATTCAGTCAGTAGACGAATGCGGTGTTTTGTTCCGGAATGCCTGTAATATGCAAAGTGGCAAAATTGGCCACTTTGACGTGCGATTCGTCAAGGAAAGGATATTCATGAAGACACTCAAGGACCTTGGAGATCTCAAGGGCAAGCGCGTTCTGGTTCGCGCTGATTTCAATGTTCCGCTGGACGGCACCACCATCACCGATGACGGTCGAATCAAGGCTGCTCTGCCGACCATCAAGACCCTGCGCGAAGAAGGCGCCAAGGTCATCCTCATGGCCCACCTTGGCCGCCCGAAGGGCAAGGTCGTTCCTGAGCTGAGCCTGGCCCCGGTTGCCGCCCGCCTCGGCGAGCTGCTCGGCGCCAACGTGCCGCTGGCCAAGGACACCTACGGCGAGGACGCTCAGGCCAAGGTCGCCGCCATGAACGATGGCGACGTTGTGCTGCTTGAGAACGTTCGTTTCAACCCGGAGGAGACCTCTAAGGACGCCGACGAACGCGCCGCTTACGCCAAGAAGATCGCCGCCCTCGGCGAGGCCTTCGTTTCCGATGGCTTCGGCGTGGTCCACCGCGCTCAGGGCTCCAACTACGACGTTGCCGCCGATCTGCCGGCCGCCGCAGGCCTGCTGGTCGAGAAGGAAGTCAAGGCCTTGTCCAAGGCCACCGAGAACCCGGAGCGTCCGTTCACCGTGGTGCTTGGCGGTTCCAAGGTCTCCGACAAGCTCGGCGTCATCGAGAACCTGCTCGACAAGGCCAACCGTCTGGTCATCGGCGGTGGCATGGTGTTCACCTTCCTCAAGGCCAAGGGCTACGAGGTCGGCACCTCCCTGCTTGAAGAGGACCAGCTTGAGAAGGTCAAGGGCTACATCGAGACCGCCGAGAAGAACGGCGTTGAGCTCGTGCTGCCGACCGACGTCGTCGTGAACGCCGGCTTCCCGGCCGGTGACACCCCGGTTGCTCCGGAAGTCGTTGCCGCCGACGCCATCCCGGCCGACAAGATGGGTCTGGACATCGGCCCGGAGTCCCAGAAGCTCTTCCACGACAAGATCGTCGACTCCAAGACCGTCGTGTGGAACGGCCCGATGGGCGTGTTCGAGGTTCCTGAGTTCGCCGCCGGCACCAAGGCCGTGGCCCAGGGTCTGGTCGACGCCACCGCAGCCGGTGCGTTCACCATCGTCGGTGGCGGCGACTCCGCCTCCGCCGTGCGCAACCTCGGCTTCCCGGAGGACGGCTTCTCCCACATCTCCACCGGTGGTGGCGCTTCCCTCGAGTTCCTCGAAGGCAAGGAGCTCCCTGGCCTGAAGGTGCTTGAGTAATCCATTTTCTAGCTCCCCTCCTTGAGGGGAGCTACGTTTTTTTTTAGAAGGGAAACATATGGCGTCCAAACGCATTCCGTTGGTGGCCGGCAACTGGAAGATGAATTTCGACCATCTTGAAGCCACTTACTTCGTGCAGAAGCTGGTATGGCTGTTGCGTGACGCTCACTTCGACTTTAAACGCTGCGAAGTCGCGCTTTTCCCCTCGTTCACGTCATTGCGCAGCGTGCAGGTGCTGGTCGAAGCCGACAAGCTCCATGTCGCCTACGGCGCACAATCCGTTTCCGTGACCACCCAAGGTGCCTTCACCGGCGATGTGTCCGCGGACATGATCGCCCATCTTGGCTGCTCATACGTCATCGTCGGCCACTCCGAACGCCGCAAATACCATCCTGAAGATGACGCCAATATCGTCGATCAGGTACGTGCCGTGCTCGCCGCCGGCATGCAGCCGATTTTGTGCGTCGGCGAAAGCTTCGAGGAACGACGTCAAGGCATTGAACTCGATTTCGCCGTGGGCCAGGTACGAGACGTCACCCGCGATCTCAACGAAGAACAAGCCGCCAAACTCATCGTGGCCTACGAACCTGTCTGGGCCATTGGCACCGGCATGGTGGCCACTCCGCAATCCGCCCAGGATGCCGCAAACGCCATCCGCAACGATTTGAAGACCACTTTTGGCACGAAGGTATCCGATAGCGTACGTATCCTGTACGGCGGATCGGTCACCTCGAAAAATGCGGCGGAACTCATTTCCCAGCCCGACGTTGACGGCTTCCTGATCGGAGGGGCGGCCCTGGACGTTGAGGAACTCGCCAAAATCGCTCGACTGGCACTGAAATCCACGAAATCACGGAACTAATACCACGGTTTTCCCGTGTGTGCGCTATGCTGGTCAACAGTCCAATCAATCCGGAGGTACCCTGTGACCGCTCTTAAGATCACGCTGCAAGTCATCGTCGTGCTGCTCAGCTTCGTGCTGACCCTGCTCATCCTTATGCACAAGGGCAAGGGCGGCGGTTTGTCCGACATGTTCGGCGGCGGTCTGACCCAGAACGCCGGTACTTCCGGTGTCGCCGAAAAGAACCTGAACCGTTGGACCGTTATCATCGCTCTGGTGTGGGTGGCCTTGATTATCGGCCTCGACATGATGACCAAGTTCAACCTCGGCTGATCGGCTTGCACGCCATATAGACTTGTCGCTCGCGACCCATGACCGTTACCGTCGGTCATGGGTCGTATGCGTTCTATCGAGTATTACGAAAGGACATCACCATGGTCACTATGAACCGCAACAAAGTCGTTATCGTCGGCACCGGCCAGGTCGGTGCCACCGCCGCCTTCGGCATCGTCACGCACGGCCTGTGCAATGAGCTTGTGCTCATCGACTGTTCCGCCGCCAAGGCCCTGGGGGAGGCCCGCGACCTCGATGATGGCAGCGAATTCCAGGACCGCCACGTCAAGGTGCGCGCCGGCGACTACGCCGACTGCAAGGATGCGGACATCGTCGTCATCACCGTGGGCCGCAAGCCGCCGGCCAACTCCAACCGCATGGCCGAACTCGGCTTCACCGTGGGTCTTGTGGGCGAAGTGGTCGACAACGTCATGGCCTCCGGTTTTGACGGCGTGATCGTCATGGTCTCCAACCCGGTCGACGTGATGGCTTGGTATGCCTGGAAACGTTCCGGTCTGCCTCGCACCCAGGTGCTCGGTACCGGCACCGCGCTCGACACCTCGCGTCTCAAGACCATCATCGGCGAAGAGACCGGCCTCGACCCGCGCAACGTGGGCGGCTTCGTGATGGGCGAGCACGGCGACTCCCAGTTCACCGCATGGTCCACCGTCTCGCTCGGCGGCAAGCCATTCGCCCGCTTCCTGGCCGACAACCAAGACCGTTTCGCCTCTGTGTCCACCACCGAAATCGAAGAGAAGACCCGCACCCGTGGCAATGAGATCGTCGCGGCCAAGGGCGGCACCAACTTCGGCATCGCCTCCACCGTGGCCGGCATCGTACAGACCATCCTGTGGGACGAACGCCGCATCGTGCCCGTCTCCACCCTGTTGGACGGCGAATACGGCGAACATGACGTGTTCCTCGGCGTCCCCACTGAACTGCGCGCCAATGGTGCCAACGAGATCGTCGAACTCGATCTGAGCGAGGACGAGCGGGCCAAACTGCACCATTCCGCCGAACTCGTGCGTGAACACTGCGAGGGGCTGCTGTGATTCTCGACGCCATCACGCCGAAACAACCCCGACTGCTGGTCGCCGACCTCGACGGCACGTTGCTGCACGACGCCGAGGTATTCGAGGACCGGTTCATCACCCAGCGCAGCATCGACACCATCAACCGCGCGCACGATGCCGGAATGCAATTCGCCATCGCCACCGCGCGGCCGGTGAGTACCGGTCTCCAGTTCGCCGAAAAACTGCCGGTGGACGCCGTAATCTATCTGAACGGCGCCCTCATCGATTTCGACCCGGCCCACTCCGACTTCGACCTGCTCACCTCAGGTGCCACGCCGGCCGATGAGAACCATTTGATCAAGATTGGCTTCTCCTCACGGCGTGCCTGCGAAGTCTGTCTGTTCCTGCTCGATCGCATGCCCGGCCTGAAGCTCGGCATCGTGATGAACGACGTGCGCTACACCAACTTCGATGTGCGCGTGTATTGGAAAACTCAGGCCTTCCAATACACGAACTTCCACGACGTGCCCGAAGGCGTGGCGGACAAAATCACCATCTTCCCCGAACCTGAACAGTGGAACGAGCTGCGTGCGCTGATTCCGCCGGACTTCGACATCTCCATCAGCGAAGGCGTGATGTGGATGCTCATGAACCCGCAGGCCAACAAGGAGCACGCGCTGCACCTGCTGTGCGAGCGACTGGACGTGCCGCTTGAACAGACAGCCGCCTTCGGCGACGACCTCATCGATATCAACATGATGAGCGAATCCGGCCGGGGCGTGGCCGTGGCCAACGCGAACCCCAAGGTGTTGTCCATCGCCGACGAGATCTGCCCGTCCAACAACGAGGACGGCGTCGCCCAATGGATTGAAGCGCAGTTGGGCTGAACCGGTCGAGACTCGAGAACACGCCAAAATTGAACTTGTGTTGAACCGGGGGTATGCTTTGAACCGTTGTTCAAAGAAAGAAATTGAACTTCCGGTTGGAGGCATAAGGATATGAGCGTATCGGTGTTTGCGGAACGTCTGCGCAATGCGATGAACAGCAGGGGATTGAAGCAGGTCGATTTGGTGCACGCCGCCGAACATCGTGGCGTAAAGATGGGCAAGAGCCACATCAGCCAATATGTGGCCGGCAAGACCATGCCCCGCGAGGACGTGCTCGAATTCCTGGCCAGCGAACTGGACGTTGACACGAACTGGCTGCGCGGCGAGGAATCCACCACGCAATTGAACTCGGACGCATCCAACAGCGTCACGGACGGCGAACACGCCGCCACACCGCTTGCCATGGATGCCGCCAAGCCCCAGACGGACAGCGAGATTCCCGTGGGCCGCCGCCGCACCTTCGGCAAATCGCACAAGCTCGACAACGTGCTCTACGACGTGCGCGGACCGGTCGCCGACGAGGCGATGCGCATGGAGGCCAACGGCACCCACATCCTGAAATTGAACATCGGCAACCCGGCACCCTTCGGCTTCCGCACGCCGGACGAAGTCGTCTATGACATGGCCCACCAGCTCACCGACACCGAAGGCTACTCGCCGTCCAAGGGCCTGTTCTCCGCGCGCAAGGCCATCATGCAGTACGCGCAGCTGAAGAACATCCCGAACGTCACTATCGACGACATCTACACCGGCAACGGCGTCAGCGAGCTCATCAACCTGTCCATGTCCGCGCTGCTCGACACCGGCGACGAAGTGCTCGTGCCCTCCCCGGACTACCCGCTGTGGACCGCCTGCGTGAACCTGGCCGGCGGCACCGCCGTGCACTACCTGTGCGACGAACAGTCCGAATGGTATCCGGACATCGACGACATCCGCTCCAAGATCACCAGCAACACCAAGGCGATTGTCATCATCAACCCGAACAACCCCACCGGCGCACTTTACCCAAAGGAAGTGCTCCAGCAGATCGTCGACATCGCGCGCGAACACCAGCTCATCATCTTCTCCGACGAAATCTACGATCGCCTCGTCATGGACGGCCTGCAGCACATCTCCATCGCCTCGATGGCCCCGGACCTGTTCTGCGTGACCTTCTCCGGCCTGTCGAAATCGCACATGATCGCCGGCTACCGCATCGGCTGGATGATCCTGTCCGGCAACAAGCGCATTGCCAAGGACTACATCGAGGGCCTCAACATGCTCGCCAACATGCGCATGTGTTCGAACGTGCCCGCCCAGTCCGTGGTGCAGACCGCGCTTGGCGGCCACCAGAGCGTCAACGACTACATCGTGCCGGGCGGCCGCGTGCACGACCAGCGCGACCTCGTCTACGACATGCTCAACCAGATTCCCGGCATCACCGCCGTCAAGCCGAAGGCCGCGTTCTACATCTTCCCGAAGATCGACGTCAAACGCTTCAACATCCACTCGGACGAGCAGTTCGCGCTCGACCTGCTGCATGACAAGCACATCCTCATCAGCCACGGCGGCGCGTTCAACTGGCATCGCCCCGACCACTTCCGCGTGGTGTACCTGCCGCGCATGGGCATGCTGCGCGAAACCATGGGGGAGATCTCCGACTTCTTCAGCTACTACTGGCAGAGCTGATCCTTGGCGCAAACGAACACGCTCGATTGTTTCGTGATATGAAGGAGATCTTATGCCGGTGGTGTCGCGTCGTGCGCAGGAAGCGCTGTATCCCAGCGATCGCGCGAACCGCGACATGGTGGTCCGCGCTATGCCAAGGTGAAGGCGATGACGAAGGCCGTGGCGGACAGTGCGGTTGCCAGGAGCAGATAGCACACGGCGGCTGAATTTCGAGAGCCATCGGCATTGGCAGCGTTACCGCCGTTATTTGCGTTGCGTGCAGCCAACGTGATGGCCGTAATCGCCGAAAGCAGGGAGAACAATGGCAGCACGCACAACACGACGGTCAGCAGTCCCAAAGCTTCATGGCCGATGCAATAAGCGACAAGACCTGCATTGTCAGTTGCCGATAGCGCTGGGCAGAAATCGGTGTGTCTACCAGTGTTGTAGCTGTAGGTAAAGAACGTGATACCTGACCAGAACAGGGCAACGGGAACAGAGCAATTGCGTATGGCGGATGCGTTGATGCTGATGGTGTGGAACAGGTCGTGCAAGGAGGTAGCCCGTATACCACTGCGTTCTGGCGTGATTCGATTACTGTTGTTTTGCGAGTCGATGGTAAGAGAGGCGCATTGCACCAGCGCATATGCCGCAAGTCCAAGTCCGCAAGCGATGGTTGCGCCGCCGCTGAAGTTGACCTCGTCGGATACTGAATATTCGGTGACGAATACCGGCATCACGCCAATCTGCCATACGAACAACAGTCGCGCGATTCGTATCCAACCGTTGCTCAGATATGAGGTGACTATGGCGTGCACCAGCCACGTCACCGCATACATCGCCCACAACGTTACAATCTTGGTATTCGCACTCAACACCAATATGATCGCAACAGCCACTGCCGCAATAAGAACACTAAACACCGAACAGAGCCGATGGCGCGAAAAGCCCTGTACTCCCGCAACAGTCAGACAGAGAATCGCGACAACACTCAGCGCAGTCACCGTCATAAACCACAGTGGTGAGGTGACGCAGGCTCCATAATCGTCAGTTGCTTGGCCCGAGAGATAGTAGGTCATTCTGCCAATCGCCGGACAATTCGGATGCAACATCATGCCGCCCCAAATGCGCTCATATAATGGCGCGAACGATACACCGGCACCACTGAGCGTCGCAACAACCGCCATCACCATGGCCGGAATCAGCCCAAGCTCGCGATTCCGGCCGGTTTCCGCTATCTGTCTATCACTGGTGTCCATGACTCACCCCACCTTATGCCGTTATCGCCGTCGTCGATGATGCTAGTATAACTATGGCAGATGGGCGGAGACCAGCGGCATACAGGAATTCTGTATGCCGCTTTATAGGAGGGATACTGCGGCAGCCGCCATCACCGACCGACCGCCAGACTCCGGCACAGACCGGGAAGAACTACCGTCGCGGAGCATCGGCGATACCAATGGCAACACCGAGGATAGCCGGGACCACCCAGCCGAGCTGGTATTGCTGCAAAGGCAGCATAGCCAGCGCCGCGTCCAGCCAGCCGATGGAACCGCCGAAGACGGCGACCAAACTGGAGATGCAGGTGGCGAAGGATGCGATGCCCACCAGCAGCACGGTCCAGAAGTAGACGCGCGGGAATCGCGCGCCGAGCGACTTGTGGGTCAGCGTCAGCAGTACCAGCACGATGGCGATCGGATACAGTGCGGACAACACCGGCACGGAAACCTTGATGATCGCGCTTAGCCCGGCATTGGACACGATGAAACTGAACACGGTGAAGATGACCTGCCAGGTGCGGTAGCTCAACGTTCGGCCGGCGACGGTCCGGAACCGAGTATGGAAGTAGGTGGCGCAGGTGCCGATCAGTCCGGTGCATACGTTGAGGCAGGCGATGACGAACACGATGCCAAGGAACGCGGTACCGAACGTGCCGAACAGGGATGAGGTGAGGTTGGTGAGCACGGTCGCGCCCGTGTCTTTGGTGGGGTCGATGGTGGCGATGGCGCCGGACACCACGCCCACGTAGCTTAGCGCGCCGTAAATCACGATCAGCAGTACGCCGGTGCCGAGCCCGGCATACGCGGTCTCCTTCTGCACTTGCGATTCGTCATCGACTTGTTGGGCGCGGATATTCGCAGAGATCACGATGCCGAAGTAGAGCGCGGCGAGCAGGTCCATGGTCTGGTAGCCGTCGAGGAAGCCGCGTGCGATCTGGTTTGTGGAGTAGTCGCCCATCGGGTTGGCCGGGGTGCCGATGCCGTGGATCAGGCAGGCGATGAACAGGACAGCAATGAGCACCAGCAGCAACGGTCCCATGAATCGGCCGAGCACTTTGGAGAGTTTCTCGGGATGCTGGGCAAACAGGAACGCCAGCGTGAAGAACACGAGCGAGTAGATGAGTTGGGCCAGCCAGCCATAGGAGGACGGTACGAAAGGAGCCACCATCATTTCGAATGAGGTGGTCGCCGTACGCGGAATCGCAAAGCACGGGCCGATGGTGAGCATGATCGCCACGCCGAGGAACAAGGCGAATTTGGGGGAGACCCGGCTGGCGAGTTTGTCGAAACCGCCGGCGAAGGTGACCGCCAGCACGCCGAGAATCGGCAGGCCGACTGCGGAGACGATGAAACCGATGGCCGCCGGTATGGTCGCGGAACCGGCCTGCGCGCCGACGAACGGCGGAAAAATCAGATTGCCCGCTCCGAAGAACATCGAAAAGAAGGTGAAGGTCATCACCAACCGCTGGCGTGCGACAAGTTTGTTCATTACGATTCGGCCTTTCTCTCATATGCTCGTACCACTGTAGCAACAAACGAAAGAAGCCCCGACCGTTGGGGTCGGGGCTTCTGTGAGCTAATCAACTAGTGCGCTAAACACGCATCAGTCGTCAAATCTCAGGCGTTCACGCGGTCGATGCCGGACTGGACGTCAGACAGCACGGAATCCCAGGACTTGATGAAGGCAGCGACACCGTCGGCCTCCAGCTTGTCGGTGACGTCCTTGAGGTTGATGCCGAGCTCAGCCAGCTTGTTGATGATGGCGTGGGACTCTTCGTAGGTGCCCTCGATGGACGGAGCGCCGTTGCCGTGGTCGGCCAGAGCGTTCAGGGTCTTCTCCGGCATGGTGTTGACGATGTGCTTGGCAACGAGCTCGTCAACGTACTTGCAGTCGGAGTAGGCGGCGTTCTTGGTGCCGGTGGAAGCCCACAGCGGACGCTGAACCTTGGCGCCCTTGGCAGCCAGGTCGGCCCAACGCGGATCCTCGGCGAACTTCTTCTCGAAGAGTTCGTAAGCC